>OOAQ01002266.1_pt1 | contig 11753 bp, 9 predicted proteins | sample 1671051 | NCBI WGS metagenome assembly OOAQ01 (sample SAMN06348117, study PRJEB24527) | human gut metagenome | biome: human gut; feature: ankylosing spondylitis patient; material: feces | host: Homo sapiens | place: China | collected 2015-10
GCCGAGATCAAGGGCTCCAACCCCGATCTCCGGCATGAGCGCGTGGTCCTGGCTGCCCACGTCCAGGAGCCCGGCTGCGACGACAACGCCACCGGCGTGGCCCTGAACCGCCTGCCCATGAATCCCCAGCGGCTGGTGGAGGCCTTTACCGCCGCCGGGCTCATCGACGCAAAGGGGGAGTAATCGTGTACGACATCACATCCATCTATCAGGCCCAAAGCGCAGACGACGCCATCGCCGCCCTCCGGGCCGATCCGTCGGCGGTGGTCATCGCCGGCGGCACCGACGTGCTCATCAAGTGCCGGGAGGGCAAGCTGGCGGGCTGCCGCCTGGTGTCCATCCACGAGCTCCAGGAGGAGCTGGCCGGGGTGCACCTGGACGACAGCGGCGACGTCCGCATCGGGTCCCTCACCACCTTCCGGGGGGTCACCTACAGCGACGTGATCCGGAAAACCGTCCCCGTGCTGGGCGAGGCCGCCGACACTGCCGGCGGGCCCCAGCTCCGGGCGGCGGGCACCATCGGCGGCAACGTCTGCAACGGCGTTACCTCGGCCGACACCGCCTCCACCCTCATGGCCCTGGACGCCCAGATGCACGTCAAGGGCCCCGACGGCTGGCGGATCATCCCCATTGGGGCGTGGTACCAGGGCGTGGGCAAGGTGGCCCTCGCCCACGACGAGCTGCTGATGCAGATCGTCATCCCCAAGGCCCACTATGCGGGCTGGAGCGGCCACTACATCAAGTACGCCCAGCGCAACGCCATGGACATCGCCACCATCGGCTGCGCGGCGGCCGTCAGACTTGACGGGACGGTCATTTCGGGCATCCGGCTGGCCTATTCCGTATCCGCGCCGATCCCGGTGCGCTGCCCCAGCGCCGAAGCCGCCGCCCTGGGCCGTTCCGCGACGCCCGAAGCTCTGCCCGCCACCCTCGCCGCAATCAGCGCCGCCGTGGAAGCGGACGTGCAGCCCAGAACCTCGTGGCGCGCCAACCGGGATTTCCGTATGCACATCATCCGCACGCTGGCGGAACGCGTCATTGCCCGGTGCGTCGTCCGCGCCGTCGAACTTCAGGAGGCCGCCTCATGCTGAAAACCATACGCTGCACCGTCAACGGCAAGGCGCGGGAACTTTCCTTTGACGTCCGCGCCTCGCTGCTCGAAGTCCTGCGCGCCGAAGGCCTGACCAGCTCCAAACAAGGCTGCGGCGTGGGCGAATGCGGCGCGTGCACCGTGCTCGTCGACAATATCCCCGTGGATTCCTGTATTTTTCTCGCCGTCTGGGCGGACGGAAAAACGATCCGCACCGCCGAGGGCGAAGCCAAGGGCAACCGGCTTTCCCGCGTCCAGCAAGCCTATGTGGACGCCGGGGCCGTCCAGTGCGGCTTCTGCACGCCCGGCCTCGTCATGAGCAGTACGGCCTTCATCGAAAAACACAAGGGCCAGCCCGTTACCCGCGAGGAAATCCGCCGAGGGCACGCCGGGAACCTCTGCCGCTGCACGGGCTACGACGCCATCATCGCCGCCGTGGAAAGCTGCCTCAACGACACACCGCCGCAAAATACCTGTGCCTGTCTCCGCAAGCCGGACGGGCCATGCCACCATCATCAAAGCTGAGCAAAATCAGCCGTGTTTTTCAGCAGACTTGCCCTGTCCATGATTCCCATGTACAGGGGTTGTCTGTTTTAGGGGGAATCATCCGAAACCATTCAACCACCGGGGAACGCCCATGGCCCAGACAAAAGGCATACTGGAACGGGTTTTCAAGCTGAGCGAAAAAGGAACGACCGTCAAAACGGAAATCCTCGCTGGCCTGACCACCTTCGTCGCTATGGCTTACATCATTTTCGTCAATCCGAGCATCCTCGCGGACGCGGGTATCCCCAAGGAAGCCGCCATTGCAGCAACCGTCTGGTCCGCGGTCATCGGCAGCGCCGCCATGGGCCTCTGGGCCAATTTCCCTGTGGCCGTGGCCCCCGGCATGGGGTTGAACGCCTTCTTCGCCTACTACGTCTGCGGCGTCCTCGGCCTGCACTGGACCGTGGCCCTCGGTGCGGTGTTCTTCTCCGGCATCGTGTTCCTGCTGCTGACGGTTACGCACGTCCGCCAGCTGCTCATTGATGCCGTGCCCATGAACCTCAAGTATGCCATCGTCGTCGGCATCGGCATGTTCATCGCCTTCATCGGGCTCCAGAACGCGGGCATCGTGGTAAAGAACGACGCTACAGTAGTCGCCCTCGGCCATGTCACCCAACCCGGCCCGCTGCTGGCCTGTTGCGGCCTCATGCTCACGGCGGGGCTCATGGCCCGTAACGTCCAGGGGAGCCTGCTCATCGGCATCCTCGTGACCGCCGTGCTCGGCATGGTATTCGGCGTATCTCCGGCCCCTTCCGGGATCGACAGCGTTATGAGTTTCTCCCTCCCGAGCCTCGCCCCCACGCTCATGCAGCTCGACATCATGGGCGCGCTCAAGTACGGCATCATTTCGATCATCTTCACCTTCACCATCGTCGAGCTGTTCGACAACATGGGGACGCTCATCGGCCTCTCCCGCAAAGCCCGGCTGATGGATGACAAGGGCCACATCGAGAACCTCGACAAGGCGCTGGTCACCGACTCCGTCGGCACGGTGGTCAGCAGCTTCCTCGGTACGTCCACCGTCACCAGCTATGTGGAAAGCGCCGCGGGCATTTCGCAGGGCGGCCGCACCGGCCTGACCGCGTTGACCGTGGCGGTCCTGTTCGCCGCCTCTCTGGTGTTCGCCCCGCTCATCGGCCTTGTGCCCGCTTTCGCCACGGCTCCGGCGCTGCTCATCGTGGGCGCGCTCATGATGATGGAAGTGATGAACATCGACTTCAATGACTTTACCGAAGGCTTCCCGGCCTTCATGACCATCATCATGATGCCGCTGACCTACAGCATCGCCAGCGGTTTCGGGTTCGGCTTCGTCAGCTACGCCGCCGTGAAGCTCCTTTCCGGCCGTGCCCGCGAAGTGAGCCTCTTCATGTGGATCATCACCGCCATGTTCGTCATCAACTTCGCCATGCGGAGTTAGGGACAAAAGGGATATTGGAGAGGGGGAGGGGGAAACTTTCTTTAGAAAGTTTCCCTTCCCCTCCCCAATACTTCTACCAGTCCAGCGTCGCTTTGAAGGCATGGGCCAGCGCTTCGACGGGGGCGGAGAACAGCGCGCTGTCGGCGGAGGCCACGGTAAGGCGGGCATCGGAAGTCACTTCGCCGATGAAGGGCGCGGAGGCCCCGAAGAGCGCTTCGAACTCGGCGGCCTTGTCGGGAGCCACGGACACCAGCAGGCGGCTGGCGGATTCGCTGTAAAGGGCTTCCGTGAGCGTGAGCGCGCCGATGACCGGAACGCGGTTCAGCGCCAGATGCGCGCCAAGGCGTCCGCCGATGCACATTTCAGCCAGCGACACGGCAAGGCCGCCGTCGGAGAGGTCATGGCAGGCCGAGATGAGGCGGCTGTTGATGGCCTGATGGAGCTTCCGGTAGCTGGCGAGGGCGGACTTGGCATCCACGCGGGGCACGGTATTGCAGGCAATGCCGAGCTGATCGGCGATTTCGCTGCCCGCTAGTTCGCGGGCCGTGTTGCCGATGATGTAGAGGCGGTCGCCCGGCTTCTTGAAGTCGGAGGTTACGGCCTTCTTCACATCGTCCATGATGCCGAGGACGGAGAAGAGGACGGTCGGCGGAATGGAGATCTTCTTGCCGCCGCCGGTGTAGTCGTTCTTCATGGAGTCCTTGCCGGAAATGCAGGGCACGCCATAGGCCACGCAAAGCTCGGAGAGGGCCTTGCAGGCGCGCACGAGCTGGGCAAGCTTGTATTCGCCGTCCGGGGTCTTTTCGGACTGCACCGGGTCACACCAGCAGAAGTTGTCCACGCCAGCCATGCGGTCGGGGTCGGCGCCCACGGCCACGGCGTTGCGGATGCCTTCATCCATCGCGTTCGCCATCATCCAGTAGGCGTCGTAATCGCTGTACTTGGGGCAAATGCCGTGGCTGATGACCAGACCGGCCTCGGATTCGAGGATGGGCCGGATGACGCCCGCGTCGGACGGGCCGTCGCGCTTCACGCCGGTGAGGGGCTTCACCACGCTGCCGCCCTTCACTTCATGGTCGTACTGTCGGATCAGGTATTCCTTGCTGCAAATGTTCAGGCGGCCGAGCATGGCCTTGAGGAGTTCCGCCTGATCCACTCCGCCGTCTTCGATGCGGGAGTCGGGGTGCACGGGCGCTTCCCATACGGCGTTGAGCTGGTACTGGGGCACGCCGTCGTGCATGAATTCCATGTCGAGATGGGTCACGAGCTTGCCGTTGTAGGTCACATGGAAGACGCCGTCGTCGGTGAATTCGCCGAGCGGGGTAGCTTCCACATCCATGCGCTTGGCAAGGGCGAGGAATTCGTCGAGCGCCGCCGGAGGCACGGCGAGGGTCATGCGCTCCTGCGCTTCGGAAAGCAGGATTTCCCACGGGCGCAGGCCGTCGTATTTGAGGGGCGCGCGGGCCAGATCGATGCGGCAGCCGTTGGTGTCTTCCGCCATTTCGCCGATGGAGGAGGACAGGCCGCCCGCGCCGTTGTCGGTAATGGCGTTGTACAGGCCGAGATCCCGGGCGCGCATGATAAAGTCGTACATCTTGCGCTGGGTGATCGGGTCGCCGATCTGTACGGCGGTGGCGGGAGAGCCTTCGTGCAGCTCTTCCGAAGAGAAGGTCGCGCCGTGGATGCCGTCCTTGCCGATACGGCCGCCGGTCATGACGATGATGTCGCCGACCTGCGCTTTCTTCTCATAGCCCTTGCGCGGCTTGCCGTCCGTGGAGGACTTGCTGGCGGGCACTTCGGCGGGGATCAGGCCGATGGTGCCGCAATAGACCAGAGGCTTGCCGAGGTAGCGCTCGTCGAACACGATGGAGCCGTTGACGGTGGGGATGCCGGACTTGTTGCCGCCGTGTTCCACGCCTTCGCGCACGCCTTCGAAGACGCGGCGGGGATGGAGCAGGCGGGGGGGCAAGGCTTCGTCATGGAAGGGGGACGCGAAGCAGAACACGTCGGTGTTGCAGATGAGTTCCGCGCCGAGGCCGGTGCCCATCGGGTCGCGGTTCACCCCCACGATGCCGGTCAGCGCCCCGCCGTAGGGGTCGAGGGCCGAGGGGCTGTTGTGCGTTTCCACCTTGATGCAGGCGTCGTATTCGGGCGTAAAGGCGATGACGCCCGCGTTGTCCTTGAACACGGAACGGCAGAAATCCCTGTCGCCGAGGCTCTCGCGGATCTGCTTGGTCGTGTTCATGATGCAGGTTTTGTAGAGGCTGTTGATTGTTTCGCTGGTTCCGGCTTCCTTGTCGGTGTAGGAAATCTTGGACGCGAAAATCTTGTGCTTGCAGTGTTCCGACCACGTCTGGGCGAGCACTTCGAGCTCGGCGTCGGTGGGATCGGCGGGCAGGCCGAGTTCCTTGCGCTGCGCGGCGACCTCGGGGCTGGAGAACCAGTTCTTGATCTTGGTCATTTCCTCAAGGCTGAGGGCCAACGTGTTCTTCTGGCTCACTTCCATGAGCTGCGCGTCGCTCATCGAGGAGAGCGGCACGATGTTCACTTCGTCGCAGGACGCGCCGGTCACGCGGGCGGCCTTGGGGGCGAAGCCGGGGTCGGCGTCCCACTGGGCGCGGCTCTTGATTTCGAAGCGCTGGATGAGTTCGTTGGCGAGGAGGTCGCGGGCGATGCGGCTGACCTGTTCTTCCGTCAGCGGGCCGTGGAGGCGGTACTGGATGGATGTGTATACGGCGAGGCTGCTGCGGTCTTCGATGCCGAGCACGAGCGCGGCGGTATCGCGGGCGGTACGGCCTTCATTGTCCGTAACGCCGGGGCGGTAACCGACTTCAATGATCCACGATGTGCCTTCTTCGGGCAGGGGCAGGGGAGACAGGGATACGGCCTGCAACACCGGATCGTGCAGCACGCTTTTCGCCATGAGCGTATTCACCTGTTGCGCGTCGAGCCCCTCCAGCGTGAACACTTTGATCGTGCGCACGGACTTGACGGGGATGCCGAGGGCTTCACGGATGCTGGCTGCGGTTTTACGGCCGATCGTGTCGTCAAGATGGGGGAAAAGGCCGGCTTCAATGCGGTAGAGCATGTCTGTCTCCTGAAAAGGCTGTTTGAGTAACCGTGGAAAAAGGTTGCGTGGAAAAAATCAGGCGTCGCGGTTGCGGACGTAGCCGATAAAGCTTGTGAGGATTTCCCCGTACGGCGAGGCCGGAAGTCCGGCGGTGAGGGCGTCGAGGTTTTCCTGTGCCTTACGCAGATAGGTATCGGCGATGCCGCGCGTCTTGTCGTCAAAGCCCTGAGCGCGGACGGTATCAATGACGTGCCGGACGTCTTCGTCGGTAAAGGACTGTTCCGCGAAACGGGCGAAGAAGGCGTCACGCTCGGCCGGAGCCAGTGAGTTGGCATAGAAGAAGATGGGCGGCGTCAGTTTGCCTTCGCGGACATCCCCGCCTTCGGGTTTCCCGGTCAGGCTGGAGGGAGCGAAATCGAGCGCGTCGTCGACGATCTGGAAGGCCATGCCCAGATTGAACCCGTAGTCGGTCGCTCCGGCAACCTGTTCCGGCGTACCGTTGGCCCTGACCGCGCCGATGTTGCAGGACGTCCGGATCATCCACGCCGTCTTGCCCGCAATGATTTGGTTGTAAATCAAGAGATCGGGAGCGTTCTTCCCCTGGTTGGCGATTTCCAGGATTTCGCCGTTGGCAGTCTGGGCAATGGCATCGGACGTGGCGGCGGTAAGCCTCGGATCGCCGAATCCGGCCACGATCTGATTCCCCTTTGCGAGCAGCGCGTCCCCGGCAAGGATGGTTTCGGTGACGCCGAAGACCTTGTGCGTGGCCGTGCTGCCCCGGCGCATCTCCGCATTGTCCATGACGTCGTCATGGAGCAGGGTCGCCACATGGAACATCTCCATCGCCGCGGCAAGGGGATAGATGTCGTTATCGGCATAGCCGAGCAGACGGGCCACGAGTACGGTCAGCAAGGGCCGCAGCCGTTTCCCTCCGTTCCCCATGGCGTATTGGGCGATGGGCATGATGGAGACGGGGAGTTCGGCGGCCGCCTCGGCCAGCGCCGCGTTGATGCGGGGTTGTTCCTGTTCGATAAAGGTACGGAGTGTGATCATGGGCAGATGAGGATAAAGTTAGTGGCTGAGGATGCGGTCCCGTCACGAATCCGTTCTACATAGCTGTTAGCCGGTTGATGTGCAAGTAGCTTTACAGCTTCCACGGCTTTTCCTACAAGGGAACTTCGTTTCGTCCACCTCTTGCAGCGAGGAGCGCATGGAGTTCAACAGCAAGCTTTTTTTCAGTGCACTCGGGCTGGCCTTCATTCTGGAAGCCCTTCCTTATACACTCTTTCCCGAACGAATGCGGCAGGTTCTGCAAACCCTTGGTGAGGAGGGCGCTTCCGGTCTGCGCCGGATGGGGCTCTTTTCCCTTGCGGCGGGGCTCATCGTACTCTGGCTCACGCTTGGGTAGCCCTTTGGGGGCGATCCTCCGCGTTGTTCCGGAAAACCGGAGGCGCCTTATGGAACCGGAGTACGTTTCCTTTGCCTGTTCCCTTGGAACGGAAAAGCCCCTGAAGCGGGATTGCATTCAGGGGCTTTCGTTACGCTGAGGCCGTTCTTACATGAAGAACAGATAGGTGATGAGGGCGAAGCAGGGGAACAGGATACCCACGGACCACAGCATGTAACCGAAGAAGCTGGGCATCTTCACACCCTGATCTTCGGCGATGGAGCGGACCATGAAGTTCGGGGCATTCCCGATGTAGGTCACGGCACCCATGAACACGGCACCGGCGGAGATGGCGGAAAGGGTTTCGGTCCAGTCGGTCATCAGATGCACGGCATCGCCGCCGGCGGTGTTGAAGAACACCAGATAAGTCGGGGCGTTGTCGAGGAACGAAGAGAGGATGCCGGTCAGCCAGAAGAACATGGCGTTCACGGGCTGGCCTTCGTGGAAGACCATGTTGATGACCCCGGCGAGGGCGCCGTCGGTACCGGCGCGCAGAATGGCGATAGCCGGAATCATGCTGATGAAGATGCCGATGAACAGCTTGGCGACTTCAAGGATAGGTTCCCACGTGAAGTTGTTCAGCTTGCGGCATTCCTTCGTGGTCAGAGCCAGGGAGGCGCCGGCGAGGGCGAGCAGGATAACGTCGCGGGCGGCGTTTTGAAGCTCAATGTGCGTGCCGTAGATTTCGAAGCCGGATTCGGGCTTCCAAATGCCGGACATGAGTACCGAGATGACGACGCCGATCAGAAGCAAGAGGTTGACCTTGCCGTCGAGGCCGAGCTTTTCATTGGACTGGGTGGCAGGTTTGGGCTTGCCTTCCTTGCTGAACAGGAACGTATCCAGAAGGAAGAAGATGCCGAGCAGGATGACGGAAAGCAGCACGGTTTTGCAGAATAGATGCACGGTCGTCCAGAAGAAGGACACGCCCTTGAGGAAGCCGAGGAACAGCGGCGGGTCGCCGAGGGGGGTCAGGGAGCCGCCGATGTTGGCGACAAGGAAAATGAAGAAGACGACGATGTGCATACGGTACTTGCGGTGCTCATTGGCCCGGAGCAGGGGCCGGATGAGCAGCATGGCCGCGCCGGTGGTTCCCATCCAGCTGGCGAGGATGGTCCCGAGGGCGAGCAGCCCGGCGTTCACCACAGGCGTGCCCACGAGCTGACCTTTGAGGCGGACGCCACCCGCGATTGTGAACAGTGCGAACAGCAGGATGATGAACGGGACGTATTCCATGAAGAGGACATGGACGAACTGATAGACAGCCAGTTGGAGTCCGAAGACCATGGCGCAGGGCACGAGGAAGGCGAGGCCCCAGAAGAGGGCCACCTTGCCGAAATGGTGATGCCAGAAATGCGGCACGGCAAGGGGGCCGATGGCGATGGACAGCAACATGCAAACAAAGGGAACAACCCACAGGATGGACAATTCCGCTCCGTTGAGGTCGTGACCGCCGGAAGCCTGGGCAGACAGGGGTACCAGCGCCGTCAGCGCCAGCGCCATAAACATGGCAAACAGTCGTTTCATCTCGGGTCAGCTCCTTGGGAAAACTTTTTTTATCAGACGTTCCTTTAGTATGAAAATGCAAGAAGATCAAGATGCACACCTACAAAGAGCTTCTTGTCTTCATAGGAAAGGATTCGTTTTCAATGCGCTTCGGAGGCTTTGTTTTCTTTTTTCCGTAAGTCCGCGAATGTGACGGGAAGGTCTCTTTTTTCCTGTGGGGCATAGGCCTTTTGGAAAATTTTCGCAGCTTCGCGGATCTCTTCGGCACTGCCGAAGCCATAACTCGCCGTTGGTTTTGGCGTGTCCGTGGTGTAGAGGTCAAGGCGATGCATCTGCCAGTCGCTGTGCCCGTGAAGGCGTTTGATGTCGACAATCATCCCGGCGGTACCATTGATGATCCATGAGCCTTGCCGTTCGTCGATGAGCAGATAACCAGCCCCGGTGTTCCACCATGTGGGGTGCATACCGAGCTTGCGGATAAGACGGCGCGTTTTCCAGTAGGGGAGGGTACGGCTGACGAGGTTAAGGCCACGGAAGAAAAAAAAGATGGCGAGAACGGGTGTAATGCCGATGGCCACGAGGCCGGGCAATGGCGACCAGAGGTAGAGATGCCATGCCCCCACGGCGAAAAGGACCGCCAAGCTCCATCGGAAGAGCCCGCGAAGCAGGGGGAGTGGGCCAAGGATAGTGTGAATCGCGACTGACGGCATGACGGCTCCGGAAAAGTCCGCGGGACGTTTCGGCTGGGTAAGGCAACGGATGTGTATAACCCTGTACCTAGCGCAACTGGTGACGTGCGGCAACCGTTTTTCGTGCTTTCTTCACGGAAGGAAATCATTGTTTACAGATGCGGTACCGGTGCGCTAGCATAACTGCCTGTTCTCCTCTAACCGTTCGGGTATCGTATGTCTTGTGCATTTTCTTCTGGTCCCTCTTTTCAAAGATCTCAGCTCGTGTGCTCCAAGCGTTCTCTTGCATTGCTGGCTGCGGATTGTCTGGCACTTTTCGGGACCATGTTTTTGATAGGCGTTATTCGGGTTCTCTTGGGTGGGGAAATCTCGCTTTCACAGCATGTTCCGTTGGCATTGTTTCTATTGGTGGTTCCCGTAGTTAACGCTTTTGAAGGATTGTACAGCGGGGTTCCTCCGGCATTGCCGGAAGAAATGCGTCTGCTCGGGATATCGACGTCCATCGCCTACTTCAGTATTGCTATTTTTCTTTTTCTCGGCCGTGGCGATCTCCCCTCGCGTACCGTTTATGTCTGGTCTTGGTTTTTGAGCCTCGGGACGGTTCCTTTGGTCCGTTGCGCATTGCGTTCCCGTTTCTCCCGGGAGGCATGGTGGAGAGTGCCCACAGTGGTGTTTGGCGCGGGAGAGCTTGTTCCTCGCGTAACGGAGTATCTTAATAAGCATACTGAGGCGGGGCTGCTTTTAAAAGCCCATTTTGTCAGCCGGAAATGCACGGAAGCAGAAAAGGAACAGAAGAATACGCCTCAGGATACCTATAGCGGGCTTGAACCGTTGTATAGCCGCTCAGACTTGGATACTTTTGTCCGCCTTTACCCGAGAACGTGCGCTATCGTCGTCATGGAAAAAGATGCTCCGCTTGCATGTCGGCAAGAACTGATTGATTTAGCAAGCCTGCTGTTCAGTTCGGTCATTATCATCCCTGAAGATTTTTCGGAAGGGGAAATTCCTTTCTGGGTACGCCCCGTGGAGATCGGGGACGTCCTTTGCTTCAAGGTGCGGCAGAACCTGCTCGATCCCAAGCGATTGGCCCTGAAGCGTGCTATGGATTTGTTCCTCTCGGTCGTGGGTGGCATCGCCATTTTTCCTATTCTTGTGCTTATCGCCCTTGCCATCAAACTTGAATCGCGCGGCCCGGTTTTTTTTAGGCAGAATCGCATAGGGAGAGGAGGGCAGACCCTCCATATTCTAAAGTTCCGCACGATGGTGTGTAATGCAGAGGAAGTTCTCCAAAAGTATTTGCGGGAAAACCCTGATCTGCGTGAAGAGTGGGAAGCGGATCAGAAGCTGCGCAACGATCCCCGCATTACAAAGGTCGGGGCTTGGTTGCGCAAGACAAGCCTGGATGAATTGCCTCAGCTCTGGAATGTTGTATGGGGAGAAATGAGCCTGGTAGGGCCGCGTCCCATCGTAGACGATGAGATCGTGAAATACGGTTCGGCTTTTGCCTCCTATACACGTGTGCGGCCCGGTATGACCGGGCTCTGGCAGGTTTCCGGGCGAAACGATCTTTCATACAAACAACGGGTTCACCTTGATCGTTTTTATATCTGCAACTGGTCAACATGGCTCGATATTTTGATTTTAGCAAAGACGTTTCCCGTTGTCCTCGGGCGCAAAGGGGCTTATTGATATTCCCAAAATACACGCAAAATTTCATCTGGTTAGGTAAAAAGGTCAGGAACGTTTTCCGGGCCTTTTTTGTTTTGAGGAAAGAGACGATCGGGGTGGAGGATTCAGAAAACGCCGTGAGGAAGGCAGTGGGGCTTTCCCATGCATCCAGAGAATGTTCCTGAGCATTATGAATGGGCGGAGGAAAACTGTGGTGGGGCAGTATCGTGGTCTCTGTTTTTTCGCGAGATCGAGGAGGAAGGGCGGAAGATTTTGCGGCCTTGCCCGGATAAAAAACGAGGCCATGAATTGCTTCATGGCCT
>OOAQ01002277.1_pt1 | contig 11729 bp, 5 predicted proteins | sample 1671051 | NCBI WGS metagenome assembly OOAQ01 (sample SAMN06348117, study PRJEB24527) | human gut metagenome | biome: human gut; feature: ankylosing spondylitis patient; material: feces | host: Homo sapiens | place: China | collected 2015-10
CATACCAATCCATATATTCCTAATGTTATTGCAGAAAGCTGTAACATTCCCAAAAATGGTATTGTTCTAATACCGTCTGCACGACTTGCTGCTATATTAATTTCACCGGAAATACGACTTTCCACAACAGCTCCATATATTCCTAATGTAAGTATACTAAACAAAATATATTTTACTATATTTCTCTGTGCCGGTAATTGCAATTTAGGTGACATTACATAATCCTGCTGCTGTGTCTGATAACTTTGACTATACTCCTGTTGCAAATTAACCCTATCTTGAACATTAACATTTTGCTGCTCCACTCCATTCAATTTTGTTCCGCACACAGTACAAAAATCGGAGCCATCCTCACACTGTGAATGACAATTTGGACATTCTACCATTCTTAAACCTCCATATTATATTTATTTTTACAGGGCAGCATATCTATACAATGCTGCCCGCTAAAATCATTTATTTTACCATTTTATTTTTCGGCTTTATCTTTTTTTCGTCTTACGAATGTAACCGCAAATACTCCAAGTCCGACTACGGCAATAACCGCAATTATGCTTCCATAAAATAACGGTTTATTATTAATATACTGAACCCATTTATTTGTTGTTACATAAAAATCGTCAATATTAACAACATTTGCAGGTTTGTCGGCGTTTGCTGTCTTTGCACCATTTCCTGCCGCATCAGATGCATATACAACAATGTTGTGTGCCGATGTTGAGTTACCATCAATATTAAATGTAAAATTACCGCCATTCTGAACTATCTGCTCTAATTCATCGCCGCTCCATGTCTTATACTCATTTCCGTCAAGCTCAACTATAACCTGTCCGAGTTTTAAGTTGTCTCTTACAGTCATTTCAACTTCTTTGCTTTCCATAGCATACGTCGTCTTGCTTTCAAGATTTTTAACATTAATAACTGGCGGCTCATTGTCAATACCAAACTGTATTTCTACATTCTTTGTATCCTGGTCGGTTTTCTGTGTTCTTCCCGTTGCGTCGTCTGACTGAATCGTAATTCTGTATACACCATTTTCGCTGAAATTCTTTGCAAATACAGTATATGTATACTGATACCACTGTCCGTTTCCGCCGCTGATGCTGACTCTGTAATCTTCATTTTCCTTTAAAACAATTGTTGCATCATTTTTATAGAGTGTAAGCTTGATATTTGTAAGCTGGTTTACATTAACCTCCGATAAAACAACATCTTCCGTTGACTTAACATATGTTCCGTTAAGATTTTCGGTTGATGAACTGAGTTCATATGTTGAACCGAATCTGTTTACTGAAAATACAACTGTCTGAGTTGACACATTTCCAGCTCTGTCGGTGATTGACGCCGTGAGTGTGTAAATATCGTCAATACTCTTTTCATTTGCAAAATCCTTAAATGTAAATACACGTCCGTTATGCTGTTCAGAATATGAACCATCAAGTTCAACATTCTTACGGTTTGCACCTGTTAAAGTTATCGAAACAAGTGATTCATCGTAATTAGTATCCGAATATGATACTACAGGTATTACTGTACCGCTGTTTGCGGTATTATTTTCAACTCCCGTTATAGAAAGCTCCGGAACCGTTTTATCAACGTAGAAATTCTGCTCTGTGAATTCATCACTGCTGTTTCCTGCCATATCCTGCATACTGATATTAAATGTATAATATGCATCACTTCCATAATAAATCGTTGCCGTGTTAATATCTCCGTCTGATGTCCATCCGCTTATCTGTGGTGCAGTTACGGCATTTCCATCATCCATAGCCGTTACATTTACAATTACACGGTCAGCCTGGAAATTATGTTCAGTAACAGAAATTGTAGCAGTTCTATCTGTCTTATAATAATTGGAATTTTCAGCATCATTATTATCATATGAAACTTCTATTACAGGATTTGTTTTATCAACGGTAAATTCCTTTGCGGCAACTGTTCCGTCTGCGTAATTTTCGGCTCCTGCCGTATTATCCGCCATATCCTTGTAACTTATATCAAATTTGTAATCACCATCTGCGTCATATGTCACATAAGTTACCCATGTAGTATTATCCATATTTCCGCTTCCCGCATACTGTGTCCAGCCCGAAACAGAAGGAATTACTCCGTCGGTATTTGAAATTCTTACATCAACATCATTTTCATTAAAATTACGCTCGGTAATCTGAATTCTTGCCGTTCTGTTTTCCTTAAAATATGTATTATTGTCTGCTGTGTTATTATCATATGAAACATCTATTGCCGGTGCGGTAATATCAATTTTTATCGCCTGACCTATCATTTCATTTGTTGTAACACGTTCATTGCCCGCATTATCCACGGCTTTAACTTCAACGACAACATTATTGCTATTAAATCGTGACGCATCTACGGTGATATTTCCGCTCCATGAACTTATAAGATTATCTTTATCAAATACAGCTCCATTGGTATTATTTGCTGAAATATCCATGAGTGTTCCTGTTTCAACCGCATCCGTATCTCTTGTATATATTCTATATGTAATTTTATTAATGCCTGAATAGTATCCGTTTATATCCGAATTTACTCCCGAATATTTCGGATCAACAACTTTCATTGCTACATTAACATTACCATTATGTAATCCGTTAGCATTTGCCGCATCTGGTATAATATCAATTTCAGGTGCCGCCTTTTCACCAATCGGTGCCTTATCATCAACAACAATACCTGTTGAATTAACAATTACCGTATTGCCTGCCATATCCTCAACCATAAAATAAATAACAAATTTCTCGTTAGGCTTTACAACAACACCGTTTTGAGAATCATATTCATTCCATGTGCCATTTTTGTTATATGAAGATAAATCATTTACTTTCTGATATTTAACAGATTTAATTCCGCTTATATCTGCATTTGTTGAGAATTTAACCGTAACATCGTTACTATAGAACTTTTCAAATGCAACACCGCCCCTTGCAAGAACCGATGAATCGTTAATCTTAATATCCGAATTAACAGGTGCGGTCTTATCAATAACAAAATCTGTTGCCGCTTTTGAATCACCATAATTTACAGGTTCATTTTTTCTTCCCGACATATCCGTATATAAAATGTCAAATTTGTAAAATGCTTCCGTTGAAAATGTTATCTCTGCGGTATGAGTATCACCTGTACTCGTCCAGTTATCTGAATTTTTTAAGTATGACGCATAATCGGCAATATTACCTACAGCCTTATCTGCCGTAACATTTAATTCCACATCAGCAGCATTAAAGTTACGCTCTTCAATTGTGATTTTTGCCGTTCTGTCCGCATTAAAATATTTTCCGTTTCTTACATCATTATTTGAAAAATCAACATTTATACGTGGGTCCGTTTTATCGACAATAAATGTTTTTTCCGCTGTTTCGGCTTTATTTCCCGAAAAATCAGTACATTCAACTTTTATTGTATATATTGCATCTTTATCTTCGCCCGTATCAATTTTCAATGATGCGTTTAATTCATCACTTTTGTCATTTTGGGACGGAAACGATGTTGCTAAATCGTCATTTTTATATACCTTTTCGGTTTTTATTCCGTTATCTAACTCCTTAGTTACCGTTATTTTAAGATGTTCATCAACCAGTTCTGCCGGATTTACCGAAATATCTTCTACCTTTTCAAATGCTTTCGCAAAAAAATTGGCTTCATTTATTTTTATATTTGCCGTTACAGGATAATCGCTGTAATATTTCTCGTTCTTAGGTTCAACCAAAGTAATTTCTACTATAGGTGCTTTATTGTCAACAACTATCGTTTTGTTGTCTTTACATATATCGCTTACATTTCCTGCATTGTCGGTTGCCGTAAAGCTTACTTTTCCTCTGAACTGTGCGTTTATCTCAAATACAGCCTTTGCACTGCTTGGTTTTCCATCGTCAACCTCGGCTTTAACTACTTTGCTGTCTCCTGCATTTACTTTGCTTGCGTCCTCTTCAACCTCATATGAATATGTAAAGTTTTTGACGCCTGATGTCACATCTTTTGCTTCAAGTGTTACTGTAACAGGTGCCTTATAAAAGCCAAATGTAATTCCCTCAAGTATTGTGTCAATCACTGACTTTGAATAGCTTATTGAAAGATTTTCAGGTTTTGTTTTATCAATCTTAATATCATTTTCATTGATCTTAATTGCTCCTGTTATTCCTGAATCATTCTTTAAATATATTGCTTTTTTATTCAGTCCTTCATCTGAAACCTCAATACTGTCCTTCCAGTCATTATTTATTAAATCATTTGAATAACTGATTTTATAACCTGTTGCCGGAATGATTGTAACATTTCCCGTGTACCATCCGTCATCATTCTTTTTTTCTCCCGACAGTGTGTACGGTGTCTGCGGTGTTGCAAGATATACAACTTCTATTGTATATTCACACTCAGTATCTTCATAACAACTGTTTCCAAGTTTTGATGCTTTAACTGTTACAGTTCCGATACTTCCTTTTTTAAATGTTAGTTTTCCGTTTGTATCAACATTTGCAATATTATTTCCTACTGCAACTTCATACGTTATAACTGTATCTGCAACATAACCTTTTCCGTCAGGTACACTGTTATTTACAACAGGAACCGCCTCGTTAGAAAAAACATTTCCATATACTACCTGTGATGTAGCCGTATCGTTAAATTTAATTGACTGCTCAGCCTTTGCAACTGTTATTGTAATTTCATCAAATGCTGCTAAATATCCATCTGATTCAGCTTTATCCACACGAATAACTGCTGTTCCCGACTTCTTTACTGTAAGTTTGTTTCCTGATATTTCTACAGCATCACCGCTTACAACTTTGTATGTTACGGCACCGTTGCCGTTTCCGCCTGTTGCTGCCAATACATACTCATTGTTATTTTCGTTGTATGTTACTGAAGCCGGCACTGTGTCTGCAAATTTGAAATTCTGCTGTTCTGCCTTTGCAATTATTAAAGTATAATAAACAGCTTCCGAATCTTCGTAACAATCGTCACCTTGTTTTACTGCTTTTATTTTAATCTGACCTGAGCCTTTTACAGTTACTTTTCCTGTGTCCTGGTCAAGTGAGGCACAAGGAACTCCTGATAAAGTATTATCAACGCTTTCTATACTGTATACAATCTTGCCCGTTGATTCACCGCCTGTAGCTTGGTTAGCATACTCATTATTATTATCACCATATGTCACAGAATCGCTGTTTTTATCAAATTGGACACCTGTCTGCTCTGCTTTTTTAATTGTTAAATCATTAGTAACAGATGTTGCTTCATAAGAATCATCAGCTGCTTTTACCGCAACTATTTTTACAACGCCTGTCTTATAACCTTTTTTTGAAACTACACCTGTCACTATATCTATACTTGCAATATCATTTTCAGTAACATTATTTCCATTATCCAATATGTAATAAGAAAGTGCACCTGTTCCACTTCCTCCTGCTACACTTACAGTATATGTCCAGTCGGGAACATATGTAATCTCAGGATTAATGGCTGCAAATGTAAGTGCTGCCTGCTGTGCTTTCTTTATTGTAAGATTATATGTTGCAGACTCTTCCTCATATCTGTCATCTGCTGCCTTTGTTGCTTTTACAGTTATAGTTCCTGCTTTTTTCAATGTAATAACTGGTAATGTTACATCATCAACAGATGCATAATCTAAACCTGAAACGATTTCATATGTAATCTGTCCATCACCTGTTCCGCCTGACACAGCATTACTAAATGTTCCATCTGTAATAGTCACATCTGAAGGTGCTTCATTTTCAAAAGAAAGCTTATTTTGTGATGCCTTTTTAATCTCTATTGTATACTGTGCATTTATTTCATTATATTTATCATCACTTGCCTTTGTTGCTTTTACAGTAACTGTTCCGGCTTTTGTAAAATGAAGAGTACCATCAGTATCAATTGATGCATAATCATTTCCATTCAATATTTCATAACTTATTGAACCTGTTCCACTTCCTCCTGATGCTGTATTAGAAAATGTACCATCTACAGAATAAATAATTGAATCCGGTGCCGGTACTGCAAATACAAAATTTGAATCATCAGCTTTATTAACTGTTAAATCATAAAACGCTTCCGATTCCTGAAAAGCATCATCTTCTAAAAGAACTGCTTTTATCTTTGCAGCTCCTGGTTTTAATGTTGTAATAACGCCATCACTGTCTACACTTACACAATCATCGCCAGATACAACACTATAATTTACTGTACCTGTACGTTTTTTACTTGACGCAGTATTACTAAAACTGTCTCCATATTTTATGGCTGCTGTTGTTTTTTCAAAGGCAAATGTATCATCTGCCTGTTTTGCTGTCATCTGCACATCAACATTTCCAGTTGAAGTTGTAACTGAAATGCCAGCATTTGAATATTCTATATATCCTTTCTTCTTTGCTGTTATATCAACAGTAACATCTTCTGATGCCGTCTGTGCCTCGTTAAGCAAATCATCTGTAATCTCAGAAATACGAGCTACTCCTGTTGTTGTAACAATTGTTCTGTTGGCTTTAGTTTCCGTTCCTGATTTAACTACGTATTCAATACTTACATCATCAAGTAACTCACCATCTTGATTCTTAACAGTTATTGTATAACTGTTAGACTGCACATCAGCTCTTGCATGCATTTTGAACATGTTAAATGGTATTATTGAAACAATCATCAATAAAACAAGATACCACGCAAGAACCCGTTCTTTGACTTTTCTTTTGCCTTTCATAATTTTCTCTCCTATTCTATAATTTCTGAACTTTCAGCAAATCCCATTTCAACTTCAACAGAAAATTCTTTATTCAGAACAGTAGTTTCATTCACTGGATTTGACAATACTGTAGTTTCACTGACTGAATCATTAAGTATTGCCGTCTGCCCATTATCAGGATTAAGCTCTGTTGTACTGAATTTTTCTGTATGTGGAGATATTCCTATTCCACTCGTATTTTTTATAAGCTTTCCTGACTGTGATATCTTGTCCGTAAGTTTTCCTCTGGCAAGATTCACTGAACTTGACTTATAATTTTTTTCCCCTGTCTGTTCATTCTGCTGTCTTATATTTTCAATTGCTCTTTTGGCTGTAATACCTGTCAAATCGCCAATTACTTTTTTAATATCTAATAGAAAAAATAAGGCAACCGCAACAAGCAATAAAATTCCGGCCGCAATATATGATATAGTCGATGCCGTCTGTAATATTTCTATTGACATTTATCAGTTACCTCCATTTCCTGTTCCGTAATCTATTGTGACCGATGACTTAGTATCACTCATCAGATTTAAAATATTCTTTTTCAAATCCAAATCCGTGTCCATCTTTCCAGCAACTGATTCAATATCGTAAAGAAGCGAATCTATATCCTGCTTTGAGACACCGTCACGCTTGAATTTCGTTGCATACTGCTGAATTGCACTTCTTGCAAGTTCAAGCATCTCAAGTCGCACAACTTCTGTCTCGTTATCATTCTTTCCTACTGAATCCATAAGTGTTGTAAGATTATTAAAAAAATTCTGGTAAATACCTTTATCTTCACCTGTTTTCTGAAGTTCAGTAATTGTTGAATAAAAATCTCCAACTGCGTAATATACTTCTGCCGTACCCTTATTTTCGTATCCATCGGGTGCATATTCTTTTACCTTGCCAAACCAGTTTTTAGCATTAATTGCAGATGTGAGCTTATTGGCATTTCCCTGATAGTAATACCAGTATAATTTTCCTGTTTCATAACACACATCTGCATAATCCTTTGGATTTTTAACAAGTGCATCCCTGTTATTGGATATAAGCTTATCCAATGTGTTTGCCTCATTATCAGTAAAATTATGGTCATTATCACGAAATGCCTTTATTAATCCAATATAAGCATCTTTATTACCACCTTGCTCCGGTATTGCTATACAATCCTGATACAATTTTATTTTTTCATCGTAATTTGAAGTGTCTTCCGCATTCTGAAGGACTTTCTGATATTCTTCTGAAGCTTTCTTACGTGCAACAATATTAAATGTTAAACCACTTGCTGCAAGCACAACACTTAAAGCTGCCGCCGTAATAAATCCGCCAAGTTTTATTTTCTGCTTTTTCTTATATTCATCATCGATAATTTTATAATGTTCCAATGCATACATAAGTTCAGCCGCTGACTGGTATCTGTCATCTGGATTTCGTTGTGTGCATTTAAGAATAATTCTTTCCAGACCACTCGACAATTCAGGATTTATCTGCCTTATAGGCTTCATCTCGTATGGTGGCTCGCTTGGATTGCAGCCTGTAACAAGATGAAACAGCGTCGCACCAAGACAATATATATCTGTTCTTGCATCTGTCTGACCCATTCCGCCAAACTGTTCCGGAGCGGCATATCCCACTGTACCAAGACATGTTGTGTCTGCAAGATTTTTTTCTTTAAATTCTCTGGCAGTACCAAAATCAATAAGCGTAACATTACCATCTGGCTTTAACATTATATTGGCCGGCTTCATATCACGATATATAATTGCCGGCTGTCGTGAATGTAAATATCCAAGTACATCGCAAAGCTGTTTTGCCCATTCAATAACATATTCCTGAGGCTGTGCACCATACTCCTCAAGAGCCTTATTAAGCGAATTACCTTCAATGTAATCCATAATTATGATAAAAGAATCATCAGTATCAATTACATCTATAATACTTGGAAGATTCTTATGATTAAGTTTTTTCAGAATATCTGTTTCAGCAACAAGTCCCTGCTTTACCGCTTCAAATTCCAAAACACCATCTTTTCGCACTTCCTTGACAGCCCATGTTTTATTTGCTTTCTCATTAATTGCCATCCAGACAACACTCATGCCGCCCTGACCAACTTTACTAAGAATCTTATACTTGCCGTCTACAAGTGAACCTACTTCAAGCATCTGTCTCCTCCTCTGTCTAATATGTTTTTATAGAAACAACCGTGATATTATCCCGTTCCTGTCTCTGTTTATTAATCTGAACAAGTGCATCCATGTTATTTTTCATAACCTGCGAATCAGTCATGACCTGAGGATTCAGGTAATTAAATATTTCCTGACTGCTTATTTCATGTCTGAACCCATCACTGCAAAGCATATAAACGGCATTTTTCTTTGTATTTCCAAAAAACATATCAGGATATACATAATCAGATGCTCCGATACACTGTAAAAGCACACTTCTCCTCGAATCAAATTCTGCCTGTTCCTCAGTAAGATTTCCAAGCTCTACTTCTCTGGCAACAACAGTCTGGTCTTTTGTAAGAACAGAAACGCTGTCTGCTATTTCATATGCTCTTGTATCCCCGACATTTATTATGTAATATCTTTTTTCAGTAATAAGAATAGCTGTTACTGTTGTTCCGACACCGGATGTCAATCCACACTTCTTACCATAATTCTTTATTTTTTCATTAAAATCCGTTGCTATTTTGCACCAGTCTTTCTGAATATCTGCATCATTCAGCCCACTTGCACACAAAACAGGCAGTCTTGTCTCAACCCAGCTGCAAAATGCTTTTACAACCGATGCACTTGCCACCTCTCCCTTAGAAAGACCACCCATACCATCGCAAAGCACTGCAAATGCCATTTTCCCGGCTTCTGTATTCAAAACTTTCACATTATAACTGTCCTGATTTGTATCTTTTATATTTCCAATATCAGTCGTTGCAGAAACAATAAAATCCACTACACATTACCTTCCTTTTTGAAATTTATTTCTATTAAAAATTTTTCAAATTAATACATCATAAATTCAAAATCTTCATTTCCAAGACGGATTTTATCACCATGTGCAAGTTCAACTTCAACATTGCTCTGTATCATTTTTCCGTTCAAATATGTATGATTCGTTGAATTGGTATCCATTACATAATATTTAGACTCCCTTGAAACAATATTGGCATGGCTTCTGCTGACTGCTGTATTGTCACTTACAAAATAATCAACATAACTCTTTTCTTTGCCGATTCTGAATACAGGTTTATCAATCATAATATTTTCATTTGTCTTTATTCTGATTAAATGAGGAGAAACCATATCTGGTGGTCTCATACTTGAATTCAAAACTGTTGTACCGCCTCTCATTAACATATCAAGATTAGTAGTCTCTCCAAAATTCATCTGCTGTCCCTGCATTTCAGGCTGTGGCTGCTGTAAAGGTTGAGAAGGCTGAGAAGGCTGTGGCTGTTTCACCTGCTGAGGCTGAGGAATCTGCTGGTTTTGTATCTCTGCCTGAACCTGTGGCTGTTGCGAAGGCTGCTGCTGTGACATTGTATTCTGTCTTTGAATATTGTTCTGTGGCGTTGGTATATTCAAATTCTGTTGACCCGGCATTGCAAAGTTCTGTTGTCCATTCATTCCCGGAACTGCCATTCCATTGTTTCCTGCCATTCCCGGAACAGCAAAACCGCCTGGCTGAACCTGACCCTTTGGTGGTTTTGGCATTTTTTCTTTTTTATGTTTATTCTTAGTATCCGGCATAGCCATATTACCCTGAACCATATTATTTTGAGACTGAGCTTTTTTTGCTGCCTTCTGTGCTTTATATACCGCAGCATTTTCAGCACTGTAGTGTTGTAAAAGATAAAACAGACTCATTTCTTTTTCAGCATTTGACTGCTGTGGTGCTGCCTGGGTTTTTTTATTAACAGGCTGATTCGGTATATTCATATTTGGTATATTCATCTGTCTGTTGTTCGGCATTGGTTTCGGTGGCTGCTGTCGTAATTGTCTTTGCTGCTGATTTAACATATTTTGTCTTATCTGCTTATTGGGCTGTATCTGTGGGTTTTGTTGCATCTGTTGATTTGATTGTATCTGTGGATTAGACACTGCCTGCTGCTGTACATTTATCTGTCGTTGCTGCATATTCTGATTATTTATATTATTTTGTTGAACATTTTGCGTCTGAACAACTTCTTTTTCTCTTTTTACGTCTGACAACATTTGAGTCATATTTTCATTATTATGAATTTCTTCAAGAAGTAACTTGAAATCCGCAAGCGAAAATGCAGGAGAACTGTTAAGGAAATTAAATATTTTAGCAACATGGTCTGAATTCTCTGTAGAATCAAACTGTGTATTTACCATTATATTTTTAAAGAAAACTCCCAAATCTGTTTTTTCTCTTTCAAGATTGCTTATCGGCAGACATATTAAAGTGGCTTCACATGTTGATACATCAGCAAAAATATAATCCATATCAAGCACAATCGCATTAGAATCAATCATATAGTCTTCAGCGGATAACAATCCGTCAACAATTCCGTTAAATACACCAAGAAGTCTTTTTTTATTAACTGGTCCGTTAAAAAACTGTCTCACCGAAATTTTTGACGAAACATTGTACTTTATGTATCTTGTTTCATCCATTTGAGTAAACAATGTCTGTGCAAGTCCCTGAATTTTATTGTTTGTAAGCATACCGAGACTTAACGAATCTATCTCATCTGATTCATTTACTTCATATACTAAATAAGTAGTTGCCCCTTGATTTTCATATGAAAATTTCATAATTAGTCCTCCAATTAATCTAAATTATTACCAATTTTACTTCCATAGTTTTGAACATGCAGACTGCTCAAATTCCACACCTTTTAATCCAAACGGATTATAATCATATTCCAATGTATATTTAACTTTCAGATACAAATCTCCCTTTGATGAATCAATATATGACCCGGAAAAATCCAATCCCTCCAGACCATCTTTTATTTTATATTTTTTTAATATTTTATTTG
>OOAQ01002280.1_pt1 | contig 11719 bp, 8 predicted proteins | sample 1671051 | NCBI WGS metagenome assembly OOAQ01 (sample SAMN06348117, study PRJEB24527) | human gut metagenome | biome: human gut; feature: ankylosing spondylitis patient; material: feces | host: Homo sapiens | place: China | collected 2015-10
GAATATCTCTCTCCTGCGTGGTTCAGACTTGCCGCTGAAAAGTATGTCCAAGTGGATACGGAGTCAAATGCTCTGTATCAGCAGTTTCAAAGTCTGTATGCCCCGGAAAAACTACGTACCCTCTCTGACGATGACCTGTTGGGGTATATTTTTCTCGGCGTAAATGATCGCAGTCTGTGCAATGCATTAGAGTTCGATGCCCAATATACACAGTTTGGCAGCATCGCTGGTGGCACCGCATACAAATACAATCTGTTCTACAGTAGAAATGAAGAAACCTGGAAGACCTCCTTCGGTGAAGGTGGGCAGCGTTCCGTGTCTCAAGAAGAGGCTCTTGAAATTGGCAAGCAAATCCGTGATGCTCTGGTGGCCGGTGCGGATGTTATCGCAAACCATGAAACACTTGCGACGGTCAACGACTACAATGCTCTACTGAATGAGTTGAACGCTGTCATTCCGCAGTATATCACCAAAATGTGGTTCTTGAAGTATTACCACATGATGTTCCCTCATATCCTGCCCAACTTTTACAATGAAGCATGGCAGAAACACATTCTCTGCAATTTGAACATTGTTCCTTCTGATGCGCAATTTATCCGTATGGGACAAATCAATGCTTTTGTAAATGAGTGTGGTATCTCAAACATCGTCTTTTCAAAAATCATTTTTGATAGTATAGGATCTCCAAAAACATTTTATCGAATTGGAACAGGCGACAATGGTATCTATTTTGGCGAGTGGCGACAGAATAACTACATTGCCATCGGTTGGAACGAATTAGGCGACCTCTCTGCTGCATACCAAGAGGATGCTGATAGCAAAGCAATAATCACCGATGCGTTAAAGAGCCAGTGGAATTATGATAACAGGCTGGCCTCGCGTAAATATGGCGAGATTAATAGTTTCTATTCGGCTGCAGCCGATACCACATACGCAGTTGCAATGGCAGGACAGAAGATTCTTGCTATCGGACTTGTGACTGGCGGTTACTTCTTTGATGAAGAAAAAGAATACGGTCACTGCCGACCTGTTCGCTGGCTCAAAGTTTTTGAGGAAGGAAAAACACTTCCTTTCGAGGGTGAAGGTAAGCTGACCACTTTCTATGAACTGAAAAACAGCGAAAATATATGCTACTTGTATTCTCTTCTGCATGGTCGTGATGAAACCGCTGTTTCTGTCACAGAAGAAGAAAATGTTGTAGCGCAAATCCGCCCGATCAGCTTCGCTACAGGTCTGAGCAGTGACCAACCCCGTAACCGTATTCTCTTTGGTGCCCCTGGTACTGGTAAGAGTTTTACGCTGAATCACGAAAAGGATCTGCTGCTTGCAGATGGTGGTGAGTACGAGCGCGTGACCTTCCACCCAGATTACTCCTACGCTAATTTTGTCGGTACATACAAGCCGGTGCCCTGCAAGGACAGCGATGGCAAGGACGCCATTACTTATTCCTATGTACCCGGTCCGTTCATGCGCACCTATGTGAAAGCCCTTCAGAACAGCAGAACTGATGCACCCAAGCCTTTCCTGCTTGTAATCGAGGAAATCAATCGTGCCAATGTTGCTGCCGTGTTCGGTGACGTATTCCAGTTGCTTGACCGTGGTGATGACGAGGTTAGTGAATATCCGATCCAGGCATCCGAGGACATCAAAAAGTATCTGGCAGAAGAACTCGGCGGCAACCCCGACGATTACGCTGAAATTCGCATCCCAGACAATATGTTCATCTGGGCTACCATGAACAGTGCTGACCAGGGCGTATTCCCGATGGATACCGCTTTTAAGCGCAGATGGGACTTCACCTATTTGGGCATCGATGACAGTGAAGCCGGAATTGTTGGCAAAAAGGTTGTCCTCGGTCAAGGCGATTATCGCCGTGTTGTGGAGTGGAATGCTCTCCGCAAAGCCATCAACAATGAGCTGCTCACTTATAAGGTGAACGAGGATAAACTGATGGGCCCGTATTTCATCTCCAAGAAAAATCTGCCGGAGGGTGAAATGATTGACCCTGCCGTCTTTACCCGTATATTTAAGAACAAGGTCATTATGTACCTGTTCAATGATGCCGCAAAGCAGAAGCGCATTACTCTGTTCGGTGGCTGCGATGAGAAGGCAAAGAACCAGTATTCCAAGATTTGCAGAGAATTTGACACCAAGGGTGTTTACATTTTCTGCGAAGGAATCAGTAGCCAGTTTATTGATAATGTCCCAGAGGATGATGGAGAATGATTTCAGTATTTTTACGAGAACAAAAACGCTATACCCAGGAAGACCTGGTTAAAGAGTTTCGTTGCTCCGAGGAAAAGACTGTCCGCATTCTGAAACGACTGAAAGAATATGGCGTTCTGAAGGCCGTAAAAGCAAATGACACACAGAAGGACCTTACCGATTTGGTGGACGAAGACATCGAAATCGCTGATGTTGAGGTCGGTGAAAACGAATATCTGTATGTGTTCACTTTTGTGGGTGTTATTACAATTGAGGGTCGTGTGTTGAAATGCTATCCGAAATATCTGCTCGATGCCACGGCCCCCAAAGCAGAACTGAAACAAGTGCTGAAGGTTCTGGAAAAGTACAATTCCAAGGAACAGATCATTCGTATGTACAACGATACGAGCGACAGCAGTGCATTTAATATGTTGGCTGTTATGCTGTTCCTCCTCCAGGATTATTTCGAGTATGGTGCCTACACCAACACGCAGGACATCATTGAATCCAACGGGTCCGGTGACATTCTTTGGGATAAGACCATCAACGAAACTTTCACTCTCTTAAGCAACAATCGGCCGTATTACCCGGAATTGCTGACCATGAAGCGTGTGAATGACGATTTCGATTTCTTCAAGCGTCTACATGAGTGTATCCTCACTCATTGCACGGAGGAATTGAGAGATGCCGATCTGTTGGATCTGTTCGATATTATGGGTGTCGATATTTCCGATGAGCATATCGAGGACTTTGGTGACAAGGAGTATGTCCTGGAGCGCATTGTCAAAGAACTTAATGTCCAGTTCAATACCCGGAAACAGCTTCTGCTGAAAACGCTATATGCCTATATAGCCAACAGCAGCGCACTGGACGATTTGGACTGTTTCAGTATGTTCGGCACAAACAGTTTTAACCTGGTGTGGGAAAAAGTCTGTGCGGAAGTGATGGACAACCAATTGCAGAAACCTATCGGTGGACTGCGATTGCCTATGCCGTTGGCCGAGCAATACCGTGATATGCGGCATAAGAAACTCATTGACTTGATTGATAAACCGCAGTGGTCTGGGAATGCTCCAAACGGTGAGTTGTTTATAAAGCAGGCCGAGGATACGCTCATCCCAGATCTTATTTCCATCGTTAATGCCGATGGGAACTATCAGTTTATTATTTTTGATGCCAAATACTATAACATCCAATTGGAGCATAACAAAAAGTTGCGTGGTCAGCCCGGTATTGAGTCCATCACCAAGCAGTATTTGTACCAGTTGGCCTATCAGCCGTTTGTGGAAGCACATCAGATTGGCACAGTGCGGAACTGCTTCCTCATGCCGACCTCTTCTGCTGAAATAGTCGAAAAAGGAACTGTGTCCCTTGATATGTTGAGCAAGTTGGGGCTACAGGATATTCAGATACGCCTTCTTCCCGCGCAAACAATGTATCGCCATTATATTGAAAACACAAAGATGGATATCAGAACACTTAATCTATAAAGGAGCTCGGCAACTTTACAGTTTTGCAAACAATGCAAAATATTTACAAACTCCTGATAGATAGTTTTGGAATGAAGTAGGTGGTGGTGTAATGCCTTTTGACATTGTTCGAAACGCCATCGTCAACATTGCCAATCCAGAACCTATCCTTGGCTATGACTGTGATACTGGCATTCATAAAAAAGCAGGCCCAGAGATCCTCCAAGCAAAAAAGGTTGGATCTATCGGCGTTGGGCAGGTTGTTAAAAATGAGCGATAAAAGCAAGCAATAAAAGATGACGATAAAAAGCGTCGACAAAAATGTGACGGTAAAAACTGACAATAACACCACACTGCCGAAAGGAGCTGGGACCGGCGAGTCTCAGCTCCTTTTTTCATACTGACTATTCCTTTTTCTCTGATCCATTCAGGCTGGCCCAGTGCTGGCGCAGCAGCCGTTCTACTTCTCTGCGAAGGGAATTTTGGAACATGACAGCCATAACCAATGCGCTAAGCACTGCAGCCACAGACTCCAGCCAGGGATATGCGGCCCAAAGCTGTTCTCCCCAGCAAGCAAGCGGAACACCAACAAGCAGCATAAACAGCAAAATAATGATGACAACGTCGGGTCTGCCGTAGCCTTCACGTCTTTTGATTTTGGCCCGTATCTGTCGAAGCGCACGGGCTCGGATATCCCGGATGTTTCTGGACGAACACTGTTTGTCCTGTGCGACGGATTCAGTGGACTCGCCATTGATGACCGTGCGGAACAAAATCTCCCTCTGCAGTTCGGTCAGTGCATGCAGGGCGTCATAGATTTGGGTGTCCAGATACATGAAGGGATCTTCATCAGAACCCTCTGGCAGATACTTGCTTCGGTCAAACCAACGTCTGTCATTGTAAATCGCATTGCGTACTTCCTCCGGCAGGAACGCTTCCGGATTGTAAGATTGGGGCTGCTTTATATCCACATCCTCCAGAGTATCCGGTGCTACACGCTTGTGAAAGTTCGCCTCGCTGTAGTAGAGCATATGCTCCAGCTCCTTCCACTCCTCTGGATGCTCCTTCACCCATTGGTCTGCGGCAGCGGTAGCTTCCGGGTCCATTTCATGTATCCAGCGCCAGTCAGACCGAAGTTCTTTGTACGACTGAGTATCTTTGAAGGACATGAGCTCACCACCCTTTCTGCGTTCACAAAAAATTTACGATTCCAGACCTTCCGATTTTGCGAATTTTCTCTAAGTAATAATAGAAGGACAATTTCACCCGGGTGAGGTTGCCCCTGGTTCGGTACGGCACGGTATCCGCGCCGACGAATCCACATGACCTTTGACAGAGCATCTATGAGAGCATGAGCGCTCTCCGCCATACGGCGATCCGCTCGGAAGGTCATTCCATCTCTGGCCGTGTTCCCGGGAGCACGGCCTCTTTTTATTCTAACACGGAGGAGGCGAAAAAGATAGTTTACAGATGAGGGCAAAGGAGGAATGTGGATCACACAGCACACCCGAAAAACAAAAACCGCCGTGACTGCGGCAACAGTCCGGCGGCTCGGCGCACACACAGGCACGCACAAATTTACTGATAAAAGTATATCAGGTAAACAGCAGAAAAGCAATGAAAATTTTTCTGTTCCCTGTGTGAGCGTCATCGGACTCTACGACAATACAGGAGGTATGAATTGAGTTTCAACAAATGGCCCAAGCGCAGCGCAGAGAAAAACTATTTTATGGTACCAAACGAGATATTCAGCGTCGGTCTGGATTTTCGTGAGATCTCCATCTATTCCTATCTGCTCCGGTGCGAGAATCGTAAGACCTACCAGTGCTACCCCAGTTACAAAACCATCGGTCATGCGATCGGCATGAGTGAAAATACAGTGGCAAAGTATGTGCGGCAACTGGAGGAGAAAGGTCTCATCTACACGGACGATGGTACGAAGCAAAGATGGCAGACCCCTGAACGGAAATCTGCTCTACACCATCCGCCCTATCTCAGGTGTACTCGAAGCGTTCTATGAGCGGCAGTTCCGGCAGGCAGAGGAGGCTGCCGCCCGCTATCGTGTGGCAGAACTCCTCAAAAAGTCCAACGCACAGGGCCGCCAGAACGCCTTGTGTGCGCCTTTCCGGGAGGAAGAGAGTCCCAGTCCCAACCAGGGGGTTGAAACCGGATGTGAGCCGTTTTCGGAGGGATTTGAGAGGACGAAAGAAAAAGCAGGATAAAGGCATGGCGTCGCAGGCGTCGCCGCAGCCGCCACTTCTGCCCGCAGTGCGGGCAGTTTCGGACGCTTGAAGCTGGCGTCTTTGAGAGACAAAAAAAGCTCCGATGGCGTCAGCTTCCCCGAAAAGCCCCGTGTTGCAGGGTTTTTCAAGGATGTCTTACAGCAAAAAGGAGGAATTGAATGAGTAAAGAAACCAGAGAGCGCATTGCATTCCGGATGCAGCCGGAAACCAGAAGAAGGATCGAGCAGTGGTACGCCGCCGACAACTGCCAGAGCAAAAATGAGTTCATCGAGAAAGCCGTGAACTTCTATGTGGACCATCTGGAGATACAGGACAACCAAACGCTTTTGCCTATGGCGATCCAGTCTGCCATTGACGGCAGACTGAGCAGAATGGAGGACTATATCGCCCGCAGAGATTTTACCAGATGCGTGGAGCAGGACATGACCAACGGCATCATCGCGGAAGCGTTCGAGATGGATCAGGATGATCTGAAGCGCAGGCGGGCACAGAGCGTCCGGAATGTGAAGACCACAAACGGTCTCATCTCGTTGGAGAAATACGCACGCTCCCGTCAGGAGCAGGACTGGGATGATGATGAATGGCAAGACTGATCCTCAAGAGCCCTTATATCAAAAGCACCGGAGGAGCCTCCGGATACCTTCGCTACATCGCAACGCGGGAGCGGGTGGAGCTTATCCCGGATGACCGTCCGCCCACACGAAAGCAGGAGCAGCTCATCGCCAAACTGGTCAAGGACTTCCCGGACAGCAAGACGCTCTACGAGTACGAGGACTACCTGACGAAGCCCACGAAAGTCAACGCCTCTGCGTTCATCACGCTGGCGCTGGAAGCCAACTGGGATGCCATCCACGAGTCAGACCAGTACATGAAGTACATCGCCACCCGGCCTCGTGCCGAGCGCATCGGCGCACACGGTCTGTTCGGTGATGAGGAAACGGTCTCTCTGGAGAAATCCATGGAGGAATTGGAGCGCTACACCGGAAACGTGTGGACGCATATCATCTCTCTCAAGCGGGAGGATGCGGTCCGGCTCGGCTTCGATAACGCCGCGGCGTGGCAAAATCTCATTCGGGCGCACCGCAACGACATCGCGGCGGCAATGAAGATACCGCCCGGTGACTTCCGATGGTATGCAGCCTTCCACGACGAGGGCGAGCACCCGCATATCCACCTGATGGCCTGGTCCGCAAAGCCGGGACAGGCCTATCTTTCCAAAGAGGGCATCCGTCAGATCAAGTCCAAGCTGACCAACGATATCTTCCGCAACGAAATGCTCCATCTCTACGAACAGAAGTCAGAGTCCAGAGATGAGCTGGTGCGCCAAGCGCGGCGGGCGATGCTGGAACTGGTGCGTACCATGCAGGACAGCGTATGTGACCACCCGGATGCCGAGCGGCTCATGCTGGAGCTGGCGGCGCAGCTCGGAACAGTCAAGGGCAAGAAATCCTACGGCTACCTCCCCAAACGGCTGAAGAATCTGGTGGATGAGATCGTGGACGAGATGGAACGGCTCCCAGCCGTGAGCAAGTGCTATGACCAGTGGCTACTCCTGCAAGGCAAGGTGGCTGCCTACTACCACGACAAGCCCCAGGAGCGCATCCCGCTCTCACAGCAAAAGGAGTTCCGGCAGATCAAGAATGCGGTCATTCAGGAAGCGGAGCGCCTGCGCTTGGGTGAGATCGGCTTCGAGGAGAAGGGTCTCAATCAGCAGGACGAGCCGGAGGAATACCGCAACGCCTCCTACGACTACTGGACACTGCGGGATGAGATCCGGGACGAGAGCCTGACCATGGAGGAGCGCGGCGAAGCCGTCTCTGAAATGGAAAAGCTGGCGGAAAGCGGCGATATGTACGCCCAGTACCTGATGGGAAAGCTCTGGCGGGACGGTCCTCTGCTGATACCCAACTCGGCGAATGCCCGGTACTGGTTTGAACAGGCGGCGGAGCAGGAACACATTGTGGCGCAGTACTCTCTGGCCAAGCTGTACCTCTCCGATGATGTGGAGGTACGGGATATCCGGCAGGGAATGAATTGGCTGTACACCGCCGCGGTCAACGGAAGCAGCTACGCCATGTATCGGCTGGCCAAGGAACTACTCAAAGGCGATTTGATCAAACGAAATAGTGATGCCGCGGTGGAGTGGTTCACCAGGTCGGCGGAGAGAGGAAATCCCTACGCCCAGTACATGCTGGGCAAGCTGTACCTCACCGGAAAGGAACTCCCCTGTGATGAGGAACGAGCAATCCACTGGCTGACCCGATCCGCCGAGCAGGGTAACCAGTATGCCCAGTATCTCCTGAACCATCTGGAAGAAAACCGCCCTCCCTCTGCAATGCTGGCAGTCACCCGGCTGCTCCATCACATGAGCCGGGTGTTCCGGGATAACTCCGTTCCCAAGTCGCGCCCCGGTGGTATCCAAATCGACCGTAAGCGGCTGAAGAAGCTGCAGGAGAAGCGCATGGCCCTGGGCCACAAGCTGGATGACCATGAGGAGCAGTGGCCCAATCTGACCATGTAAGAGGCGCAAAAACTGGGCCGCAAAACAAAGAATTAAATCCTTCTGGGCGGAAGGTAGAAAGGAACTGAATGAGAAAATCCAAATACAATTCTTTTGACGAACTCCCGCTGATGCTGACCGTGGAGGATGTGTCCCATGTGCTGGGCATCGGTCTGGCCCACGCCTACGAGGTGGCCCACCGCAGGGATTTCCCCACCATCACACTGGGAAGCCGCATCATCGTTCCCCGTGACAAATTCATGGAATGGATCGACGAACAGGCCGCGAAAAAATCTGAAATATTTTAGTAGCTATTCCAAAAACTCTGTGGTATGTGTTTGTGTTAAAAAGGAGGGATCATAAATGGCAAAGAAACGAGCCAACGGCGAGGGCAGCATCCGCAAAAAGCCCAGCGGCCGCTGGGAAGGCAGATATACCCAGGGCATCGACCCAGTCACCGGCAAGGCCATCCAGGAAAGCGTGTCCGCCAAGACCCAGGCGGAGTGCAAAGAAAAGCTGGCGAAAGCCATTCGGGAAAACCGGGGCGTGCCGCTCAATCACACGGGCGACTACACCGCAGCGGAGTGGTGCCGCCTGTGGTTTGAAACTTACAGCAAGCCCAACATCCGCTACAACACCGCCAAGGGCTATGAAGGGATCATTGAACACCACATCATCCCGGCCATCGGCGCGATCAAACTCAAACAGCTCTCGTCCATCCACATCCAGAGAATGTATAACGACCTGAAAGAAAACGGCAGGATGCCCCGTGGGGCGAAACAGAATGACAAAGCCTTGTCCAACACCTTCGTGCGGCGTGTCCATGCGGTGCTGCAGGCGGCGCTGAAGCAGGCGGTGAAAGAGCGGCTCATCCCGTACAACCCCTGCGAGAACTGCCGCATCCCGCCCAAGGACAAGAAAGAGATGACCATCCTCCCGCCGGAGAAGATCGGCAGATACCTCCAGGAAGCGGAGAAGTACGGCGTCCTGCCTATGTTCTATCTGGAGTTGTCCAGCGGCCTGCGCCGGGGCGAACTGCTGGCGCTCCAGTGGACAGATTTGAATGTAAAAGAGCGCATTCTGACGGTGAATAAGCAGGTCACCCGCATGGAGGGCGAGCTGGATGTGACAGAACCGAAAACGAAAAACTCTGTCCGCAAGGTGGCGCTGTCGCAGCAGGCGGTCGACCTGCTGGTACAGGAGCACGAGCAGCACCCGGACAACCCCATCCTGTTCCCGTCGCCCCGCACGGGCGGCTACTGGAGTCCGGACGCCGTGTCGAGGATCAACCGGAAGCTGCTGAAAAACGCAGGCATCGAGGAGCACGTGCGCTTTCACGACCTCAGACACACTTTCGCCACGATGGCAATCTCCAGCGGTGTGGATGTGAAGACCCTGTCCAGTATGCTGGGCCATTACAGCGCCGGGTTCACTCTGGACACCTATACGCATATCACCAACGATATGCAGCGAGGCGCGGCAGAGAAGATCGGCGGCTTCATGGAATCGGCCACGGCTAAGCCGGAACCGGAACCGCCTGATCCGCCGGAGGAGAGCCGGTGCAAGGTGATACCTTTTGAAAAGGTAGTCTAAGTGAGCAAAGGGATTCCCTGGATCACTTTTGTTGTCCAGGGAATCCCTTTAGGATGTATTAGAAAACACTAATTACTAATATGGAGCCTTCAGTAATCACTTCGACTATCTTGAAATTCCTGCAATGCAACCCAAAACGGCGAAGGTTCTTTACTGAACCATCTCCCATATTGATTTTGCAAATTCTTTGAACGAATAAGAATACACGCTTTTCTTGCACGACTAACTGATACAAAACAAAGCCTTCGGGCTTCTGCCAGTTTTCTTGGAGTGTTATCATAGTAGCTGGGAAAGCTATCCTTTTCCATGCCCGGCAATATCACAACATCAAATTCAAGCCCTTTGGAGCTGTGCCTGGTTGTTAGGACAACTTGATTTTCTGGGATACCAAGCCGTGTTAGAAACTTAATCGTTAGCTGCGTATCGTGGCTTCGTGCTGTTTCGAGCAACTTATTGTAATTATCAATCTCGTCAGGATATCGCTCTGAAGCAGTAAAAGCAGAAACAATTCCCACCTTTTTGTCAAGATAGCATAACCATTCCGATAGATTATCCTTATAAACCTTACTTGCAGTTAAAGTTTGAAAAATTGGTCTTTTAAGTAAAAAGTAATCGTCTTCACTAATGATCCGCTTTTGAGAAATAAACGATTTCCAAGTTGAGCAAATTTCATCAAATGAGACGGAGCATTTATCCGAAACCCACTTTGCACAGTTTTGAATCCAGATAATAAGATCTGTTAATCTAAATGTTTGACGAGCAATATACGCCGGAATATTTTGTCTGGAACATTCTTGTGCCAATTCTGTTACTTGTTTATTATTTCCGACTAAAACTGCTATTTCGTGGTATGGTATGCCTTCTGTGTGAAATCTGGATATCTGCTCAATAACTCTTTCATATTGTTCATCCATCCCTTTGGAACATTCGATGAATTCCAGTTTGGCGTGGTAGTCTTGGAGCTTTCCAGAAGCAATATATCCCCGGCTACTTTTAGAACATATTCCGAGGCATCTACTATTGTTTGTGAACTTCGATAATTGTTTTTCAGGTGAATGCAAGAAACATCTTGGCGTTGGCTTAATTCTATAAGGTAATCAGGAGCTGCTCCTTGAAAATCATAAATTGATTGATCTGCATCCCCAACAGCAAAAACTTTAATTCTTGTAAGATTTAATAGCGTTAAAATAAGTTCATGAAGCGGTTTTCCCAAATCTTGATACTCATCGACAATAATCCAAGGATACTTAGCCTCAAGTGCTTTGCGTACATAGGACTCATTTTTAATGAGTTCTACAGATTTTTTCACCATGCTGATAAAATCGAGATACTCGTTTTGTATCAAGAGTTCTTCAAAAGAGATGGCAGCCTTTAGTGCAATATCATAGCTTTCTATCGCAACACGACTAATTCCCTTTATATTCCTTGTGCGCTCTTTATCTACATCAATGAGCTTTGGAGTTCCCTCATAATTCTGAGAATTAAAGAGACGATTCTTTTCAGCAAGGTTACGTTCTAAACGCTCACGGAAAAGGTCTTTATCCAAAAGATCTGCGATACGGATACCCACACGAGCTGCTTTGTCCATATAGGCTGGACCCATTCCTTTAATTGTAGTACCAATCTTATTGTCACCCTTATCTTCTTCTTGCAAGCGATCCAACTCGATATGATAAGGCAAAATAACATGGGCACGATCAGAAATACGC
>OOAQ01002299.1_pt1 | contig 11626 bp, 9 predicted proteins | sample 1671051 | NCBI WGS metagenome assembly OOAQ01 (sample SAMN06348117, study PRJEB24527) | human gut metagenome | biome: human gut; feature: ankylosing spondylitis patient; material: feces | host: Homo sapiens | place: China | collected 2015-10
CTTTCAGACCAGCACTGGTGTGGTGGTCTTGTTTTGATGTCTAATTTTCAACCTGCATAAAATTTTCAAAGTTCTTTCATTTTAGCCTTGACTTTTTATTTGCAGGCTGTATTTATATTGTACATCTTCCTTTTTATCTGCTGTCTCCTGTTCATTATCCTTCCCGCTCCCAGCTTCGCTCAAGTAACAGCACAAACACCGCAATTACAAACGCGAGCATCACAGATGCCGCCGCCATCTTATCCACCGAGAGCGTCTGGAACCAGTTGTTGAACACATGCTGCAACAGATAAATATTTTCCTGTGGATAGCTGCCCGCTGCCATGTAAACCTCCCGGAACGCCTTAAATGAATTTAAAACCGACAAAATGACAACGGTAAATGCCACCGGGCGGAGATTCGGAAGTGTGATATAGAAAAACGTTTTCCATTTTCCGGCTCCGTCCATCTCTGCCGCCTCATAAATCCCCTGCGGGATTGCAGAAAGCCCCGCCATCCAGAGCACAATATCGTATCCTAAATATTTCCAGACATAGCTGAATACGAGGATTCCAAATGCGGCATCGGTGTTCATCCAGTCTACCTCCTGCACCGACAAAACGTTTAAAATCTGCCCGATTCCGCTCATTCCTGACAGCGCATGGATCGCACTGTTCACAAATCCGTGGCTGTCAAAAAGAATCTTCCACAGTACGACCACACTTGCCGCCGGGATTGCCATCGGAAGCAGATACATACTTTTAAGTGCCGCTGCACTGCCCCGGTAAAACTGTTCCATCGTCACATCCCGGTGTTTTTTCTTTTTCTCTGCCAAAATCAAAACCTGCTGCAACAGCAGTGCCAGGATCAGCGATAATAGCAACAGGCATGGTATACAGGTGACCACAAAACGCAGTGTATTTTTCGCTGCAAGATTAAACGCATCATTTTTTATCACCTGCACGTAGTTACTGATCCCGACGAAACTGCCATCCACGGTCTGGAAAAAAGAGCGCCGCACCACATCTGCAAATGGGATCAGTCCAAACACCGATACTCCCAGAAATTCGGGCAACAGAAAATACCAGCCGGGATTTCGCTTTTTTCTGATTTTATGTCTTTTCATCCTCATGCCTTTCTCATAGCCTGCTGCAATCTCCCATCCTCTTCCTTTTTTACTGCTGCTCTGCAAGATACAAATTCACTTTCTTCGTGATCTCATTTACCGTTTCTTCGAGGTTCTGCTCTCCTTTTACATAGCTTGTTCCCCGTTCGATCACAAGATTCTGGATCGTACGGTCTGTGAGTGCTGACTGCTCCACTGCTTCCAGCTGCGCTAAAATCGCATCTGCTTCCTCCTGTGTCATGGAGCGGTATTCAATCGTATACATTTTGTCGCTTCCATCCCTGTTAAATGCCATACTTGTTTCCGTCCATCCCATCAATGCATTGATCTGATCCTTTAAAGCTGCCTCATTCACCGGGATTCCGTTGCTGGAAGCTCCTGCCTCTTTGCCGAGCAATGTTTTCACAAACGCTTTCCCTGCATCCTCATTGCCTCCAGATACCACACCTGCCTGTAAAAATGGGACATAAGAAGAAGTTCCACCATTCGACAACACCCCATAAACCGCTCCGTCCGTCGTACCGGCGCTCAACATCAACTGGAAATCCTCGACATCTGCAATGGTTCCAAATTCTACTTTACATCTCTCTGCAAATAAATCCATGCTGTCTAATGTTCCATAACGGTATCCATCGCACATTCCGCTCTCAAAAAAATTGCCATAGGATTCAATATCGCTGTGATCATCCACATCATAAATACGTTTCACCTGTGTCAGATAATCGGAAACTTTCGTTTCATCCAGACTTCCGTCCTCTTTTACCCAGTTTTGGGAATCTACATTGTAAAAATCAAGCAGTAACTCTTCCGCCATCTTCTGCTGTACCACATAAGTCGTACTTTTGTCCTTTGCCAGGGTTTCGATGCGGTCTGCAAGTGCCTGCGTGGACTTTCCTGCATCTACCGTCTGATGATCTGACGTGATAAATGATACTAAGAAACGTGTCGGAATCGCATATATCTTTCCATCCTTTGTGCTGTCTTTCACAATGGAATCCACAAGTCCATCCGAAGCCTTTACCTCATCCACAACATCACTGATATCTGTTAAAATTCCTTTTTCCACATAGCTGTCCACCGGCATTCCATCTAAGATAAGCACATCCGGTCCATTTCCTGCCAGGATATCCGTGCTCAACGTCTTCAATGCGTCCTCTAACGTCACTCCATTATCATCCGTCATGCCAATTTCAAGGTTTACATAAATATCTGCATACTCCTGACGGAAAATAATGACCGCCTGACGCAGCGTATCGGAATCCTGCAATGCATAAATATTGAGTTCCTGATTCAGGTTGGCAGACGCGTCTGCATCGTAGGTGTAGCTGTAGAGTGCACCCTCCATTCCGTTATTTCCTGCCACAAAAAGATGCGTCTCATCCTGCATATACACTCCGTAAAAAATCGCACCGCTGTTGCTCAATGCAGTCTGCTCGCCCTGTACCAGCTCCTCCACAACTGCTCCACCTGTTGTATAGTGGAAAATTCCTTTATAATCTGCAAAAATAATACTGTTATCATTCTCCGCTTTTGCAAACGTCACCGGAAGTCCGGTATCGGTATTTCGATAAACGAGGTTATCATCTGAACAGATCTGCTCAGTCAATGCGTTCAGCTCGTCCGTCTCTTTTCCGGTTGTCGTGTCATAGCAAAGCACCTTGTCACTTGTGACGATATAGCAATTCGTTCCAACCACATCAAAATAAGGAATATAGGTATCCTCATCGATTTCAAATGTCACTGTTTTGCTTCCATCTGTACAGTCAATTCCATACAAACCGCCCAATGTATCGCGTACGATCAGCTGTTTGTTACTGTCAAATGCTGCAACTGATACAACGGCATCTTCTGCAGGCATTTCAATCGAAAATGTATGTGTGCTTCCGTCCGCGTCCACAATTGTAACCGGACATAATCCGTTTTCTGTGTAATCAAGAAACGCAACTGTTCCATCCTCTGCGACTGCGACATCGCCATAAGAGATATCTTCAAGCGGTGTTGTCTCCCAGCTGCCGCCTCCATCACTGCTTTTTGCCACATAGATGCTATAATCTGCATCCTGCCCTACAACTTCAAGTGTTCCATCTGACAGTGCTTTGAATTGTAAAATACTGTTGATCTCTTCCGGAAGTGCTACTTTTGATTCAATAAATCTTCCTTTGCCGCTTCCTGCGCTGCCGTTGCCACCCGCGCTGTTGCTTTCTGTTCCATCTGTGCTTCTGGCTGTATTTTTTCCGCATCCAGTGAGCATTCCTGCTATCAATGTCATCAGCAGAACTAAAACCATTGTAACAACTAGCATGCCTAGTTTTTGCCTGTTTTTTATCTTTGCATTTTTCATTTTGTTTTTATGACCTTTCTTTTTTATTTTGCTTTTATGATTGCAGCTTCGCAATCATTGCCAGAATAAGCAGCTGTTCCTCTGCTTTGGCATTCTACATGTAGTATTTTTCGTTTCTGGTTTTATCTTATAGAAGAAATCTTAGAAAAATCTTTAAATTTGGCTTTAATTTAACTGTTACATTTCAAAATAATCTACAATTTAAAGATTTTTCTAAGAGTTCTATGCTATACTCATCCTTATAAATCTTAGGCGACATTACCACGCGTATTTTATTGATCGAAGATGATCTGAATTTTTGTGAAACCCTGCGTTTTCAATTGGAGCAGGAAGCTTATGAGGTAGATGTATGCCACGACGGAAGAGACGGTCTTGACCTCTTCTTACAGGACGCGCACGACATTGTCCTGCTCGACCGCATGCTCCCGACCATGAACGGTCTGCTCGTGTTGCAAAAAGCTAGACAGGCCGGAATTTCCACGCCTGTCATACTGATCACCGCCCTCGGCGAACTTTACGACCGGATTGAAGGGCTGGATGCCGGTGCAGACGATTACATTGTAAAACCATTCGCCTTCGAAGAACTGACCGCCCGCATCCGCTCCCTCGGCAGACGCAGCGGCAAATGGGAAGATGACAATTTACTTACCATCTGCGACATCAGTTATGACTGCAACGCGAGACTGCTAAGTGGATCTACTGGCTCCATCCGGCTCTCCGGCCGTGAGGGCAGATTGCTTGAAGTTCTTCTGCGAAGTTTTGAACTCGTCATCCGCCGTGAAGTACTTCTTAGCCGTGTCTGGGGCGTGGATGCAGAAGTGGAGGATTGTAACCTTGACACTTACATCCATTACCTGCGCAAGCGGCTCTCCTACGTTGGAAGCACGCTTGCCTTAAAAACCATCCGCGGTGTCGGATATACGCTGGCTTCCTCCTGATCCCTGATTTTCCATATAAGATCATGAAGCTTCTGTATAGCTGCCGTTACTTTTCAATTATTTTATCCTTATTGCAATTTACAGATACCTTTTTTCACTATCTGCTTTATGTACATTATCAGGAGGTTTCTCATGTTTCCACACTTCACCTTTTCCGGCACAACCTATCAGGCTTTGCATCGCAAACTCACCTTATTTTGTACCTGCGTCACACAGATCATTCTCCTTGCCTTAAGTGCTCTGTGTGTTTTTGTTGCAAAAAAAAATATAAAGCAGGGAAACGAAACCGCTTTTCTCACAGAGACAAGTTCTGTCATTTCCCATTTGCAGGAGCAGGATGTCATCTCACACCAGTGGTTAAACCAGTTACAGGAAAACAGTTCTATCCAGATTTATCTTTTTGAGAATGGGACTCCACTCTTTTATGACCAGTATCATCAGACAACTGCAGACGAGCAATTATGTGAAAATGCACTTCTCGCCGCAGAAGAGCTTACCGGGAACCCTCCTTTTTTCACGAAAAATAAAAGGCTTTCCTCGCATACGGAATATCAGTTCAACTCCGGCGATAACATTCCCTACATTGCATCCGTCGGCAGTATACCAAAAGGTGACAGCTACTTAAACTTTCTGATCCTGCGCCCACTCACCGGACAGTCTCACCAGATGCTGTCGTTAAGAATTATCGTGATCATTGCAAATATTGCCGCATTTTTACTGCTGTTTCTCTTTTTCCACTTCTTCATCCGAAAAATGTTAGAACCAGTCGAAACTGCACAGAAAAAGCAGACACAATTCATCGCCTCCGCCTCCCACGAGCTACGCACCCCATTAGCGGTTGTCCGCTCCGGCTTGGAATCCGTTGAAAAATGTTCAAATGAAGAGGAACGAAACCACTTTCTCCATCTGATGTCCGAGGAGACCGTCCACATGAAACGTCTGATCGACGATATGCTGCTGCTCGCAAATTCGGATGCTGACACGCTCACCATCAAACCGGAAGCCTGTCAGCCGGATTTGCTGCTCTTAGACACTTATGAAAAGTTCGAACCACTGGCAAAGAAAAACGGGATTCACCTTATTCTCACTTTGCCGGAAGAAATTCTCCCGGACTGCTTCTGTGATATCCACCGCACAGAACAGATTTTTTCCATTATCGTGGATAATGCACTCTGTTACACACCATCCTGTGGAAAAGTGACACTCTCCTGCCATGCTGAAAATGAAATGCTTTGTTTTCTATTCAAAGATACCGGATGTGGAATTTCAGAGGAAAAGAAATCCCATATTTTCGAACGATTTTACCGCGCCGACGATGCCCATACTGACAGAGAACACTTTGGACTCGGACTCTGCATTGCAAAGGAACTTACCGAAAAGCAAAATGGGAACATCCAGGTTGTGGATGCTCCCATTTCCGGCAGCTGCTTTATGGTACAATTGCCATGTGCACTTTAATTTTTATGTGATCTCTACGCTCTCCTGTCAGGTTATATTTTTCCTGTTATTCCACATTTTTCAGTGCCTGATCCATCGGAATACGCTTGATTCTTCTGAAATCCAATACCATGACAAGCAGATATCCGATCAGGATAAACAGGAACATTTTCACATAGCCCATCGTGCTTATGCGGAAAGCGTACCATCCACTGTACGAAAAGAGCATGATCCTCCAGACAGCCTTCATGATGACGACACCTAAAATCACGCTGACAACATCGATCACCACAAGAACGATGGTCGTGGACAACAGATATAAACTTGCAATCTCCCGGTTCTCATAGCCCAGGATTTTTGTCATGGAAATTGCATTTTCGTTCTTCTCGATGATCAGCTTCGTGAGCAGGTAAATCAATACTGCGGATAACAGGATGCACAGATACTGGAAGTAGGTCATATAAGAGCCCATGGAATGATCGAGCTGGTCACACATTTTCGTAATGTCGTGTTCTGTGATGACGGTTGCGATCTCATCCTCATCAATATCTGTGATCTCTGAATCCGAGAGATAGCCTGTGAATGCATCACTGTCCTTGTCAAAGATTTCACAATACTGCTCATTGGACAGAAATACTGCCAGCGCCTGACTGTGATCATAGATTCCTGCAACCTCAAACTCATACTGTTTGTTCTCATATTTTTCGTCCAAAACCACTGTGTCGCCCACGCTCAGGCTGTATTTATCTGCATAGGAAGCAGAAATATATGCCTCGTTTCCTTTCAGGGCAGACAGGTTACTGATTTTCACATACCGGCTGTCATCCTCGATTCCGTAGACAGAAATCTCCTCATCTAACGTATCGCTCTTGTGCTGCAGAGATGTCATATTGAATTTCTCTGCATCCTTATTATCCGTTGTGATAATGTCTCCATCCTCATTCTCATAAGACTTTAACACATACTGATAATTCGTGAACATCATATCTGAAACATTGGATTTGTAATATTCGAGCGTCTCCGGCATACCGACCGCCATTGCGAGCATAATGCCGATAAACCAGATCCCCACAAATAAAATCAGGTAATTCGTCACGTTCTGGAACATGATACGCATGCGGAAACGGCTTAAAAAGCTCCATTTTGGCAGGCGCATTGCTTTTTTACGCTTTGTTTTTTTCAGATCATGACGCAAAAACTGTAATGGTGTATGCCGCATCATTTTTATAATGACGATGAGATTGACCACAAGCATTAAAACAACCGGAATGATTGTTGTCTTGAAAAAGGCATCCGGGTTCCAGACTGTCTGATAAGTTGGAAGACTGTAGCTGTTATAATACATGACGACAACCACATTTTTAAATACGGTATAGCCGAGGATATTTCCAACGCACGCTGCGAGAAGTGTCACGATCACCGGCATGGAAATATAATGTCTGACCAGTTCACCTCTCGTATAACCAGAAGCTCTCAGTGTTCCGATCGTAGAAGCCTCCTTCACGATCGTATTGCTGATGGTCACTGCAAAAATAAATGCAATGATCACGATCAAAATATCCAGTAAAACACCACCCATAGCTTTGTCTGAACCCATATCATCCGTTGCAAAATTAATAGCCGGATTTGCATAGCGCGGCATATAGTCCTCTAACTCTATGTCAGCACACACAACCTGTGTGAGCAGTGCTTTCATGAAATCATCGGATTTTGCTTTCTGCTCCACTTCATCTGCAGGAGTATCCACATAATTCCATGTGTAAGAATAATGAACAGTTTTATGTAAACTATTAAATCCTTCCTGTGTGACCATAGCCACATCGAATTTGATTGCATCAAACATCATATCCGTTGACTTCTCATGCAGTGTCGCATAATTGACATAGGCGATCAGTCCGACAACTTTGAACCTCTGCCCGCTGACAGAAATCTCATCTCCCACTTTGACTCCGACATTGTCTGCATGCATACGGTCAATTGCGATCTCATCCGCTTTTTCCGGAAATGCTCCGTCAAGCAGGCAGGCAAGATCCACGTTATCATTTTTTGCATAGACACGGATGTTTCCTTCTGCCTCGCCGTCGTTGTTGTAATCTTCCTCCTCATTTCGGAAGAAGTTCTCATATACTTTTACCGGAACTTCTGTAAAATCAGAATCGTTTAACTCATATTTTTCTTCTGCGTCAGCATATTTATCATCAATTTCCTCTACGATTTTATCCCATGCCTTGTCGTAGGCTTCCGGATAAGCCTTTTCATCCAACTTTTCGTCCAGCTCTTTTTTTGCTTTGTCAAGATAATACTGTTTGACGTCCGCTTTTGTTCCTGTCTCGATAGCAGCGAGTAACGTCTCATCTGCCTTTTTGTTCAGCTCAAAATGTCCATCCTCTAACTTGTATTTTGTCACGCCTTCATTTGCTGCAACGAGCATACTCTCATTTGCAACATACATACCGGAAACAAAGCCGATCGTGAGGATCAGGAATAATGCCACCACAAGATATTTTTTCCAGTCACCGAGCAATTCACGCGGAATACGTCTGATGAGTGGATTTTTAATTTTTTTCTTTTTCATAACTGCCACACTCCTTACCACTCAAGATCTGCTGCTGAAATCTTGTGCTCGTTCCTCTCGTTGTGGCGCACGGCTCCATCACGAAGTTTTATAACATGATCTGCCATGTTCTTGATTGCCTCGTTGTGTGTTACCATGATGATCGTATTTCCATATTTTTTGTTTACATCTTCAATCAGTTTTAAAATTTCTTTGGAGGTGTTATAATCCAAAGCGCCGGTCGGTTCATCGCAGAGCAGGATATCCGGGTTTTTCACGATCGCACGACCGATGGAAACACGCTGCTGCTGACCACCGGACAACTGATTCGGCAGCTTGTATCTGTGCTCGTAAAGTCCCAGCGTGTGAAGCAGCTCGTCAATGTCCAGCGCATTGTCGGAAAGATACGCTCCGACTTCAATGTTTTCCTTCACGTTCAGATTGGCGATCAGATTGTACATCTGAAATACATAGCCGAGATGTTTTCTGCGGTATTGGGTTAGTTTCTTCTCACTCATATCTTCGAGCTTATCGCCGTTGATCGAGATGTAACCGGAATCGGCACTGTCGATTCCTCCGATAATATTTAATAAAGTTGATTTTCCGGAACCGGTATGTCCGATCACACCGATAAACTGTCCGTCCTTGATCTCTAAGTTTACATCCTTAAGCGCCTGAATCTGGTAAGCAGTTCCCTCGCTGTATACATAATTTATCTTATCTAAAATGAGTGACATGGCACCCTCCATTATTTCTTTTCCGCTCAGGAAATCTTTCCCTGCGGTATTCCACACTGTCTGCTTACGTCTATCCCGCGGTTTTCATAATTGCATCCACAAGTTCTTCTCTGGTCAAAACTCCCAATGGAATGTCAAGTCCTGACTGACGCAGCAGATCTGCTAACAATGTGATCTGTGGAACATCCAGTCTGTGCTCTTTTAATGTTCCCACCTGTGAAAAGATTTCACGCGGTGTTCCCTGCATGACAACATGTCCTTTATCCATGACATAAACATAATCTGCATCCACTACTTCTTCCATATAATGTGTGATGAGCAGAATTGTCACGCCTTTTTTCCGGTTCAGCTCATGCGCTGCATGTAATACTTCTTTTCGTCCATTCGGATCGAGCATGGCAGTCGGTTCATCTAACACGATGCATTTGGGTTCCATTGCCATAACACCCGCGATCGCCACACGCTGTTTCTGTCCACCGGAGAGTTTGTTCGGGGAATGGTGTCTGTACTGTAACATTCCAACTGATTTTAAACTTTCTTCCACTCTCTGCCAGATTTCATCCGTCGGAACTCCGATATTTTCCGGGCCGAATCCGACATCTTCTTCTACCACGCTGGCTATGATCTGATTATCCGGGTTCTGGAATACCATTCCGGCTGTTTTCCGCACTGGCAGAATATTTTCTTCCTGCGTCACATCTTTTCCGTCTACCCAGAGACTTCCCTCCGTCGGAGCAAGTAACGCATTGATATGTTTTGCCAACGTAGACTTTCCAGAACCGTTATGACCTAAAATAGCAATAAACTGCCCCGGCTGCACATCAAGGTCGATATGATCTAATGCTGTCTGGATGGATTCCACATTGCCTTCTTCGTCCCGGCGGATATATTCATGAACGAGCTGTTTTGCTTTGATGATTCCCATCCGTCTAATCCTCCCACTTTAATCGATGAAGCTGTCCCTCTAACTTCATATGGTCAAAATGATTCTGTCTGAGAGCTTCATACAAAACAATCGCAACAGAATTGGAAAGGTTCAGCGATCTTGTCTCCCCGATCATTGGAATCCGTACACAGGTATCCGGGTTCGCTTTTAAAATTTCTTCCGGGATTCCGGCACTTTCTTTTCCAAACATAATATAATCATCCGGACCGAAAGAAACGTCCGTATAGACGTGCTGCGCCTTGGTAGTGGCCATCCAGATTCTGGCGCCGGGGTGCCGGGATTTGAAATCCTCAAAATTAATATAACGTGTGACATTCAGATGCTCCCAGTAATCCATGCCGGCACGTTTAATGGACTTTTCGTTAAGCTGGAAGCCAAGTGGCTCGATTAAATGAAGATCTGTGCCGGTGGCGACACAGGTTCTTCCGATATTTCCTGTATTTGCCGGAATCTCCGGCTGATGTAAGATGATATGCATGTCGTTCCTTCTTTCTGTAATGAATGATAAATGTGGTATATTCTGGTTTGACCGGAGAGATTAGTCCTCGTCTTCTTCGTCTGCGGCAACCGGAAGTGAAAAAATAAATTCCGAGCCAACGCCTTCTGTACTGATGACGTTAATGTTTTCACCATGGGAACGGATGATTTCCCGGGTGATGGAAAGTCCTAAGCCGGTTCCCTTCTTGTCCTTGCCACGGGACAGATCGGACTTGTAAAAGCGTTCCCAGATCTGCTTCAGTTCGTCCTTCGGAATACCGATTCCGCTGTCCTTTACAGAGACAAATACCTTATTGTGCTTTTCTGTGGTTTCAATCCTGATAATGGAATCCTCGTGGCTGAATTTGATGGCATTGTCGAGAAGGTTGTACAATACCTGCTGGATCTTCCCGACATCAGCTTTGACATAAAGCTCGTCACCGGTGAGGATGAGTTCAATGGCAATCATCTTCTTCCTGCAGGTGCCTTCAAAGGAGGCAGCCGTGTTACGGATGACGGCGTTGATGTTAAAGCGGCTGATATCCAGGAGCATTCCCTTCGTATTCAGGTTATTTAAGGTCAGCAGACTGTTTGTCAGCTTACGGAGCCGCTCGGTTTCGTTCAATACAATGTTCAGATATTTTTCGTAAAGCTCCGGAGGGATTGTGCCATCGAGCATTGCTTCCAGATAACCCTTGATGGAGGTTAAGGGTGAGCGGAAGTCGTGGGAAACATTTGCCACGAACTTCTTCTGATCGTCTTCGGAACGTGCAATTTCACCTGCCATGTAAGAAATGGTTGCACCAAGGTATCCGATTTCATCTTCACTGTCGATCTGAAATTCATAGTGCATGTTGCCGGATGCATACTGCTCGGTTGCAGATAAACAAGCTCGGTAAAAAAGATCAGGATAATCAATGACAGTAAAAACAGAATGACGAGCATAATATAGGAAATGTTCAGCAGACTGTTACAGGATGCGGTGAGGTTACTCATCGGATAATGGATGACTACATATCCACGTACCTTGAAATCGGAGGTGATCGGAGCAAAGACACTCAACTGTTCCTCTGTAAAGGTATCAAAGAAAT
>OOAQ01002303.1_pt1 | contig 11618 bp, 10 predicted proteins | sample 1671051 | NCBI WGS metagenome assembly OOAQ01 (sample SAMN06348117, study PRJEB24527) | human gut metagenome | biome: human gut; feature: ankylosing spondylitis patient; material: feces | host: Homo sapiens | place: China | collected 2015-10
GAGCAGCCCTTAACTCGTTGCGGGGAGAGTGGAGTCCAGAGGTAGGGAGGGGGGATTCGAAACACCCCTCCCTACCTCTGGCCCGCGTGGAGCGCAAAGCCATTTGACCGAAAAAGAAAACTCACCCCGCGCCACCGGCGCGTGAAGCCGCTTCCCTAAAAAATGAAACGAGGCGTTTCTATGAACTACGAATCCGCTTTGGAATACATCCACGCTGTCCAGTGGGCCGGCCACAAGCCGGGCCTCAGCCGCACCCGCACTCTGCTGGCGGCGCTGGGCGACCCCCACAAGAGGCTCCGCTTCGTCCATGTGGCGGGTACCAACGGCAAGGGCAGCACTGCCGCCATGCTGGCGTCCTGCCTGCAGGCGGCGGGGTATAGGGTGGGCCTGTACACTTCGCCTTTTATCAACCGCTTCAACGAGCGCATTCAGGTAAACGGCGAACAGATACCCGACGACGCGCTGGTGCGTCTGGTGGAGCGCGTCCGCCCGGCGGCAGACGCCATGGCTGACGTCCCTACCGAGTTCGAAATTATCACGGCCCTGGGGATGCTCTGGTTCGCGGAAGAAAAATGCGACATCGTGGTGCTGGAAGTGGGCCTCGGCGGTACGCTGGACTCAACCAACGTCATCGACCCGCCCGAGTGCGCGGTCATCACGGCGCTGGGCATGGACCATGTAAAAGAACTCGGCCCTACCATCGCGGACATCGCCGCCGCCAAGGCCGGCATCATCAAGCCGGGCAGTCCGGTGGTGAGTTACGGCGGTGTGCCGGAAGCGGACGCTGTCATCGCCCGTGTGGCCAAGGAGCAGAACGCGCCTCTCACGGTGGTGGATCTCTCCCGCCTCAAAGTGGAGGGCGGCGACCTCGACGCCGTCACTTTCGATTTCGACGGGCTGGACGGTGTCCGTCTGCCCCTCATCGGCAGCTATCAGCCGAAAAACGCCGCCCTCGCTATCACGGCCCTCCGTGTGCTGCGGGGCAGGGGATGGAACATCCCCGACAGCGCCATCCGCACCGGCCTCGAGCAGGTGAGCTGGCCGGGCCGGTTCGAGCTGCTGCGGCATTCGCCCGCTTTCCTGTTGGACGGCAGTCACAACGCCCACGGGATGCGGGCCACCGTCCAGAGCCTCCGGGACCGCTTCCCAGGGCAGAAGTTCGTCTTCCTGCTCAGCATCATGGCCGACAAAGATGTGGACGAGATGCTGGCACTGCTGCTGCCGCTGGCAAAGCGGTTCGTCACGGTCGCGGCCCACACGCCCCGCGCCATGCCCGCTGAGACGCTGGCAGAACACATCCGCGCCCGGGGCGGAAAGGCTGAGGCAGCGGCGGACATCCCGGCGGGCGTCGCCCGCGCGGTGGAGCTGGGCGGTGACGGCCCGGTGTGTGCGCTGGGGACTCTCTACTTCTCCGGCGATGTCCGGCAGGCGTTTGCCCGGCTGACCGCAGAATAAACGACAAAAAGAAAAGCGATGGCCCAGTGCAGGTGGGCCATCGCTTTTTTGCCCTTTCGGGCAAGCAGGGTAAATGATAAGAAGGTAAATGAAGAAAATAGCAATAATAAGAAGGTAAAAACAAGAAGAAAAACAAGGGCGGCGGGATGCTATGTATCCAACAGCCTGCCTTTGTTGGATACAACAATAGCACGATTACAGGAAAATTACAAGCCCTTTTTTGAAAAAACTTCTAAAAAAGGGGCGAAATGCTGTACTTTTGGCACAACGCACAAATCCCGGGGGAGATTCACCGGCAAATTGACGAAGCACGAAACGGCGGGGTGTTTCAAACAAGAACACTATAAATTTTCGTAAGCTGCTCTCCGGCTCTTGCACGGCGGAGAAGGCTGTGCTAAGATGATAGCGTAAAATGAGAAGTCTGCGCTGAAATGAAAAACAGATGTGATATTGCAAACGACAAAGGAGAATATAGATGTTAAAAAATGCGTCAGCTGGCGAAAAGGCCGGCTGGTTCAATGGGCGGACGCCGCTGTTTTCCCAGAAAGACCTGCTGCGGCTGGTGGGGCCGCTGCTCATCGAGCAGTTTCTGGCCGTGACGGTGGGCATGGCCGACACCATGATGGTCTCCCGCTGCGGCGAGGCGGCCATCTCGGGCGTCAGCCTCGTGGATATGATAAACAACCTCATCATCGTGCTGTTCGCGGCGCTGGCCACCGGCGGCGCGGTGGTGGTGAGCCAGTATCTGGGCGCGAAGGAGCAGGAAAAGGCAAATGCCAGTGCGGGTCAGCTCATCCTGCTGAGCGCTGTCTTGGGTGCTGTGGTGGCTGCGCTCTGTATCCTTTTCGCCCGACCCATGATAAGCGCCTGCTACGGCTCCATCGACGCGGACGTTCTGGACGCCGGCGTCCTCTACCTTAAAATAACCGCCCTGAGCTACCCCTTCCTCGCGCTGTACAACGCGGGCGCGGCCCTCTTCCGCAGCATGGGCAACTCCAAGATCTCCATGCAGATCAGCGTCCTCATGAACATCATCAACATTGTGGGCAACGCGGTCTGCATCTTCGGCCTGAAAATGGGCGTCGATGGCGTTGCATGGCCCAGTGTCGTCTCCCGTGTCATCGCAGCGGTGCTCATTCTGGGCCGCTGCTACCAGAAAGGCCATGCCCTCACGGTGCCGAAGACCGTTAAGCTCGATACCGGTATGGCCAAGCGCATCCTCGGCATCGGCGTGCCGTCGGCCTTTGAGAACAGTCTGTTCGAGGCGGGCCGCATCGTCGTGGTCAGCATGATCTCCACTTTCGGCACCGTCCAGATCGCCGCCAACGCCGTCGCCAACAACCTCGATGGTGTGGGCTGCATCCCGGGCAAGGCCATTGGCCTTGCCATGATAACCGTCGTGGGCCGCTGCATCGGCGCAGGGGATAACGAGCAGGCCGTCTATTATACAAAGAAGCTGTTGGGCTGGGCCTATCTCGTCATGGGTGTGCTGAATGGACTGATCCTGCTTTTTGTCCGGCCTCTGGTGGGCATTTACGAGCTTTCGGGCGAGACGATGGAGCTCTCCATCATTCTGGCCTGCATCCACGCGGGCTTTGCAATGCTGCTCTGGCCTCTCTCCTTCGTGCTGCCCAACGCCCTGCGCGCCGCCAACGACGTCAAGTTCACGATGATCGTCTCCATCGCCAGCATGGCCTGCTGGCGTGTGGGCTTCAGCTATATCATCGGTGTGCGGATGGGCATGGGTGCCATCGGCGTCTGGATCGCCATGGTGGTGGACTGGGTCTGCCGCGTGACCTGCTTCGTGACCCGCTTCCGCAGTGGCGTCTGGAAAGAAAAATATAAGGCCTGACAACAGAAAGGAACGTTACATGAAACTCATCAGCTGGAACGTGAACGGGCTGCGCGCCTGTCTGACCCACGATTTTGCCGCGAGCTTCGCCGCGCTGGACGCGGACGTGTTCTCGGTGCAGGAGACCAAGATGCAGCCCGGGCAGGCCGATTTCGCTCCCGAGGGCTACACGGAATATACATACTCGGCGGAAAAGAAGGGCTACTCCGGCACAGCCTGCTGGTGCAAGACCGTGCCGCTGAGCGTGACCACCGGCATCGGCATTGAAGAGCACGACCACGAGGGCCGTGTGCTGACGCTGGAATACCCGGAGTTTTACCTCGTCAACTGCTACACCCCCAACAGTCAGGACGGCCTCAAGCGGCTGGACTACCGGATGATATGGGAGGATGCCTTCCGCGCCTACCTGCTGGAGCTGGATGCCAAAAAGCCGGTCATCCTCTGCGGCGATCTGAACGTGGCCCACGAGGAGATCGACATCAAAAACGCCAGGACAAACCGGATGAGCGCCGGCTTTACTGACCAGGAGCGGGCCAAGATGACCGAGCTGCTGGCGGCGGGCTTCACCGACAGCTTCCGCGCCATCCATCCGGACGAGGTGAAATACAGCTGGTGGAGCTACCGTTTCCACGCCCGGGAGAAGAACGCTGGCTGGCGCATCGACTATTTCATCGTCTCGAACCGCATTGCGGACAAGATAAAAGCCGCCGAGATACACAACGAAGTGTTTGGCTCCGACCACTGCCCGGTAGAGCTGGACATCGACTTATAAGGAGGGCTCTATGCTCAAAAGCTATCTCATCGTATTCTTTATCTCAATGCTGCCCCTCATCGAGCTGCGCGGCGCCATCCCGGTGGGCATCGGGATGGGGCTGCCCATCCTGCCGACCTATCTGGTCTGTGTGGTGGGCAATATGCTGCCGGTGCCGTTCATCTATCTGTTCGCCCGTAAAGTTCTCATCTGGGGCTACCACAAGCCCATCATCGGCCCCTTTTGCCGTTTCTGCATCGTCAAGGGCGAAAAAGGAGGTCGTGCGCTGGAAGCCAAGGCCGGGCGCGGCCTCGTGGCGGCGCTGCTGCTCTTTGTGGGCATCCCGCTGCCGGGTACCGGCGCATGGACCGGTACGCTGGCCGCGTCCATCCTCGACATGAAGTTCAAAGATGTGCTCATCGCCTGCATGGGCGGCGTGCTGCTGGCTGGGATCATCATGGGTCTGGCAAGCGCAGGTCTTTTGGGAGCGCTGAGCGGTCTGTTTGCGGTGTAAGGCTGGTTTTCCATCGCAAAGTGTGCTAGAATAACAACAGTGTGTCTTGAGTAAAGACGAAGAAAGGACGAATCAAAGATGCAAGAGGCTTTGAACCAGAAGATCGACGCATTTGTTGCGGCGAACAAAGAGCAGATCCTGAAAGACATTGCCACGCTGGTGTCCATCAACAGCGTGGAGGGTGCCCCGGAAGAGGGCGCACCCTACGGCGCAGGCCCCCGTGCCGCGCTGGACAAGACGCTGGAGCTGGCCGCAGGCATGGGCCTTGCGACCCGCAACTGCGAGAACCATATCGGCTACGCCGAGCTGGCCGGTGCCGATGCCGAGAAGTATCTGGCTACCATCTGCCATGTGGACGTGGTGCCGGAGGGCAACGGCTGGACGGAAGACCCCTTCAAGATGGAGATCCGCGACGGGTGGATGATCGGCCGCGGTGTCGCTGACGACAAAGGCCCCATGGTCGCCACCCTGTACGCCCTGAAGTTCCTCAAAGAGGAGGGCGTCTCCCTGCGCTATCCCATCCGCGCCCTCGTCGGCGACAACGAGGAGACTCACATGCACGATGTGGACTACTACCTCGCCAACTACCCGGCCCCTGTGTTCTGCTTTACCCCGGACGCAGAGTTCCCGGTCTGCAATGGCGAGAAGGGCCACTTCGACGGCAAGCTGGTCAGCCCCGTCTGCAATGGCCTCATCAAGGACTTCGTGGGCGGCGTCGCCACCAACGCTGTGCCTGACCGCGCCAGCGCTCTCGTGGCCACCGACATCACCAAGCTGCGCAACGCCCCCAACATCACCCTCGAGCCGGAAGGCGACGGTGTCCGCATCCGCGGCTGGGGCAAGTCCGGCCACGCTGCCATGCCGGAAGGCACTGTCAACGCCATCGGTCTGGTGGTGAACTACCTGCTGGACAATGACCTCTGCAACGACGCCGAGCGAGCCTATCTGGAAGCCGTCAAGAAGCTGCACGACTCCACCGCAGGCGTGGGCCTCGGCATCGACTGCGCCGACGGACCCTTCGGCCCGCTGACCATCATCGGCGGCAAGATGTCCATGGTGGATGGCCGGATGGTCCAGACCATGGACAGCCGTTACCCCACCTGCACCGACGGTGACACCATCGCAAAGCAGATCCGTGCCGCCATCGGCACCGGCGCAGAGCTGACGGATGTGGGCAGCGCAAAGCCTTTCTACATCGAGGCTGACACCCCCGCCATCAAGGCCTGCATCGACACCTACAACGAAGTCACCGGCGAGAACGCAACGCCCTTCACCATGGGCGGCGGCACTTACGCCCGCCACTTCCCCTATGCTGTCAGCTTTGGCCCGGAGCACAGCGATATAGTGCTGCCCGAGTTCGGCGGCCCGATGCACGGCGCGAACGAGGCCGCTCCCATCGACAAGCTGCTAGAAGCCCTGAAAATTTATATCATCGCTCTGCTGCGGCTGGAGGAGATCGACTTTTGAGCCGGGTGCGCGTCTTAGTCATTGACGGGCAGGGCGGCGGTCTTGGCCGTCAGCTGACGGCGGCGCTTGCCGCCGGATGCCCGGACATCGAGCTGACCGCCGTAGGAACCAACAGCATCGCGGCTTCGGCTATGCTCAAGGCGGGCGCACACCGCGCCGCCACCGGCGAAAATGCCGTGGTGGTCAACTGCCGCCGGGCGGACATCATCGTCGGCCCCATCGGCATCGTCATCGCCGATTCGCTGCTGGGTGAGATCACCCCGGCCATGGCGGCGGCGGTCTGCCAGAGCAGTGCAGCGCGGGTGCTCATCCCCATCAATCACTGCGATAACATCGTGGTGGGTGTGCCGGACCAGCCCATCGGCCAGCTGGTAGCAGCGGCGGTGGAGAAGGTCAAAGAGTTGATACGATAAAAGAAAAACGGAAGCTCTCCCGAGGGAAAGCTTCCGTTTTTTAATGCTTGCGCTGCCGTGCAGCCACCTGCTGGGCCGTGGGGGGAATATCGCCCTGTGCGGCCTTTTCCAGCTGACCGATACGGCGGTCCAGATCCACCAGCCGCTGGGCCATGATGTCCGGCAGGTCCTGCTGGTCGAGGTCGTCGGCGGGGTTGACGGCCTTGTTGTTGATGCGCACCACTTCGGCAGGGACGCCGACGGCGGTGCAGTTGGCGGGCAGGTTCTTGAGCACCACGCTGCCTGCGCCGATGCGGGCGTTGTCGCCGATATACACCGGACCCAGCACCTTGGTGCCTGCGCCGATAAGGACATTGTTGCCCAGGGTGGGGTGGCGCTTGCCGGTGTCCTTGCCGGTGCCGCCGAGGGTCACGCCGTGGTAGATGGTGCAGTTGTCGCCGATCTCCGCCGTCTCGCCGAAGACGATGCCCATGCCGTGGTCGATGAACAGACAGCTGCCGATCTTCGCGCCGGGGTGAATCTCGATGCCGGTCTTATGCCGACCCCGCTGGCTGACCCAGCGGGCGAGGAAAAAGTGCTTGTGCAGAAACAGCCAGTGGGCAATGCGGTGATAGACCAGAATGTGAAAGCCCGGGTAAAGCAGTATGACCTCCAGCACGCTGCGCGCTGCGGGGTCTTTGCGCTGGATGTTCCGCGCGTCCTCTAAAAGACCCATAATAGAAAACCTCCATTTTGCCGCCCGCAATGGCGGCCCCCTCTCTGATAGACATTATAATAGCACATCTGAACTTTAATGTACAGTGAAATGGTAGGATATAAGAACAAAAATGAGGATTTTTTTGCACAGGGGCGCTGGCGGCGGGGGAGAAGAGGGAGTTTTCGGTAGAGTAGCTAAAATTCGAGGCTTACGGATGCAAACCTTCTCACATGGAAATGAGGCCAAAAGCATTGACACATTTTGCGCTTCTATGCTAAAATATATCGAAAAAGAACGGATAGAAAAGGAGACGGGAGCATGAAGGCCAAGATGATGCGTGCAAAACTGAAAAATCAGTTTGCAGCCGTTTTTGCTGTGGCTCCAGTGTTTCCTTTTTTGATGTGCTGACTTTTCCCTTTGCAGGGAAAAGTTTTTTTTTGCTCTTCTGAGGGCAGACACACCCGGACGATGAAACCAGACAAACACAGACAGGGAGGGAATCTTATGCTGCTCATCAACGCTGTCAACGCCGAGGGCCGGCCTGTGGAGCTGTATGTAAAGGACGGAAAGATCGCCGCCGTCGGTCAGGACCTGGCCGCACTGGCCGGAGAAAACGAAACGGTGCTGGACGCCGGAGGACTGACCGTGCTGCCCGCTTTCGTGGATCTGCACTGCCACTGGCGCACGCCGGGCTTCGAGTACAAAGAGGACATTGAAACGGGAAGCCGCGCCGCAGCCGCAGGCGGCTACACCTTCGTGAACCTGATGCCCAACACAAAGCCTGTCTGCTCTTCGGCAGCACAGGCCGCGATGGTGGAACAGAAGGCCGCTGAGGTGGGCCTGTGCGGCGTGAACCAGACCGTCTCCATCACCGAGGATTTCGACGGCAAGACCATCGACCATCTCAAGACCCTGCCCGCTTCGGTCAAGTTCATCACCGAGGACGGCCACGGTGTGCAGGATAACGCCACCATGGCCCGGGCTTTCGCCATCTGCACCCAGCGGGACATCACCGTGATGAGCCACGCCGAGGATATGGAAATCAGTTCCTGGGACTACCGGCTGGCCGAGGACATCGAGACGGTGCGGAACTGCTGGCTGAGCGAGTATTACCAGACCCGCCTGCACATGTGCCATGTCTCCACCCGGGGCGCCATCGAGGCCATCCAGATGGCAAAGCTGCGGGGCGCACCTGTCACCTGCGAGGTGACGCCCCACCACCTGTGGTTCACCAATGATACCTGCGACTACCGCGTCAACCCGCCCATCCGCACCGCCGACGATGTGCAGGCCCTCATCGACGCCATCCGCAGCGGTGTGGTGGACGCCATCGCCACCGACCACGCGCCCCACTCCGAGGAAGACAAGCTCAAGGGCATGGCCGGTATGGTGGGCAGTGAGACGGCTTTCGGCGTCTGCTACACCAAGCTCTGCAAGGAAGAGGGACTTCCCCTCGAGCTGCTGAGCCACCTGATGAGCACCCGCCCAGCGGAAATTCTGGGCCTTGCCAAGGGTCAGCTCGAGCCGGGCTATGACGCCGACTTTGTGCTGGTAGACCTCGACATCCTCTATACCGTGGACAAGAACAAGCTCCACTCCAAGTCCCACAACTGCCCCTTCGACGGTGCGCAGCTCTACGGCAGGGTCTGCGCCACGGTCAAGGGCGGCGAGCTGACCTATCAGGCAGAAGAATAAGCTGCAAATACATTTATATAAGAGAGACAAACAGGAGGAACCCCAAATGACGAACATGGATAAGCTTTACGAAGCAGTCGAAGCACGCGGCCCGGTCTGCGTGGGTCTGGACACCGATTTCAGCTACCTGCCCGCAGATTTCGTGGACAGCACCCTCTCCAAGGGCGAGAACATCGTCCGCTTCAACAAGAAGCTCATCGACGCCACCAAGGCCGTCGCGGGCTGCTACAAGGTGCAGATCGCTTACTACGAGTCTCTTGGCCTCGAGGGTCTGAAGGCATATGCCGATACCCTGAAGGCTGTCCGCGAGGCCGGTGTGCCGGTCATCGCCGACATCAAGCGCGGCGACATCGCCAAGACCGCTGAGATGTACGCCATGGGCCACTTCACCGGCGACTTTGAGGCCGACTTTGTCACGCTGGCTCCCTACATGGGCCTGGACTCCATCAGCCCCTATCTGCCCTACGCAGAGAAGCAGGGCAAGGGTATGTTCGTCCTCTGCCGCACCTCCAACGGCGGCGCAAAGGATTTCGAGTATGAGAAGCTGGCCGATGGCCGCCACGTCTACGACCTCGTGGGCGACAAGCTGAACGCCCTCGGCAAGGACTATATGGGTGAGCACGGTTACTCTTCCATCGGTCTGGTCATCGGCGGCACTCACATCGAAGAGGCTACCGAGATCCGTGCAAAGTATCAGGACAGCTTCTTCCTCATCCCCGGCTACGGCGCACAGGGCGGCAAGGCCGAGGACATCGCCCAGTATCTGTCGAAGGGCAACGGCGGCGTGGTCAACTCCAGCCGCGGCATCCTGCTGGCCTACAAGAAGCAGCCGGGCGTAGCCTTCGACGAGGCCGCTTACAACGAGTGTGTGAACATGAAGGAGGCCATTGCCCATGCGTGCAGCCTGCTGTGAAGCCACTGTCCTGCGCCATGAGGTCATCGCGGACGACATCCGCCTGCTGACCGCTCTCTGGCCGGACCGCGAGCATGTCCCCCACGCGGGGCAGTTCTTCACCCTGCGTGCCTGGGGCGCAGATGAAGCTCCCTTCCTGTCCCGGCCCATCAGCGTCCACAAGTGGGATGCCGAGACCCAGACCGTCGAGTTCCTGTACGCCGTCGTGGGCGAGGGGACCCGCAAGCTGACGACCCTGAAAAAGGGTGACAGTTTCCAGCTCACCGGTCCTATGGGCAACGGCTTCGATGTGGCCGACATCTTGAGCAAGTATAAGAAGATCGCCGTCGTGGGCGGCGGCATCGGCACCGCCCCCATGTACCAGCTCACCCGGGAGCTGGCGGCTGGCGGCGTCAAGCCGGACGTCTTCTTCGGCTTCCGCGATAAGCCCTACTGCATGGAAGAGTATCGCTTCATCGCGGGCATCGTCAAGGTGTCCACCGACACCGGCGCGGTGGGTTTTCACGGTTTCGTCACCCAGCTGTATGACCCGGCGGATTACGATGTGGTGCTGGTGTGCGGCCCCACGGTCATGATGCGGAATGCCGCCCGCCTCTGCGCGGAGAAGGGGACTCCCTGCTTCGTCAGTCTGGAAAAGAAGATGGCCTGCGGCATCGGTGCCTGCCTCGGCTGCACCTGCGAGACCAAAGGCGGCGAAGGCAAGAGCGTGTGCAAGAATGGCCCGGTCTTTGATGCAACGGAGGTGTTCTTCTGATGGCAGATCTGAAAACGAACCTGTTGGGCTTTGTGATGAACAGCCCCATCATCGGCGCATCCGGCACGGTCGGCTACGGCGTCGAATACGAGGAACTGGCCGATTTTTCCAGGATCGGCGGCATCTCCGGCAAGGGCCTGACCCTGCACGGCCAGTATGGCAACAAGGGGGAGCGCCTGTGGGAGACCCCCTCCGGCCTCATCAACAGCATCGGCCTGCAGAACCCCGGCGTCCAGCACTTCATCGACGTGGAGCTGAACGAGATGCTGGAGCTGCGGCAGAAATACGGCACGGTGGTCATCGCGAACCTCGGCGGCCACAGCGAGGAAGAGTACGTCGAGGGCGCTGCGATGCTGAGTGACAGCGCCGTGGATATCGTGGAGCTGAACATCTCCTGCCCGAACGTCAAGGTGGGCGGCATGGCCTACGGCGTCAAGGCGGAAGCAGCCGGTGAAGTGGTCCGGATGGTCCGCGATGCCTGCAAAAAGCCGCTCATGGTCAAGCTCAGCCCCCAGGCCGAGAACATCCCGGAAATGTGCAAGGCCGTCGAGGCAGCCGGTGCGGATGCCATCAGCCTGACCAACACCTTCCAGGCCTGCGCCATCGACCTCGAAAAGCGCAAGCCGGTCTTCAACAATATTTTCGCGGGCCTGTCCGGCCCGGCGGTCCGCCCCATCGCACTGCGGATGGTCTGGCAGGCTGTGGGTGCCGTGAACATCCCGGTCGTGGGTCTGGGCGGCATCGCCACCGGCCGCGACGCGCTGGAGTTCATCATGGCTGGTGCCACGGCCGTGCAGGTGGGCGCTGCCAACTTTGCGAACCCCCGCGCCATGGAGACCATCGCCGAGGAGATGGCCGCCTGGATGGACAAGAACGGCGTCAAGACGCTGGACGAGATCCGCGGCTGCGCCCGCAGCAATGGATAAAACCTGGAATTAACCACATAAAAATGCAAATATTCACAAGAAACAGAAAATCGGTGAATAAATTTGCGTTTCCATAAAAAGCGTGGTACAATACTGCATGATCGTACGAAAAACACGAACTGAAACAAAGAGAGGGAGAAGTACAATGAGTGAAGCACTTGAGATCCTGAAGAGCTGTGAC
>OOAQ01002307.1_pt1 | contig 11602 bp, 10 predicted proteins | sample 1671051 | NCBI WGS metagenome assembly OOAQ01 (sample SAMN06348117, study PRJEB24527) | human gut metagenome | biome: human gut; feature: ankylosing spondylitis patient; material: feces | host: Homo sapiens | place: China | collected 2015-10
TGCTTTAATATTTATAGATATGTCCGCCAAAAACCGTTAAAAACCTTATAAAATCAAGTAAAATCGTTTCGTAAGGTGGACGATAAGGTGGCAGAATTTTGGTTGTTACAGCCTGTGCCATCATACTGTAGACAACCATTACCTCTGTTAAGCGGATGATTTATGCAATCATAGCATCAATTAAACTTACCTTACGTTCACTGTCTGTATGAACATAAGTACGCATGATGACCTCATAGTTATCGCCAATGATTTCAGCAGCTTCCTTTATTTCTCCCATATTGTGAGTCTGCCGGATCAGATTTGTTGCAAAAGTGTGCCGTAGTGCATGAAGATTATATTCTGGAATCTCAGCACGCTTACAAATTTTCTTTAGCGTATTGGCTAAATTTTGGATTGTAGGGCTGACACCATTTTGCGTAGATAATATCAAATCTGGAAAAACCCGATTTTTATCGTATAGCTCCATCATACATGATAGTGAAAATTCAGCTTCCTTGTTTAATGGAATAGTCCGTAAACTATTTGGGTATTTTGGAGGAGTCAAAATCATTTTAGTCTTTTTTTTGGAACCGGCCTCTCTGTTTTTAACCCTGCTAAGCGTATGTGTGATTTTAATGCCACGCCGTCCTAAAAAGGGCACGATAGAAGATTGACCTAATGCAAGCAATTCACCACCACGTAAACCTGTGTTTAAAAGGAATACAATGGCAGGACCATATCTATACAAATAGCGTTCATTTTTATTTGGACTGGGTTCCATTGCAATTTCTTTTATGATCTGCTCATGTTCTGGTGGGATGATTGAGATTTCCTTTGTTTCTACAGGAAGAACGGATTCTTCCGGCATTATCACCCGATTTAAAATATCAGAAAAGTTTTTTGGCAGTTCGCCGAGAGAAATTGCTGTTTTAATCATTGCAGACCAAAATAAGTAAATTTTCTTTAATGATGAATAACTCAGGATTTCCTTTTTGGCATTAATCGTTGCTGTAATATCATCAGCAGTCAGATTAGAAAATGTTTTGCTAAAAGCATCCGTATCTTTTAAATGATTTTCGTATGTTTTTTCTAATCGATCCAGGCTGGTTTGTTTGAATTTGCCAGCTTCAACCATGAGACTTTTGCGGAATAAGTATTTGTTCGCATAGTCCTGTACTTTGATGTTTGAAGTAATTGCGTCTTGTATTGCGACTTTTATCTTCCAGTCATCTAATAATGCTTTCGCTTCTCCTTTGGTAGGAGCATTAAACTCCTTGTCCGGTAGCCCTTTTTTTCTATATCGGGCAGTCCAACCTCCTCTCTTATTTGGAAATAGTGATCCATCCCCTTTGGATCTTCTTTTTTGTTGTGTACCTTTCGTTGTTCTCGCCATGAATAGTTCCCTTTCTTTAATGAGATATTCATGCCAAATCAGGTATAAGGTCTATTTTAATATAGCCAAGCCTGATTGACAATAACTTTCTAAAGGGCCTAAAAGAATATTTGCTTTCCTATGTTTTTCTTGAGAAACTCCTGAATAGAAGCTGGTGAAGTAAAATATTGCCGCCCAACTTTTGTAACGGGAAGAATTCCACTGTCAAGAAGTTCCCTGGTTTTTCCAATGCCGAGCATGGATGCTATCTCCTGAACGGAGTATGCTTTAAAGAGATTGTCTGTTTCACTCAATATAATCACCTCTATAAATTAGATTAATGAAAGAGTAGACATATCAGGAAACCGTTTCCTATGCCATGTTTCATGCACGTATGAGGTGTTACTATGTAATCATCAAGCTGCAGGCGTGCATTTATGCGACACTATCTGCAGCACCTATATACATTTCCTGATAAGGTATAAAATTATCAAGGTACAATAGCGTAAGACTTGGTTTTGTCTTAACAATTTCATTAAGTAATTAACTGAGATTTTTTCAGATTGAACAGATTATGTACTTTTATAAAAAATTTTTCTATAAACTTGAAAAAAGAGAGGTGGGATACGTGATATTTCAATATTTTAATTGAAGTCATATATGCAAAGCAGAGTATTTAAGAACATACAATATATTGTGCATGAAGATTGACATATACTATATCATGTGCTACTATACTGCTATAGTTAATTTTATGCGCACCCATAGGGGGAGTTTTGGATTTGTATAAATCCGAAGACTCAAGGAGAGCAGTAAGGCTGCTTATTCCGCATAAGTTGTTTATGATTGTATAAAGTGTCACTATCTGTCCTTATGGGGCAATAGCGGCACTTTTGTTTTTTCGGTAATATTATCAGGGATATGAGAATGGATAGCGAAGGAATACTTCACTTTTCATTCTTTTTTTATGCCCTAATGAAAGGTAGGATTGCCACAATCAGCTTTGGCTGTTTATGGATAAATAAATTTAAGAAAGGTGGTACACACATGAAAGAAACAAAGATTTATGCAGATGAGTTTTGCACTACATTTGCAAGTACAACGGAGATGCTGGAATTTCTGGCTGAGAGGGCAAAGCAGTCCAAGTGGATTCGTAAGCCTACCAGGATGCTAAAACTGGTTCCATTGGAAAAGGAGGCAGAAACCATTGAAGAAGCCTGTGAAAAAGAACTGGAAGGAATAGTAGAGGATACAGAAAAGAATACCCAGTTGGTATTAAAAGTGAACAAGGATTTTTATCCGGTTCGTGACTGTGCTATCCATACAATTCTGAAAAGAGCCGGCATTAATGGAACAGGATTAAAGAAACTGGAGAAAGCTACTTATGCAAAGGTAGTAAACTACTGTCTTCAGGTAGCGAAAGGAGATGCCTTAATCAAGGTGGCAGATGGAAAAGTATCTGCAGTACATGGCGGTGATGATCATGATTACTGTGTACTGGATATGCAGACAATCTTCAATATGACAAGTGATTATCTGAAAGCACATTTTAAGGGAAGTACGTATCTGGAGGGATCTGGAAGTTTTGACCATTCCATTGTGTCTGCTATGTGGACTTTAGGAGGAAATCAGGAACTTTTGGATACATATCACCAGGCTTTGGAGGATCATGGAATTGAGGATAAGAGCCTTGCTCCTGCACTGCGCCTGACTACTTCTGATGTAGCAGTAAGTGGTGTGAATCTGTATCCCATGATGCTCTCACAAACCAGTAACCGTGTCATTAACCTGGGAAGTCCTATCAAACTGTCACATGATAGAGGGGCGACCTTACAGGATTTCCGGAATAATCTGGACAAAATTTTTTCCCGTTATCAGGAAGCGGTTAAAGGAATTGTTGGTTTGATGGATATAGATATCCAAAACCCTGTAAACTGTCTGCATCTGATTATGAAGGAACTCAAAATCAATCAGAAAATCCGAAATGAAGTAGTAGATCTTTTTGTGGGACAATATGGGGAAGAACCATGCACAGCTCATGATCTTTATTTTTCCATGCACGAAGCTGCTTTCTTTGCTGCTTGTGAAGGATTTTCTGCACCACGGATTTTAAAATTGGAAGAAGATATTGCAAAAACACTGGTCTTTGACTGGAAAGGGTTTGATGTATATGGAACGATTAAATTGTAAGGAGGAAATGAGATGAATACAGCATTAAATTATCAGCCGGAAGTTCTTGTAGATACAGCAGATTTGAGCCGGGAAGATTGGTTGAATTACCGGCGTCTTGGCATTGGAGGAAGCGATGCAGCGGCAATCATGGGCTTATCCCCATTTGCGACAATCAGGGATTTGTATTTCGATAAAATTGGTGTTACGCCAGTAATCGAAGAAGAGGAAGAAAACTGGGTAGCGAAAGAAGTGGGACACCGCCTGGAAGATTTGGTTGCCATGATTTTTGCCAAGAAGACTGGACTTGAAGTTTTCCCTGTACGAAAAATGTTCCGGCATCCGCTATATCCGTTTATGTTAGCGGATGTGGATTACTTTATCCGTTTTCCAGATGGCAGCATTGGGATTTTGGAATGTAAAACCTGTAATTACAATGCAAAAGACAAATGGGCAGATGATGGGATTCCTGAAAACTATGTTTTGCAGGTTCGTCATTATCTTGCAGTCATGAATATGAATAAGGCATATATTGCTTGCCTTTATGGAAATAATGAAAATGAATTTGTTTATCGGTGTCTGGAACGAGATAGAATGGAGGAAGAAGAACTCATTGACCAGGAGAAATACTTCTGGGAGGAATATGTGGAGAAGAAAATAGAACCACCGTATTCCGGAAAGCCAGATCTCATTTTGGCTAGTATCCGGAAATATAATGGTTACGCAGACAAATCAATTCCTGAAATCAGCATATCTAGCTTGGAATCACGCAGTCTTGAAAAATATCTCAAATTATCTGAAGAAAAATCCCAATTGGAAAAGAGAAAAAAGAAGATTGAAGCGGAACAACGTGCATTGAGTGTACCGTTTGTCGAGCTTCTTGGACAAGGGTGTAAGGCAGTGATCGAGGATGGGAGTTTCCGTTACCGGATTACTTATAATCCTACGATACGCACCCAGATTGGAAAAGAAAATATGGAGAAACTGAAAAATCAGCATCCGGATATCTACGAAGAATACACAAGCACTACAGAAAGCAGGATTTTCCGAATTAAAAAGGAGGTTGCATAATGTTACAAGGAAAAAAGGCATATATTTGTTCTCCGCTGTCTGCCCCGAATCCAGAGGGAATGCAGCATAATATGGAACTGGCAAAATACTATCTCATGCAGATGAAAAGGCTGTATCATTGCCGTACTTTTGCTTCACATGCTCATCTTCCATTAATGTTAGATGACCGTATCCCGGAAGAACGGGAAACTGCAATGCAGATTGCAGTTTTGATGTTGGATTTATGTGAAGTATTGATCATTTGTGGTTCACATATCAGCGAGGGAATGAGAAGCGAGATTCAGACAGCATTTGTAAAAGGAAAGGATATTTATTGGTATGACTCCAAGATGAAACCAGGGGAATTGATGAAAGTAGAGAACTGGAGGGACATAGACGATGAGGTGCAAATATATACGTAAGATTTTTCAAAATGAGGAAAACGGATATACGGTTGCATTATTTTCCACGCTGGATCATGAGGTTCCTCTTTCTGCCAGAGATAAATTTTGGGCAGACAAAAAAATCATTGCGTTTACTGCAAAAGGATATGACTTGCCTCTTACGGATGAGATCGAAATAGAGATGGAAGGCGAGTGGGAGACAAATTCCCATGGAACACAATACAAGGTAGAAACTTTTTTGGAAGTTGTACCTAGAACAAGGGAAGGTATCTTAGGATACCTTTCTTGTGGTTCTTTAAAAGGAATTGGTCCCAAAACGGCAGAACGGATTGTCAATCGTTTTGGTCTGGATACCTTGGAGGTAATGGAAAAGTATCCACAGGAATTATTAAAGATTCAGGGGATATCTCAGAAAAAACTGGATCGTATTGTGGATTCTTTTGGAAAAAACAAAGTATTCCGGGAATTGATGACTTTTTTATCACCGTTTCATGTTACGCCTAAAAAAGCAAATATGATTCTTCAGAAGTTTCGGGATCAATCCGTAGAAATCATTCGGAAGCAGCCTTATATACTCTGCTCAGTCAAAGGGTTTGGTTTTCTCACTGTGGATGCCATTGCAAGACAGTGCTGTGCTGCAACAAATGATCCTATGCGTATTTCCGGATGCGTCAGCTATGTGCTGCGGGAAGCCATGAAGCAGAACGGACATTTATATCTGGAGCAGGAAATTCTGGTGAAAGATGCATTGAAGGTTCTGAATAAAGAACCGGATCTTCAGCCGGTGACGGAAACAGAGATTTTAAAAGTGTTATATCGTCTGGTCATGCAGGACAGTATCGTGGTAGAAGAGAATAGGGTTTACATTACCAAACAGCATCAGGAAGAAGAGGATACAGCCTCTATGATTGCAAGAAAATTGCACGAGCAAATTCCAGTTCTTACGATTGAAAAGGAACTGGAGGAAGCACAGGAGGATTTAAACATAACATTATCCGAACGGCAGAAAGAAGCAGTGCGTATGGTTTTTGCAAACCCGATCTGCATTATTACTGGAGGACCTGGAACCGGCAAAACAACGGTTTTGAAGGTCATTTTGTATATCTATCAGAAAAAATGCGGGAATGAAGTCAAACTGATGGCACCGACTGGACGTGCTGCAAGGAGAATGGCAGAGAGTACTGGAAATGGAGATGCAACTACTATGCACATGGCACTGGGACTTTTTGGTGACGGTGATTATGAAGCACTTACGGATAAACTATCCGCAGATTTTATTAATGCGGATGAGGTATCTATGGTAGATATGCACCTTGCCTATGAATTTTTTTACAAGGTAAAGGCAGGAGCCAGGGTGCTTTTGGTCGGGGATGTCCATCAGCTTCCTTCAGTAGGAGCTGGGGATGTGTTCCGGCAGCTTATCTTGTGCGGGAAAATACCGGTTACTGTTTTAAATCTGGTATATCGCCAGGGGAAGGACAGCAACATCCCCATAAATGCTCAACTTATCAATGAAGGAAAGACAAACCTGCAATGGGGGGATGATTTCCAGATGGTTGAATGTTCAGGAGCAGATGCGGCGGCACAAATTGTTAAAAATATCTATCTCAAGGAAATTCAGATGTATGGTATGGAGCAAGTACAGATACTCTCTCCATATAAAGTGAGAAGTGCAGCCGGTGTCTTGGAACTGAACCGCAGTCTGCAGGACGAGGTAAATCCCCCTGTATCCGGAAAAAGGGAGCTTCATCTTGGCGGTGAGATATTTCGGGAAGGTGACAGAATCCTTCAAAACAAGAATACAGAGTTTGCCAGTAACGGAGATTTGGGTACATTGGTACAGATTGCTGAAGATGAGGACAATAACCCTTTGGTTCAAATCGTATTTACAGATGGCCGCAGGGTGAAGTATGAGGCAGAGCAGGTGGAAATGATTGAACATGCAAACGCCATAACCATACACAAAAGCCAAGGAAGCGAGTGCCAGGTGGTCATCATTCCGTGGTTAAAAGCTTTTTATCCCATGCTGAAGCGGAACATCTTTTATACGGGAATCACCAGGGCAAAACAGCGTGTTTATATTGTTGGGGAATGGAAAGCCGTTTGTCAGGCAATCCACACAGATGATACGGGAACCAGAAAGACGATGCTGGCAGTAAAAATACAACAGTATTGTGAACGGTATCAGAGACAGGAAAACAGACGGATCCCTGCAACAATTTGCAACCGGGCTGTGTAAAAAAATAGCAAAATAGTTCAATGTTGAGAATTGGCAGGTTATTACTTTATGAAGGGATGTCCTGCCGGTTCCAAAGAAAGGAGCAGGCAATGAGCGAATTATTATATAACAAGTCAAAAGCAGTAGAAGAACTGAATAAAGTGGAAGGATTTTATCCTCTGGAACTTGCCAGAGTTATTTCTAATGAAGGGCAGGAGGAACAACGGTACCTGGATGTGAAATATCGGAAGCTGTGGTTCCGTCTGGTAAATCCTACAGGCAAGATTATCAGCCGGATTGTTCACTTTACGGAAAATATGGCAGTCGTAGAAGCCAGAATTTATTTGGATAAGTGTGATCAGGAAGATAATTATATTGCCAATTCCTTTTCACAGAAGTTTCGTACAGCAGATACACAGTTTGGGGATAAATTTCTTGAAATGGCAGAAACAGCGGCAATTGGGCGAGCTTTGGCAGATGCGGGGTATGGTCTGCAATTTGCTGATGTAGGGGAAGGAAATGATCCAATGCAGGTAGATGCAGGAATTCCTGTAAATCAGGGAACACAGATGCAGACTGCGATGCCAGCACAAACCCCTGCACCAGGAATGCAGCAGACTCCCAATCAGTCAGCAGGAACCATGCCATCATTTCCGCCTCAAGTAACTCCGGGGCAGCAGATGATGGAACAGTTTTATCAAGAAGCACAAGCCAATGGAAATACGATTGGCGGGGTAACGGGTACAGGACAGATGACAAATCCGGTAATGAGTCCGGCAACTGGATCTGTACCAGTTATGCAGCAGATGCCTTCTAAGCCGCAATCTCTGGATCCCAATATGCCAGTGGAAGAACTGGTGAAATGGATGAGTTATGAGCAGGCAATACAAGTAGCCGTAACAGGACAGGGAAAATTTAGTGGAAAAACCATGGGACAGGTTGCAATAGAAAGTCCTTCCAGCTTGCAATGGTTCGCAGAACAGTATCATGGACAGAACCATTTCATACCGGCGGCAGCCAGAGTAATTCTTGCAAAGGCATAGCAAATAGCCGGCTTAACATTCTTTCCACAGCCAATAAAGGCTGTGGAAGAAAGGAGGAACCATAGAGTGTATGATATGTCAGGCTTTAGCTACGATATCACAGATGTCGTGCATTTACTGCAGCTTAGAGTACGGCATAAAAATTCTTCGTCAATGGATGTGAATTGTCCATTTTGTGGAGAAACAAAAGGGAAAATGAATGTTAATCTTCAGAAAAATGTGTTCCGGTGTAATCGGTGTGATGCTTCCGGCGGAATGCTGGAATTATACGGAAGACTGCATGGTGTTTCCAGTGCAGAGGCAAACCGACAGATCCGGGAAGCTCTGGGAAAGGGGGAATACCGTACGGATTATCAGGTGGTTCATAAAGAAGAGCCTGTAGAAATTTTTAATGCCGAGTTGGCGGATGCAGATGTCATTGACCGAACATATCAAGAAATGTTGTCGTTATTGACCTTAAATGATAAACATCAGGAAGATCTTAAAAAAAGAGGGCTGACGAAAGAACAGATCAAGATACAGAGGTATCGTAGTGTACCGTTGTTTGGAATTAAAAATATGGTACAAAAACTGTTGGAATCCGGACAGACGGTAAAAGGTGTGCCGGGATTTTATGAAGATCACGATGGGAAATGGACAATTAATTTTACTTCTAAAAATTCTGGGATTTTGATACCTATTCGATCCATGGAAGGAAAAATACAAGGATTTCAGATACGGTTGGATCAGGTAATGGAGGGACGGAAGTATATCTGGCTTTCCAGTGTGAAATTCCAAAATGGAGTATCATCAGGGAGTCCGGTACATGTCATAGGAAGTCTGGACGCAGAACAGATCTATTTAACAGAAGGTGCATTAAAAGGTACGATAGCCCACTATTTATCTGGAGATACGTTCATTTGCGTTGCTGGTGTGAATCAGTACAGAAATTTAAAGCCAGTTTTGGAAACGCTGAAAAGCAGGCATCTGCAGCACCTATATGAAGCTTATGATATGGATAAAAAAATGAAGGTATATTGTGATGGGGATTCTGAGAAATGTGATGCCTGTCAACGTAAACCAGCCACTTTTTATTGTCCGCATAAGATGCAGAAACGGCAGATTCTACAGAACGCTTGTAGAAAGGTGTATGAAATCTGTAGTGGATTGTCTATTTCCATGAGCCGTATGGTTTGGGACATGGATTCTTATGGTGAGTGGAATGGGCAGATCAAAGGAATTGATGATTATTACTATGTATTGAAAAATACGGGGTGAATATGGATCGGGCAAGTTGTCCGGTCTTATGGAAGAGGAGGATTCGATGAAACGAAAGAAAATTTACGGCATATTTATGCTTGTAGCCATTGCTGTTTTTTTATTTGCAGGAGGAAGGATACTGCAAATTTATTTGAATTATCAGGAAAGTCAAAAAGTCTATGAGCAGATGGAAGAGTTTACGCAAAAGATAGAGGATCAAGACCTGTCACCAGAAGCGGTTCCCGGGGAAACACCAGAGGAGGTCGCAGAGCAGGGATTCCTACAGGTGGATTTTAACAAGCTGGAAGAAATCAATCCAGATGTCATTGCATGGATTGAGATTCCTGGCTTGGAAATTAGTTATCCGGTAGTCCAGGGGAGGGATAATGACTATTATCTGCATCACCTGATTACAGGAGAAAATCATAAAAGTGGCAGTATTTTTATGGACTTTCACAACCAGGAGGATTTATCAGACAGAAATTCCATTATTTATGGGCATAATATGAAGGATGGGAGCATGTTTGGAACCCTGGATCAGTATCAGTCACAGGCACTTTATCGAAACTATCCCTGTTTTTATATGTATGTGCCAGGATATATTTATGAGTATCAGATTTTTTCCTGTTATGCAGCACCGACGGATCATCCAGCATATACTTATGATTTTCCTACTTCTGAGGACTATGAAGTTTTTCTGGAAACACTACAAAGAAGTGCTGAGTATAACACAGGGACGACAGTTACCAGGGAGGATCAGGTGGTGACCTTATCAACTTGTGTAAATACCCGAAAGGATTATCGCTATTTAGTACATGGAAAACTGAAACAGAAAATAAAAATGGAGGAATAACAGATGTTAGATTTTGAATATGCGAAGGCATTGGCAGAGGTTGTGCTGGATACAACTTGCAGCAAAAAAGAAAGAGAAGTACGGCTGGAGTGTTTAACCCAAATATTTGGCAGAGCAAATGCTTATTTAAAGAAAGGCTTCTTACCCGATGTGGTAGAGGCTTTTTTTGTGCGAAAAATGGAAGGTTTGCCACTGGTATCGACAAAGCAGGATATGCAGGATTTTTTGAAAGTCAGTACACCCCATTATTTTGGCGGGAAATTTACAGTTAGTAATATTCCGTATTATTCAGAGGAAGAAGAACTGCTACTTTGGTCAGAAACATCGCTTCGTGGTCCATTGATTACAGCCGGATATGAACGTTATATGGAACTGTTTAAAAAGATTTTGCCTCAAAAGGCAGAACAGATTAATTTTTAAAAAGAGAAATAATTCAAATGAGGACTGGAAATGTATAGTAGGTAAAGATGAATGTTAAAAATCATTGTATAGGAAGAAAGCATCTGTCTGTGGCAAAATTCCGCAGACAGAATTTTTTTGAAAAAAAGTTGCTTTGTACGGAAGTTCTGCGTACAAGAGAAGTATAAAGAAAAAAAGGGTTACGGAGGAAAGCAAGCATGAGTGAGAAGTTGAATCAGCAGCTGGAGCAGCAGGATCTGGAGGCCATGGCCGACCAGCTTTTGGCGGAGGATGCCGCCAAGCGGGAGGAAGAGGACTCCAAATCCCGCAAGAAGCTGGACGATAAGACCATTGCCGCCCTTCCGGCGGCGACCCTCATCACCGCAAACGAGAAATTGAAGGATCTGCTGGCCAAGGGCTGCAAGACCGGGAAGCTGGATCCCGGCGAGCTGTCGGACGTGGTGGATACCATGGATCTGGACGGCGACCAGATGGACCGCATCTACGATTCGCTGGCGGATCTGGGCATCGAGGTGGGCAGCGATGAGTTCCTGACGGACCTGCCCGATGACGGGGAGCCGCCTTTGGAGGAGATCGCCGAGATCGAGGAAGAGGAGCTGGTGGACCCCAACACGCTGGTGGACAGCTTCAACATCGACGACCCTGTGCGGATGTATCTGAAGGAGATCGGCAAGGTGCCGCTGCTGACGGCGGATGAGGAAATTCATCTGGCTACGGCCATGTCCGCCGGCAATGCCGCCAAGGAGCGTATGGCGGCAGCGGAGAAGGAGGGCGAGGTCATCCCGGAGGAGGAGCTGGCCGCCCTGAAAAAGGACGTGAAGCAGGGGGAGAAGGCCAAGCAGAAGCTGGCAG
>OOAQ01002316.1_pt1 | contig 11565 bp, 7 predicted proteins | sample 1671051 | NCBI WGS metagenome assembly OOAQ01 (sample SAMN06348117, study PRJEB24527) | human gut metagenome | biome: human gut; feature: ankylosing spondylitis patient; material: feces | host: Homo sapiens | place: China | collected 2015-10
TGACCTTCAGCACCGTGCTGCGCAAGAGCTTCGACGAGGCGCTGGGCGTCACCGGTACCTGCCCCGAGAACAGCCTGCTCTACGTCGCGCTGGGCGCTGCCCTCTACGCCGACAAGGAGTTCGTCCTCTCGGACGTGGCCGCTGCGCTGGATGAGTACGCCGCCACGGCGACCTACGCCAGCGAGCCGCCCCTCTTTGCCAGCAAGGAAGAGTACGAGGCATTCCATGCCCGCCATATGTCCCACAGCGTGCCGCGGGTGGCGTTCAGCGCTCAGTGCGGCCCGGTGCATATCGGCATCGACTCCGGCTCCACCACCGTCAAGCTGGTGGTCGTGGACGAGCAGAGCCAGATCCTCTACACCAACTATCAACCGAACCTCGGCAACCCGCTGCCCCTTATCCGGCAGCAGCTGCTGAAGATCTATAAAGAGCACCCCGGCCTCAAGGTGGCCAGCGTGACCACCACCGGCTACGGCGAAGAACTGGTCAAGAACGCCTTCCGCTGCGACTTCGGGCTCGTGGAGACCGTGGCCCACTTCACGGCAGCAAAATACTTCATGCCGGACGTGGACTTCATCATCGACATCGGCGGTCAGGATATGAAGTGCTTCAAGATCGAAGATGGTGCTATCAGCAACATCTTCCTGAACGAAGCCTGCTCTTCCGGCTGCGGCAGCTTTTTGCAGACCTTCGCGCAGGCGCTGGGCTACGACGTCAAGGAGTTCGCGGCCCTCGGCCTCTTCGCCGACCGCCCCGTGGATCTGGGCAGCCGCTGCACCGTCTTTATGAACAGCTCGGTCAAGCAGGCCCAGAAGGACGGCGCGTCCATTGAGAATATCTCGGCGGGCCTGTCCATCAGCGTCGTCAAGAACGCACTGTACAAGGTCATTCGTGCGTCCAGCCCCGAAGAGTTGGGCCGGAAGATCGTCGTGCAGGGCGGTACGTTCTACAATGAGGCCGTCCTCCGCGCCTTCGAGAAGGAGATGGGCGTCGAGGTCATCCGCCCCGACATCGCCGGTCTGATGGGCGCTTACGGTGCGGCCCTCTTCGGTCTGCGCCAGTGCCACAAGAACGGCCAGACCACCTCCGCCATGATGAGCGAGGAAGAGCTGGAGAACTTCGACCAGAAAGTCGTCAGCGTCAAGTGCGGCGGCTGCGGCAACCACTGCCAGCTCACCGTCAACACCTTCGCCGATGGCCGCAAGTTCATCTCCGGAAACCGCTGCGACAAGCCCGTCACCGGAAAGAGCGAGGACAACAGCCTCAACCTCTACGCCTACAAGCAGCAGCTTCTGGCCAGCTACAAGCCCGTGGCCGGAAAGCGCGGCTCCATCGGCATCCCGCTCTGCCTGAATATGTACGAGCTGCTGCCGTTCTGGTACGCCTTCTGGACCAAGCTCGGCTTTGCCGTCCACACCAGCCCGGTGTCCAGCCGCGGTCTCTATCTGGCCGGTCAGGCTACCATCCCCAGCGACACTGCCTGCTTCCCGGCCAAGCTCAGCCACGGCCACATCAAGGCCCTGACCCAGATGCATCTGGACGCCATCTTCTACCCCTGCCTGACCTACAACATCGACGAGGGTCTGGGCGACAACCACTACAACTGCCCCGTCGTGGCCTACTATCCCGAAGTCCTCGCCGGCAACTGCCCCGAGCTGGAAGGCCAGAAGTTCATCTACGACTACGTCGGCATCCACCGTCCGAAGGATTTCGTCCACAAAATGGCGAAGGACGTGCTGCCCAAGTATTTCGGCGGCATCTCCGAGAAGGAAGTGCAGGAGGCTGCCAACGCCGCCTACGCTGAGTATGAAGCCCACATGGCACAGATCCGGGTCAAGGGCAGCGAGATCATAGATGAGGCCCGCCGTCAGGGCAGGCGCATCATCGTGCTGGCCGGACGCCCCTACCATGTGGACCCGGAGATCAACCACGGCATCGACCACCTCATCACCCGCCACGGCGCGGCGGTGGTCACCGAGGACAGCATCTCCAACCGCGTGGAGAAGTTCCCCACCAGCGTGCTGAACCAGTGGACCTACCACAGCCGCCTGTATGCCGCCGCCAAATACTGCACCACCCAGAACGATATGGACCTGGTGCAGCTGGTGTCCTTCGGCTGCGGCGTGGACGCCATCACCACCGATGAGACCCGCGAGATCCTGCAGGAGGGCGGCAAGCTCTACACCCAGCTGAAAATTGACGAAATTACAAACCTGGGTGCTGTCAATATCCGCCTGCGCAGTCTGTTCGCCGCGCTGGATGAGCGAGACGAAGATAAGAAGTAACATAGGAGGAACCTATGGAATACAATTACCCAAAATTCACTCCGGAGATGAAGAAAACTCACACCATCCTCATCCCCAACATGGCCATCACCCAGTTCCGCCTGCTGGAATACGCCCTGCGCTACGACGGCTACAAGTGCGAGATCCTTGGCAACTGCGGCAGCGCTGTGGCGCAGCTGGGCCTGAAATATGTCCACAACGACACCTGCTATCCGGCACTGCTGGTCATCGGCCAGTTCCTCGACGCGCTGAACAGCGGCAAGTACGACCTCGAGCACACGGCCCTGCTCATCACCCAGACGGGCGGCGGCTGCCGTGCCTCCAACTACATCCACCTGCTCCGCAAGGCGCTGGTCAAGGCAGGCTATCCGAACATCCCGGTGGCCAGCCTGAACTTCTCGGGTCTCGAGAAGGACAGCGGCTTCCAGATGACTCTGCCTCTGGCCCGCCGGGCCATCGCCAGCGTGTTCTACGGCGATATGCTCTGCGCCCTGCGCAATCAGGTCGCTCCGTATGAGAACGAAAAAGGCGCTGCCGATAAGATGGTAGACCTCTGGGTCGAGCGTCTGGGTCGTGTGCTGCTGGCGGGCAAGGGCTTCACCTCCCGCGAGATGAAGCACACCTTCCCCCTCATCGCAAAGGACTTCAAGTCCATTCCCGTCACCCGTGTGCCGAAGGTCAAAGTCGGCGTCGTGGGCGAGATCTACGTCAAGTACAGTCCGCTGGGCAACAACGACCTGCAGAAGTTCCTCGAGAGCCAGGACTGCGAGGTCAACTTCCCGGGTCTGATGGGCTTCGTGCAGTACTGCATCTTCAACATGGGCGAGGACCATGTCCTCTACGGCGGCAAGCTGGCCATGAAGATGGGTACCGACCAGCTGCTCAACTGGCTGGACAGCGTGGAGCGCTCCATGCTCAAGGCCGAGGCCGACGCCGGTTTCTACGCCCCCGGCCCCTTCAAGGAGCTGGTGGAAAAGCCCGAGGGCATCATCTCGCTGGGTGCCAAGATGGGCGAGGGCTGGCTGCTGACGGCTGAGATGATCGAGCTGGTACAGGGCGGTTACGGCAACATCGTCTGCGCACAGCCTTTTGGCTGCCTGCCGAACCACATCGTGGGCAAGGGCATGGTAAACAAGATCCGCGCGATGTACCCCAGCGCCAACATCACCCCCATCGACTACGACCCCAGCGCCACCAGGGTCAATCAGGAGAACCGTATCAAACTGATGCTGGCCGTAGCAAAGGAGCGTCTGAACGCCCCTGCCGAGGCGAAGCCGCTGACCGCCGAGGAGATCGCAGGCGGTGCGCCCAGCCTGTCTCACGTCTGAGAAACCACAGAAGAAACAAAGAAGCCGCACGGTACAGTTTTTCGCTGTACTGTGCGGCTTTTCTTATGCGCCGGAGCGCTTATTTCTTGTGATACTTGCGGTCTTCCTGCTCATAGGCGGGCTCGCAGGTGAGGTACATCCCCAGACGTTTGATGGTGTCCGTATCCACGCTGGACAGGATGACCGTGGAGTGCATGTCGCAGCCCTTGAGCTTGGAGAGCTGCTGCAGAGCGACAGCAGCCGTCTCATTCTCGGCGGCAGAGCTGGACAGCGCGATCAGGATCTCATCGGTGTGAAGGCGGGGATTCCGGCTGCCGAGGTAGTTGGTCTTGAGGGTCTGGATGGGCTCGATGGCGCGGGCGGAGACCAAGTCGATCTCATGGTCGATGCCGGCCAGCTTCTTGAGGGCGTTGAGCAGGGCAGAAGAGGCTGCGCCCAGCAGGGGACCGTTCTTGCCGGTGACGACGGTGCCGTCCGGCAGCTCGATGGCGGCAGCGGGTGCGCCGCCGGTGCGCTCGGCCACGGCGTGAGCCTGCTTTTCCACGGCACGGTCGCCGACAGCCAGACCGGCCTGATTCAGCAGCAGCTCCAGCTTGAAGATCTCACTGTCCACGTTCTTGCCGGTCTTGTGGTCGCAGAGAGCCTTGAAGTAGCGGCGGATGATCTCGTTGCGGGAGGCCTCGCGGCAGGCTTCGTCGTCCACGATGCAGTTGCCGGCCATGTTCACACCCATGTCCGTGGGGGACTTGTAGGGGCTCTTGCCCGCGATGAGCTCGAACATCGCGTTGACCACCGGGAAGATCTCGATGTCGCGGTTGTAGTTGACGGTGGTGACGCCGTAGGCTTCCAGATGGAAGGGGTCGATCATGTTCACGTCGTTCAGGTCGGCGGTAGCTGCCTCGTAGGCGAGGTTGACCGGGTGCTTGAGGGGCAGGTTCCAGATGGGGAAGGTCTCAAACTTGGCATAACCGGCCTTGACGCCCCGCTTGTGCTCGTGGTAGAGCTGAGACAGGCAGGTGGCCATCTTGCCGCTGCCGGGGCCGGGGGCCGTGATGACGACGAGGGGACGCTGGGTCTCGATGTAGTCGTTCTTGCCGTAGCCCTCGTCGCTGACGATGCGGGCCACGTCGTTGGGGTAGCCGGGGATCTTATAGTGGCGGAAGGTGCGCACGCCCACGCTGTTCAGCTTGTGCTCAAAGGCTTCGACCTCGGGGGCGGCGGTGTACATGGTCACGCAGACGCTGCCCACGAACAGGCCCATGCCCTGGAAGGCGTCGATGAGGCGGAGAACGTCGAGGTCGTAGGTGATGCCGTAGTCGCCGCGCACCTTGCTGCTGATGATGTCCTGCGCGCTGATGACGATGACGATCTCGGCCTGCTCCTTGAGCTGCAGCAGCATCTGCAGCTTGGAGTCCGGCTCAAAGCCCGGCAGCACGCGGGAGGCGTGGTAGTCGTCGAACAGCTTGCCGCCAAACTCGAGGTAGAGCTTGTTGTCGAACTGTGCGATGCGCTCCCGGATGTGCTGGGACTGCATCTGAAGATATTTCGCGTTGTCAAAGCCTTTTTTCATGGAATGCTCCTCTTCCTGATTCTACAACTTCATCTCCGGCACGTCGGTGGTGCGGCGGGCCGAAGTATCACACAAACATCTTATAGTATAGCATACGACAGGCTTCGGCGCAATTATTTTTTGAGGGCTTCCTCGTGCTCCAGATGCTCAAATTCTTCCAGCTCCTCAATGTCCTCTTTCAGGAACATCAGGCAGAAGCTGATGAAGAGCAGCAGGCAGGAAAGCCAGATGGCCCGGCTGCCCATGGGGGCCAGTGCAAGGCTGCCGAGGCCGGCACCCAGCGCGAACAGGAAGATGATGGCGAAGTAGTGCATCGCCTTGCCGAAGGCTTTGGTGTTGCCGCCCACCAGCCATGCGCAGAGGGAATCCATGCCGCTGCGCAGATTGCCGATGCACATGGTGCTGGCGAAGGCATAGCCGTTCACCTTGCGGAAGGATTGTACCTGCATGGCGCAGGAGAAGGAGACGAGGGAGTTGGCCAGAAGATTCAGCTCCTGCGGCAAAAAGCCCACGACGAAGAGCATCAGGATCTCGAACAGCACCACCAGCTGACGCCAGTGGAGCCACTGCATCCGCTTGAGCTTGAGGCGGATGAACTCAGCCACAAAAATGCCCAGTGCAAAGGCGCAAAGGGGAATCAGGTAGCGCAGTGCCTCGCCCCACTTGCCCGCAAACAGCTTGACGGCCATCAGCACGATGTTGCCGGTCTGGGCGTTGGCGAAGACCTTGCCGCGGTATAAATAAGTATAAACATCCTGTAAGCCGCCCGAGACGGAGAGAAACAGAGCGGTGATAAAAGCTTCGGACATCTGTCCGTGAGGTTTGAGAGATGGCATAAAAGCTCCTCCTTATATCCAGAAAATAATTCCATGCCATACTATAGCGCAAAACCGGCGTTTTGTCAAAAACTGCGCCATATTTTTTATAGATAATGACGATTCCGGGCGGGTATCGCAGGATGCGCTTTGTTTTGCAATGCGGCGCAGACTGTGGTAGAATATCGCTAACGCGATATTCTAGTTTTATGCGCAACGCCTCGCCGCTTGCTCCTGCGGAGCTGCGTGGCAACCGGCTTTGGATGCGCAATTATACCATTTCACTGCGTTCATGGTATAATACACAAAAAACAGCTTTTCAGGAGAAGGAGGGGCTTTCTGTATGCCCAATATCATCGAGATCACGGATTTCCACGCACCGGAGCTGGACCCTTATGCCCGGCTGACCCAGAACCAGCTGCGCAATCGCCTCGAGCCGGAGAAAGGCATCTTCATCGCCGAGAGCCCCAAGGTCATCGACCGTGCGCTGGACGCAGGCTACAAGCCCGTGTCTCTGCTGATGGAGCGCAAGCAGATCACCGGCCCGGCAGCGGGCATCCTGAGCCGCTGCGGCGACGCGCCGGTGTACACGGCAGATCGGGAGATGCTGGCAGAGCTCACCGGCTTTGAGCTGACCCGGGGCGTGCTCTGCGCCTTCCGCCGTCCCGCGCCCCGCCCGGTGGAGGAGCTGTGTCGGGACGCCCGCCGGGTGGCCGTGCTGGAGGGCATCGTGGACTCCACCAATGTGGGCGCCATCTTCCGCTCGGCGGCGGCACTGAACATGGACGCCGTCCTCATCAACCCTTCCTGCTGCGACCCGCTCTGCCGCCGCGCCGTCCGCGTCAGCATGGGTACGGTGTTCCAGGTGCCTTGGGGGCAGTTGGGCGAGACCCCGGCAGACTGGCCGGAGAAGGGGATGGACATCCTCCACTCCCTCGGCTTCAAGACCGCCGCGATGGCCCTCAGCGACCGCTCAGTGAGCATCGACGACGAGCAGCTTGCGAAAGAACCGAAGCTTGCCATCGTGCTTGGCACCGAGGGCGACGGCCTCGCCGCCGGCACCATCGCTTCCTGCGACTACACGGTCAAGATCCCCATGTCCCACGGCGTGGATTCGCTGAATGTCGCTGCCGCCAGCGCCGTTGCGTTCTGGCAGCTGGGCAAACAATAAACGAAAGAGTAATGCCTCCCCGGTGGGGAGGCATTACTCTTTATGCTCAGATATTTGCTAAGAATCGCTCAAAGCCTGCGCGGCCTGCCGTGTCCATCTTGTAGACGCCAGCGTCTACGAGGACTTCGGCAAAGACATGGCCGATCTCGTCCTGCACGATGGTGTGGACATTTTCGGCGTTCAGCTCCGGATGGCGGGCGAGGATGTCCATCGCCCACTCGGCGTGCTTCTGGATGTTCTCGCCGTACTCAGCGGCGGGGGCGTGGGCCACGAGGGCGGCTTCCACATCGGTCATCTCGGCTTTCAGGCGGCTGGGCAGAACGGCCAGACCCATGACCTCGATGAGGCCGATGTTCTCCTTTTTGATGTGGTGGAGCTTGGCGTGGGGGTGGTAGACGCCCAGCGGGTGTTCCGGCGTGGTGATGTTGTTGCGGAGCACGAGGTCCAGCTGGAATCTGCCGTCCCGCATCCGGGCGATGGGGGTGATGGTGTTGTGCGGCTCACCGTCGGTCTCAGCGTAGATGAAGCAGGCCTCGTCGGTGTAGCCGCGCCATGCGGTCAGGATCTTGTCGGCCAGGTCCACCAGACGGCCATCGTCCTCGCAGGTCAGGCGGATGCAGCTCATGGGCCAGTGGACGATGCCGGCTTCGACATCCTCGTAGCCGGGGAAGGTCCAGCTCTTCTCGATGGGAGCTTTGGCCATGGCAAACTCGTAGTGGCCGCCCTGGAAGTGGTCGTGGCTCAGGATGGAGCCGCCCACGATGGGCAGGTCAGCGTTGCTGCCCACGAAGTAGTGCGGGAACAGCGCCACGAAGTCCAGCAGCTTGCGGAAGGTGGCCCGCTCGATCTTCATGGGGGTGTGCTGACTGTTGAACACGATGCAGTGCTCGTTGTAGTAGACGTAGGGGCTGTATTGCAGATTCCACGCGCTGTCGTTGATGGTCAGCGGGATGATGCGGTGATTCTCGCGGGCGGGGTGGTTCATCCGGCCCGCATAGCCCTCGTTCTCCACGCAGAGCTGGCACTTGGGGTAGGCGCTCTGGGGGGCCAGCTTGGCGGCGGCGATGGCCTTGGGGTCTTTTTCGGGCTTGGAGAGGTTGATGGTGATGTCCAGATCGCCGTAAGGCGTTTTGGTGACCCACTTCAGGTCCCGCTTGATGCGGTAGCGGCGGATGTAATCGGTGTCCTGGCTGAACTTGTAAAACCAGTCGGTGGCAGCCTGGGGGCCTTCCTCCTCGTACCGCTCCTCAAAGTTGGCGCGGACGATGGAGGGGCGCGGGGTCAGGACGCCCATGAGTTTGGTGTCAAAGAGGTCGCGGGCGGTGGAGTTGTCCGCGCACACACCGCGCGATACAGCATCGTCCACCAGCGTTTTCAGGATGGATTCGAGGTCTTTGTAGCAGACTTCGCCCTCCGGCTCGGTGAAGCTGTCCAGCTGCATGGTCATGAGCAGCTGGTTGCGGATGTAGATTGCATCGTCCGGCAGGATGAGGCCGGTGTCCAGACCATAGTTGACGAGCTGCTGAATGGCAGTGGAGATCACAGGACAGCGCCTCCTTCCGGGCGGATGGAGAGGATGTGGCAGCGGCCCTTGCCGAGGATGGCCTCCATCTCAGCCTTGAAGGAATCGAGCCGGGTCAGCGGTACAAAGGCCTGCACGGTGCCTGCGAAGCCGCCGCCGTGGACGCGGACTGCGCCCTCGCCATGCAGGAAGTGCTTGGCGGCAGCGATGGTCACGGCCACCTCCTGATGCTCCTTATACCCGGCGGGGATGACGTTCTGCAGGTACTCCCAGCTGCTCAGACCGGACTCGGTGACCAGCGCAAGGAAGGTCTCGAAGTCGCCCGCGCGGAGGGCGTCCACCTGCTTTGCGACCCGGTCGTTGTCGGCGTAGACGTGGAACGCGCGCAGAACGGCGCGGTCGCCGCACTGTCTGCGGCACTCCGGCAGGTTGGCAAGGAAGGTCTCGAACGGCACATCGCGCAAAACTTCGCCGCCGCAGACCGCTGCCACGGCGCGGCAGTCGGCCGGGATGGCGGCATACTCGTCGGTCAGGTCGGCGTGGTCTGCACCGGAATCCAGGATGCAGAGCGCGAGGCCGGCCTTGGAGAAATCGACCTGCACAGGCTCGACCACGGGGTGGGCCGGATCGGCAAAGTCGATGGTGATGATGTTGCCCACGCTGGAAGCCATCTGGTCCATCAGGCCGCAGGGCTTGCCGAAGTAGACGTTCTCAGCCCACTGGCCAATCTGTGCGATGGCGATGGGGGAGACCTTCTCGGTCATGAAGCAGTCGTTCAGGATGACGCCGATCAGCACCTCGAAGGCGGCAGAGGACGAGACGCCGCTGCCCTTGGGCACGTTGGAGGAGATGTAGACATCCAGACCGGAGAGGCTGGCCCCGCGCTCCTGGAAGGCCTTGCACTCGCCGCGCAGGATGGCGGCGCTGGTGTTTTCCTCTTCCTTGCGGGCCGTCAGGTCGGCCAGGTCGATGACGCACAGGTCATAGCCCTCGCTCTGGACGCGCAGCTGGTTCAGGCTGTTGGGAGCGGCGGCTGCGATCATATCAATGTTGACGCTGCCGGCCAGCACACGGCCGTGCTGGTGGTCGGTGTGGTTTCCGCCGATCTCGGTGCGGCCGGGGGCACTGTACAGCCCGGCCTCGGTGTGGGCACCAAACGTTTTTTCCAGCCCGTCCAGCACAGCAGCGTAGCGGGCTGCCTGTGCGGGGGTCTGTTCGGGGGCGCAGCAGTACAGCGAGGCCAGACGCTCGGTGTGGGCGCCGCCTGCCAGCTCCTGCTTCCAGACAGAAACGGATTTCATCATGGCGAGTTCCTCCTCTGAACAAATCGTGCAAACTTCGTCACAGCCCATGCGGCGGGCCGTGGGATTCTTTCGATACTCCTATAATAAAGAATCTGTGCCCAAAAGACCATGCGTTATTGTTGCATCTGAATGCAAAGTTGCCAGAAAATCCGGCACAAAATTTGTGCAGAAATTCCTGCAACAGAGCTGAAAAAATCCTCCAAACCGGAAAAGCATTGGCCACAACCCACAAAGAACGGTCGGCTGCGAGGCGATCAGGGCCAGAGTTCCGATATGGAGGATTGGATTTTGCCAGCGGGTCAGTGGAAGTCCGGGCCGGTGAGGCCGTCGAGATTCAGCATCCCTTCCAGTGCAGCCACATCGGCGGAGACGTCCAGCGCGTCGGACTGGAACAGCTTGTCCAGCTGGTTTTCGAAGGCCGTGATGAGCAGGTCCATCGAGTGCTCGATGCTCTGCCTGGCGTCGGTGATGTTCTCGCCCTGCACATCCTGCGCCGAGAGCTGGGCGTAGGTGTTCAGCAGCTTGAGGGCCGTGGGCAGGTAGTAATCCATGAACTTTTGCAGCTGGGCCTTTTTATCCGGGTCTTTCTTGGCCAGAGCAAAGATGCGGGCGCTGAGCTCTTCCAGCCGGGAGATCTTGGCCGTCATCACCGGGTCGGGGATGGCATCGTTGGCGCGGCGCAGCTGCTGCTGAAGGGAGGCGTACAGGTCTTCCGGTTCCGCTTCCGGCTCCGGCTGCGGGGCCTTGGGCGGCTGGGGTGCGGCCCCGCGCACGATAAGGGTGTCGGTGCGGTAGTCAATGTAGGCATCGGCCCCGAAATAGCCGTGGTCGATGGCGTGTTCCACCGCAGTGCGGCCTCGGACCGCGTCGATGCCGACCGCCGCGAACAACTCGCCCAGCGCGATGTTGTCCCGGTCGCCGACGATCTTGTCGAGCTTGCGTTCCAGCTTGCGGGCGCGGTCCATCCGCAGGCCGGTCCACAGTGCGCCGGCTCCGCCAATGGTCGTGGCCAATGCAGGGAGCAGATCGTCGAAGTCCGGAAAGTCGAACAGGCAGTCGATCAGTTCCTCCGCACCGGTAAACAGGAAGACAGCACCCAGAATGGTGCAGATCACGGCAATGGTCTTGTGCCAGTTTTGAGCGCTCTTCTGTTCTGCGGTGGGGCGGTCAGTGCCGCAGGCGGCCTCGGGATCCTGCCGGGGTGCCGTCTGCGCAGGGGCGGGGCCGAGGTCGGAACGATAGTCTGCCTGCGCCTGTGCTGCGGCTCTTTCTTCTTTTTCAGCATTTTTATCGATGCTTTTTAAGATGAACAGCAGCACGCCCAGCGGTGCCGACATGGCAAACACAATAAAGATGGCAATGGTGGGAATGTGGGCAAAATAATGTTTTTTGGGCTGCATGAGCAAAAACCTCTCAATTTATCCTGACTGTCCGGCAAAAGAACAGAAAAAGACCGCGTTCCACTCTATTATAGCGGAGCACGGCCTTTTTGTTAAGGGGGAAATATTGATGTGCGTGGAAGCGGCAGAGGAGTAAGTCTGCTGCCTGCCGGAAAAAGTTACTTCATCAG
>OOAQ01002317.1_pt1 | contig 11564 bp, 8 predicted proteins | sample 1671051 | NCBI WGS metagenome assembly OOAQ01 (sample SAMN06348117, study PRJEB24527) | human gut metagenome | biome: human gut; feature: ankylosing spondylitis patient; material: feces | host: Homo sapiens | place: China | collected 2015-10
GCTGATGATCGCAAACGTCCGGCGGCGCTCGATTTCTTCACGATTTGTCATAGATTTATAAGTCTCCCAATTTCAAGTCAGAGGGGTTTGTTTCGGGTCCTTTCTTCGTCACATGGGTCGTTCTCCATCAATAGGCCTGCCCTCTCAGGCGCTTTGCGCCCGCTCCGCCAAAGGGAGAGGCGGCATCGCATCCGCGATGCCGAAGAGGGTCCGGCCGTCTAAAAATCAAACAGCATTTATTTTAGCAGAAATTCCACCTAGATGCAAGACTTTTCTCATTTTTTCAGAAGAAAGCAGGGCAGGGGTGCCGTTTCGGCCCAATTGGCGAAATCGCAGACGAGGACGGTGCAGCGCGTCAGGGGCAGTGTGCGCATCCAGTGCAGGATCTCCGTCTTCTCGTCCGACCCGATGACCCGGCCGCTGTAAAGGATGGCGCTGAGCACCCCGCCGGGCCGCAGTGCGTCGAGGGCCGCTTCCAGCGCAGGGATGCTGCTCTCCGCGTGGGAAAAGACCGTGTGGTCTGCCCCCGGCAGCCAGCCGAAGTTGAACATCACGGCATCCGCCGTGCCGGGCTGCACAGAATGCAGCAGGTCTGCGTGGCTGCCGCAGTACAACTCGGCGGAAAGCCCGTTTGCAGCCAGATTCCGTCGGGTGGAGGCAATGGCTTCGGGCTGGATGTCAAAGCCCAGCACCCGGCCCGTCCCGCCCGCCAGACGGCACAGAAACGCCGTATCTCCGCCGTTGCCGCAGGTGGCATCCACCAGCAGCTGCGGGTTTTGCAGCCGGGCCGCAAGGAAGTCCTGCACGAACTTCACAGCGGTCAGGTCCGGCGTCCGGCGGCGGCAGAGCCGCCCGGCCTCCTCCCGGAAGCCGAACTTCGCCCAGAACGCTTTCTCCCCCGGCGCAGCGGGCAGCGGGGCCGTGAAAACGGTGGCCGTCTCCCTGTCATATCCGCCAAAGCGGCGCAATATCTCTTTTAGCAGATAAGACCCATAGCCTTTCCGCCGCCATTCTGGTACAATGGTAAGGCAGGCAACGTCCGCCCCTGCCGCCGTCCGGGTCAGCTGACAGCCGCCCACCTCGGTCTTCTCTTTATACAGTGCAAAGCCGCCGGGCCGTTCTTCCAGTTTCATACGCAGTCTCCTTTTCCCTTACAATACCAAGCTCCCGCGCCGCTGTCAAGGCCTGCGGCTACGACCTTATTTCACACATTCTTCACCCGCTCAGCGATTCGTTTTCACAATTGGCGGTTACAATAGAGCCAGTTTCAGAGAGGGACGGGCGAAGCGCCCCTCCCGAACCAGTCCCTTCGAGAAAGGAAGTTGTACCATGGAAAATGAAAACAAATGGGAATACGATTATTCCTCTGCAAATAGTTCGTCCGGCGATACCGGATACCCCAACGTCGGCTCCTCCGGCATGAACACCGCCAACACGGCGGGCACTTACAGCGACCCCGCCCCGGCCCGCCCGTCGGAAACTTCCACCGGCAATGGCGGCACCACGCCGCCCCCGGCAGGCCCGGAGCCGCAGGCCGCAGCCTCCAAGCCCCCGAAGAAGCGCCGCAAGCATAGCGGCGGCCGCATCGTCCGCAGCGCCGTTGCGCTGGTGCTGGCCGCGGCCATGGGCTTTGCAGGCGGCTTCGTGGGCGCACGGGTCGGCAATGCCGGCAATAAGGTCGTCATCCAGCAGGTGGAGCGCACCGACAGCAGCGCGGCCTCCGGCACCGCCGTCTCGTCCGGCGGCATGACCACTTCGCAGGTCTCTGAGATGGTCAGCCCCAGCGTCGTGGTCATCACCACCGAACAGGTCGTCTACTCGCAGTGGTCCTGGTACGGCCAGAATCAGGTCGAGTCCGGCGCAGGCAGCGGTGTCATCATCAGCTCGGACGGCTACATCCTCACCTGTGCGCACGTGGTCTCCGGTGCATCGCAGATCACCGTGACCATCGGGGATACCGACTACACCGCCACCGTGGTGGGCGAGGACGACACCAGCGACGTCGCCGTGCTGAAGATCGACGCCACCGGCCTGACCCCTGCCACCGTCGGCGACAGCGACAGCCTGTCGGTCGGCGACAGCGTCCTGGCCGTCGGCAACCCGCTGGGTGAGCTGGGCGGCACCGTCACCAGCGGCATCGTCAGCGCACTGAACCGCAGCGTGACCATCCAGGGCAGCAGCTCCACCAACACCATGTCCCTGATCCAGATGGATGCCTCCGTCAGCCCCGGCAACTCCGGCGGCGGTCTGTTCAACATGAACGGTGAACTCATCGGTCTGGTCAACGCCAAGTCCTCCAGCTCGGACGCGGAGGGTCTGGGCTTCGCCATCCCCATCAACGACGCCATCCAGGTGGCGCAGGACCTGCTGGAGAACGGCTATGTCTCCGGCCGGCCGTATATGGGCATCACCTACATCGCCGTGACCGATGCCCAGACGGCGGCCCAGTTCAACGTCAACGCCTACGGCGTCTATGTCGTGGACGTCGTGCAGGGCGGCCCGGCCGACAAGGCCGGTCTGAAGGTTGGGGACCGCATCGTCAGCATCGACGGCACCGAGATCGCCCAGAAAGACGACCTTGGCACCCTGATGCAGCAGCACACGGCCGGTGACACCCTTTCCATCACCGTTGCCCGCGACGGCCAGATGCAGACCGTCTCGCTGACGCTGGGCGAAAAGAATGCGTCGAACACCGCCGCACAGCGTTCGGCCAACAACTGAGCCATTCTCCGCCGCAAGGCGTTATCAAGATTTGATTCCTTTCTTCTTCAAAAATCCCCCGACTGGCGGTGACCCGCTGGCCGGGGGATTGCTGTTTATACCAAGCCGAAGATGGTCGCACTGACCGGAGCCAGGACCGCTTCGCCGCTCAGGATGCGGCTGTCGCCCCGCCACAGGCTGGACGAGGTGCCGTTGCTCAGCAGCTTCCAGCGTCCGTCGGGCAGCCGGATGGGCTGTTCCTGTTCGGTGGGGTTGTAGTAGACGCAGAGCGCGCCCCACCACGCCCCATCGCCGGGCAGGGCAGGCAGACGCCAGCCCACCAGCGGCTGTTCCAAATCAAAAAATGCAATGGCGTTGGGGCTGGCCCTGTCCACCGCACCCAGCCGCGGGAAGGCATTCCGCAGCCCGATGAGGCCCCGGTAATAGTCCACCAGCCCATGGAACTGCTCGGCCCGCTTCCAGTCCAGCCGGTTCAGCGCCGGGGAGGAGCGGTAGCTGTTGCCCTGCCCCTTTTTGGTGCGGGCGAACTCTTCGCCCGCCTGCCAGAAGGGCAGGCCCATGCAGGTGAGGTAGATGCCTGCCGCCAGCCGGTTCTGGGCCAGGGCGGCACGGTCCACCGCGCCGAACTCCGGGCGCTCGTAGCGCACCAGAAGCAGCTTGTCCCACAGGGTGAAATTGTCGTGGGCGGACACATAGCTGACGATCTGCCCCGGCGTGTGGGGCGGGAACTTATCGCTGCGGCACCATGCCGCCACGGCCCCGCCGATGTCCCAGAAGCTGCCGGGCCTGCCCTCCACGTAGCCCGGCTCCCGCGCATTGAAGCAGCCGCCCTTGATGGCGTCGCGGGTGTCGTCGCAGAAGATGCCGATGCGGTCGTTCAGCATGGCCAGATTGTTCTTGTTCGCCTCGTACCGGTGCAGCGCACTGCTGCCGCCCTGCCACGGCTCGCCGTACATCAGGATATCCCGCCCGCCGGGCAGCTTGTCCAGCTCGGCCCGCAGCAGGTTCATCGTCTCCACATCGTACAGGCCCATCAGGTCGAACCGGAAGCCGTCGATGTGGTACTCCTGCGCCCAGTAGAGCACCGAATCCAGAAAATATTTCCGGGCCATGGGCCGCTCACTGGCAAACTCGTTGCCGCAGCCGCTGCCGTTGGAAAGGCTGCCATCCTCGTTCTGGCGGAAATAATAGAGGGGGACCGCTCGGTTCAGCACGTTGTCGGAGCGGTACATGTGGTTGTACACCACATCCATCACCACACCGATGCCCGCCGCATGGAGGGCCTGGATCATCTGCTTGCACTCCCGCACCCGGACTTCGCCGCGGGCGGGGTCGGTGGAGTAGCTGCCCTCCGGGACGTTGTAGTTTGCGGGGTCGTAGCCCCAGTTGTACTGCCGGGTCAGCGGGCGGCTCTCGTCCACGCTGCCGAAATCAAAGATGGGCATGAGCTGGACATAGCGCACCCCCAGCCGCTTGAGGTAGTTCAGGCAGGTGGGGTGGACGCCGTCGCAGTTCAGGGTCGTGCCCTGCTGGGTAAAGGCCAGAAATTTGCCCCGCCACGCATTGCGCACCCCGCTGGCCGGGTCCTGCGAGAAATCCCGGACGTTGACCTCCCAGACGCTCCGCTTCGACGCCGGGATGACCGGCCGTTTGTCCTGTTCCCAGCCCGGCGGGTCGGTGCGGGCCAGATCCACGATCATGCTCCGCGCCCCGTTCACGCCCGCCGCGCGGGCATAGGGGTCAGCGGTGGTCACGCTGCCCCACTCGGTGGTCACGTTGAAATGATAATACTTCCCGTGCTGGTCGCCGGGCAGATAAACGCCCCAGACGCCCTGCCCCCACGGGCTCAGCGGCAGACTGCCGATGCAGGCCCCGCCATCGCCTTTCCGGTAAAGATCGACCCGGACCGACTGCGCCGTGGGTGCCCACAGCCGCAGGTGGGTGCCCGATGGGGAATACGCCGCGCCCAGCGGCCCCTGATAGCCGGTCTGACGGGCAAACTCCTCGCTTTCGAACCATGCTTTCCATTGTGCAGGCCTTTTCATTGACTCTCATCCTTTATCCTGACTTTCCCGCCCTCGCCAGAGGCAGGCCTTTTGAAATTAGTGTACCCGGCTTGCGCGGATTTTGCAAGAGTTTCCTTGCAAATGGGGCTGCGGTACACTATACTGAAAGAAATGAACCGATCACGGAGGCGATGACATGGCATATACAGACGATTGGGAGACCCTGATGAATGGAGTCTTCGGGCCGGGCGGCAGATTCAAGGCCGCCCCCGGCACCCCCGCCGAACCCCGGCAGCAGCCAAACAGCACGCTGAACGACTTGAACGCAGCGCTTCTGGAACAGCAGAAAAAGCTGGACGCGATGCTCAAGGCCCAGTCGGCCCAGCTGAAGACGCAGGACACCGCCGCCGAGGCTGCGCTGGCCGACAGCCGCCGGATGCTGCGGGACATGGAGAACGACGGCCTGCTGGCCAAAGGCACCACCGACGTGAAACCCGAACATCTGGGCAGCTTCGAGGGGCTGGCCGACAAAGTCCGGCAGACCGTGCTGGGGCAGGACGCCTTTGTGGACGCGGTCGTCCGCGCCATGCGCCGCCCCTTTGTGCTGGGCACCGAACCGCCCGCCGCCCGGAACGTCATCCTGCTGAGCGGCGGCACCGGCACCGGGCGGCACTTCGCGCTGGAGGAGACCGCCCGCTGCATGGCTGCGCGGGGCCTGCTGCAAAACGATCAGATCGCCGCGCTCGACCTGGCGCTTTACGCGAACCCCGCCGCCGAAAAGCTCTTTTTACAGGACCTCTACGCCGCGCTCCACGCCCCCGGCGAGATCGTGGTCTTTGAGCACTACGAGAGCTGCTGTCCCAGCTTTCTGAAGACACTGTCCGACCTGGCCGTCCGGGGCAGCGCCCCGCTCTCCAGCCGGTACATCGTCAACCGGGACGGCATTCTGGTGGACGCCGGAACGGCCTTGGCCCCCGGCGCGGTCAGCCGTCTCGACCCCTGCGGGAAGTACCTCATCTTCTTCTCGAACAAGGGCCGCGCCGCCATGGCGGACAAGTTCGGCGCAGGCATGGTCTCGGCGCTGGGCGACGTCTGTGAGACGACCGCCTACCAGCGGGCAGACCTTGCAGCCCTCGCCGCCCAGCAGCTGAACGCGCTGGCCCAGAAGGTCACGGCCCGGCTGGGCCTGACCCTCGCCGCCGGGGCCGATGTGCGGGACTACGTCGCCGCCCAGTGCACCCCCCAGAAGGGCGCAGCCGGGCTGTCCGGCTGCTGCGACCGCATCTTCCGCGCTCTGAGCGAATACTGCCTGCAAACGGACAAGCCGCTCACCGGCACCGTGACCCTGACCGCCGCACCGGAGGGCCTGCTCTTCCGCCTGCACGATGCCGCCCCGGCCCCGCTGTTTGACCTGCTGCCCGCCGCCTACACCGGCGCGCTGGATGAGATCCGGGCGGAGATCTCGGAGCTGGTCGGTCTGGCCCCGGTCAAGGAATACGTGTTCGGTCTGGCCGACAATCTGCAGGTCCAGCAGCGCCGCGCCGCTGCGGGCATGAAGACGGCCAGCCTTTCGATGCACATGATCTTCACCGGAAACCCCGGCACCGGCAAGACCACCATCGCCCGGCTGGTGGCAAAGTACCTCAAGGCCATCGGGGCGCTCAAGGGCGGGCAGCTGGTGGAGGTGGGCCGCGGCGACCTCGTGGGCCGCTATACCGGCCACACCGCACCGCTGACCAACAGCGTCATCGAGAGCGCCCTCGGCGGCGTCCTCTTCATTGACGAGGCCTACAGCCTCTACCGCGGCGAGCAGGACAGCTTCGGCCTCGAAGCCATCGATACCCTCGTCAAAGGGATGGAAGACCACCGCGACGAGCTTGTGGTCATTCTGGCCGGATACACCAGAGAGATGGAGACCTTCCTCACCGCCAACAGCGGTCTGGCCAGCCGCTTCCCCAACAAGATCGAGTTCCCGGACTACACCGCCGACGAGCTGCTGCAGATCACCCACGTCCTTGCAAAAAACAAGGGCTACACCCTCTCGGAGGCCTGCGAGGAGCCGCTGCGAAACTACTACGCCCGCCGTCAGGCCGCCGACGCCCGCACCGCCGGCAACGGCCGTCTGGCCCGCAACACCCTCGAAAAGGCCATCTTCCACCAGAGCCGCCGCCTCGTCGCCGAACCCGCCGCCGCGCTGGATGTGCTCCTGCCGAGCGATCTGGAACTGGACGAATAATTGCAGAACTACGCAAACCGCGGCTGTCCCTCCTGTTTTGTTCATTCTGTCTTTGCTTCTGCTTCCAGCAGCGCGCGCTTCACGCTGATGAGGCTCTGCGGGCTCACGGAGAAGCTGCGCAGGCCGAGTTTCAGGTACTGCACGGTGTTGGCCGGGTTGCCGACGGCCAGGCCGCAGATGGTCACGGGGATCTGGCCTGCGTCCGCCGCCTCCACGACCATGGCGATGAGCTTTTTCATCGCGTGGCTGGCCGGGCGGTAGTAGCGCTCGGCGATGGAGAGGTCGCGGTCCACGGCATGGGTATACTGGATGAGATCGTTTGTCTCAATGACGAAGAACTCACACCCGTGGGCCACAAATTCTTCCGCTGTCAGGCAGGCCGACGGCACGCTGAGCATGACGCCGAAAGGCATCTTCTCGTTGAAGCGCTCCCCCCGCTCCCGCAGGTGCTGGCGGCAGTGCTCCACCAGCTTCATGGCTTCGTCCCAGTCTTCCAGATTGGTCACCATCGGGAACATCACCCGCAGCGGGCCGTCTGCCGCCGCACGGAACAGCGCACAGATCTGGGTCTCGAACTGATGGGGGCGGCGCAGGCTGCTGCGGATGCCCCGCAGGCCCAGCTTGGAGGACTCCGGCCCCTGATGGGCGTCGGCCATGGTGCGGTCTGCACCAAAATCAAAGGTGCGCACCGTGACCACCCCGCCCTTTGCCGCCGCCAGGCAGGAGTGATAGAACACATACTGCTCCTGCTCGTCCACCGGGCGGCCCGGCAGCATCATGTAACCGCTGCGCAGCAGACCCACGCCGGACGCGCCGGACTGCCGCGCCGTTTCGATGTCCTCCTGCCCGAAGCAGTTGGCCAGCAGCTCAAAGGGCTGGCCGTCCTTCGTCCGGCACGGCAGCGCGCAGACGCGGTTCATCTCCTCGTTCTCCCACTGCTTCTCGCAGATGCGGGACATCGCCTGCTGGCGGGTGACGGCATCCGGGTCGAGGATGCACTCGCCGTTGTCGGCGTCCAGGATGGCCGTGCGGCCGTCGCAGTCGTTCAGAAAATCGCTGCCCACCTGCACGATGCCGGGGATGTGCATGGCCCGCGCAATAATGGCCGCATGGCTCTGCTTGTTGCCTTCTGCCGTGATGATGCCCAGGATCATTCCGGCGGGCACACTGAACAGGTCGCTCGGCATGAGCACCTCTGCCGCCAGGATGACGGGGTGGTCCAGCGCCAGCCAGACGCGGGGGCGGTTGGTCAGGATGTTCACTACGCGGCGGGCGGCATCGAGGATGTCCACGCTGCGCAGCTGCATATAGGCGTTGTCTTCCATCTGGGCCAGCTGGTCGGCATAGCGGCGGCCGGCCCGGTCTACGGCTTCGGCTGCGCCGACGCCTGCCTTGATCTGGAACCGGACTTCGTTCATGAAGCCCTCGTCCTCCAGCATCATGCTCTGGAACAGGAAGATGGCCTGTTCGGTGGGGCCGCTGCGCTCAGCCATCGAGTCCAGCTCGGCCTGTGCCGTCTTGACGGCCCGGTCCAGCAGCCGCTGTTCCCGGTCCGGGTTGAACGGCCCTGTGCCGAAGCTCTCGGTCCTGCGCTCCACACGGCTCACCTGCCCCAGCACCAGGCCGGACGAGGCGGCATATCCCTGATAGACTTTCATTCCTCCGTCACCTCCGTCGGGGCAGGCGCAGTCAGCGTGCGGCAGACCAGCGCCTGCAGGAATGTATTGGGCAGCAGCGCTGCCCATGCGGCCTGCGCCGCGTTTCCGCTGCCCTCGAACAGCGGTTCAAACCCCTCGATGCGGGTGCGGTCACAGGTCTCCAGAAACGCCTTTGCCAGCGTCTCCACAGTGTAATACCGGGTGGGGTCCACGCCCACGTCCTCGGCGGCCGCTTCCAGCGGGGCCAGCTCTGCGTCCTGCATGTTGGCCAGCTTGAGCGCCAGGTCTGCCGTCAGTGTCACCGGGTACTTTGCCTTCACCGCCTTCTGCACGGCGTCGAACCGCTGCCGGAATGCGGCCGCATCCTGTGCGGTCTGCTCGTTCTTCGCCACCGCATAGGCACAGCCGCGCAGCCGCCCGAAGGCCCGCAGGGTGTCGTAATAGCCCAGCTCGATGTTCCGTCTGGCGGTGTCCGGGTCAAAGTGGAGGATATCGCCAAGCTCCCAATAGCTGCGCACCATGGTGGTGGGCAGGCCGGTGCGGTTGGGCAGGGTGATGCCCACCCCTTCCAGATCGACACAGACCAGCTCCTCGGCCCCCATTTTCTGGGCCAGCCCTGTGGGCATGTTGTCGCGGTAGCCGCCGTCCAGAAACTGCACCCCGTCGATTTGTTTGGCCCGCAGCGCCGGGAAGCAGGCAGCCGAAGCCAGCAGGTAATCTTTCACCTTGCCTTTCGGGATCTCTTCCAGCGGCAGCTCACGGGGCTTCAGGCCCCGCTTTTCCACCGTGACGAGCCCGAACCGGATGGGCGAGGCGCGCAGCGCGTCCTCGTCCAGCACCCGCTCCACGATCTCTTCCAGCGGGGTGACATCCATGCCGCCCGCGCGCACCACGTCCCGCAGGAACTGGTGCAGCTCCGTCAGGTTCCGGGTCTCCTCCGGCAGCTCCATCACGTCCTGGCTGCGGATGCTGGTCCACATATCCCGTGCGGTCTCGTACAGGTCCAGCGCGAACATCGCGCCGTTCAGGCTGCCCACACTGGTGCCGGTGATGATCTGCGGGTTCCAGCCGAGTTCGGTCAGGGCACGCCAGACGCCCACCTGATAGCTGCCGCGGGCCCCGCCGCCGGCAAGCACCAGCGCCTTTCTGGGGGTATCGTTCTGCGCCATCCAATACGCCTCCTTGTCGTCCGATTCAAACCTGCAAAAAGTATACCATATTTTCGGAAAAATTTCTCCCTGTTTTTGGAACAAAAAGCGTGGTATAATTTAGTAAATTATGACTGTGAGGAGGACTGCATGAACTGCAACCAATGGATCTTTGATATGGACGGCACCCTGACCGACAGCATGACTGCGGTGTGGGAGAACGCCCCGCTGGCGCTGCTGCGCCGCTACGGCCGCACCCCAAGGGCCGACCTGCGCTCCACGCTCCTGAGCATGGGCATGGCGGACGGGGCGCAGTACCTCATCCGGGAGTACGCGCTGCCCCTGCGGCCGGAAGACTACTTCGGCGTGATGCGCTCGGTCATCGCCGAGCTGTACGAGACCGTGGAGCTAAAACCCGGTGTGCGGGAGCTGCTGGCCCGCCTCAGGGCTGAGGGTGCCCGGATGTGCATCTGCTCCAACACCTGGAGCGACCAGTGCAAAGCAGTGCTCACCCGCCTGGGAGTGGACGACTGCTTCGAGTTCTATATCGAAGCCCAGGGCCCCCTGCACAAGAGCCACCCGGACGTCTTTTTCGCAGCCTTACAGCGCCTCGGCGGCACCGACCCGCACCGCTGCGCCGTCTGCGAGGATTCTCTCTACGCGGCCCGCACCGCCCACGACGCAGGCTTTTACGTCATCGGCATCGCCGACGCCGCCAGCGCCGCCGATGAACCCGCCCTCCGCCGTGTCAGCGACCAGTTCCTGACCCGGTGGGCGGAGTTGAAGTTCTGACAAAAAGAGGCCTTGCCCGTTGGACAAGACCTCTTTTCTATCGCTTATCGTTCCAAAAACTTCCGGAAGGCTGCCCTCACGGCAGCTTCGCGGCCGCGGGGGATGGGGACGCGGGCACCGCTGCGCATCCACAGCTCCCCCACGGACAGCTGCGATGCCGCCGCCAGGTTGACCACATAGGAGCGGTGGGGCTGCAAAAAGCGCCGGTCGGCCAGCAGCGGCTTCGCCACTTCGGAGAAGGGCACCCGCAGCGAGAGCGAGGCCACATCCTCGCCGCTGGCAAGGTGGAAATGCACCACATGGTGGGTGCATTCCAGATACTCGATGTCCGCAAAGGGGAGGGCCCGCAGGCCGGTCGACGTCGTCACCGGGATGACGGGGCCGTACTCCGGCTCGGTGGCGCGGTCCAGCAGGGCCGTGAGCTGTTCGGGCCGGAAGGGAATCTGCAAATACTGCATCGCATCGACCCGGAACGCCTCGTAGGCGTAGGCAGGCGTGTGGGCCAGAAAGGCCAGCGGTGCCCGCACCCCGCGCTGCCGCAGCTGTGCCGCCGCCTGCAGACCTGCCGCCGGGTTTGCCGCTGTCAGCTCGATGAGATACAGCTCAAACCGGCTGCCCGCGTCCTCTTTCCGGAGCAGTGCCCCCGCATCCTCCAGCTGTTCCACGATGCAGGCATCGGCCCGGCGGGCATAATATTCAAGGCAGTGCCGCTGCACCCGCCCCCGCAGCACCGCATCCGGGCTGCAGACCGCAATGTGAAAGATCATTTTTTCAATTCCTTCCTCCTGCCCGGCCCTCCGGGCGCTTGCATTTTGCGCCGCACGGGAGTATAGTTACTATAAAATCAGAAAAGGAGACGCCGCCATGAATCAGCCCCTTGTCAGCATCATCCTGCCCGTGTACAACGCCCAGAACCATCTGGCCCGCTGCGTGGGCAGCATCTGCGCACAGACCTATTCCAACATCGAGATCATCATCCTGAACGACGGTTCCAAGGACCAGA
>OOAQ01002318.1_pt1 | contig 11562 bp, 6 predicted proteins | sample 1671051 | NCBI WGS metagenome assembly OOAQ01 (sample SAMN06348117, study PRJEB24527) | human gut metagenome | biome: human gut; feature: ankylosing spondylitis patient; material: feces | host: Homo sapiens | place: China | collected 2015-10
TGGAAGTAGATATCAAGAAATCTTCGATCGCAATTTTCTGTGGTCTTATTATGGCAACTGTTATCATGAGTATAGTTTCTTATGGCGTTCTTGGAAATCTGATTCATTAAGGACCTGTAAGAAGAAAAATGAGAGGTTTTTTATGAGAGAAAAATATGAATCGTTGCCGCTGGCAACATTGAAAGACCTTGCAAAAGCAAGGGGATTAAGGGGGATTTCCACTCTGAGAAAGCCGGAACTGATCAACCGTATGCTTGAGGAGGATGAGAAGGAGGCTGCTCAGAAAGAATCTGCACCAAAGGTACAGAAGAGCGTTCAGACTGAAAAACCACAGGAAGTGGTGAGAGAACAGAGATATTTTGAACGGGCAAATGAAAAATCAGCACGTCAGAGTTTCAAAACTCGTGAAAACCGTACTTTTTATGATAATAATGAGAGACGAAATTATCAGGAGCGGAACAACTATCAGGAACGAAATCCGGAAGGTTATGCATATCGCAGTCAGGAGGACTATCAGGAGAGAACTCCGGAGTTTTTTAAAGCCCCGTCAGAGACAGCGCAGCTTGACAGCGGCGAGAAAGCAGATGGCATTCTGGAAGTGCTTCCGGATGGATACGGTTTTATCCGCTGTGAAAATTATCTGCCGGGAGAAAATGATATCTATGTTTCACCGTCCCAGATCCGCCGCTTCAATCTGAAGACCGGCGATATCCTTAAAGGAAGCATCCGCATCAAGACACAGGGTGAGAAGTTCAGTGCACTTCTCTATGTGGATTCGATCAATGGATTCCATCCAAGTGAAGGACAGAGACGTTATAATTTCGAAGATATGACTCCGATCTTCCCGAATGAGAGACTTCGTATGGAGCGTCCGGGCGGTACAGTTGCCATGCGTATCATGGATCTGTTAAGCCCGATCGGTAAAGGTCAGCGAGGCATGATCGTATCTCCACCGAAGGCTGGTAAGACCACACTTCTCAAGGATGTGGCCAAATCTATCCTCAAAAACAGCCCGAATATGCATCTCATCATTCTTCTGATCGATGAGCGTCCAGAGGAAGTAACTGATATCAAGGAAGAAATCCAGGGCAGCAATGTAGAGGTTATTTATTCTACATTTGACGAACTTCCGGAGCATCACAGACGAGTTTCAGAGATGGTCGTTGAGCGTGCACGCCGTCTTGTAGAGCATAAGCAGGATGTTACGATCCTCCTTGACTCCATTACGAGACTTGCCAGGGCATACAATCTCTGTGTAAATCCAAGTGGAAGAACGCTTTCCGGTGGTCTGGATCCGGCAGCCCTTCATATGCCGAAGAGATTTTTTGGCGCGGCACGTAATATGAGAGAGGGCGGAAGCCTGACGATCCTTGCAACGGCACTTGTAGAGACCGGAAGCAAGATGGACGATGTCATTTATGAAGAATTCAAGGGAACCGGTAACATGGAGCTTGTACTTGACCGTAAACTCCAGGAAAAACGAGTCTTCCCTGCAATCGATATTCAGAAATCAGGTACCAGAAGAGAGGATCTTCTTCTTAGTAAAGAAGAGCAGGAAGCTGTCTATAATATGCGTAAAGCGCTGAACAGCCTCAAGGCTGAAGATGCAGTAGAGCAGATCCTGAACATGTTCTCCAGGACAAAGACAAATGCAGAATTTGTCCAGATGGCAAAAAAACAGAAATTTTTATAAATAGCTTGCAATTCAATATTCATTGTGTTATAATCAGAAAGCTGTGAAATAGTAAATTCGTCAAATGAATACGAATAGAAAATAGAATCTTTACAGAGAGGTGAAAATCATGAGAGAAGGAATCCATCCTAATTATTATCAGGCAACTGTAACCTGCAACTGTGGAAACACATTCGTAACAGGATCTACAAAGAAAGATATCCACGTAGAAATCTGTTCCAAATGCCATCCATTCTACACAGGACAGCAGAAAGCGGCTCAGGCTCGCGGACGTATTGATAAGTTCAACAGAAAATACGGCTTAAACAAATAATCAGACAGAATAAGAAACTAGAGAACAGGTTGAGGTTGGGAAATCTCAACCTTTCTTTGCTTCTGTGGATAATTGGAGTGATATATGAAACCATCAAACATTGGCGGACAGGCGGTAATGGAAGGTATCATGATGCGCCACAAGGACAAATATGCAGTTGCAGTACGCCGTCCGGATAAAGAAATAGAATTGAAGGTTGAGGATTACAAGTGCACCTTCGGTAAGGCTTCTTTCCTTAAGAAGCCGATCATCCGTGGTGTGGTCAGCTTTGTGGACGGACTTGTAGTCGGAACCAAGTGCCTCATGTACTCGGCAGAGATCGCAGGAGACGAGGAGGACGAGGAAGAAGCGGCAAAGAATGCGAAACTTTCAGAGGAAGAACTTTCTGCCAAGAAAGAGAAGGAAGCAAAGCAGTTCCAGTGGCTTCTGTACATAACGGTTGCGATTTCCATTGTTGTCTCCGTAGCAGCTTTTATGCTGCTTCCGTATGCACTGGCAAGCCTTCTTCGTAAGGTCGGAGCTTCTGAGTTTGGAGTGACTGTGGCGGAGGCTTTTGTGAAACTGGCACTGTTTCTGGGATATATGTTCCTGATCTCCAGAATGAAGGATATCCAGAGGACCTTCATGTATCATGGAGCGGAGCATAAATGCATCAACTGTGTGGAGCATGGAATGCCTCTGACAGTAGAGAATGTAATGGCAAGCTCCAGACAGCATAAGCGTTGTGGAACCAGTTTCCTGTTTCTGGTCATGCTGGTGAGTATCTGCCTGCATTTTGTTTTTGTGCTGGTGCCTGTTTACTGGGTCCGCCTTTTTGGACGTCTCCTGATGGTGCCGGTCGTGGCGGGAATCTCCTTCGAGATGATTCAGTGGGCCGGAAGAACGGACAGCAAACTGGCAGATTTTTTCAGTAAGCCGGGTCTGGCAATGCAGAAACTTACGACCAAGGAGCCGACACCGGACATGGTTGAGGTTGCAATCAAGGCAGTAGAAGCAGTTTTTGACTGGAAACAATATCTGAAAGATGAGTTCGGCTGGGAGCCGGAAGAAGAAAATGAGGAAGACCATGCAGACATTTCATGAGCTGTTGACTGAGGGAACACAGCTTCTTGTAAGTGCGGGGATTGAAGAAGCCAGGTTGGATGCCTGGCTCCTTCTGGAGTATACGGCAGATATCGGCCGTGCCTGGTACTATGCTCACCCGGAAACGGAAGCAGGAGAAAAAACAGCCCTCAAATATCTTAAATTATGTAAACAAAGAGCAGAGCATATCCCGCTTCAGCATCTGACACATCAGGCGTGCTTTATGGGATATGATTTTTATGTGGATGAGAGAGTCCTCGTGCCGCGGCAGGACACAGAGGTTCTGGCGGAGGAAGCACTGGACCGTCTGAAGGAGATCCCGAATCCGAAGATCCTGGATATGTGTACGGATCTGGATGCCTGCTTTTAAGTATCCTTATGGAGAGATCGGATGCTTTTGGAACCGGCGTTGATATTTCTGAGGACGCACTTAAGGTTGCCGGACAGAACAGAAAAAACCTGAATCTCGAAGAACGGGCAGTTTTGGTACAAAGTGATACATTTTCGGGAGATTATTTTCAGAAAAACAGTGGAAATACATCCTTGGAATATGATATGCTTATTTCAAATCCGCCTTATATACCTACGGCGGATATTCAGCAGTTGATGGATGAAGTAAGGTTTCATGATCCGGTACTGGCTCTGGACGGGCGCGAGGATGGTCTTTATTTTTACCGCAGGATCACCGAACAGGCGGGCAGCTATCTCAAACCGGGCGGCTGGCTGATGTACGAGATCGGCTGTGAGCAGGGAGCAGATGTATCTGCGATCATGAGACAGAATGGCTTTGTCGATGTCGCTGTAAAGAAAGATCTTGCAGGACTTGACAGAGTGGTAATTGGTAAAAAGCAAATGCAGGAGGAACAGCATGTTTGATAAACTTGATGACTTGCTGATTCGTTTCGAGGAAGTTCTGAATGAACTCGGAGAACCGGGCGTGACAGACAACCAGGAACGTTTTCAGAAGCTGATGAAGGAACAGAGTGATCTGCAGCCTATCGTAGACACTTATACAGAATACAAGAAAAACAAAGAAACCATCCAGGACAGCCTTTCCATGCTGGAAGAGGAGAAGGATGAGGATATGCGCGAAATGCTCAAGGAAGAACTTTCCGATGCCAAGAAGCGCGTGGAAGAACTGGAACAGGAACTGAAGATCCTGCTTCTTCCAAAAGACCCAAATGACAGCAAGAACGTTATCGTGGAGATCCGTGCAGGTGCCGGCGGTGATGAGGCGGCGCTTTTTGCAGCAGAGATCTACCGTATGTATGTGAAATACGCAGAATCCAGAAGATGGAAGACAGAGATGATGAGTCTCAATGAGAACGGCATCGGCGGATTCAAGGAAGTCACTTTTATGATCCAGGGACAGGGTGCTTATTCCCGCCTGAAATATGAGAGCGGAGTACACCGTGTACAGCGTGTACCGGAGACAGAATCCGGCGGACGTATCCATACTTCCACCTGTACTGTAGCGATCATGCCGGAGGCAGAGGAGATCGACTTCCACCTGGATATGAATGACTGTAAATTTGACGTATTCCGTGCGTCCGGTAACGGTGGACAGTGTGTCAACACCACGGACTCTGCGGTACGTCTGACACATATTCCGACAGGAATCGTTATTTCCTGTCAGGATGAGAAATCCCAGCTCAAGAACAAGGACAAAGCACTCAAGGTACTTCGTTCCCGTCTGTATGAGATGGAACTGGCAAAGCAGCATGACGCAGAGGCAGAAGCAAGAAGAAGCCAGATTGGAACCGGTGACCGTTCCGAGAAGATCCGTACTTACAACTTCCCGCAGGGACGTGTGACAGACCACAGGATCAAACTTACTCTTCATCGCCTGGAAAGCATTCTCGGTGGTGACCTGGATGAGATCATCGACAGCCTGATCGCCGCAGACCAGGCAGCTAAATTAAGTTCATTAAATGAAGAAGAATAAAGGGAGGAACTTCAAATGAAAAAAACTGCACTTGTAATCATGGCAGCCGGAATCGGAAGTCGCTTTGGAAAAGGAATCAAACAGCTTGCACCAGTAGGACCTAATGGTGAGATCATTATGGACTACTCTATTCATGATGCACTGGAGGCAGGATTCAATAAAGTTGTATTTATCATCCGCAAGGACCTGGAAGAAGAATTCCGCCGCGTGATCGGTGAGAGGATCGAGAAAGTTACAGAAGTTGCATACGCATTCCAGTCTCTGGATGATCTTCCAGAAGGATTTGAGAAACCGGCAGACCGTACAAAACCATGGGGAACAGGGCAGGCAGTCCTTGCTGCAAAGGCAGTTCTTGACGAGCCATTCATGGTAATTAATGCAGATGATTATTACGGTAAGGAAGCATATGTCAAAGTCCATGATTATCTGGTACAGGAACAGTCAGAAGATGGAATCCATCACATCTGCATGGCAGGATTCCGTCTTGGAAATACCTTAAGTGATAACGGAAGCGTTACCAGAGGCGTATGCCACATCGAGGACGGTGCACTGGTTGGTGTTACAGAGACACACAATATTTTCAAGACAGCAGACGGTGCAGAAGCAAGAGATGACAATGGAAATGTAGAGAAACTGGATATCAGAAGTCTTGTTTCCATGAACATGTGGGGACTGACACCGGCATTCATGGATACTCTGGAAAAAGGTTTCGTAGATTTCCTTCAGAATGTAGAAGAGGGAGATATCAAGAAAGAATATCTTCTTCCGGAAATGATCGACCGTCTCATCAAAGATGGCAAGGCAAAAGTAGATGTACTTGAGACAAAGGATACCTGGTTCGGCGTAACTTATCAGGAAGATAAAGCTGCTGTAACAGCCGCATTCAAAAAACTTGTAGAAGACGGAGTATATCCGGCACAGCTTTATAAATAATTTAATCTGGATCTAAGGAGAGTGACATAAGATGTGTAAATATTTTGGAACAGATGGTTTCCGTGGAGAAGCCAACGTACAGCTGACAGCAAATCATGCATTTCAGGTAGGCCGTTATGTGGGCTGGTACTATGGTCGTGAGCACAAAGCAAAGATCGTGATCGGCAAGGATACAAGAAGAAGCAGCTATATGTTTGAATATGCACTGGCAGCAGGACTGACCGCTTCCGGAGCAGATGCATATCTTCTTCATGTAACGACAACTCCAAGTGTTTCTTATGTTGTCCGCACAGAGAATTTTGACTGTGGAGTCATGATCTCTGCAAGCCACAATCCATTTTATGATAATGGAATCAAGCTTCTGAACGGAAACGGACAGAAGATCGAAGCAGAGGTAGAGGCAAGGATCGAGGCATATCTGGACGGCAGACTGGAAGAACTTCCATATGCGACAAGAGAAGATATCGGACGTACCGTTGACTTTGCTTCCGGACGTAACCGTTATATCGGTCATCTGATCTCTATCCCAAGCTGTGATTTCAAGAATATCAAGATCGGTCTTGACTGCTCCAACGGAAGTTCCTCTGCGATCGCCAAGAGTGTATTTGATGCGCTGAGAGCCAAGACTTATGTGATCAACGATGAGCCTGATGGAACAAACATCAACAGAAACTGCGGCTCCACACATATCGAAGTTCTGCAGAAATATGTTATAGATCATGGACTGGATGTAGGCTTTGCCTATGATGGTGATGCAGACCGCTGTATCGCAGTTGACCATAAGGGAAACATCATCGATGGCGACAAGATCATGTATGTCTGCGGTAAATATCTCAAATCACAGGGCAAACTCAAGGGAAATACTGTTGTTACTACGGTTATGTCAAACATGGGTCTGTACAAAGCCCTTGAAAGAGAAGGAATCAATTATGAGCAGACAGCAGTCGGCGACAAATATGTAGCAGAGAACATGATGGAAAACGATTACAGTATCGGAGGCGAGCAGTCCGGACATATCATTTTCAGCCGTTATGCAGCTACCGGTGACGGTATCCTGACATCTCTCATGCTCATGGAGGCATGTGTCGAGCAGAAAGCAACTCTCTGTGACCTTGCAAAAGAAATGAAAGTGTACCCGCAGATTCTCCGCAATGTCCGTGTGGCAGACAAGAAGACGGCAAGAGAAAATCCGGCAGTTGTAAAAGCTGTTGAGGATGTTGCAAGAGCACTTGGAACAGATGGCCGTATCCTTGTGAGAGAGAGTGGAACAGAACCACTGATCCGTGTTATGGTAGAAGCTGGTACAGAGGATATCTGTGCAGAGCATGTAAATCATGTGGTACAGGTGATGGAATCAGAAGGATTAATTGTAGAAGGATGAGAAACAAAAAAATCATATGTCTGCTGGCAGCCGGTCTTGGAGCATTGCTCCTGACCGGCTGTGGTGGAGAAAATCAAAAAACATATGAGCAGGCAAATGCAGATCTGGAAGAGGCTAACTATGATTATGCACTGAATGAATACCAGGCCTGTATTTCTGCCGGATATAAGCTGGCACAGTCTTACAGGGGATCAGGAATTGTCAAACTGCGTACCGGCGATTATCAGGGGGCGATCGATGACCTGACAAATGCGCTGAATGATGAGAAAACGGGCAAGTCTGACAGAAAGGATCTTCTGGAATACCGTGCTGCAGCAGAACTCAAGGCAGAATTGTATGATCAGGCGATGGCAGACTGTCAGACGCTGGCTGAGGATTATTCGCTGAATGCGAATGATTATTATCTTACGGGCTGTGTGGCGCTTGCCATGGATTCTTATGATGAGGCTTCCTCCAATTTCTCAGAAGCCTATGGAAGTGATTCTACTTATGAGATGGCGATCCAGATCTACGAAGCATATCTGGGACAGGATATGGAAGCTGACGGCACGAGATACCTGGAAGCTGCACTTAAGACAGAGGCAAAGACAGCCGATGATTACTGCGAACGTGGCAAAGTTTATTATTATATGGATGATTATGAGAATGCCAGGACAGAGCTTACAACAGCTGCTGATAAAGGCAGCACAGAGGCAACACTGATCCTTGGCATGGTATATATGGCGCAGGGAGATACTTCCAATGCCCGTAGCTTTTATCAGCAGTATATTGATGCGGATGGAGATGATCCGGCGAAGGGCTATAATGGTCTGGCACTCTGCGATATCTCAGATGGAGATTATAACAGTGCACTTCAGAATATCAGCCAGGGTCTCGGAGATGCGACATCGGATGAGATGAGAGATCTTCTGTTCAACGAGATCGTTGTCTATGAGAAAAAACTGGATTTATCTACCGCACTTTCCAAAGCCCAGGAATATGTACAGACATTTAAGGATGATGATGCAGCAGCGAAGGAACTGACCTTCCTTCAGTCAAGAGTTGGAAACCAGGCAGCGGCAGGGGATGCCAGTGAGGCAGACACTTCCAATGAAAGTACAGCGGAGGAATCAGCAGATACTGGCACAGACGAATCTTCCGAGGAGAGTTATTAAGTTATGCAGTTTTATGAATTTAAGGAAACCCAGGAGAGGGTGATCCTCATTGGTGTTCAGACAGAAGTGGGAGACGATGTAGAAGCTTCTCTGGATGAACTTGAAGAACTTGCTGAGACTGCCGGAGCAGAGACAGTAGCGAAGGTGATCCAGAACAGAGAGGCAGTCCATCCTGGAACCTATATCGGCAAAGGCAAGATTGAAGAAGTGGCATCCCTTTTACGCGCTCTGGATGCCAATGGAGTCATCTGTGATGATGAACTTTCTCCGGCACAGCTGAACAATCTGGAACGGGAACTGGACTGCAAGGTTATGGACAGAACCCTTCTGATCCTGGATATTTTTGCAGGACGTGCTGTATCCAGTGAGGGTAAGATCCAGGTCGAACTGGCGCAGCTTCGTTATCGTGCGGCGCGCCTCGTCGGACTTCGAGAATCCCTGTCCCGTCTGGGCGGCGGTATCGGTACGAGAGGACCTGGAGAGAAGAAACTGGAAACAGACAGACGACTGATCCGTACCAGGATCTCTGCACTCAAGGCAGAACTTGCACAGGTGGAGAAACACAGAGAACTGATCCGCGGTAAGCGTTCCAGAGGAAACCTCAAGACAGCGGCGATCGTAGGATATACGAATGCAGGAAAGTCCACTCTTTTGAATACACTGACAGGAGCGGGGATCCTGGCAGAAGACAAGCTTTTTGCCACGTTGGACCCGACAACGAGAGTGCTCGAACTCAAGGACGGACAGCAGATCCTGCTTACAGATACTGTAGGATTTATCCGTAAACTGCCGCATCATCTGGTAGAAGCTTTCAAGAGTACACTGGAAGAAGCAAAATATGCAGATTATATCATCCACGTGGTGGATGCATCCAACCCGCAGGCGGAGCTTCAGATGTTCACAGTTTATGAAACTCTCCGGGAACTGGGAGCGACCGGCAAAAAGATCGTTACACTTCTGAACAAACAGGACCAGGTAACAGGAAGCGGTATCCGTGATCTCAAAGCGGATTATACTGTGAAATGTTCTGCACGAACAGGAGAAGGTCTGGATGAATTTAAGGACGTCCTTGCGAAACTTCTGGCGGAGGATCAGATCTATCTGGAGGAATTGTACCCGTACAGTGAAGCTGGCAAGATCCAGAAGATCCGTGAGTTTGGAAGCCTTCTCTCAGAAGAATATCGTGAAGATGGAATTTTTGTAAAGGCACGTGTACCGGCAGAAATCTTTGTTTCTGTGATGCCGAAATAACGTGCGAAAAGCCCGAAAATACGGGCAAAACCGGCAGATATCATAAGAAAAATATAACAAAAACAAACACTATATAGTTGTGAAATGATTAACATGACACAATATATAGTGTTTTTTATATATTGACGCAAAGGACATAGTTTGATACAATAGGTCTACAGCGCATGACAGGGAGGTATGGTGTAGCATGTTTCAGGTAGTTAAACGTGACGGAGAGATCGCAGACTTTCAGATGTCCAAGATCACTTCAGCCATTGACAAAGCATTTGACGCAAAAGAAAAAATTTACAGTAAGGATATGATCGATCTTCTCGGACTTCGGGTTACGGCAGACTTTCAGAATAAGATCCAGAACAATAAAGTAACCGTAGAGGACATCCAGGACAGCGTGGAGAACGTACTGATTCAGGCCGGATACAGCGATGTGGCAAAGGCATATATCCTTTATCGCAAACAGAGAGAAAAGATCCGTAATATGAAATCAACGATCCTCGACTACAAAGAAATCGTAGACAGCTATGTTAAGGTCGAGGACTGGCGAGTAAAAGAAAATTCAACAGTAACATATTCCGTCGGAGGTCTGATCTTAAGTAACTCCGGTGCAGTAACAGCCAATTACTGGCTTTCAGAGATCTATGATAACGAGATCGCAGAGGCGCACAGAAATGCAGATATCCACATTCATGATCTGTCCATGCTGACAGGCTACTGTGCAGGATGGTCTCTCAAGCAGCTGATCCAGGAGGGCCTTGGCGGAATTGAGGGCAAGATCACATCTGCCCCGGCGAAGCACTTAAGCGTTCTGTGTAACCAGATGGTCAATTTCCTTGGGATCATGCAGAATGAATGGGCAGGAGCACAGGCATTTTCTTCTTTTGATACTTACCTTGCTCCGTTTGTCAAGGCAGACGGACTTGCTTATCCGGAAGTCAAGAAGTGCATTGAATCCTTTGTTTATGGCGTAAATACCCCAAGCCGCTGGGGAACACAGGCACCGTTCTCCAATATCACACTGGACTGGACCGTACCGGATGACCTTGCAGAGCTTCCTGCTATCGTGGGCGGTAAGAATATGGACTTCAAGTACAAAGACTGCAAGAAAGAGATGGATATGATCAATAAGGCGTTTATCGAGACAATGATCGAGGGTGATGCCAACGGACGTGGATTCCAGTATCCGATTCCGACTTATTCCATTACGAAAGAGTTTGACTGGTCTGATACAGAGAATAACCGTCTGCTCTTTGAGATGACATCCAAATATGGAACACCATATTTCTCAAACTATATCAACAGTGATATGAAACCAAGCGATATCCGAAGCATGTGCTGCCGTCTGCGTCTGGACTTAAGAGAACTGCGTAAGAAGAGCGGCGGATTCTTTGGATCAGGAGAGAGTACCGGGTCTGTCGGCGTTGTAACGATCAATATGCCGCGTATCGCATACCTTTCCAGGACACCTGAGGAATTTTATAACCGTCTGGATCGTCTGATGGATATTTCCGCACGTTCTCTTCATATCAAGAGAGAAGTCATTGGTAAACTGCTGGATGAGGGATTATATCCATACACAAAGAGATACCTGGGAAGCTTTTCCAATCATTTCTCAACGATTGGTCTGGTAGGAATGAATGAAGTTGGATTGAATGCACGTTGGTTAGGTGGAGATATGTCCGACGAGAACACCCGGAAATTTACAAAAGAAGTTCTGCTTCATATGAGAGAACGTCTCTCTGACTATCAGGAGAAATACGAGGGCGAGCTTTTCAACCTTGAGGCAACACCTGCGGAATCTACTGCATATCGTCT
>OOAQ01002333.1_pt1 | contig 11481 bp, 9 predicted proteins | sample 1671051 | NCBI WGS metagenome assembly OOAQ01 (sample SAMN06348117, study PRJEB24527) | human gut metagenome | biome: human gut; feature: ankylosing spondylitis patient; material: feces | host: Homo sapiens | place: China | collected 2015-10
CGCTGGAAAATATTACAGGAAACTCCCCCTCCGATTGCGTTAACAGAATCTGCAGTTTTTCTGAAGAAAGCAAATGTGCTTCGTCTACCAGAACTGCACTGTAATGTTTCAGCTCTGTATTTTCGGTCAGCTGATTGTCCGAAAGAAAAGCAATACGTTGTAAACGTTTATGCAGTATTTTCCATTCTTTTCCGGCATTGCCGCAGTGAATCATGCATATCTGCTGACGCCTGGACAGTTTCATGGCGATATCATAGAGAAGCAATGTTTTTCCTGTTCCGGGAAGTCCGGTAAAACAGAAATATTCGAACCGGCTGATACGGAGTTTCTTTAAGATCTGGCGCTGGATATCCCGCTGCTGGGAGGTCAGGAAGTATTCTTTTTTCAGGAAACGGGCCGGTTCTGTGATGGGGGAAATCAGATATAGTTCGGCCTGAAACAGATCGTCAATATTCCCCTGATAATCACTGCTCTCCTTTTGCAGTGATCCGCACAGTTCTGTCCAGTCGGCTTCTGCAATATGATCATGATTGGTAAGCCTGACAAGGCGATTCTGACTGCTGATATACGTATAAGACTGTATGGAGCGTCCGAGAACGGAAAGATAATAACGGTTCTGCATAAGCTGTTTACGAATTGCCTCCTCAGATACAGCTCCGCTTTTCAGTTCAATATTTATGATCTGGTCGTCTTTGATCTGGAGAAGATCAAATTCTTTCCCGAGTTTTGGAATCTGGTAGGAATAGAAAAAGCGCAGGGAACAGACTTTAGTCATATGCGATTCTAACTGGCGTACCAGTGCTTTCATACTCTGAAGTTCCCATTCCCGTATTTTGAGGAAATATTCCCGACCGGATAACTGACGTTCCAGTTTTGACAGAGAATCTGTATTCTGATTTCTCGTAAGTGCATATATGGATATTGATCTCATAACTTTTACCTTTCATTTTGCCGGAATTCTTTTATACTATTATAGCAAATATCAGCAATTGCAGGTAGCCTGAAAACCAAAAACAGCCAGGTGGATTTTTCCCTGGCTGTTTTCCCCATCTGAATCAGATTCAGAAATTGTTTTGAAATATCTATTATATTGTGGTTTGGCTGAATTACTCAGCTACAGCGATAGCTTCCACTTCGCAGAGTACGTTCTTCGGAAGCTGTTTTACAGCAACACAGGAGCGGGCCGGTTTGCTTGTGAAGTATTTCTCGTATACAGCGTTGAATGCAGCGAAATCTGCCATATCAGCAAGGAAGCATGTAGTCTTGATAACATTGTCAAATGTAAGTCCGGCTTCTTCAAGAATTGCTCCTACGTTCTTGCAGGACTGCTCTGCCTGTGTTTCGATTTTATCGCCTGCAACTTCACCTGTAGCCGGGTCTACCGGAATCTGACCGGATGCAAATAAGAAGTTTCCTGTCATTTTTGCCTGAGAATATGGTCCGATTGCTGCTGGTGCTTTTTTTGTTTCAAGTGTTTTCATGAGTGAATTCCTCCCGTACGATTTAGTGTGATTGATTGTCTGTATCTGTATCCATATCTTACCACCAAAAAAATATTTAGTCAACGGCAAAAAAATTGTCACACAGAAAATTCCTCTTTTATTAATGAAAGAAAAGAGGAAAAATACTGACGATAATCTGATCAGTGGAAGCTCTTGAGCCAGTTTACCAGAGAATCATGCCAGATATTATCATATACTGTTTTCTTCATCTGGTCTGTAACAAGGCCGTTACCTGCCATTTTGGCAAGGATTGCCTGCTGTAATTCATCTACAGTCATGTCTTCCGGGGATTTATTCATATCTACAATTACTGTCTTTTCCTTTTCAGCAGCGGCTTCCGTATTTTCCGGAAAACTGTTTTCTGCTGATATGGCTGAAGTATCGGCAGTTTTTTCAGGCTGAATATCTTCTGCTTTTGCTGCTGCGGTTTCTTCTGTTGCGGTTATTGTTTTCTGTGCAGGAGACTCAGTCTGTGTGGAAGTTGTTTCTTCCTGTACTTTTTCGATATCTGCAGTTTCTGTTTTTACCGGTATATATTCTGGCATTTCACCCGCCGGAACCCAGATTTCACCTCTGTTTGCGGCTACTGTTACATTGATACGTCCATCCTGAACAGGTACTTTACGGCCTGTGAGGGTTCCGATATATTCTGCGCAGTTTCCTGCCGGAAGGCTCATATCTGCTGCATTATCATCGTTATTTACGGTAACGATCACACGTATTCCGTCAAGGTCACGGGCAAATGCAAACTGGCGGTTAGTAAGCTGAAGTTCAGCGTAGCTTCCGTAGCTTAATGCAGGTGTATGCTGTCGTATCTTTCCAAGAGCTGCGATCAGGGCTGTACATGGATTCTTCTGTACTGCATCTGCATAGTCTTTGATATCCAGAGCCGGTCTGAGGCTGTCATCGGAGAATTTCTCTTTCTTTCCTTCAATACCGAACTCAGAACCGTAATAAATACTTGGTACACCCGGAAGTGTATAGAGTAAGACATGAACAGGTGCAAAATGTGCTTTATTTGAAAGCTTGGTATAAATACGTTCTACATCATGGTTGTCCACAAAGTTGTAGAGATCAAGATTTCCCATATTCTGGAGATATTTTACAGTATGTGCGATCTCGAAATAGTTGTGATCGTTATGTCCGCTGTAGAGTGCTTTATGCAGGGCATAGTTTGTTACACTGTGGAGCGTTTCTCCATTTACCCATCTGCTGTAATCGCCATGGATCACTTCGCCCATAAGCCAGAAATCTTCCTTTACTTCTGCTGCTGTACGGCGCAGGGCACGCATGAAATCAAAATCAAGGACATCTGCCGCATCCAGACGGATTCCATCTACATCAAATTCTGATACCCAGAAACGGATCACATCACAGATGTAATTCTGTACTTCCGGGTTTCTTTGGTTTAATTTTACCAGAAGGTTGTATCCACCCCAGTTTTCGTAGGAGAAGCCGTCATTGTATTCCGTATTCCCTCCGAAGTTCACATTGCAGTACCAGTTGAGATATCTGGAATGTTCGCGGTTTTGCTGAATATCTTTAAATGCAAAGAAATCACGGCCTGTGTGATTGAATACACCATCGAAAATAACTTTGATCTCTTTTTCATGACAGGCTGCCACGAAGTTTTTAAGGTCTTCGTTGGTTCCGAGACGGGAATCCAGCTTTTTGTAATCTGTGGTTTCATAGCCATGTCCTACACTCTCGAATAAAGGTCCGATGTATAATGCTGTACATCCGATTTCTCTGATGTGGTCGATCCATGGAAGTAATGTGTTCAGACGGGAAACAGGAGCACTGTAGTCATTGTGCTTCGGCGCACCGGTTAAACCCAGTGGATAGATGTGATAGAAAATTGCCTCATTATACCAGCTCATAAATGACACCTCTGTTTTTAAATTTATAATTTCAATTTTATGGGGATTTTTTTACCCTGATATCATACAGGAAAGAAAATAATTAGATAAACTGTATTATAGTTGAAATTATATTCATACGATTCTTATAATAACAGATTTTTCAGACAGAATCCAGTTTTTTTTCAATTTTGGCTTGTATATCTCAGGATAGTGATGTATGAACAGTAACTTAAAATTTACTCTACAAAAAAATCTACTTAAGGTATATAATATTGCTGTAAATAATCTGGATATGCATAGAAATAAAAAGAAACAAACATAGATAAGCAAGGAGAATATAAACTATGAGACATATAGATGAAATTCAGATTGCCGGAACTGCAATCCTGCTTTGTGGCGCGATGTTTGCGGTTTCTGCTGTGGCACCTACCGGTAATACAGTGTCAAAAGCTGTTACAAACTTTACGGAAGCTCCGGAAACTGCCGCTGAGGCTCAGGCACAGGCAGAAGCTCAGGCTGAGGAGGATGGATTTACCATTTATACTCAGGAAAGTAACTATGATTCTGATTATGACAACAGTTATAATGATACTTCTTACAATGACTCTTCTTACAATACTGATACGACGCAGGACGGTTCTCTGGATGATACAGGGCAGGAGAATGATAATACAGATACAGAAGATGGATCTTCTGATGATGGAAGCAGTGATCAGACATCGTCTGACGATACAGGGGATGATTCTTCCGATCAGATTGATTATCCCAGCGATGACAATTCCGGTGACAGCACAGATGGTTCTCTGGATAACTCTGATACATGGGAAGACAATGGAGAGGAAGTTCAGCAGATAGAGTATTAATCAATCTGACGCAGGACTTCACGCTAAAGCATTTTTCAAACCCGCTCCAAGATAGACTGGATTATTTGTATTATTTTACGAAATTACTATAATTATGTTTTTGTTTCTCAATAAATGGTATAATCAAACTGTTATTAACATTCAGGAGGCTTTTTATGAAGAAACAAAACAGGTTACTATCACTAATTCTATCTCTGTTCCTTCTACTGTTTACCTTAGTTCCGCAGTCAGCACTGACGGTAAAAGCTGAAGGCAACAGTGAGATGGCAGTTCATTTTATTGACGTTGGACAGGGAAATGCCATCTTAGTACAGTCCGGAGGACAAAATCTTTTGTACGATGGCGGGGATCAGAGCCATGCTGATCTGATCATCTCCTACTTACAGGAACAGAATGTGGAAAACATTGACTATATGATCGCTTCTCACTATGATGAAGATCATATCGGCGGTCTTGTTCCATGTATAGACAATTTCTCTGTAAGTAATATATTCGGACCAGACTATGTACATACTTCAAATTTATTCAATAATTTTATGAATACTGTCACTGCAAATGCAATTATCGTACAGTATCCTTCTGTAGGTGAAACATTTGATTTTGGCACCGGAAGTTTCACTGTTCTTGCACCGAATGGTATCAGCCAGAACAGTAATGATAACTCTCTTGTAATCAAACTTAAAAATGGTTCAAATAGCTTTATTTTTACCGGAGATGCAGAGGAAACCAGTGAACAGGATATGATCAGTACTGGTATGAACCTTGATTGCGATGTTCTTTCTGTTGGTCATCATGGGTCTGCAAGTTCAACTACCTGGGATTTCCTTGAGGCGACTTCTCCATCTTACGCAGTCATAAGCTGCGGAATCAATAATCAGTATAATCATCCGTCAGCAGATACAATGGGACGTTTATCAGATATGGGAATCCCTGTATTCCGAACAGATAAACAGGGTACGATCATTGCAGTCTCCGATGGAACAAATATTTCCTGGTCACAGGAGCCATGCAATGATTATTCTTCCGGAGACTCCTCTGTAAATGCTTCTGCAGGTGGCACTGGTGGAAACTCCTGGCAGGAAGAAACTACCACTTCTGATCCGGTACCTGAACAGGAAGAATCCAACAATGCAGATGTAGGAACAATGGTATGGATCCCTGCAACCGGCGAAAAATATCACAGCATTCCCAACTGTGGAAGAATGAACCCGGATACAGCCAGACAGGTATCCAGATCAGAAGCCGAAGCTATGGGATACGGGCCTTGCAGTAAATGTTACTGATAAACAAAAACAGCCGCATTTGCGGCTGTTTTGTTAAAATCCTTCCTGTCTGCGTACTTTCCAGAGTTTTGCACGTTTCTGTGCAGCTTCATTCTCTATCTGCTGAGTAACTCCCTCAATGATAAGTCCCGGTACTTCCACAGGATGCTGATGTTCATCTGTTCCAACCATAATAAAATATGCGCGGTTGATCATGGTTCTGGTTCCATCAAGGGCTTCACAGTAAGTATCAATACGTACTTCCATGGAAGAACGTCCCACATGTGTAAGCCGTCCGATGAGAACGATGGTATCGTTCACTCTGGCTCCGGCTTTGAAATACATATTGTCTACTGCAACAGTTACCACATTCATTTCCGCATGACGCTTGGCAACAATACCTGCTGTTTCATCAATCCATGCAAGCAGCTGTCCGCCAAACAGATAACCTGCGGCATTCAGACACTTTGGCATTAATAAATGAGACTGCTCTGTTAAGGAGTCCTCAACTCGTTTCATTTTTCTTTCTGACATTTCTTTTCTCACTTCCCCTTTATCATGCTTTCTGTTGGCTATTATAGCACGTTCCATGATTTTGTGTTATATTTTTCATAATTTTCCTTCTGTATAATTTTAAAGCGTTATCACTTTAATATGATTGTATGAAAAAAAATACAATCTTTGTCTTGCCTTTCCCATCACTTTACTGTACAATGTTTAAATAGATACAAATACAAATGTTCGCCATAGTAAAACACTGATCGCAAGGATGCATCTGCAATTCACTGTATCAGTGTTTTTTAATAAAATTCACTATAATATGCATTATTTACGAGTATTGCTATAAGTGAATTTGCGAGTATTGCTGTAGATAAATAACGGGGAAATGAGGAATGATATTATGGAAAAACATGAAATGATGAGTCTGGAAGATTCCGGACAGCTTCGTGACAAAATAAGATTCTTTGAACAGGAACTGCTCAAGAATCATCATATCGATCCAAATCTGTATGTAGAATATAATGTAAAAAGAGGTCTTCGTGACTCCGCAGGTAAAGGTGTCCTGACAGGTCTTACAGAGATTTCTGATGTTAATGGTTATAATCTGATCAACGGCAGACAGATTCCGGCTGATGGACGTTTATACTATCAGGGAATCAATGTACAGGATATCATCAGTGGTCTGAACGGAAGACGTTTTGGATTTGAAGAAACAATTTATCTTCTGATCTTCGGTAAGCTCCCTGATAAGGAAGAACTTTCCAGATTTCTGGATATGATGTCTGATATGGAGGAGCTTGGCGGTCGTTTTGTCCGCGATGTTGTTATGAAGGGAACCAATGCCAATATTATGAATGCCATGCAGCGTTGTGTTCTGGCTCTCTATACATATGATGACAATCCGGAAGATATTTCTCCTGAAAATGTACTTCGTCAGTCTCTGGAACTGATTGCAAAGCTTCCTGAGATTGCGGTATATTCTTACCATGCATATCGCCATTTCAGAAAGGATGATACCTTATTTATCCGTAATCCGCAGAAGGGGCTTTCTCTTGCCGAGAACATTCTTCTTATGCTTCGCCCGGATGGAAAATACACAGAACTGGAAGCAAAAGTTCTGGATATTGCACTGATCCTGCATGCTGAGCATGGTGGCGGTAATAACTCCACTTTCACAACTCACGTGGTAACTTCTTCAGGTACAGATACCTACTCTTCCACTGCTGCATCCATCGGATCTCTGAAGGGACCTCGTCATGGTGGAGCAAACCTGAAAGTTCAGAGTATGTTTGCTGATCTGAAGTCTCATGTAGATCAAGATCACTGGGATAACGAAGATGAAATCATAACTTACCTCAAGAAGGTTCTGAATAAAGAAGCATTTGACCATGCAGGGCTAATCTATGGTATGGGGCATGCAGTCTATACACTTTCCGATCCTCGAGAAGTGATCCTGAAACGCTTTGCCCAGGCACTTGCTGAGGAAAAGGGAATGACAGAGGAATTCGAGCTTTATAACAGAGTAGAAAATATTGCCGGCAAACTGATTATGGAACATAGAAAACTGTTTAAGAATGTCTGCGCAAATGTGGACTTCTACAGTGGATTTGTATACAGCATGCTTGGTATTCCGGAAGAATTATTTACTCCGATCTTTGCTATTGCACGTATGCCGGGCTGGAGTGCTCACCGTCTGGAAGAACTGATTAATGCAAATAAGATCATTCGTCCTGCTTACAAATATGTAGGACATCATACGGATTTTGTTGCTTTTGACGAAAGGTAAACAGATGAAACTTATTACTGGCTGCGGTTCATTCCGCAGCCGTTTTATTATGTCACTAAAGTGAGCTTCCGCAGGAAGAGAATCCTGCGCTACTGTCCACTGGTAATATCCTTTCTCGTAAAAATATAATTTGCATTTGTTGTATGAGGTCTGTATAATCAAAATAAATCCGAAAAAGGAGGTATTCTCTATGGCAAAAGAACAGATTGCGGTTGCAGAACTGGTTTTAAATATGATCCTTGGAAAGACAGGCGGTACACGGGTAGATTATTTCCCACAGAAACCGGATTTTCCGTTTGATGCAGTTTATGAGCAGGCATTTGTACGTGCCACACCGGAGAGTCAGGGAATCTCCTCTGATCTGTTTGCTGCCCTTCTTCGGGAACTGGATGCTTCCAAAGATACGGAAATGCATCATTTTATGGCACTGCGTCATGGCAAGGTAATCTGTGAATGTAATTTTGCACCATACCCTAAAGGAATGTGGCATATTACACATTCCATGTGCAAGAGCATCACAGGTATGGCAATCGGCATGTTGATCGAAGAGGAAAAATTAAAGCTCGATGAAAATATTTATGACATTTTTTCGGATCATATAAATGCCTTTTCAAAGATTTTCCGCCCTGTGATCACAGTAGAGAATCTGCTGACCATGACAAGCGGCGTAACTTTTAATGAATCAGGTATCGTGTCCGGAAATGACTGGCTTGGAAGTTTTCTGAATGCATCTGTCAATGGAAAACCCGGAACAGAGTTTCAATATAACAGTCTGAATACTTATGTTCTTTCTGCAATCGTGACGAAACGTACAGGAGAAACCCTGACCGAATATCTGACTCCGAGACTGTTTGGTCCTCTTGGTATCACGAAATATTACTGGGAAACCTGTCCGAAAGGAATTACAAAAGGCGGCTGGGGACTGTTTCTCTGTGCAGAAGACATGGCAAAACTTGGCCAGCTGTATCTTCAGAGGGGAAAATGGAATGGTCAGCAGCTGGTGTCTGAATATTGGATAGAAATATCTACGGCACGACATCTGAAAACTCAGAATGACACCTATGGATATGGATATCAGCTATGGATGGAACAGCGCCCGGGAAGCTTTGAATATAACGGAATGTTGGGACAGAATGTTATTATTTATCCGGATATGGATATGGTTCTTGTCACAAATGCTGGAAATAAAGAAATGTTTCAGGACTGTATCATGCTGAATATCATTCGGAAATATTTCCCTGTTAATTATCATCCCGCCGATGTTCTACCTGAGAATCCGCTCTCCTATAGTCTTCTGAAACGGTTGTGCGGAGAACTGGAAAATGGAGAAAATAATAACAGAAGTACTTCTCTGCGCGGGAGATGGAAAAGAAATGTAGTTTCCAGAAGGAAGCATTCAGATAAAAAGTACAGCTACCGTATTTCAGCAGCCGTTGATCGCCCATCTGATCATCACAGTTTTATGCGGGCTGTAAGCGGCAGAACTTATGTTATGGAACAGCAGAATATTGGAATTGCGCCGTTGTTTGTGCAGGTATTCCACAATAATATGACAGATGGTATTTCTGAAATTTCTTTTACTTATGATGCGGGAAACTTTTACGTTTCTTTTACCGAAGGTGAGGTAATTCATAAACTTCCTGTTGGATTTGGAAGGGCTGCAGATGGATGTGTTGATCTTCATGGAGAACATTACCTTGTAGCTACACTGGGAGAATTTGCAAGAGATGAAAACGATATCCCTGTGTTAAAACTGGAGGTTACTTTTATCGAAGAATGTGTGAAACGAAAGGCGCACATTTTCTTTCATGAAGATAATGGAATTGAAATCAGATGGAACGAAACACCCGGCAAAAAAATGATTCTGGCAGGACTGAGTTCTATTACTGAAGAACTGTCAGGAAACTTCCTGTATAATTCGCTTCTGGGAGATCATAATATTACGACAGAACTGCTGCACCGGCTTATGGAACAAACGATTGAGCCTGCTGTAAGGGGATATCTGAAGAGACCGGAAGAAACAGACAGTATTGATACAGATGAGTGAATATAATAAAGTCTCATATACAAAAATGCATTTCTCACTAAACGATTAAGATGAGAAATGCATTTTGCATTTTACAGGTTTATTTTATTTATGGTATGCATTATTTACACGGATTGCCATAGTTCTGTTTAGTCCTGTTTCACATTGAAAGCTTTCATTCCCGGATATACTGCGCTTGCGCCGAGCTCTTCTTCGATACGGAGAAGCTGGTTGTATTTTGCAACACGTTCAGATCTGCTTGGAGCGCCGGTCTTAATCTGGCAGGTATTCAATGCTACTGCAAGATCTGCAATTGTTGTATCTGCTGTCTCGCCGGAACGATGTGAAGAAATTGCGGTGTAGCCTGCTTTGTGGGCCATTTTGATTGCTTCCAGTGTTTCGGATACGGAACCGATCTGGTTTAATTTGATCAAGATCGCATTACCTGCGCCAAGGCTGATACCTTTTGCGAGTCTCTCTGTATTTGTAACAAACAGGTCATCACCGACAAGCTGTACTTTGTCGCCAAGTCTTACTGTAAGTTTCTGCCATCCTTCCCAGTCTTCTTCATCCAGACCGTCTTCGATGGAGATGATCGGATATTTCTCGCACAATTTAGCCCAGTGCTCAATGAGCTCTTCGGATGTATACTCTGTTCCTGCTTTTGGAAGTTTGTAATAGCCTTTGCCTTTTTCGCTCTTCCATTCAGAGGAAGCTGCGTCCATAGCGATCTTGAAGTCTTTACCTGGTTCATATCCGGCTTTCTTCACTGCCTCGAGGATTGTCTCGATTGCTTCTTCATCGGATTTCAGTGCAGGTGCGAAACCACCCTCATCACCTACAGATGTGGCAAGTCCGCGCTCTTTCAGAATGGCAGCAAGTGCGTGGAACACTTCCGCACACCATCTTAAGCATTCTTTGAAGGAAGGTGCCCCAACTGGCATGATCATGAATTCCTGCACATCCAGACCGGATGATAATGCATGGCATCCGCCGTTTACGATGTTCATCATTGGTACAGGGAGACGGTTTCCGGATACTCCGCCAAGGAAACGATACAACGGAATTTCAAGAGAAGCTGCCGCTGCTCTGCAGCATGCGATAGATACTGCAAGGATTGCATTTGCTCCAAGTTTGGATTTGTCTTTTGTTCCGTCTGCTGCGATCATTGCTGCGTCTACTGCATAGATGTCACTTGCATCGAGACCTTCGATTGCTTCGTTGATTGTTGTGTTGATGTTCTCTACTGCTTTCTGCACACCTTTTCCAAGGTAACGAGCTTTATCTCCATCTCTTAATTCCAGAGCTTCGAATTCTCCTGTAGATGCACCGCTTGGAGCGGTTCCTCTTGCAACAGTGCCATCCATCAGATATACTTCTGCTTCTACTGTCGGGTTTCCTCTGGAATCCAGAATTTCTCTTCCAATTACTTTCTCAATTTCTAAGTACATGATAAATCCCCTTTCTGGTTTTGCATTTGGACTCCTGGTACACCGCAACTGGGATGTACCGGGTGGATCATATCTGAGGTACGGTTTTTCAGCAGAACCGTGATTTCAGCAAATACAGATCTGATCCAGTGTTCCGAAGGTTTCAGCAGGTCTTCGGATGGAGTTCAAATGATTTAATTCACGCGAGAGTTTGCTGCATCTAACTCTATTGGTTAGTATATACTAACT
>OOAQ01002362.1_pt1 | contig 11385 bp, 7 predicted proteins | sample 1671051 | NCBI WGS metagenome assembly OOAQ01 (sample SAMN06348117, study PRJEB24527) | human gut metagenome | biome: human gut; feature: ankylosing spondylitis patient; material: feces | host: Homo sapiens | place: China | collected 2015-10
CGGACGTTTCCCTCTCTGCGGGATAATTGGGAATATAAAGTTTGCGGTTTATGAGTTGCTCCACTTCTTTCCCGATTCCGTTGCCTTCATTGCCCATCACAATCAATCCGTTGGATGATAACTTCTGTGTGTACATATTTTCTCCGTCGAGGAAAGTACCGTAAACAGGTATATCCTTCAGGCTTTGAATGAGGTCGGGCAGGGGAGTATAGTGCAGTTTTACACGGGCAATGCCTCCCATGGTGGCTTGAACCGTCTTTGGATTATATACATCCACGGTGTTCGGGGAACAGAAGATATGCTCTATTCCAAACCAGTCTGCCAGACGAATGATAGTACCCAGATTTCCCGGATCTTGCACATCGTCCAGCGCCAAGCAGAGTGAATGGCTGATAACGGAAGCATCCGTTTCATATTCCGGCTGCTCGAATACAGCAAGTACCTGTTGGGGAGTTTTCAATAAGCTGGCACGGGAAAGGTCTTCATCAGACACTTCCGAAACGTCTTCTACCGGAAGCTTGGGATGTTGCGATAACCATTCGGGCGTAGCCGCCAGAAAGCGGCAGGGAAAATGTCCTAACAAATCACCTACCAGTTTAGGCCCCTCTGCCAGAAAGACTTTTTCTGTTTTACGATTCTTCTTCAGCTCCAACGAGTGGATATATTTGATGCGGTTTTTGCTCAGTGCCATAGCTTAAATGTTATCGTTTGGCAAAAGTACGTGATTATTTCTATATAATCAAAAAACGAAACACACTTCATCCGGTTTTTTATTTCGGAAAAGAAAAAATAGATTTATATTTGTAGTCAATTATGCGCAATTTATTAATTCTGGTATGAAGAAAGGCTTCCACTACGCACTACTTACTGCTGCCATACTTACATTAGCTTCCTGCTCGACCACCAAATATGTGCCGGATGGTTCATACTTGCTGGATGAAGTGCGCATACATACTGATAATAAAAATGTGAAGCCTTCTAATTTGTCCATATATGTGCGGCAAAATCCGAACTCCAAATGGTTTAGTCTAATTAAAACCCAGTTGTATGTTTACAACTGGTCGGGACGTGATTCTACCCGTTGGGTGAACCGGGCTTTACGCAGGCTGGGAGATGCCCCCGTTATCTATAGTAAGGAAGAAACCGAACGTTCACGGGAGGAAATGACGAAAGCCGTTCAGAATATGGGGTACATGGGTGCTACCGTAGAGTACATTCCCAAAATCAAGAAGAAAAAGGTAAAACTGGCTTATAAAGTAAACACCGGAGAGCCGTATATTGTCCGTAGCCTGAAATATGATGTTCAGGATGAAAAAATCTGGGAATATATGCAGAAAGATTCTGCATCGACCTATTTATCCGAAGGTATGTACTTCAATGCCAACATACTGGACAGTGAACGCCAACGGATCACGGGTAACCTGCTTCGCAACGGTTATTATAAATTCAATAAAGATTATATTTCTTATACGGCGGATACGGTACGTGGCACTTATCAGGTGGATCTAACCTTGCATCTGGCACGATACAGACAGCATTCCGGTGCTGAATTGCAGGATCATCCACAGTATACGATTAATAAAGTGAATTTCATTGCGGACTATGACGTGCTGCAATCTTCAGCTCTCAGTAGTGTGGAAATCAATGATTCGATACACTATAAAGGGGTTCCCATATATTATAAAGATAAATTGTACCTGCGTCCTAAAGTTTTGACTGATAATCTGCGGATAACTCCGGGAGATCTTTACAATGAACAGGATGTGCAGCGCACTTACTCCAACTTCGGACGTCTGCCGGTATTGAAATATACCAATGTACGTTTCTTCGAAACACAGGTAAATGATAGCGCAAAGCTGAATGCTTATGTTATGCTGACGAAGAACAAACATCAGTCTGTATCTTTCGAACTGGAGGGAACGAACTCTGCGGGTGATTTGGGTGCCGCGGCATCTGTATCTTTTCAGAATCGCAATGTATTCAGAGGTTCCGAAACTTTCTTGGTTAAGCTTCGCGGAGCTTACGAAGCTGTTTCCGGTTTAGGGTATAAGAATGACAACTATACGGAACTCGGTGTGGAAACCAGTATAAACTTTCCCCGCTTCATGTTTCCGTTCATATCCAATGACTTTAAGCGGAAGATAAGGGCAACCACAGAATTCGGGCTGCAATATAATTATCAGATGCGTCCCGAGTTTACACGCATCGTTGCATCCGGTTCATGGAGTTATAAATGGGGTTTGCAGCGACAGCGTTCGCAGCATCGTATAGACTTGCTGGACATCAACTATTTGTATATGCCGTGGATAGAACCCGAGTTTAAAAACAATTTCCTGAACGATGAGAAGAACTATCTGCTGGAGTATAACTATAAAGACCGTTTGATTGTTCGTACCGGGTACAGCTATATCTATAACAGCGCAGGACAAGCATTGATGAACAATGCAGTGATTGGTAATTCTTATAGTATACGTTTTAACTTTGAGTCTGCGGGAAATCTCCTGTATGTGCTTTCTAAAATGAGCAATTTAAAGAAGAATGATCAGGATGAATACACTATCTTGAATATTCCGTATGCACAATATATAAAAGGTGACCTGGACTTTGCCAAAAATATCGTCATCGATAACCGTAACTCCATTGCATTTCATATTGGGGGAGGTATTGCCATCCCTTACGGAAACGCACGGATGATTCCTTTCGAGAAACGTTATTTCTCGGGTGGAGCAAACAGTGTACGCGGATGGTCGGTACGTAGTCTTGGTCCCGGTACTTTCTCCGATGAACCAGTCGGGAGACATCAAGCTGGATGCCAGTATAGAATACCGCACACGTTTATTCTGGAAATTTAGAGGTGCTTTGTTTGTAGATGCGGGAAATATCTGGACGATTCGCGAATATCAGGATCAGCCGGGGGGTAAATTCAAGTTCGACCAGTTTTATAAGCAAATAGCCGTAGCTTACGGTGTGGGATTACGTCTGGATCTGGATTTCTTTGTACTTCGCTTTGATGGTGGTATGAAGGCTATTAACCCTGAAAAGGGAAAGGATCGTTATCCCATTCTGCGTCCTGACTTCGGACGTGACTTTGCTTTCCACTTTGCAGTAGGTTACCCATTCTAAAAAATCGGGAAGGGTATAAAAAGCAACGGGCGAATGATTGCTCATCCGCCCGCATATTCAAATTCTTTTCTTAATTAGCGTGCAGCGTAATAAGTGTTGATCATCGTTGCCTGACGAGCAGCAGCTACGCCTTGCGCATCCAATGTCACATTCATTGCTTCACCATTCGGCAGATACATCTGTGCAGTACCGTCACCGTTCATTTGCAGCAATTCAGTGCTAACACCTTCTGCAACAACATTCCAAGTGTTCAATTCTTTGTCGTAAACCAGCTCCATAGCAGTGGTTTCACCTTCTTTTGTGATAGAGTAACCGTTCTCCAATGTTTTTACGAGATAGTTTCCGTTTTCACCTTTTACTTTCTTCACATCACCCACGTTAGCCATCGGATTGGAACCGCTCCAGAATTCAATGGAGTTGATTACCAACGCATCTGCCAGATAGCAAACAGGATATACGGGGATAATGTTGCAAGCCAGATAAACAAGCTCATTAACAAACTTTGTACCGATACTTTGGTTCCAATTTACCAATTTACTGTGCAGGCCGAAAGAACCGATACAAGAACTGAAAAGAAATGCGCCACAAATCATCACGGTTGCAGCCAAATTCAAATTACTCTTTTTCATAATTACTTTCTTTTGTTTTACTGAGTTTATTGATTTAACTCTTTGCTCTTTTTCTTCGGGCAAATATAAGTGCTTTTTGTGAAAAATACACTTAAATAAGAGACAAAAACAATTTTTCAGTTAAACAGCCCCGGTAAAATTAAGGCTTTTTGGGAGTCAAAGCCTTACCCAGCCAGTGGTCTACGGCAAACTTTCCAGGACCGATAATATACATCAGTACGTATACCACCAGATATATGAAAGCCAGTTCTTTGACCGCAAACGGATCGTTTCCGTGAATAACAAAGAATGCCATCCCCATTGTAAATATCATCGGTAGCATAGCCAGACGGTAAAGGAAACCAATGATAAATGCCATAGAACAAGCCAATTCACCGAATATGGCTAATCCCAGGGAAAGAGGACTGCCCACACCCAGCGGATCGGGAAATACAGCGGATAACTCCTGATAATTGGACCACTTCTCGATACCATGGTTCATTAGTAACACACCAAATATAATTCTCACTATTAATAATATAGCAGATGTTGCTGCTCCATCCGGTTTAGACGGGAATAAAAATTTGTAAAGCATAGTCGTTCGTTTAAACATTTATATTTAATATAACGAAAAATAAGGCATTATGGTTTATCTCTACGCAAAGGTTTTATAATTACCCGCAAAGAAGGATCGTATGTAAAGTAACTCCACATCCAGTCTACAAAGATAAACAGACGGTTCTTTACACCGACAATACTCATTAAGTGGATGAATAACCATACTGCCCACGCGGGGAAACCACCGAAACGAAGGTTTTTCAGTTCCACCACTGCGTGATTGCGTCCTATGGTAGCCATAGAACCTTTGTTGTGATAAACAAAAGGTTGCATTTCAAGCCCCCGTTCCTTTCTATCCAGATTCTGGATCAGATTACGGGCTTGCTGAATGGCTGGTTGAACTACTTGTGGATGTCCCTTCGGGTATTCTTTGGAAATCATAAGTGCAGTATCACCGATGGCAAAAATATTGTTATAACCCTGAACACAGTTGTAGAGATCAACAAGGAGGCGGTTACCGGGGCCATAGGCTTCTTTTGTAAGTCCCTCTATGCTGTTGGCACGTACACCTGCAACCCAAAAGACGTTCATCGTTTCCAAGGTACTGTTATCACTCAGAGTCATCGTTCCATTCTCATAATTCGTAACCTGCACACTGGTTATGATCTCCACGTCACGTTTTAATAAGTAATTTGCCACTTCTTCCGAAGATTTTTCAGAGAAAGCGGAAAGCAGGCGGGGAGCACCATCCACAAGAATAATGCGCATCAGGTTCATATCAAGATCGGGATAGTCTTGCGGAAGCACAAATTTCTTCATTTCTGCCAATGCACCGGAAAGTTCTATACCCGTAGCGCCACCACCTACGATGACAAATGTCATGAGACGTTTTCTTTTCTCCAAATTGCTGGTATTCTGTGCTTTTTCAAAACTTTCCAGTATCTGGTTGCGATTAAACAAAGCTTCCGCAGTGTTCTTCAGGGCCATTGTCCGTTGAGATAGCCCATCGTTACCAAAATAGTTGGTACGACATCCGGTAGAGACAACCAGATAATCGTATGAAAGAGCTCCGATGGAAGTCTCCAGAATATTATCTTCGGGAATTACCCGTTGCGCCTCACAAATACGTATATGGAAATGTTTTCTCTTTTTAAATATCTTGCGGTAAGGAAAAGAAATTGCACTCGGTTCAATACCGGCGGTTGCTACCTGATAGAGTAGGGGTTGGAAAATATGATGATTATTCTTGTCCAATAACACTATCTGGAATTTATCACTTCTCAATTTTCGTGCCAACTTCAATCCACCGAAGCCACCACCCACAATTACAAGTCGTTTTCGTCCCTCTTTATCGGGAATATCCATTTTTGTTTTCATAATGAAGTTCGTTATTCGTTCTAAAAGAATAACGTTAAAACGGGAATAAAGTTCTGAAATTCTTATTTCTTCCCCCTTTTTTCTTAATGGAAGAAGTTTGAACAAAACACTTCACAAAATTGTTGTTATATGGTTAAAATAAAACTAAATTTGCCGACGTAGTTTTCTACAGGTATAATCATGGACGCTAAACTAACGAGATGGATATTACCGGTGCTGCTATTGATAATAGCCACCGATATATGGGCACAAGGCCCCACAGGAACAGATGTTTCAGTCGAATCTTCTGTATCTGTAACTGACACTTTACCACAAAAGAAAAGTTTCTTCAAGAAATTCCTGGACTATTTTAATGATGCCAATAAAGAGAAAAAAAACAAGAAGTTTGACTTCAGCGTTATCGGAGGGCCTCATTACTCCAGTGATACCAAGTTCGGTATCGGTCTGGTAGCCGCCGGATTATATCGTACAGACCTGAATGACACCATCCTTCCGCCATCTAATGTATCTTTATACGGTGATGTATCTACGGTAGGTTTCTATTTGTTGGGTGTACGTGGAAACCACCTCTTTCCACAAGACAAATACCGTCTGAATTACAATCTTTATTTCTATTCGTTCCCCAGCTTGTATTGGGGAAAAGGATATGAAAACGGTTCTAATGACGATAATGAAAGTGATTACGACCGCTTCCAGGCACAAGTAAAGGTAGACTTCATGACTCGTGTAGCGCGCAACTTCTATATCGGTCCGATGGCTGTCTTTGATTATGTCTACGGCCACGATTTTGAAAAGCCCGAACTGTGGGAAGGAATGAAAGCACGGACTACCAATATAAGCCTCGGATTCTCATTACTCTATGATTCACGGGATTTCCTCACAAATGCCTATAGTGGCTATTACCTGAGAATAGACCAACGATTCAGTCCCGCATTCCTCGGTAATAAATATGCTTTCAGTAGCACAGAGCTGACTACCAGCTATTATCATCCTGTATGGAAAGGAGGAGTATTAGCAGGGCAATTTCATACGTTGCTGAATTACGGTAATCCGCCTTGGGGATTGATGGCAACATTGGGAAGTTCTTATTCCATGCGTGGCTATTACGAAGGGCGTTACCGTGATAAATGTGCTATGGATGCGCAGATAGAGCTTCGTCAGCACGTCTGGAGGCGAAATGGCGTAGCTGTATGGGCAGGAGCGGGAACCGTATTTCCTCAATTCTCCGGCTTCGAAGTTAAACATATCCTCCCTAATTATGGTTTTGGTTATCGGTGGGAGTTCAAAAAGAGAGTGAACGTAAGGTTAGATTTAGGGTTTGGAAAAGGCCAGACCGGGTTTATATTCAACATCAATGAAGCTTTTTAAAAACATAAAGAAATGGTTGGAAAATCAGGAGTATTTGTTCTATCTGTTCCTGTTGATCCTGATAGTACCCAATATCATCCTCTGTTTTACAGAGCCGATGCCTGTGGTGGCAAAAGTGTGCAATGTACTGTTGCCATTTGCTTTCTATTATCTATTAATGACTTTGTCGAGAAACTGTGGAAAGATGTTCTGGATCCTTTTCCTATTCATCTTCTTCGGAGCTTTCCAGATAGTACTGCTTTATCTCTTCGGACAGTCCATTATTGCTGTGGATATGTTCCTGAACCTGGTAACCACTAATTCGAGTGAAGCTATGGAGTTGCTGGATAATCTTGTTCCGGCATTAGTGAGTGTGATTATCCTTTATATACCGGCATTGATTCTGGCTGCAATCTCCATTATAAAGAAGCGGAAATTATCTCCGGAATTTATCCGTCGGGAACGGAAAAAAGCATGGATTACCTTGCTCATCGGTTTTATTTCACTGGGCGCCGCTTATGGACTGGATAAACGTTATGAGCTGAAGTCGGATTTGTATCCGGCCAACGTGTGTTACAATGTAGCACTCGCATTCCAGCGTAATGCCCAAACAAGGACGTATCACCGCACATCAGAGAACTTTACTTTTAACGCCCAGCCTTCCCATCCGGAAGACAGGCGCGAAATTTATATTATGGTAGTGGGCGAGACATCCCGCGCCCTAAACTGGAGTCTTTACGACTATGATCGGGATACGAACCCTGAACTTTCTAAAATAGAAGGAGTGACCTCTTTCTGCCATGTTCTGACGGAATCGAATACTACACACAAGAGTGTACCAATGCTGCTTTCTCCTGTTTCTGCACAGAATTTTGATTCCATTTATTATCGGAAAAGCATCATTACCGCTTTCAAAGAAGCCGGTTTCCAGACAGCTTTCTTCTCAAATCAGCGGTATAACCATTCTTTCATCGACTTCTTCGGAATGGAAGCGGATACTTATGATTTTATCAAGGAAGATTCCCAGGATTCGCAATATAACCCTTCAGATGACGACCTGTTAATGTTGATAGAAAAAGAACTTGAGAAAGGAAATCGGAAACAGCTCATTGTATTGCATACCTATGGATCTCACTTCAATTACCGGGAACGTTATCCGGAAACTGCCGCTTTTTTCTTACCGGATTTCCCCGTAGATGCAGAAGTGAAATACAAAGATAACCTGATGAATGCCTATGACAATTCCATTCGGTATACGGATAGTTTCCTGGCACGTATCATCCACCTATTGGAGGAGCAGCAAGTAGATGCCAGTATGCTTTACACGTCCGACCATGGGGAAGATATCTTCGACGATGGCCGACACCTGTTTCTTCATGCATCCCCCGTTCCGTCCTATTATCAGCTACACGTACCTTTCCTGCTGTGGACATCCGACAGTTATAGGGAAGAGTATCCCGGGATAGAGAAAGCTGCTTCGATGAACCAACAGAAAAATATATCTTCCAGCATTTCTTTTTTCCAGACCATGATGGAACTGGCCGGAATAGAAACTCCGTATCGCAATGACAGTCTATCTGTCACCAGCCCTCTCTATACAGAGAAATCGAGGGTTTATCTGAATGATCATAATGAACCGCGTCCACTGGATGATATAGGAATGAGAAAAGAAGACTTTGAGATGCTGAAAAAAAGAGGTATAGACGCGCAATAATACTATAAATAAAATATGAAGGTGTGTCAAAACTGGAAAGTAACTTAAGCTCCCCTCCTCCCGGGAGGAGGGGTGCCCAAAGGGCGGGGTGGTAGGTAAGAAAAGAGTTCCTTATTAATTCATAGGTATTTTTCATTCTACCTACCACCTCCCCCCCTATGGGGTACTCCTCCTCCCGGAGGAGGAGAATTAAGATAGTCATATTTAAATATTGATGAAGATTCAAATTATAAAGTACTTCAAACAACTGTCTATCACCAGAAAAGTAATACTCATACTTATTACAATTCTGGTGATAGGCTATATCTTTTGCCTCCCCCGGCAACTTTTCCATGTGCCCTACTCCACCGTCGTCACTGACCGGAACGGTGAATTATTGGGCGCACGCATTGCATCCGACGGTCAATGGCGCTTTCCACCCCGGACCACTACTCCGGAGAAAATAAAGCAATGCCTCATCACTTTCGAAGACAGGCATTTCTATCACCATTGGGGAGTCAATCCTGTCTCCATTAGCAGAGCTGCCTACCAAAACCTAAAGAATAAGCGCATTGTAAGTGGAGGAAGTACCCTCACCATGCAAACGATCCGTCTGGCAAGAAACGAATCACGCACTTTTGGAGAAAAGTTCATAGAAATGATTCTGGCCACCCGACTTGAGTTTCGCGCTTCAAAAGAGAAAATCCTGTCTATGTACATCTCACACGCTCCTTTCGGAGGAAACGTAGTAGGGCTCGATGCCGCTGCCTGGCGATATTTCGGACATCCCGCCGAAGAACTGTCCTGGGCAGAAGCAGCCATGCTGGCAGTACTTCCAAATGCACCCGCCATGATTCATCTCTCCAAATCACGACAATTATTACTTAATAAAAGAAACCGTCTGCTAAAACAACTATATGCACGAAAGATTATAGATAACTCCACTTACGAACTGGCTATCAGCGAACCACTCCCCGACGAGCCTCATCCACTCCCCCAAACCGCTCCCCATCTAGTCAGTCGCTTCTATCAGGAACGAAACGGAAAATATTCCATATCAACCATCGACAGGGGTATTCAAACCCAAATAGAGAACGCAGCCGAACGTTGGAGCAATGAATTTAACCGGAGTGATATACGCAACCTGGCAATTCTGGTGATTGATATCCGAACCAATCAGGTTGTGGCTTATTGCGGCAATGTCAATTTCGAACGGAAGCAAGCCGGTAACCAAGTAGATGTTATTCAGGCACCCAGAAGCACGGGAAGTATTCTGAAACCATTTTTATATTACGCCATGTTGCAGGAAGGCAGTCTGCTACCTCATACGCTACTGCCCGATATACCGGTTAATATTAATGGCTTTACACCTCAAAACTTCAGTTTGCAATTCGAAGGTGCCGTTCCTGCTTCGGAAGCTCTTGCACGTTCATTGAATATTCCGGCAGTGACGATGCTACAAAGATATGGTGTTCCCAAGTTTCATACTTTTCTGAGGCAAATAGGCTTAAAAACAATCAATCGTCCGGCTTCCCATTATGGTTTATCACTCATTCTGGGCGGAGCGGAAGCTACCCTATGGGATGTGACAAATGCGTATGCTTATATGGGGCGGAGTTTATTGCAGCTTCCACAAACAGAATGTAGTTTGCTGCTTGCGGACGCTGAAGGATCAGGAGAATCAGAAGTCTTCGCTTCGGGAAAATCGACGGATACTTTCCAATCGGGAGCCGCATGGCAAACCTTCAATGCGTTAACCGAGGTGAATCGTCCCGAAGAAATAGACTGGAAATCAATCCCCTCCATGCACCCCATTGCCTGGAAGACCGGAACAAGCCACGGATTCCGCGATGCCTGGGCTGTAGGAGTCACCCCTCACTATGCCGTAGGTGTATGGGTAGGGAATGCTACAGGAGAAGGTAAACCCGGTCTTGTAGGAGCACGGACAGCCGGTCCGGTTTTGTTTGATGTATTTAGTCTGCTACCTCCGACACGGTGGTTCAAACGCCCGGGAGATGTCTTTGTCAAGGCTGAGATATGCCGGAAATCCGGACACTTGAAGGGTAGGTTTTGCGAAGAAACAGATACTTTACTGATTCTTCCTGCCGGACTAAAGACGGAAGCTTGCCCTTATCATCACCTGATCACCCTTTCAGCCGATGAAACTCACCGTATCTACGAGAATTGCGCAAATTTGGAACCAACTATCCAGAAGTCCTGGTTCACTTTACCACCTGTATGGGAATGGTATTACAAACAACATCATCCGGAATACAATCCGCTTCCTCCCTTCAAAACGGGCTGCGGAGAGGATGCATTGCAATCCATGCAATTCATCTATCCACCCATGAATGCCCGTATTGTGTTACCCAAACAGATGGATGGAAGTCCGGGCTTTCTAACCACCGAGCTGGCTCACAGCAATCCAAGTACCACCATTTTCTGGCACCTTGATAACACTTATCTTACCCAGACACAAGACTTTCATAAAATCTCACTACAACCCACGCCCGGAAAACATTCACTAACAGCGGTAGACGAAGCAGGAAATACAGTAACCACTACATTCTATATCAATTAAGGTTATCTGTTGATGAAACCGGTCAGCATACCATCCCCCCCGAACAGGTGATGTTTTTGTACAAAAAGATTCCATTTTAGTCTTTTTAATGAAAATAC
>OOAQ01002367.1_pt1 | contig 11373 bp, 9 predicted proteins | sample 1671051 | NCBI WGS metagenome assembly OOAQ01 (sample SAMN06348117, study PRJEB24527) | human gut metagenome | biome: human gut; feature: ankylosing spondylitis patient; material: feces | host: Homo sapiens | place: China | collected 2015-10
AACCAGTTAATCATATTTTTAGGTGGACGCCGCCTCCACCAACCCCCAATTTCACCAAGGCTCACGGTGTCTCACAAAGACCCGTGAGCCTTTTTTCAAGGGCTACTGTCAGATCTAATCAAGACTACCCCCGGTAAAACAACTAGCTAACAAAGCGCTATTGGCTGTCCGGACAACCGGGACCGCCCCTGTCCGAATTATACGCTTGAAGTAACATCTTTTTAGTGTTACGTTGTTGTCATGATAATGAGCTATAAAGACGGCCGGGCGGAGGATTTGTTCCAGGGGATTCATGTCGCTGGCCTGCCGCCGGACATCCAGCGCGTTGCCATGCGTAAGCTCAAAGTCCTGCACAACGCCGTTTCGCTGAACGACTTGCGTGTTCCTCCCGGAAACAGGTTGGAAATTCTCAAAGGAAACCGGGCCGGACAGCACAGCATCCGCATCAACAGCCAATGGCGGATATGCTTCGTTGGAAAGACGGGAACGCCTACTCCGTTGAAATCGTCGACTATCACTAGGAGAACGCCATGACTGACCGCATGCTGCCCGTGCATCCGGGCGAAATTTTGAATGAAGAATTTTTGAAGCCCATGGGCATAAGCCAGACCCGCCTTGCGCTGGACACCGGCATGCCACAGAGCCGCATCCATGGCATTATCGCCGAAAAGCGCGGCATCTCCGCCGACACGGCGGTGCGTCTGGCCGCTTACTTTGGCAACAGCGCGGAGTTCTGGCTCAACTGCCAGGTCTCTTATGAGCTGGACATGGTGGCCTATTCCGGCAAGCGCGATGAAATCCTGTCTCGTGTGCATCCTCATTCCGCCCGTGTTAATGTCCCGACTCTTCCATAACCTTGTTGCCCTGATAGCTAGTCGCCCGCAGCGCAGGCAGAGGTGGTCCCGTTTGGGTAAAGAAGAGACGTCCTGCGGATCGACAACGCAAAAATGCAAAAGCCCCCATGCGCGCGGGCAGGAACCCGGGCTCGCATGAGAGCTTTCTGGGAAAAAGACAAAAGCGCAGAGGCTCGCCCAACCGGGCAAATTTCTGCGCTTTTGTGAAGAGTGGCGTCACCAACGGGATTTGAACCCGTCTTAGCGGCTTGAGAGGCCGCCGTCCTAACCGGATAGACGATGGTGACAGCGAGGTATGTGTTTACGGGCAGAAGTGGCGTTTGTCAAGCAATATGTGTCGCAAAAAGCAAAAATACGGGCATTGCCCTGTCAGCACCCCTGATGCTATGTTTTCTCCGCCAGATAAGGAGGGAGCACATGCGTCATTTTGGGAGGAGCTTTGCGGGCATCTATTGCGGTTCTGCCCCAGGTTTGGCCCGGCTGTCCGGGCTGTTGCTTGGGCTTTTGTGCCTGTTGCTGCTGCAGGCCTGCGGCGGACGTCAGGCCCACCAGCCGCACGAAGCCGGTTTGCCCTCCTGGATGGGCACGGTGGAGGACTTGCGCCGTTTTCCGCAGGATCTGAATGGCTACGCCGCCCGCGCCGGAAAGGACAAGGAACTGTTCTCCGCGGCGGAGCAAAGCGTCCAGGTAGCCCGCTTCATGCGCATCTATTTTGGCCCATGGGAAATGACCAAAACCTCGGTAAGCCGGCGCGACGCCGCCGCCATTTTCCACCGCGCGCGTGGATTTAAATACGACGACGTCCGCTGGACGCAGGAAGAGTGGGACGCCATAAGCCGCAACGCGGCCATGGGCGCTTTTCCGTCCCGCAGCACATGGGCCATCACCGTGCGTGCTACCGACCTGCGTGAAATGCCCACCAGCCAGACCCGCTTTGCCGAGCCCACGCCCGACCCGCGCGCCAATCCTTTTGATTATTTTCAGTATTCTCTCCTGCCCGTGGGTACGCCGCTGCTCATTGCCCATACCACCAGGGACGGACGCTGGCATTTTGTGGAGTGCCCCATCGCCGCTGGTTGGGTAGCTGCCGACGACGTGGCCGCCGTGGACGCCGCATTTGCGCACACCTACCGCGACGGCCCGTTTGCCGCCTTGGTGCGCGATCCGGTGCGCCTGGTTACAGCGGGGGGGACGACGGCTACGGCGGGCATCGGCGCGCTGCTGCCTCTGCGTAACGATAATCAGAATGGGCAAGACCATATGCGCGTACTGCTGCCCCAACGCGGGCCCGACGGCATGGCACGGACTGAGGCCGTTACCCTTGCGGCCGCGGACGCCGCCCCTTGGCCCTTGCCGCCCACGCCCGGCAACATCGCCCGGCTGGGCAATCGCATGATGGGGCAACACTACGGCTGGGGCGGCATGTTCGGCCTGCGCGACTGCTCTGCCATGACCCGCGACCTGTTGGCCCCTTTTGGCATCTGGCTGCCGCGCAATTCCGTGGCCCAGGCCCGCACCGGGTCTGTCCTGCCCCTGGAAGGCATGAGCACCGCGGAAAAAGAAGCCGCCATACTGCGTTACGGCGTCCCCTTTTTGAGTCTGGTGGGCATGCACGGACACATTACCCTCTATGTGGGCAACTACCGTGGGCGGCCGGCCATTCTCCACGACGTCTGGGGCGTACGGGTGGTGCAGGACGGCGACGACGACGCCCGGCTGGTGCTGGGCCGGGTGGTGATCACGTCCATTACGCCCGGTGCGGAACTGCCGAATCTCTACCGCACCGTGACCTTTGCGGACAGGCTGCGCACCCTGTCCACTCCTGCGGATACCCTGCGGTGAACACGTTGCACATGTGCGTCCCGGCCGCAGCTGCGGGGCAACGCCTGGACCGGGTACTGGGGCAGGAACTGACCGGAATTTCTCGTGCGGCCCTGCAAAAGGCCATCAAAGCCGGGTACTGCCGGGTTGACGGCCTTACGCAAAACCAGCCGGACTGCCGCCTGCGCGAGGGGCAGGTGGTGGAACTTCAGACGCCGGAAGCAAGCTCGTCCCTGCGGGCTGAAGAGGGACATCTGGAAATTCTCTGGCACGACGAACACCTGGCAGTGTGCAACAAACCCGCCGGGCTTACTGTGCACCCCTGCCCGTCCTGTCCGGAACATACCCTGGTGCAGCGCTTGCTGGCGCGTTTTCCGCAACTGGCCAAGCTGGAAGGGCTGCGGCCCGGCATTGTTCACCGTCTGGACAAGGACACCAGCGGCCTTCTGGCGGTGGCCCTGACTGAGGCCGACCGCCTGGCCCTGAGCGCCGCCTTTGCCGGCCGTGTAGTGCACAAGGAATACCTGGCTCTGGTGTGGGGCCGCCCTGCGGACGCGGGCGAATGCCGCAAACCGCTCGGCCGTCACCCCACGGCAAAAGTCAAACGCGCGGTGCTGCCTGAAGCGCGCGGCGGCAAACCCGCCCACACTGCCTGGAGGCGGCTTTGGAGCGCGCCGGACGGGCGCTGCTCTTTGCTGGCCGTCCGGATATTTACGGGCCGCACCCATCAAATCCGCGTTCATCTGGCCCATGTGGGACACCCCCTGCTGGGCGACCGGCTCTATGCCCCCAAGAACGTGCGGGCCCTGGCCCCACGCCAGATGCTGCACGCCTGGCGGTTGGAGCTGCCCCACCCTGTGGACGGCGCGCTTTTACGCTTCTCCTGCCCGCCGCCGGAAGATCTGTTGGAGACTGCCCTGGCGGCCACACGCCGGATGCGGCGTATGGTGATCACGGGCAGCCCCGGCAGCGGCAAATCCGCCCTCACGGAGAATATTGCCGCCACAGGCGTGCCTGCCATCAGCGCCGACGCTCTTGTGGCCAGACTGTACGCTCCAGACGGGGCCGCCGGCCCGTGGCTGGACCGTATGGCCCCGGACGCAGGCATTCTCACAGCCCAAGGCGGGGTGGACAAGGCCGCCCTGCTGGCGGCCATGCGCGACAATCCCGGTTTGCGTCGAGAGGTGGAACAGCTGGTGCACGGCTTGGTGCGCGCGGCTGTGGAGGAATTTTGGAATGCCGCCGAGGCTGCGGGCCATGCCCTGGCCGTGGCCGAAGTGCCGCTGTATTTTGAAAGCGGCTGGCAGGACGTCTTTTCTCCCGCACCTCTGGTGGTAGGCGTACACTGCCCCAAAGAATTGCGCGACCGGCGCATCCGTGCGACGCGCGGCTGGGCTGACGACAAGCTGGCCGCGCTGGAGTCCTGGCAGTGGCCGGAGCCGCGCAAGCTGGCGGCTTGCGATCTGGTGGTGGACAATACGGGCGACAGGGAAACCCTGCGCACCACCTCCCAAAAACTGCTTCAGGATATAGCGGTTGCAACGCGCGCGGACGAAGCCGCACGCGCGCGGGAAATTGCTGCATTGTGGCAATGACCGCAGGTGACGCTTTACCGCAAGCAATGACGACATTTCGGATTTTTGTATTTTTTTCGGGGTGTTCTTGACAATTTTCTACAAGAGGAGTTATAGCTCACACACTATACTAAATGATACCAACAAGTTCGAGTTGCCTCATGCCGGACAGTCCGCAGTTTACGGAATTTGCCTGTGCCAACCCTCTGGTGTTGGCTCTGGAAATCACCAGTGCCGCCCTGTTGCACGACAACAAGGATGACTTTCTGCGCAGCGCGTTGGCAGCGATTGGTGAAGCCCTGCACTGTGGTCAGGTCACTCTGACGGAACGACAGGACGGGCATTGGCATGTGCCCGCCACCTGGCAGAACCCCGTGCAGAATCCCCCCTTGCCGGATCCGGCGCTGGATGACCTTGCGCCGGTGCTGGAGGCTTTCGACAAGCGCAAAAGCCTGGTTGTGGAAAATGCCAACGACCTGCCCGAAGGCCCCCTTAAAAAACTTTTCACATTCCGGCAGGTGCTTTCAGCCTACTGTCTTCCTATTCTGCATGAAGGGGATCTCTACGGGGGCATATGCCTTTCCCGGCGCATTTCCCAAACGCCGTGGACGCTGGAAGAATCCAGCATCTGCCACCTTATGGGCAATATTCTGGCCATTTCCTTGATCCATTTTCGTCTTTACAACAAAATAAAACGCAAGCACCAGCAGCTGCGCGACATCCTCAATGCCTTTAGTGAGCCCATAAGCATTGTAGACATGGAAACGCACGAAGTCCTGTTCATGAACAGAAAGCAGCAGGAAAGCGCCAGGGAGCTTTCTGCCCGCAGCACCCTTTGTTACCGCCGCATTATGGGGCGTGAAAGCCCCTGCCCCTTCTGCACCAATGACATCATTGCCCGACAGGCGGGCCAGCCCTACCACTGGACCTATACCGACGAAAAAAGCCGCCGCTCCTTTTCCGTGATGGACAAGGCCATCCGCTGGGACAACAACAGGCTGGTCCGGCTTTCCATCGCCACAGACGTCACAGACCTTTTACACAATCAGCGCGAGCGAGAAAAGGCCGTGCTGGCTTCGCAGGCCAAGAGCGAATTTCTCGCCCACATGAGCCATGAAATCCGCACGCCCATGAACGGCATTATCGGCCTTACCCTGCTGGCTCTGCAGTCCAAACCCAACCCAGAACAACGCGACTATCTGCAAAAAATCCGGACTTCCGCCACCAGTCTGCTGATCATCAACGACATTCTGGACCTTTCCAAAATTGAAGCAAACAAAATGGAGCTGGACAGCGCCAACTACAGCCTTGACGAAGTGCTGGAATTCGCCCATACCTCCATCCGCTTTCCCCTGGAACAAAAAGGCCTGTCCTTTGACTGTCAGGTGGAGGCAGACGTACCGCACAAACTCTGGGGCGACGGGCTGCGGCTCAAACAGGTGCTGCTCAACCTGCTGAGTAATGCGGTTAAATTTACGGCCAGCGGCGGCGTACAGTTGCGCATCTGCCGCGAAAGCGACGCCAGCGACGAGTTTCTGCACTTTTATGTGCAAGACACGGGCATGGGCATCAGCCAGGAATACCAACAGCACCTGTTTGAGCCCTACACCCAGGCCAGTTCCAACATCAGCCGCCGTTTCGGCGGCACGGGCCTGGGCCTGACCATCTGCAAGCGCATGGCGGAACTTATGGAAGGCAGCCTTTGGTGCGAAAGCGAGTTGGGCAAAGGTTCTATCTTTCACCTGCGCATTCCCTGCAGCCTGGCCCGCAATACCTACTGCCCGTCCGAGGAAGAGGATGCCCAGCCACTGCCGGACCTCCCCCCCAACAGCCGCATCCTGCTGGTAGAAGACAATGAAATCAATCAGGAAGTGGCGCGGGCTTTGCTGCAGCGGGCCGGTCTGCACTGCGATTTGGCTGAAAACGGCAGCGAAGCCGTGCGCATGGTGCGCACCACCCCGTATGATCTGGTGCTCATGGACGTCTATATGCCCGTCATGGACGGCTTGCACGCCACCAGAGAAATACGCCGATACCTCAGCCGCCATGCCCTAGGCAAGCACCTGCCCATTATCGCCATGACCGCCGTAACGTTGCCCGAAAACGTGGACGAAATGATCGCCGCCGGTATGGACGACCACATCGCCAAGCCGTTTAATCTGGCCGTGCTGCGCAAAAAACTCAGCCGCTGGCTGCAACCAGCTGTCCATAACCATGTCATCGCATCCCAAAATTCCCAAAACTAACGCCGCCCGCCTGCTGGAAAAATTGGCTATTGCCTACTCTCTGCACAGCGCGCCGGTGGACGAAGAGGATCTTTCCGCTGTTACCATGGCCCACAATCTGGGCGTGCCGCCCCAATGCGTTTTCAAAACGCTTGTGGCGCGTGGGGACAAAACCGGCGTGCTCATGGCCTGCATCCCGGCCAACACCGAGCTGGACCTCAAAGCCCTGGCAGCGGCTTCCAGCAACAAGCATGTGGACATGGTGCCTCTTAAGGAAGTGCGCCCGCTTACCGGCTATGTGCGCGGCGGCTGTTCGCCCCTGGGCGGCAAAAAAGCCTGGCCTGTTTTTGTGGACGCCAGCGCCGCCCGGCAAGAGGCTATATTTGTCAGCGCCGGTCTGCGCGGCGTCCAACTGCGCCTTGCCCCGTCAGACCTGCTCCGTGCCGTGCACGGCGCGTTTGCCACGCTGGCCAAAGCCGCTCCCCCGTCCGTAGAAGCGTAATCCTGCATATTGCTACACTAACAAGCCGGCGTTTTTCCTTTACTTTTCTTCACAGCTCCGCACTCTTATTGACATCCGGAGCGCTTTGCGTACTCTAAAAAGAGTATGCAAAGCCACGCCCTCCGCTACTGCGGCGGTCGCTTGCCGTGTTTTCCAGGCAGGCCGGTCCTGCTCATTCTACCGGAGCTTCTATGAAAAACCGCAATCTGCTTCTGACTCTGGTTCTGGTCACTTTTTTGCTGCTGCTGGGGGGCTGGATGCTTTCCTTCTTCCGCACCAGTGTGGCTGTACGCCGGGCTCCGACGTCTCCCGCGCCGGCTGCCGCAGCATCCGCAGCACCGACGGCGCAGCAGGCCCTGTTCAATCCTCCCCGGCCGGAGGACGCGCCGGAAAAAATCCGGCCCCAGGTTCTGCTGGGCTACAAAATCATGACCGAAACCCAGAAGTACGCCGGGCAGTACGTGGGCAACGGCCTTTCCTGTTCCAGCTGCCACTTTGACGGCGGCCGCAGCCTTGAGAGCATTCCGCTGGTGGGGTCTGGGGCCACCTATCCCCAGTACCGCAGCCGGCAGAAGTATACCACAGACCTGGCCCTGCGCGTGCAGGACTGCTTTGAGCGCAGCATGAACGGCAAGGCCCCGGCTCTGGACAGCCAGATCATGCAGTCCCTGCTGGTTTATCTACAGTGGATTTCCAAAGATATTCCCGTGTACGCCAAGCTGCCCTGGGCCCTGCCCCACAGCCTCGAAAACGCCCATCAGCCCGATGCGGCCGCAGGTGAGCGCGTGTACACCGAAGTCTGCGCCCGCTGCCACGGCAGCGACGGGCAGGGCACGGATATTGCCCCGGCCCTCTGGGGCGACGGTTCCTATAACGACGGCGCCGGCATGCACCGGGTGCGCACCTTTGCCGTGTTCACCTGGAAATTCATGCCCAAGAGCGCGCCCTCGCTCAAGCAGGAAGAGGCTCTGGACGTGGCCGCCTTTGTCAATAGCCGTCCTCGGCCCAAGTTCGTCGCCAGTCACCCTGAAGTCATCGAGCGGGTCATCCCCCTGCCGAAAGGAAAATAGGCCATGGTCTTTCCCATCCTGCATATTCCCGGCCTGGGCGACGGCATGACCATAGCCCTGGACGCCGTGCTGCATGTGCTCATCAGTCACGGGATGGCCATAGGCTTCATGACCATGCTCGTCCTGTTCCAGACGCTGACCTGGCGCGGCAAGGGCGCCTTTTGGGCGCGCATCACCCGTCGCCTGCTGGGCACAGCCGTGGTCATTACCACTTCTGTAGGCGCGGTGACGGGCGTGGGCATCTGGTTCATCACCGGGGCTCTGGCTCCGGAAGGCATAGGCGCGCTCATCCACCTCTTTTTCTGGCCCTGGTTCATTGAGTGGATGGCCTTTACCTCCGAGGTCTGTCTTCTGCTCATTTACTACTACCTTTGGGACAAGCTGCAAGAAACCCGTCCCGGACTGCTGGCCGCCGTGGGCTGGAGCTATGTGGGCATGGCGGTCATTTCCGCCGTGCTCATTTCCGGCATTCTGGGTTTTATGCTCACGCCGGACGGCTGGCCCTGGGGACGCTCCTTTACCGATGCCTACTTCAACCCCACCTTTATTCCCCAGGTCTTTCTGCGCCTGGGCGCCGGCCTCTGCCTGGGGGCGCTGCTGCTCCTGGGCTGGACAGCCTGGCGGTTTGACGGCACGGCGGTGCAACGCGCAAAAGCGCTGCGCTGCACCGGGGGCGCGGCGCTGGGCGCGGCGTTGGTCACGGCCGTAAGCGCCTGGATCTACTTTGCCCGCATTCCGGATACGTATCTGACCCACTGGAAGTTTGCGGTGGCCACATCCTACCTTTCACAACTGCCGGACTTTCTGCCGCTGCTCAATACGGCAGCAGCGCTCTGCATTGTGCTGGCGGCTCTGGCGGGCCTGGGCCGCCGCCCACTGCTCAGCCGCGCGCTCTGCATCCCCGCCCTGCTCTGCTGCGTGACGCTGTTTATGGAATTTGAACGGGTACGCGAATTTGTGCGCGGGCCCTACTTGGTGCCCGGCTACATGTACGCCAACCAGATTCCCCTGACGGAAAATGAAGCCCTGCTGGCCGGCAATGCCCCCCTCCTGCCGCGCACCCGCTGGCTGAACACGGATGCCGGCCTCTCCCCCGGTGAAACCGCCGGTCGGGCCCTGTTTGCCGCCAACTGCGGCGTCTGTCATGCGGAAAGCGGTATCAACGGCATTGACCAACGCCTGACCGGGCGCAGTCTGGATGGGGTGGTGGCCATGGTAGGCATAACCCAGCGCCTGGCCCCCTACATGACGCCCTTTACCGGTTCGGAAGAGGAGCGCCTGCTTCTGGCGCAGTATATCTACGGCCTGGCCGCGGCCCACGACAAAGCCCGCCACACCGTGGGGGAGAAGTAGCCATGCCGCAGTGGAACGACCTCTTTCTGACTTTGCCCGTTTCTGAAAACGTGCTGGACGCCCTGCTGTTCATCAGCTTCGGCCTGCATCTGCTGTTCGTGCTGCTTATGCTGGGTACGGCCATGCTGGGCCTGGCCCTGTTTCTGCACGCCCTGCTCCACAACAACACGGCACAGCAACCCTGGAACAGCCATCTGGTGCACAGCCACCTGGGCCTCAAAAGCCTGGCCGTGGTGCTGGGCGTGGCCCCTTTGCTGGTGATGCAGGTTCGCTATTCTTATGCCTTTTTTACCACAACGGGACTGTTTTCGTACAGCTGGCTGGCCATCATCCCTCTGCTGATCCTGGCCTTTCTGCTTATCGACGCCTTTGGGCACAAGCTCACTGGCAATGCCTTGCTGGCCTTTGTCTGCGGCATTCTGGGGGTAGGCGCGCTCATGACCGTGCCCGCCGTATTCACCGGCGCGCTGGCCCTTATGGAGCGTCCCCAGCTCTGGCCCGTCTTTGCTGCTGCGGGCTTTGGCCCACAAGCGCCGCCGGCCCTCCACTGGCTCTTGCGCTACCTGCATGTGCTGGGCGCGGCGCTGGTGCTGGGCGCGGCTTTCCACCTCTTTTTTTCCACCAAGGACCAGCCCCGCAAAGCCCTCATGCTGCGCCGCTGGCTGTGGTGGAGCCTGCTGGCCCAGCTGGTTCTGGGCCTGGGGCTGCTGCTCACTGTGCGGACGAGCTGGAACGGGCCGGTGCTGACCAGTCTGGCTGTGGGCGTGCTGGCGACTCTGGGCGTGCTGCTGGTGCTGCGGCGCACGGGACGACGTACGGCGCCGCCGGCGTTGTTGGCCTTGCTGCCTGTGGTTTTTGCGGCCATGCTCACAGGCCGGCAGCTTTTGCAGGATGCGGCCCTGGCCCCCATGCACGACACGGCCGTGGCCGCCCGAGAGGCCCGCGCGGCTGCACTGGCCCCCTTCAGCCAAAAGGCCCTGGAAAATTTTGCGCTCAAGCTGCGCACGGTCTATGACAATGGCGACACCATCTATGACGGGGCCTGCGCGCCCTGTCACGGACTCGACGGACGCGGCCAGGGCCCGGAAGCGCGCCACCTGCGCATTCCCGCCGCAGACCTGGCCGCCATCCGTGCGGACAGAGGCTACGCCTATGCGCTCATCCGCGATGGCGTGCCCGGTTCCGGTATGCCCTACTTCCGACTGTACGACCGTAAAAAACTGGAAGGCGTGCTGGATACGTTGGACAAACGTTACAGCATGCTGGCAGACACGCCCCAGCCGCCGCACGACATCACGCCCCAGGCGCTTACGGTCTGGATCGACGTCTGCGCCGTGTGCCACGCGGCCAACGGTGCGGTGTCGGACTTCGGCAAAACCCTGCGCCCGGCCCCGCCGGACCTGCGCCGTCTGAGCGTGAGCCACCAGCGCGCCCTGCACGTCATTACCGAAGGCTACCCCGGCACGGTCATGCAGCCCTTCCGCCACCTGCCCGCACCCATATTGGACGACCTGGCCGTCATCAGCGGCCTGTTCCGGGTACAGCTGCCACAGGGCAAGCCTTGATCTCGGATTGTCGTTCCCGCATTGTCGTTAAGAAAACAAACGGAGGGGGCCTGCGCCAAAAAAGATAACTGCTTTTGCGGGCCACTACGCCCTGTTTGTTAGGACAGATTACCTTTGAGGATGCGTATTCTCAACGTTCAAGGCGCGCTCGTTACGACGCTTAACCGCGCAACTACAGAGCGCCGCTGTCTTTGCTCGTAACTTCCTTCGTCGCGACGGCCAAGTTCCTGCGTTGCAACGGCTGAAGCTGCGCTTGCGCCTCCGCGGGGGGGGGCTTGCGCAACCGCCAGGGCATTTCAAAATTGAAATGCCCTGAGACGGGCCAGGCACACTTTGGGCACACGCTTTTTCTTGACGCCTTGCCGACGCTGCGCTATACGCTTGCTGCGGCAAGGCGCTGTACACAAGC
>OOAQ01002368.1_pt1 | contig 11367 bp, 6 predicted proteins | sample 1671051 | NCBI WGS metagenome assembly OOAQ01 (sample SAMN06348117, study PRJEB24527) | human gut metagenome | biome: human gut; feature: ankylosing spondylitis patient; material: feces | host: Homo sapiens | place: China | collected 2015-10
GTTAGGGACAGTGAATGTGAATTTTACGGATGAAGAAATCGGTAATATTTTGGACTATTGCCTGAGAGGCAAAGGTATAAATTACAGCATTGTGAACAATCATGTGGTGATTCGCAAAGGGGAACAGCAGTTGCCTCAGCAGAAAGCCCGGAAAATCACAGGTAAGGTGTTGGACAAGGCAAATCACGAGCCGCTGCCTGGTGCAACAGTGAAAATCAAAGGTACGAACATTGGTACTGCAACTGATATTACCGGGGCTTTCCAATTGTCGGTGTTGGAAGACAATACCGAATTGGAAGTATCCTTTATCGGTTATGCTCCCCAAAAGATCACACTAGGGAAAAGCAATGAGGTTACAGTTTATTTGGAACCTCAGACCTCGGAAATGGAGGAAGTGGTGGTGACCGGTATGTTTACCCGTAAAGCAGACAGCTACACCGGTGCCGTAACTACGATAAAGAAAGAAGAACTGCAGCGGGTAGGCAATCAGAATATCCTGCAATCGTTGAAAAATATCGATCCCTCTTTTCAGGTGTTGGAGAACAATGATTTCGGTTCTGACCCGAACCGGGTTCCGGAAATCCAGATGCGGGGAGCTTCCAGCTTTACGGATATGAAGGATAAATACCAGACCAATCCGAATCAGCCGTTGTTTATCGTAGACGGTTTTGAACAGACCATTGAAAAAGTGATGGATATGGATATGAACCGGGTGGCTTCCATTACCTTGTTGAAAGATGCCACGGCCAAGGCATTGTATGGTTCCAAAGGTGCGAACGGTGTGGTTGTGATTGAAACCTTGGCACCGGAAAAAGGGAAAATGAGGGTTTCTTATACCGGGAACCTGAATCTTCAGATGCCTGATCTTTCCAGTTACAATCTGGCGAATGCAGCGGAGAAATTGGAAATAGAAAAAAGGGCGGGCGTTTATACCTCTACCGGCGGTAATCCGATAGAACAACAGCAACTTGACGAAAAGTACAATTCCTATTATAATGAGGTGTTAAGAGGAGTAGATACCTATTGGTTGAGCAAACCGCTTCGGGTTGGTGTCGGGCATAAACACTCCTTGACTTTCGAGGGGGGAGACGATGCCGTACGTTATGGTGTGGATTTTCAGTACAACGATGTGGCCGGTGTTATGAAAGGTTCTAACCGGCAGACGATTTCAGTTGGCTTTAATTTGCAATATCGCTACAAATCCCTGATTTTCCAGGAACAACTGTCGGCTACCTTTAATAAGGCTAAAGAATCTCCTTATGGTAATTTTTCCGAATATGCCCGTTTGAATCCTTATTGGAGGGCTTATAACGAAGACGGTTCCATTAAAGAGATTATGGGGGATTATGAGCTTGCCAATTATCAAGGGACCAAACCGATTTATAACCCATTGACGAATGCGAGTATCAATACCAAGAACCAGAGTTCCTATACAGACATCACCAATAATTTCTATGTAGAATGGCTGGCATTCTCGGGTATGCGTTTCAAGGGCCGTTTGGGAATCGTTAACCGGAAAGATGAGTCTGAAGTTTTCTATCCGCGCGATCATACCATGTTTAAGGATATAGACATTAATTCTGAAGAATATTTTGAGCGAGGCAGCTATAGTATGGGAAACGGAAAGAACTTTGAATACAATGCGGATTTATCCGCCAACTATTCCAAAGAATTTGGCCGTCACTTAGTATTCGTCAATGCACAGTGGAGTTTCAGCGAAAAGAAATACAATTCAGTGGAATTTGCGGCCCGAGGTTTTGCCAACGATAAGATGGATTACATCACTCATGCCAAGGAATATGCTACCGGTGCACCAACCGGAAGCGAGTCTCTGGCCAGGGAAACCAGTGCGTTGATTTCGACCAACTATTCATACGATAACCGTTATCTATTGGATGCGACTTATCGGGCAAATGCTTCTTCTCTGTTCGGAAACGATAAAAGATGGGGACACTTCTGGTCGGCAGGTATCGGCTGGAACGTACACAAGGAGCATTTCTTAGAAGATTTGGAGGGATTGGATCAGTTGCGATTCCGGGCATCCACCGGATATTCCGGCTCTCAGAACTTCAATTCCTACCAGGCTATGGCTACCTATAAATATTACAATGAGGTCTATGATAATATCATCGGTTCTTATTTGCTGGGCTTGGCCAATCCGGACTTGCAGTGGCAAAAGACCCGGGACAATAATTTCGGAGTAGACCTGACCTTGTTTGATGCCTTGGATGTGACATTTGACTATTATGTGAAAAATACCGAGAACCTGCTGACTCCGGTATCTTTGCCGCCTTCTGCCGGTTTTTCTTCCTATACGGAGAACTTGGGCGAAACCAAAAACAAGGGGGTTGAATTTAAAGTAAATTACCGGGTGTTGAAAAATAACGACAAAGCCATGTATCTTTCCGTTTTTGCTTCCGGTATGCACAATAAAAACCGGATCACCAAGATTTCGGATGCATTGTCTGTAATGAACAATGAGCGTGACAAAGAGAAAGCCAACGGTGGCGGCGGAAATCCGAATTTAGAGGAAAATTCCGGCATAACCAAACCCTCTGTACGGTATGCCGAAGGCCAGTCTATGGATGCAATCTGGGCGGTACGTTCCTTGGGAATCGATCCTGCTACCGGAAAAGAAGTGTTCCTGGATTTGGACGGAAAAATGGTTTACGGATGGAAGGCTGAAAATCAGGTGGTCGTAGGCGACAAACAGCCTAAATTGAGCGGTACCTTTGGCTTTAACTTCGAGTATAAAGGTTTTAGTGTAAATACGTCTTTCTATTACAAACTGGGCGGTCAGTATTACAACCAGACCTTGGTGGATAAAGTAGAGAATGTGGATATCCAGTACAATGTGGACAAGCGGGTGCTTGACGATCGTTGGACAACTCCCGGTGTGCCTGCCAAATACCGCCGGTTCAATCCCAATGATGCTTTGACCCGTCCGACTTCCCGCTTTGTGCAGGATGTCCGGGAATTGCAGATGACCTCTCTGAATGTCGGGTACGATTTCAGGTATTGTAATTTTTTGAAGAAGAGTGGGATTGAACGCTTGAAATTGCAATTCTACATGAATGACGTATTCCGGACTTCTACCATTAAGGCTGAAAGAGGAATTGAATATCCTTTTGCGAGGTCATGTTCTTTTTCTTTGCAGGCTACTTTCTAACGGATAATAATGATTATAACTAAGAAAAACAGATATGATGAAGAAAAACATATACCGTTTGCAAGTGGTGTTCCTGCTGGTTGCGGGTTTGTTGAGTGCCACTTCGTGCAATGATTGGCTGGACGTGAAGCCCAAAACGGAAGAAGAGGCGGAGGAATTGTTCTCTACGATAGACGGATTTAAATCGGCTTTGGCCGGAGTGTACATCGGTTTATCCCAGTCCGGGCTTTATGGCCGGGAAATGACATTCGGTATGGTAGGCGTATTGGGACAGGAATGGGGAGATGGAGCTACTTTGAAGACAAATTATTCAGCTTACAATTATTTATTGAATTATAATTATGAGCAGAGTGTGTCCAAGGCGTTGATCGACGTTGTTTGGAATAAGATGTATGAAAACATAGCGAATGTGAATACCTTGATCCAATATACAGATCTGAAACGGGAAGTTTTGGGTGATTATTATGAAGTGGTGAAAGGGGAAGCTTTGGCTTTACGGGCTTATATGCATTTCGATCTTTTACGCTTGTTTGCTCCATACGATTTTACAGCGGAAGCCGAGCCGGCAATTCCATATGTACGCGAAGCTGTCCCGGCTATAGCTCCTCAGCTGACACCGGCCAAATTTGTCGAATTGGCTTTGGCAGATGTCGATGACGCCTTAGGATTACTGAAAGAGGATCCGGTTTATACCGGTGCTGATGTTGCGGGAGAGGATAACGGTTATTTGGCTAACCGGAATTTCCACCTGAATTATTATGCCGCTTTGGGACTGAAAGCCCGGATTGCTCTTTATGCCCAAAACAAGACGATGGCATACGAGGCAGCACATGAAGTCATTCTGGCACAACAGGAAAAAGGCCTTTTCCCTTGGGTAAAGCTGGAAGATATCACGACGACCGTAGTGAATCTGAGGGACAGGACATTCTCTTCCGAACATCTGTTTGCTTTTAATGCAACAAAATTGGAAGATTACATCAAAACGTATTTTCGGGAGATATCGACCCCATTGACGGAACGGTTACGGCCGGATGAACTGTATGAAGCGGACGATTACCGTGTGAATCTTTATGAGACTTACAGCGGTTTTACGGATGTGTTGACCAAATTCTGGCAAATGGATAGAGAGTACGTATCGGGTCAGGGATATGTAAGTCCGAAACGGGACCGGATGCCGGCTATCCGGATCGCAGAAATGTATTACATTGCGGCAGAAGCGTTGAAAGATACGGATATGCCGGCTGCACTCGGACTGTTGAATACACTGCGGATACACCGGGGATTAACGGAAGTAAAGAATCTGAGCAAAGAGGAATTACAACAGGAATTGGAAAGGGAATATTACCGGGAAATGATCGGTGAAGGGCAGGTGTTTTTTTATCACAAACGGATGAATACCAAAATGATTGCTACTGCCAATGCTGTCTATGTGCTTCCGATGCCGGATGATGAGATTAATTTGGGACAACGTCAATAACGTAAATGTTGCATTATGAAAAAGAGATTATTAATAGGAATATTAGGGTTCGCAGGCTTGCTTACGGCTTGCTCGGAAGATGAGATCGATTTTTACACCGGACCGGCGGCAGTCAATATAACGATTGACGGCGATGGTACCTTTGTTCAGGGGGGAATCGATTTGGAAAAAACATTTGATATCCAATTGGCTGTACAGGGCGAACATTCCGATAAGGATCGGGTTTTGAAATTTGCTTTTGGCAAGGAACATACGGCTGTTGCCGGAACCAATTTCGAATTGCCGATGGAAGTAACTTTGGAAGCCGGGCGTTTAGATACGGTAATTCAGTGTAAAGTATTCCGTGAAGGTTTGACGACGGAGCCGTTGATGTTCGACTTAATGATTGATCCGACCGGAGATTTTGCCGGAGGAGTGTATGATGAAGTATTAGTCAAAATGATGATTGGTTTCCCGACGGCATGGGTAGATCCCTCAGGTTGGGCTGCTGATTATTGGTTGGGCAAATGTACGCAGGCTAAATATGCATTTGTATTTGAACAGTTGGGAACTGTGGATTTGGGGCCTTATCAGGGAAATTTTGGTATGGGATATATGAATTTGGCTAGTAAATTTAATGAAATTCTGGAAAAAGATCCGAGGTTGGATGATGACGGACAGGTCATGAGATTTGGTAATGGCTATTAATTTATAATTAACATGTTATGAAAATTTGCAGATATATAGGATTTTCTTTTGTCTTGGCGATGTTTTTACTGACATCCTGTTTTGATGACAAGGGAAACTACGATTACAAAGAGATTGGGGAAGCGGTTATAAAGGCAATACCTGGTGTGACGGATAACGGGGATAAATTGGTCTGCCTGGAAAATGAACATATTCAATTAACTCCCGAACTAGAATTTAAGGAAGGTACGACGGCTGAGGATTACGAATTTATTTGGTACCGTTATCCCCAGCAGCCGCAAGGAACGTACCAGCATTATGAACAAGGGGATACTTTGGCGATGACCCGGAATTTGGATTATCGTATAGTAGACAGTCCGCGCGATTATTGGTTGGTATATAAGGTTATCAATAAGAAAACCGGAGCGCAGAATGAACAAAGGTTTGAATTTATCATTTCGGCTGTGAACGGTTGGATTGTTTTGGACGAAGATGCGGCTGGAAACGGCGATTTGCAGATCATCCGCGACAAAGACATCGTGGAGGGAGGAAATGGACAGGTAGTGAAGGATTATTTTTCCGTGAATAATGGTGGTAAAAAAATGCAAGGGGCCCGGTTTATCGGAATTTGTACAAATTCGTCGGTTTCGAATCTATATGTATATTCGGATGAAGGCGCATATATTATGGATGCTTCTACCTACAAGGAAAGAGAAGATGCAACCTATGCCGGATTGTTCAATTCTGTCGTTACATTGGATGCGGTTAATCCTCAGGCACATGTGTATGAAACCGATCATCGCCGTATGGATGTATTGGTGAATAATCATAAAGTGTATGCGATTGCTTATATCATGATGGGTGAAAGTCAGTATTCGGAGGCGAAAGGAGTGGATGATTATGTGGCGGCTCCGGCCATCGCCCCGGTGCGGATAAGCGGCCATGATAATTGTGCGGTATTGTTTGATACCAAAAACAATCGTTTTATCACAATTTCCGGATCTAAAGCTTTGGCGGCACCGGTATCTGCCGGAGGAGCTTTCAATACGGCTGCCATTGATCCGGATTTGGAATACGTATATATGAACGAGGGTAAAGACAGCGAGACTTGCTTAGTTATGAAGCATAAGACAACCGGTGATTTCTATCTGTTCCGGGCTAATTTGGCAGCGACTGAGCCGGTGGCTGTTGCGTGTGAGAACCTGGGTAACTTGACCGATATGAGTGAGGCGAAACAGTTTGTTTTTGGTATTAGGGGAAATGTCCTGTTTTATGCTACGGATACCAAAGTGTACGCTTGGCGTAACGGTAAAGAGGAGGCTACGGAATGTATGACGGTCGGAGCGGGTGAGCGGATCAGCCAAATCAAGATCTACAATAATCCTTCGGACAACGTTATGACGGGCAAAGTGCTGTTTGTAGCGACACAAAAAGGAGATGAAGGGAAAGTATACAAGGCTGTATTCAATGAGATGTCGGGTCTGTTGCTGGAAGAACCGTTGGAATATACCGGATTCAAACTTATCAGGGATATGTTTTATAAATAATGATTATGGAGGGACTGTTGCATTTATTTGTGACAGTCTTATCCATTTAAATTTAACAATGAAATTATGAAGAACAGAAAAAGGATTGGGATGAAATGGTTGGGAGGAGTGATGTTGGTATTGTTGTCACTGACAGGGAATGCCCAAAAAACAGTATTTCAAAACCTGACGTGGGAACAGGCTGCGGAGTTGGCACAGAAAGAGAATAAGATTATTTTGGTGGATGCCATGCGGGAACCCGCTACACCGGAGGCTCGGAAACAAAAAGACAAGGAAGAGGCGGTATGGCAGAAGGTTGCTGCCAACCTGGAATTTTGTAAACAGCATGTGGTGGCCATCCGTATCGATATGGCTTCTGAGGCTGGGAAAGAGTTTGCTCCGAAATTGGTGATGAATATGTATCCGACCTATGGTTTCTTCATGCCGAACGGTGATATTTTGGGTACGGTCAGTCCGTTTCTGTTGGCTAAAAATCCGGAACTTTTCCTGGAAAGAGGGAAAAAGGCCTGGGAGCAGGCCGAAGTGAAGAGAAACAACAAACGTTCTATTGTCTTTGAGGAAATCGGTTTGAAAGAAGCATTGGAAAAAGCTAAAAAAGAAAATAAACTGGTTTTCATTGATGCTTATACCGCTTGGTGCCAGCCTTGTGTCATGATGGGAAAAAATGTGTTTACCCTGGACAAAGTGGCCGATTTTTATAACCGGAATTTCATCAATCTGAAAATTGATTTCGGGAAAGAAAAAGAGTTGGCGGAGAAATATGCGGTACGTGGCTATCCGGCTTTCCTGTTCCTGAACGGAAACGGCAAACTGGTTCATGCGGGAGGTGGTTATACGGAAGCCGATGCTTTCATCGGTTATGGGCAGGAGGCATTGAAAAAAGCGGAAGGCATTGTCTTCTTCAAAGGGACCTGGCAACAGGCTTTGGAACAGGCCCGGAAAGAAAACAAACTGATTTTCATGGATTGTTATACCTCTTGGTGCGGACCCTGCAAGATGTTGGCGAAAGAGGTATTTACCGATCCGGAGGTGGCTGCTTTCTTTAATGAGAAGTTTGTGAATGTAAAGGTGGATATGGAGAAAGGTGAGGGGATGGAACTGAAAGAACAGTATAAGGTATCGGCCTACCCGACCTTGAATTTCATCGACGGTAATGGCGGGTTGCAACATTGTGTTGTAGGCGGCATGCCGGCGGATGCTTTGATCGCCCAGGCTAAATTGGCTTTGGAAGGGAAAGGACTGATTGCTTTGCAAACGCTTTACGTACAGGGAAACCGGGAATCTCAGTTTATCGAAGATTACCTGACGGCTTTGGATATGGGTAATCAGGCGGCCGAGGCTGAAAAAGTGGCTTTGGATTATTTAGGGAAGATAGAGCGGGCACAATTGAAAGAAAAAGCGAACTGGGATATGTTCAACAAATACATTAACGATGTCGATTCGGATATTTTCCGGTATGTGTACGACAACCGGAATGAGTTTGCCGGACTTTTCGGAGAAAAGGAAGTTAAGGCAAAAATTCGGAAAGTCTGGATGTTGGGGGCCAATCGCTATGTCACGGGAGAGGGAGAAGAAGTTGTGTACGACCAAAAAGGTTTTAAAAAATATGTGAAACGTCTGTCCAAAGCGGATGTGGACGGAAAAACGGATATCATTGAAAATGCCCGCATGACCAATGCCGAAAAATTGGGGGATTGGAAGACTTATATTGCGCTTGGCAGTGAACAGCTGAAAAACGGGAAAGTGGGTGATCTCGTTTTATATAACTGGGGATTGCGGATTATCCGGGGGTGCAAGGACTCTGCATTGAGGATGCAGGCAGCTCAATGGTTTGATGATGCTGCAGCAAAATCGAAAGAAGGACCGATGTCATTCAAGGTTTATTTTGAAAGAGTAGCCAATGATTTGAAACAAGATTATAAAGAAAGCAAATAAACAATTGAAATAGAATATGAAGAAGATTTTTAGTGTTGTGTTGGGCGGTTGCCTGTTGTTGGGTGCTTGTGCTGCTACTGAACAGAAGACGATCACCATTAAAGGGAAGGTGCAGTTTCCGGATAATCAGTATAACATGGAGATTGTGGAACGGAACGGTTTTGACAAGACCATTATCGACTCCTGTAAGGTAAATAAGGACGGAACTTACCGGTTTACCATGAAAGTGGATCGTCCCGGTGTGTATACGTTAGAGTGCCAGAAATGGCAGTCCGTACAGTTTTGGGCAGAGGATGAGGATTTGGAAATTAATTTCCGTGGTATGGATACGGCCCGGATCAAGATCAAGAATCCACCGTATGTGTATATCAATGGTGGGCCTAACAATGAAGTGATGAATTTGATGAACTGGGATGGCTACCGGGGTTATCAGCTAATGATCGGGATTTCGCAGGGTGTGTATCGGATTCAGGGATTGGATGACCAGGCAAAACAGGAAACTTCTATGAAATTTTATGATATGCTGAGCGATGAATCCAGAGCCCGGATCAAGTATATCGCAGAGCATTATGCTGACCGGAACAGTGTGCTGGCGGTGTTGCCGATGTTGCGCGGAAACGAGAATGCGGAGCTGGTTGAAAAGGTTCTGGCCAAATTGGAAGCTAAAAATCCGGATTATGCGCCATTGAAAAAATATAAAGCGGATATGGCCGAGGTAAAAGCTTTGCGTGAAAGTCTTACCGAGGGGAAAGTGGCTCCCGAATTTTCATGCCCGACTCCGGATGGGAGCAAGAACTTAGGACCTCAAGACTTTAAAGGAAAAATTCTGGTATTGGATTTCTGGGCGTCCTGGTGTGGTCCTTGCCGGGCTGAAATTCCGCATTTGAAAGAGGCTTTCGAGGCCTATAACAAAAAGGGTGTCGAATTCCTGAGCGTTTCTATCGACAAAGATGGCGCCGCCTGGCGGAAAGCAATGAAAGAGGAAAATATGCCTTGGGCTCAGGTGCAGGCTCCTAAGGCCGGTAAGGATGTGATGAAATTGTATCAATTCTCTGGAATTCCCTATATTCTGGTCTTGGATCAGGAAGGACGGATCGTCGGTAAAAATCTGAGAGACAAAGCATTGATGGATAAATTGGAGGAGATGGTGAGCGGCAAAAAGAAGGAGAGCGTGGCCATGCCGGCGATGGGAATGTAATTTTAGGTAAATTTGACACACTCTACGGAGTATCGGATTATTTACATTGAAAAAGAATATACATATGAAAAAATTATTTTTATTGACCCTGTTAATGGCAGGAGTGATGATGGGAGTGGAGGCTCAGAACCGGAGTATCGGTTTTGAACAGACCAGAGAATGGAAAAAGGTCATCAAAAAAGCTAAAAAGGAAAAGAAGCTGATTTTTGTGGACTGTTACACTTCCTGGTGCGGTCCTTGTAAGATGCTGGCTAAAGATGTATTTACCCGGGATGAAGTAGCGGATTATTTCAATGCCAATTTTGTATGTGCCAAATACGATATGGAGAAGGATGCCGACGGAGTGATCCTGAAAGACCGGTTCGGGGTGAAAGCATTTCCTACCTTGGTATTTGTAGACCCGGCCACCCAACAGGTGGTGCACCGGATGGTAGGGGCCGGATCGGCCGATTGGCTGATTGCAGGAGCCAAGCTGGCCAACGATCCGCAGAATAACCTGAGCGCCATGATCAAACGTTATGAGGCCGGAGAAAGAGGTGAACAGTTTTTATCTGCCTATCTGGCTGCCTTATCCGCTGCCTATATGGCCGAAGAGCAGGGTAAGGTGGCAGCCGAATACCTGAATTCGCTTTCAGAAGAACAGTTGGCTACCAAAGAGAATTGGGAGCTGGTGAAAAAGTATGTCAGTGATCCGTTGTCAGAACCTTTGAAAAAAGTCATGCAGAGCCGGGACAAATTTTATGCCGTGGCCGGTAAAGAGGTGGTCGACTATAAGCTGGATAACAGTATTATGGGAGCAACCATGAGACTGGCAGCTTGGCGTCCGGGTATGGATCAGGTTTTTGATGAAAAACGGAACGAAGAACTGATCGGTTACTTGCTTTCTGTCGATTATGCCGGGGCTCCGGCTGCTTTGGCACAGCTTTATACGGCTGCTTATATCCGTAAAGGGGATTTCCGCGGTATGCTGGATAAAATGAAGGAAGTGTTGAGTTATAATATGTTCCGGGCTGGAGCAGACCAGCATTATTTCCAGAACAATATCGAGGCCCTGACACTTTGCGACGATAAGGCATTAGTAGAGGAAGGTATCAAGTGGATTGACGAAGTATGCCTGAATACTTCCGATTATTTTACAAAAGCCAATCTGATGAATTCTAAAGCCCGGCTGCAAACCAAAATAGGGGATACGCTTGGTGCTGATAAATCCAAAATGGAAGAAGAAAAATATAATAAAGAAGGAGAGAGACGAAGCGGTGGTAAAGTTATGAGAGCTATGCGGATGAATTAAGAATTAGGGTTTGCCTGATAGAAAAGCTATTTAACAGGTTGAAGTTTTTCCGTTAGAACCGGACTTTGATTTGTTAAATAGCTT
>OOAQ01002369.1_pt1 | contig 11364 bp, 8 predicted proteins | sample 1671051 | NCBI WGS metagenome assembly OOAQ01 (sample SAMN06348117, study PRJEB24527) | human gut metagenome | biome: human gut; feature: ankylosing spondylitis patient; material: feces | host: Homo sapiens | place: China | collected 2015-10
GAAAACGCTGGTAGCCATGAGAATACACTCCATCTAAAGAAGAATCGGCGAAATTCTTCGCCGATTCCTCTGCACGTTTCTCATCGAAACCATTTTTCACAAGAATGCTCTGTAATTTTTCTTTCATTTCTTCGTAGAAAACCCGCATTTTACATTCCTGCCTTTTTATTTATCTGGAGATTTTATATCATCAAACAAGCTTCATGTCAACCAGAACCTGATGAAGTTTCTCCTTCTCTTCTGGTGTCAGCTCGCCGATCGGTGCCAGGCACTTGCCAACCGGGATGCCCTGCTGTACAAGCCCTTCCTTAATAACAGCCGGGAAAGTACCCATACCGCATGCGATACGGAGCGGTGCCAGTTCAAACTGTGCATCCAAAGATCCCTTGAGATCACCTTCCATAAATTTGTCGTAGATATCAGCTGCGATACGTGGAGCTACGTTTGCACAGGATGCGATCGCACCTGTTGCACCATAGCACAGAGCTGCATGAATCAGAGTATCTCTTCCCATCAGTACGTGGAAGTTATCATTGTCTCTTGTCAGACGGATGTACTCTGCTGCATTTGTCATATCACCGGTGCTGTCCTTGACTGCAACGATGTTGTCGATCTCAGCCAGTTTTGCAACAGTTGCCGGTGTAATGGTTACGTTTGTTTTTGGTTTGTTGTTGTAAAGGATGATCGGAAGTGAAGTGCTTTCTGCGATTTCCTTATAGTAAGCGTACAGTTCGTCCTGTGTCTGGGATACAAACATTGGTGTCAGTACGGAAACTGCATCCACTCCAACTTCTTCGCAGATCTTTACCAGGCGGATAACGCCTCTTGTTGTGATATGGTTTGCACCGCCGTAAACCGGAACACGACCTCTTGTCTCATCTTTGACTGTTTCAAGGATCTTGCGATAGGTATCGTCATCGAATGCGTAAAACTCTCCGGTCGTTCCCAGTGGAAACAGACCATGCACGCCGTTGTCGATCAGATGATTGACCATCTGACGCAGTACTGGATAGTTTACTTCTCCGTCATCTGTAAGTGGTGTGATGATTGGTGGAATAATTCCTCTTGGTACAAATCCCATTGTTTTTTCCTCCTCGTTGTTGCTATATTTTTTGGATTGAATGATCTTGTTATATGTTTTAATTTTTGTTCATTGATTTTAGATAAAGAACTGTGCGATAAGCAGTTCCAGTACACCAACGCCCGACATGATCATCGATACGGCCGTCTTGCATCGAACCTGGTCTTTCAGTTCTGTCAGTCCGAACATTCCGTTGAATACCCAGAATCCACTGTCATTGAAGTAGGAGAATGAAATCGCACCTACGCAGCAGGAAAGGGACATAAGAAGCGGGCTGATGCTTAAAACACTCATAAGTGGTGCTGTCAGGGAAGCTGCTGTTGTGATCGCAACTGTTGCAGATCCAAGTGCGATACGCATCAAAGCTGCGATGATGAACGGGATCAGTACTGCCGGGAGTGCCCAGGATGTAACCATTTCACCAAGAGCTGTACCAATACCACTTACTTTTACTACGTTTCCAAGAGATCCGCCGGCACCTGTGATCAGCATGATGATACCGGTATCTTTGATAGCGTCATCCATCATCTTGAGAACAGCTTTGTTATCTTCCTTCGGAACAAGTCCGTAGATTGCAAGAAGTGTACCGATTCCAAGTGCTACGATCGGAGAACCAAGGAAATCAACTACGCTGTTGCTGATACCAACAAAACCAAGTACAGTTTTGAGAAGGATCAGGATGATCGGAACAAAGATCGGTGCTACAGATACCCAGAAGCCCGGGAGTGGTTTTGCATCCATCATTGCATTGAGTTCATCCATGGATTTGATGTATTCCTGTTTGAATTCTTTTCTGTCAAATCCACCTTCATCGTTCGGAACCTGATAGATTTTCTTGTAAAAAACTACTACGATCAGCATCGGAATGGAGATCAGTGCACCACCGATGATCATCTGGCCTACATCGACATTGAACATTCCGGCTGCTGTCAGCGGACCAGGTGTCGGAGGTACCAGACAGTGTGTCAGCTGAAGACCAACTGCCAGTGAAAGTGCAAGTCCAACTACAGATTTACCGGTTACTTTGGACATTGCCTTGCAAAGAGGTGCAAAAATTACGATCGCGGAGTCTGCAAATACCGGAATGGAAATGAACCATCCTGTGATCGCCAGTGCCCATTCTTCGTTTTTCTGACCGATCAGTTTGATAAAGCTGTATGCCATTTTTTCGGCGGCTCCGGATTTCTCCAGGATACCGCCCATCATAACGCCAAGACCGATGATGATACCGGTGCTCTTTAATGTGCTTCCAAATCCTTCCTGAATGGCTGTGATCAGACCAGTCTGAGTTGTGCCGTCAGCGAGGGTAATATCTGAGATCGGCATTCCGCCGATGATTCCTGTGATCATGGCTGCGATCAGAAGGGCCATGAAGGAATGTACTTTTGTTTTCATTACCAGGACGATCATTACGATGATTCCTAATGCCAGTCCTAATAACATTCTTGTTGATTCAGACATGTTTTTTCCTCATACTCTTTCCATATATTCATTCACTAAAGTTTTTAAGGTAACCTATTTTGCTGATAAAATCTTATCTTACGAGACACGGACGCTTGTTATCGAATTTCCATCCCGGGATCAGATACTGCATGCCTTTTGCATCGTCACGTGCTCCCAGACAGTTGTCCATGTAAAGTTTGTGTGCTTTGAGAACCTGTTCGCGGTCAACTTCGATTCCAAGTCCACCTTTTTTCGGAAGATCAATGCATCCGTCAACGATTTTCATCGGCTGTTTTGTGAGACGCTCGCGTCCTTCCTGCCAGATCCAGTGTGTGTCGATTCCATTCATCTTTCCTGGGATTGCTGCTGCGCACTGTACGACCATTGCAAGGCTGACATCGAAGTGATTATTGGAATGACATCCCCACATCATGCCGAAATCGTTGCACATCTGACCTACTCGAACGGAACCGTTCATAGTCCAGAAATGCGGGTCTGCAAGCGGAATATCTACGCTCTGCAGGGACAGGCAGTGATGCATCTGGCGCCAGTCTGTGTTGATCATGTTGGTTGCTGTCGGCATTCCGGAGAGCTGTCTGAACTCTGCCATAACTTCACGTCCGGAGAATCCGTTTTCTGCGCCGCATGGGTCTTCACAGTAAGCAAGACATTCTTTGAGCTGTGGAGCAATCTCCAGTGCTTCTTTGAGGCTCCAGCAGCCGTTCGGGTCGAGATCAACTCTTGCATCCGGGAATGCTTTTTTGATCGCCTGAACTGCTTTGAGTTCTTCCTTCGGTGCAAGTACGCCGCCTTTAAGCTTGAAATCTACGAAGCCGTATTTTTCATGGGTCGCTTTTGCAAGTGCTACGATTGCTTCTGGTGTAAGGGCTTCTTCGTGACGGAGACGGTACCAGTCGCATTCTGCATCTGGTTCTTCTTCGTACGGAAGATCTGTTTTTTTGCGGTCTCCAATGTAGAAGAGGTAGCTTAAGAACTGTACTCTTTCTCTCTGGATTCCATCACCCATCAGAGCTGCTGCCGGCACATCAAGGAATTTTCCGAGAAGGTCAAGCAGAGGTGCTTCGATCGCTGTTACTACATGTACTCCGGTACGAAGGTCGAATGTCTGTAAGCCACGCACGTCATCTTTGATATTTTCATCCAGCCATTTACGAACCTTGTTGAGCGTCTGTTTGTAATCTGCAATGCTTGTTCCGATCACCAGGTCTTTTACCTGCTCAAGTGCATTTGTGATCTTCTCTCCTCCCGGAACTTCTCCAACACCTTCTACTCCGTTGGAATCTGTCAGGATCACGATGTTTCTTGTAAAGTAAGGTGCATGTGCGCCGGAAAGGTTTAATTCCATACAGTCATGTCCGGCTACCGGGAAAACTTCCATTTTTTCTACAACAGGTATCATTTTTCTTCCTCCTAGAATATTCGAAATCATTGTGGCCTCAATGTTTTTCTTTGTTTGTTTTGTATGTATTTTATTATATACATTCTGGCTTTTTGTTCAATTCGCAGAATACCCAAGAAGGTTCTTGTGATTTTTATGGTTTCGTTAATGTTGCAGGTTTTGAAATGATATATTTCATTTTAATCGCATTTTATTTCATGCATTGCGTAAAATGCATGTTTTTTGACGATTTAGGGTAAAAAAAAAGCGGGTCGCTTGATATTTACAATTTCAACTGCATACACATGCAGGCATGAGATGCAGTTGAAATTTTGAAACCTGGATATCAGGTGATCGGTGCCGGGTTGAAGATGCAGAGGTCGTTGTGGAGTTTGTATTTCTCTGCGAAGGACTGATCCTTGCCGCTTGCAACTGCGATGATCTTGTTGAACAGCTGGGTTCCGATTTCCTGGATCGTTGCTTCGCCTGTTGCGATCGGACCGGCGTTGACATCGATCAGATCCTGCCACATGGCTTTCATTTCATTTCTTGAACAGACTTTGATGACCGGAGCTGCTGCGAGTCCATATGGAGTTCCGCGGCCTGTCATAAATACCTGCAGAGTGATTCCTGATGCAAGCTGGCATGGACCGCAGACGATATCGCTTGCCGGTGTCGCTGCATAGATAAGACCGTGTTTGGTTGGTTTTTCTGCCGGGGAAAGTACTTCCACGATCGGTGAGCTTCCTGATTTTGCAATGGAGCCCATGGCTTTTTCTACGATGTTGCAGAGTCCGCCTTTTTTGTTTCCCGGGGTCGGGTTAGCGCTTCTGTCTACGTTTCCTTCTGCAAGGTAATGATCGTACCAGCGCATTTCTGCTGCAAGTTTGTCTCTTACTTCTGCGCTGACGCAGCGTTCTGCAAGGTAATGTACTCCGTCACGTACTTCTGTTACTTCGGAGAACATAACGGTTGCGCCGCCTTTTACCAGCATGTCTGCCGCATATCCTGCGGATGGGTTTGCAGTCACGCCGGAGAATGCATCGCTTCCACCGCACTGCATGCCGATGCAGAGTTTGGATAATGGAAGTGTTTCTCGTTTTCTTTCGTTGAGGATCGCGAGTTTTTTGTCTGCCATTTTCATGAGGGCATCAACCATGGCATCGAAACCTTTCTGTTCCTGGAGGATGATGACATTTTCAGGTGTAATGTCGGCTTCATCGAGGAGCATCTGTACAGTGAATTTCTCACAGCCAAGTCCGACTACCATGAGCTGTCCGCCGAAGTTTGGATGTTTGGCGAGATTTCTGAGTGCACGGATCGGAACTTTTGCCTCAGGTGCGTTGATGGCAACGCCGCAGCCGTATGCGTGGTTGATCGGGACGATGTCGTCTACGTTTGGATATTTTGGAAGAAGTTCTTCTTTCATTTTCTTTACTGCGACATTCAGTACTCCTGTTACGCACTGTACGGTGGTGCTGATTCCGAGGATGTTTCTGGTTCCTGCGTAGCCGCCGTCTGGATTTGCATATCCTTCGAAGGTAGTTACCGGCGGTTCAGGCAGGTCTGTGACGATATTTTTGCCGAACTCCATATCATCTACGGATGGCGGGGTTGGGAGTTCGAGCATGAATTCGTTGATCCAGTCGCCGCGTTTGATCGGGTTCATGGCGTATCCGAGGATCACGCCGTAGCGGATGACCGGGCTTCCTTTTGGAATGTCAGCCAGTGCGACTTTGTGTGCCTGCGGGATGTCCTGGTTGATGTGGATGCCTTCCACTTCTGATCCTGCGCTCAGTGGCTGAACAGCGATGGCTACGTTGTCAGACTGGTTTATTTTTACTAGCAGTGACATTTGGGATTCCTCCTTTGCTTTGTTGAGGTTATTATAACGCAGGAGGTTGTATAAGTAAAATTCATTGTAGTTATAGTTCTCTTAATTTTTCTAATTTACATATTGGAATGTGGAGGGGATTGGGGTAGAATGGAGGTAAGGAGGTACCCACAATGGATTTACGTCAAATACAATATATTGTAGCAATCGCGGAAGAAAACAACATCACCCGTGCAGCGGAAAAGCTTTATATCACGCAGTCTGCGCTCAACCAGCAGCTTCTTAAACTTGAGAAGGAACTCGGTGTGCAGCTTTTTCATCGTTCGCGGACGGACTGGCATCCTACGGAAGCTGGGGAGATTTATCTGAAGGCTGCACGGGAAATGCTGTTGCTTAAGAAGGATACTTATCACAGGATCCATGATCTCGCCAGGATCCAGCAGGGCGAACTCAGTGTTGGCTTTACGCCCGGGCGCGGGATTGCCATGTTTTCTAATGTGTATCCGAAATTTCACCGTCTGCATCCTAATATCCAGGTCACTCCGCGGGAACTCAGTGTACAGAAGCAGCAGGAACTTCTGATATCCGGCGAGCTGGATCTGGGATTTGTGACACTTGTTCCGAAGCAGCAGAAGCCTGCTCTGAGTTATATTCCTTTAGCTTCCGAGGATATTTTTGCTGCCGTTCCGATCCGCCATCCGATCGCCACACCACCGGAGGAAGGATGGACAAATGCTGTCCCTGTTCGCGAGGGTGAGATTTCCGAACTGAACCTTTACGCGCTTCGCGAGGAACCTTTTGTCCTCACGTACAAAGAATCCACGCTTCGCGACCTGACCGACCACATCTTCGAATCTGCCAGTTTCAAGCCTCATGTACTCTTTGAGACCTCCAGCAATGCAACCATCACCACTATGGTCGGGGCTGAAATGTGCTGTGGCATCATTCCTGCTTTTTATGCCCATGGACACGAGGACAAGATCCGATTCTTCACTCTCCCTGGCAAGCCCTCCTGGAACATCATGGCATGTCACCACAAAAAACGTTATCTCAGCAAAGCAGCCAGAGATTTCATATCCCTGGCTGAAGAATTCTGGAGTTAAATTTTATGGATTGTACATTTTGTTCTGATTTTGTGTTATAATAATGTTGCTGCCGCTCCTCCAGCAGAAAGGAGGTGTATCTCTTGGATGATTTTTTCACCACACTTCTTGTCACCGTGTTAGCAAATGTAATTAGCTATTACATATGCAAATGGCTGAGCGGTAGACAATAGGTAGCAACAGCCTAAACGGAATAGCTCACCGTAACGAGCAAGAAAACCCCCAGAGCGGCAACTCTGGGGGTTTTCGTTTTGCCTCTTGGAATTTCACCACATTCCTTAGCTATTATTTATTATATGTCTTTCCCTGGTAAAAGTCAACTTTCTTTTTCCATATACGCGATCATCGCCACGGCCGCTTTCTTTGCCTGTTCTACGGCATGGACGACGGTTTTGGAGCCGTGTACGACATCTCCTGCGGCGAAGACGCCTTCTCTGGTGGTCATTTCGTTTTCGTCTACGATGAGGAGACCTTTGTCGGAGCCTTCCAGTCCTACTGTTGTGCGGATCAGGCGGTTTCTTGGTCCCTGGCTGATGGCGATGATCGTGGAATCTGCTTCCACCTGGTCTTCGCCTTCCTCGTATCCGACGACTTTATTATTCTCATCAATGACCGAAGTCTTGAATACCGGGCCGGTTTCCGTGATGCGCTCGATTGCTTTTCCAAAGACAAACTGTGCGCCATCCAGCTCTGCATACGCCATTTCATGCGAGTTCGCCGCTACATGCGTTCCGCGGGCGTACAATGTCACCTGCAGTGCACCGTTTCGAAGAGCTGTCCGCGCAACGTCCATTGCCGCATTTCCCATTCCAATAATGGCGACTTTTTCTCCCAGATCATATGCTGCCGGATTTTCCAGATAGTCAATGCCGAAATGCACATTCGCCAGACATTCCCCCGGAATCCCCAGGTTTCGTGCTTTCCACACTCCTGTTCCAACAAACACGCTTGCATATCCGTCGCGGAAAAGATCATCGATCGTCAGAACTGTTCCGATCGCAGTATGCGGACGGATGCGGATACCCATCGCAAGGATCTGCTTTTCCAGACGATCCAGGATAGATTTCGGCAGACGGAATTCCGGGATTCCGTAACGTGTGATACCGCCGATCTTGTCCTGCTGCTCAAAGATCGTCACCTTATACCCATGCTGTGCCAGAATGATCGCCACCGTCAATCCTGCCGGACCTGCCCCGATCACTGCCACCGGTTTTTTCTTTTCTTCTGGAATCTGAAGTTTCATTCGATCCAGATAAGTGTCCGAAATATAGTTCTCAATACTGGAAAAATGCACCGGATTGCCTTTCTTTCCAAGTACACAGTGACCGGCACACTGCTGCTCATGGTCACACACAATCGAGCAGATCACAGACATCGGATTATTCTGAAACAGCTCCGCCCCCGCATCCATGACCTTGTGCTCCTTGAACATCTGGATAATATGCGGGATCGGTGTATGCACCGGACATCCTTCCATACATCTTGGTTTCTTACAATTGAGACAGCGGTTTGCCTCATCTATGATATGGATCGCCATAGCGTTTCCTCCTTACGTCAGATCATATTTATTTATCACGCCATATTTTTTCATTCGTCTCCACAACGTCGTTGTGCTGATTCCAAGCTCCTTCGCCACTGCAGAACGGTTTCCCTGGTGTTTTTCCAGAAGTTCCGTCAGACGCGCGGCCTCCGGGTGCTGATAGATCACTGTTGTGCCATCTTCCGAAATTCTTTCTTTTACAGGATACAATGTGTCCAAAAGAAAATATACATAGTCACTGGTGATCGTCTTCTTGGGTGAAGTCAGAAAAAGTCTTTCACAAAACGACTCCAGTTGAATTTCATTCCCCTGCCATCCAAATCCGGCAAGTGCCTCCATCGCATCCTCTGCGATTTTTGGAAATCTTGCATATCTTTTTGTAAATCTTACCCTGCAGTCCTCCACGATCGCACGGATATCCTGCGGGCGCTTCCGAAGCGGAGGAATCTCCACCGTAAGGCTGTTCAGGAGATAATAAAGATCCTGCCGGAATCTGCCCTGCTCTACATACTGGTAAAGATCTGCTCCCGTTATCGCTATGATACGGTTATCCAGCGTCTGGCTTCGCTCCAGGTCATTCTGGATCAGGGAATCATACCGTATCGCACGGTACAGACGATACTGGCACAGAAGTGAAAGTTTTTCTATTTCAGAGATTACGATCGTTCCATGATCGCTGATCGCAAGTGCCCCTTTTTTCATGCTCTCGTCTTCTGCATCCGGGTTTCCAAAAAGCCTGTCCACCTGCATCTGTTCTGTCATACCGCTGCAATTCACTGCAACAAAAGGCCCCGCTTTATAGGAACTGTTGTTGTGGATGCACTGTGCCAGTTTTTCCTTATCTGTTCCGTCTTCTCCACAGATCAGCACAGGATTCTTTGACAGGGCGTACATTTTGGAAAGTTCCACGCAGTATTCCATTTCTTTACCAGTGATCCTGATATCAGAAAAATGAGCATGCGCCACGTAGCCCTTCAGGTAATAGGAATGCAGCTCATCTGCATCATTTTTTCGGACAGAAGCATTTCGATAGAGTGAAATGATCGCGCCACGAATCTTGTTTTCATACTGGATCGGCGCTGCCGTGAGCATCATCGGAACACCAGCCACATAGACCGAGGTCATAAATGAATCTCTTTTTCCGCTCAGAACGTCATCGATATACCGTTGTTCCAGTTCCGGGATCACTTTTTCCAGGGCAGTTCCTTCAAGCTGAGAAGCTTTTTTGTGAAAAAGTTCTTCTCCTGCACGGTTTACGATTATGATCTCTTTGTTTTCATCAATTTCCAGAATCCCGTTGTAGGAATTATCCAGCACTGTCTCAAACTGTGCTGTAAAATTTTTCTCTGCCTCCGCAGTCAGGATCATCTTTTTTGCCACGCCGATAGCGGAACGGATCGACTCCTCTGTGGAATCGATGAACTGCGCCGGAATGCCTTTCTGTGCCGCCAGTGCATTGACGGTATCTCCGCCGAGCAGGACATCTGCGCCTTCCTGTATTGCAAGATTTACTTTTTCTGCTGCCTGCTCAATGGCTGCGATGTCATAAAATTTCAGCCGGATGTCAAAAAGCTCATCTGCATAAGTTGTATCGCTGAACATGTTTTTGAAACCGATCAGTGCGATCTGCGGGCACTTTTTGTCCGGGACTTTTTTCTTGGCGCTGGCGATCATAAGACCGATTTCCTGGCCTGTAAGTGTCAGTTCTGCAACAGGAATATTTGTGTACTGGCGGATAAAAGCTGCCTGCACGCCTCGGGCAAGAACCACCTCCGCGCCCTGCTCTACGGCCTGTCTTGCTTCATAGACAGAGTCGGAAGTCTTGATCACTTTGAGGATGTCGATATCCAGTTCGTCCTCCCGGATTACATTTCTTGCCTGTTCCAGCATATATTCCTTTGGAAGTAAAATCGCTATTTTTGACATAAAAGGTCCTCCATTCCACTCAAAAAAGCCCCGGCAGGCTCATGGCAACCTGTCGAGGCTTTCTTTACGGTTAGCAAAAGTCTTACCTCATTATATACCGGATTTTAGTCTCTTGTAACTGTTACATTACCAATTTTTTCGTAGAATTTTACAATGCTGGAATGATCTTCTTTTTCGTGTCCGTCTGCTTTGAGTGCCTGCATGATCTCCATAAGTTCTCCTGTCAGCGGAAGCGGTGCGCTTACGGCATGTCCTGCATTGAGGGCGTTGTTCAGGTCTTTGATGTGAAGTTCAATACGGAATCCCGGTTTGAAGTTTCTGTCCATCATCATAGGTGCTTTTGCATCGAGGACTGTAGATCCTGCAAGTCCGCCGCGGATTGCCTGGTATACAAGTTCCGGATCTGTTCCGGCTTTCTTTGCCAGGGTGAGGGCTTCGGATACTGCTGCAATGTTGACTGCAACGATGATCTGGTTTGCAAGTTTTGCAACGTTTCCTGATCCGATCGGTCCTACATATACAACGGAACCAGCCATAGCCATCATCAGGTCATAGTATTTGTCAAAAGTTTCTTTCTTTCCGCCGACCATTACAGAAATGGTTCCATCGATTGCTTTCGGCTCTCCACCGGAAACAGGTGCGTCCAGCATGTCGATGCCTTTCTTTGCAAGCTCTGCGGAAATTGCTTTGCTCTCGGTAGGATCAATGGAGCTCATGTCGATCAGGACACTTCCTTCTTTGCCGCCCTCGATGATTCCGCCTTCGCCAAGTGCAACTTCTCTTACCTGTGGGGAGTTCGGGAGCATGGTGATGATCACATCTGCTTCTTCTGCAACTTCACGTCCGCATGTTACAGTTTTGGCTCCGAGTGCTTCCATTTCTTTGAGGGTTTCTTTATTATGTGTGGTTACAACCATTTCGTAACCTGCTTTCATGAGGTTTTTGCACATCGGTTTTCCCATGATTCCAAGACCAATAAATCCAACTTTCATTGTTATTTCCTCCTGATTCTTCTACAATATTGATTTCGTTGTTTCT
>OOAQ01002382.1_pt1 | contig 11320 bp, 6 predicted proteins | sample 1671051 | NCBI WGS metagenome assembly OOAQ01 (sample SAMN06348117, study PRJEB24527) | human gut metagenome | biome: human gut; feature: ankylosing spondylitis patient; material: feces | host: Homo sapiens | place: China | collected 2015-10
CAAACGGCCTGCCCGTTCGGGGCAGGCCGTTTGCCTTCCTGGGGAAGATTTTTGAAGGATGCGGGCGCCTGGGGTCAGGGAGCTTTTGTGCAAACGCCCTGCCCCTGACAGCTAGGCTTCCTGTCCGTTCTGGAGGCGTGTGAAAAAGGTTTTGCCTTCGTCCGTGCCAAGAATGGTCTGGAGGGCGGCGATCACCTGTGGGTCGTAGCTGGGCGGCGTGGTTTTGAGCAGCTTGAGGGCCGCGTCCACGGGCAAGGCGGTGCGGTAGGAGCGGGGACGGACCAGGGCGCAGAAGGTATTGGCCACGGCCAGGATGCGGGCGTTGGGGCAGATGTTCTCGCCCTGGAGGTGGTCGGGATAGCCGGAGCCGTCCAGGCGTTCGTGCATCTGGGTCATGGCTTCCAGCACGGGCAGGCCAAAGTCAATGCCGGCCAGGGCTTCGCGGGCGTAGTCCACGTGGCGTTCCAGCTGGGCTCGTTCGTCGGGGGTGAGGCTGCCGGACTTGGTAAGCAGCTCTTTGGGCAGCTGGATCATGCCCAGTTGGGAGAGCTTGGCGGCGGTGCGCAGGGTGGAGCGGGTGCGCGCCAGGTTGGGTTCGAGGAACACCGCGGGAATCGCGGCCCAGCTGGCGAGCCAGGAGGACGGCCAGCTGGGCGGTGAAGTCGGAATGTCCGCGCAAGTAGGCGTCCACGGCCTCGATGGCGCGCACAAAGGCGTTGACGGCCTGCGTGACCATAAGCTGGGCGCGTTGCTGGGCCAGGGCCAGCTCGGTCATGTCGCTGTAGACGGAAACCACGCCGGTGATGCGGCTCTGTTCGTCGCGGAAAGGCGTGCAGGAGGTCAAAAAGTAGCGGGTCTGCCCCCGGATAGGCAGGGTTTCGGTAAAGCTGGAAAGGCTTTGCGTCTGGTAGACGGCCAGGGTGTGGGTGACCAGGCTGCGGGCCAGGTCCGGACCCAGGTCGGTGTGGGCCATGCCGGGCAGCTGTTCGGCGGGCAGACCTGTCATGCGGGCAAAGCCTTGGTTGGCGTAGAAGAGGCGGCCGTTAAAGTCGTTGAGCACAATACCGGCGGAAAGGGCGGAATTGACGCCGTCCATAATCTGTTTCTGCTGGTTGACCACGCGGTAGAGGCGGCGCAGCTGGTCGGCCACGGCGCGTTCGTTGCGGCCTACCAACCACCACCAGAGGGCAGCCAGCATGATGCCTGCCAGGGCCGTGAACACCAGGGAGGCCAGCAGGGCGTTTTTACGGATATGCGCGTACTGGGCCTCCAACTCCGGAGCGGGCACGCCCTGGGCCACCAGCCAGGGCAGGCCGGGTACGGGTTCTGCCAGACAGTAGCTCTGCCGCCAGTGTTCGGGCAGGGCGTTGTCTTCGCGCATGGCCGGGGGCAGGCGGCCGTTTTCCAGCTGCCAGCCGGGCAGGTTGTGGGGGCCGGTTTGGGGGGCCAGGCGTTGCAGGCTGTTGCCGAGGGCCTGCAGGATGGCCGATTCGCCAGTACGGGAAACGGCCTTGACCACGGGCGATACGTTGGCGCTGAGCAGCAGCACGGCGGGCACGCCGACGCCGGAAGCGTCCATGTAGAGGGGGGTGAACACGGGGTAGGCCATGTCCATGACCAGCAGGCCGTCTTCACGGCGTGCGGGCAGAAAAACGGGCTGTTTGTCGCTGAAGGCTTTAAGCGCGCTCGTGCGCTGGGCCTCGTCCAATTGGGGCGGCTTGCCCGCGGACAAGAAAATTTCGCCTGCGGCATTGAGCAACGAAACCCGGAGAAAACTATTCTTTTCTTTAAAATCACGCAATTGCCGCAACGTCGCAGGCAGGCGCGGGGCCAGGGCCGCCAGGGGCGCGGCGGTATCCTGCAGGGGGGCCGTCAGGGACATGGGCTCGGCCTCCAGCGTGGCCGCCAGCTCCAGAACGGCGGCGGCGGGCTGGCCCGTGTTGGCCGCCTCTGCGGCAAACAGGCGCAGCCAGTCCTGGCCGACAAAAGTGCGGACCTGATCTGTAAGGCTGCCGGACCAGACCGTGAGCAGCGCTACTTGGTTGGCGGTCTGCACGCTGAGGCTCTGGGCCGTTTCATGCCATTGGCGCTGGCGGGCGTTGCGCAGATACCAGTTGGCGCTGACGGCAATGCAGACCACGGCCAGGGCAAACAGACCCAGCATGGCCAGACCGGCGCGGCGGTTGTGTCGGCGGGATTTCTGGTCGGGATTTTCCTGCGTGGACATGTTCCGCACCTCTCAACGTTCCCGCAAGGCGTTTTGTTTGGCCTTGAGAATGGGCTTGAGCAGATAGTCCAACACGGTTTTTTTGCCGATGAGGATATCCGCGGTCACCACCATGCCGGGGATGATGGGCAACAGCTGGTTATGGTAGGCAATGGCGTTTTTGCGGGTGCGCACCTTGACCAGATAGAAGTGGTCGCCCCTTTTGTCCTCGATGGTGTCGGCGCTGATGGATTCCAGCTTGCCTTCCAGGCCGCCGTAGATGGAAAAATCGTAGGCGGAAACCTTGACCATCACTTCCTGACCGGGCCGCAGAAAGGCCACGTCCTGCGGCCTGACGCGGGCTTCCACCAGCAGTGTGTCGTCCAGGGGCACCAGGTCCATGATGGGTTCGCCCGGCTTGACCACGCCGCCTACGGTGGTGATGTAGATCTGTTTGACCGTGCTGCGCACCGGGGCGCGCAGTTCGGTGCGGGTCACTCTGTCGCGCCCGGCGGAAAGACTTTCACGCAGGGAGTTGAGATCCTGACGGCGCTTGTTTATTTCGTCCGTAACGGCGGCGGCCTGTTCGGCCCGGCGGGAGGCGATGCGCTGTTTGGATTCTTCCGCTGCGGCCTGGGCTTTGGGGAGGCTGGCGGCCAGGGCGTCGATCTGCCCCTGCAGCTCCACCACGCGCTGCTGCAGGCCCAGGTATTCCATTTTGGAAAAGTTGTGGCGCTGCACCAGGGCATAGGCCGTGTCGCGCTGTTCCATCGCCAGGGCCAGGCTGCGGTCCAGTTGCAGCTTGCGGGCGCTCTGCTCCTCCACGTCGTGGGTGCGCTGCACATATTGGGAGCCCAGCACTTCAATTTCCGCGTGGAGCTGATCCTGCCGGCTGTGCCAGGCATTGGTCTGGTCGCGCACAATCTGCCGGGCGCGGGCCAGCACGTCGCCGTCCACCTGACGCCCCACCAGCTGGGCGGCCCAGGCGTCCAGATCTTCGGGAAAGGCGGGTTCCTGGTCTTTGAGCTCGGCTTCCAGGCGCAAAATGGCCAGGCTGTTTTCCATGGCCTTATTCACGGCGTCACGGTAGGCGCTTTCGGCCATTTCATTGTCCAGCTGGGCCAGCACCTCGCCTTTTTCCACAATCTGTCCTTCGTGCACCAGCACCGCGCGCAAAATGCCGCCTTCCAGGTTCTGGATGGTCTGAGTGCGCTGAGAACCCACCACCGAACCTTCGGCGTGGGTCACCTCGTCCACATTGGCAAAAGCCGCCCAGAGCAGCAGGCAGAACAGCATGCCCGCCACGCACACGGAAAGGGCGCGGGCCCCGAAGCGCGGACGGCGGGCCAGGGCGGCGTCCACTTCATTGGCAAACTGGATGTCGTCGGGGGTAAGCCCGCGCAGGGGCGCGTCCATGGCCGCAAACAGGCCGGGATTGGGCTGCGGCGGCAGGGGGGGCGCGCCTGCAGGTCCGGCGGCCGCCGCAGGGTTCTGGCCGTGCCCGGCAATCTGGGCCACGGTTTCGGCCAGGCTCTGGCGCAGAGTTTTATCGGGTTTTTGTTCCTGGTCGCCGCCCAGCAGGAGTTCCCGGAAAAAGGCTTTGGCCCCCTGGGCTTCGGGAGAGGGTTCCTGCGGCGTGACCGGGTTTTCGGGCAGGCCTGGCCCCAGCAGAGAGAGGGGCAAGCCGCCGTCCGGCCGGGGCGCTGCAGGCTGGCCTTCGCTTGGGGGCGGGGCGCCGGGCATGGCGGGCAGGGGGCCGGCCTCTGCGCCAGGGGGCTGCGGCAGAAAGGGCAGGCCAAGTTCGCCCCAGGGGCAGGCCTCGCCTTCGCGCAGGGGTACGCGAAAGGCGTCGGGCGCGGGGCCGCTTTGCAGGGGTGGGGGCATTGTGGGGCCGGGGGCGGGCCTTTCGTGCGCGGGGGCTTCCTGCGGGCGCGGGGCGGCCTCGGCAAGGCCTGCGGGCCGGGCGCGCGCGTCGGCGGGGTTGACGTCTGCAGGGCTCATGCCTGTGGTGTTGGCGTCTGCGGGCGGGCGCATCAGGCGTGCTCCGCCGCGGCTTGCTGTGCGCGGTTGACGGTGGCCACGGTCTGCCGGGAGCGTTCGCGCAGGCGCTGGAGCACCTTGTCGCGCGGGCCATCCAGTTTGATTTGTCCGTCTTCCATGACAATAAGCCTGTCCACAATGCGCAGCATGGAGAGGCGGTGCGTGATGAGCACCACGGTGCGGCCGCCCATGGCAGCCTGAAGACGTTTTTGCAGCAGAAGTTCGGAATCCGTGTCCATATTGCTGGTGGGTTCGTCCAGGATGAGCACTTCGGGATCGCGCACCAAGGCACGAGCCAGGGCCACGGCCTGGCGCTGTCCGCCGGAAAGGGCCCTGCCCTGTTCGCCCACCTGTGCGGCGAACCCTGCGGGATTGTTGCGCAAAAAGTCCGCCACGCCGGCCAGGGCCGCGGCGCGCAGCACCAGATGGTCGTTGATGGTGGGGTCGCCCAGGGCGATATTGTCGCGGATGCTGCCGTAAAAGAGCACCACGTCCTGCGGCAGCACGCCCACGCGACCACGCAGGTCGGCCCCGGGGATCTGGCGGATGTCCACATCGCCGAACTTCACCGCGCCCTCCTTGGGCTGGTAGAGGCCGATGAGCAGCTTGCCCAGGGTGCTTTTGCCCGACCCCATGGGGCCGATGACGCCCACATGCTCACCCGGCTCGATGCGCAAAGAAATATTGTTGAGGGCCTGGCGTTCCTGGTGGGGGTAGGCGAAGGAGACGTTTTCCATGCTGAAAGAAGGCCGCAGCATGCCGAAATCCATGCAGGTTTTTTCCGCCTGGTTTTCCGAGGGCAGGGTCATGAGCAGGTCCAGGGCCTTGAGGGCCACATGGGAGTTCTGGAGCCGCGTGAGCAGGGAGGCCATCTGCAGCAGGGGGGCCATGCTGCGGCCCACCAGGATGTTGACGCCGATGAGCGCGCCCATGGTCATCTGCCCGTCGGCGATGCGGTAGACGCCCCAGACGATGCAGGCCACGGTGACCACCTGGGTAACCAGCATGGAAAGGGTGACGGCCAAGTTGTTGTATTTGCGGGCCTCGCTGCTGGATTTGGCCGAAAGCCCCACCACCGATTCCCAGAGTTTTTGCATCCGGCTTTCGGCCATGCAGGCCTTGAGGGTTTCCAGGCCGCCGACGATTTCCACCAGCAGGGCGTTTTTCTGCATGTTCTGGCGGTAACCGGCTTCGGCGCTGCGGCGCGAGCGGTGCTGCAGGGTGAGCCCCAGACCGATGAGGATGGGCATGGCCCCCAGGGGCAGGAAAACCAGGGGCCCGCCGATGAAGGCGATGAGCAGAAGAAAGATGACCAGAAAGGGCAGGTCGATGCAGGCCAGCAGACTGGATGAGCTGAAAAATTCACGCAGTTGTTCAAATTCGCGCAGGTTATTGACCAGCGCGCCCGTGGATTCGGGCTTGGCGTCCAGCCGCATGGAAAGGACTTTTTCCACCAGCGCGCTGGAGAGCACAATATCCGCATTGCGGCCGGCCACGTCCACAAAATGGGTGCGCAGGGCCGAGAGCAGAAAGTTGAAAAGGTAGACGATGAAGATGCCTATGGCCAGAACCCAGAGGGTTTCCATGGCGTTGTTGGGCACCACCCGGTCATAGACGTTCATAACAAACAGGGGGCTGCCCACGGCAATGAGGTTGATGACCACGCTGGCCAGGGCCACATGGCGGTAAATGGGCGCGTAATAGCGCAGCACGTCCCAAAACCAGCGCTTGCCGTGCGAGATGCTCAGGCGGTCGGCCCGGTGGTCGGGCGCGGCCTCTACGGCGGCGAACAGGGCGTAGCCGGAATACTCTTCGCGCAGGGCCTCCAGGGGCACCACCTGGCTGGTTTCGCCCGTTTCGGGAAAGATGACCTCGGCCATCTCGCCGTCCAGGGCCGTAAGCACGCAGGAGCGGTCGTTGGTGAGCAGGAGGATGCAGGGCAGAACCAGGCCGGGGATGTTTTCCAATTGCGGGCGGTAGGCGATGCGGCCTGAAAGCCCCACCTTGCGCGCGGCCCGCAGGCAGGCCTGCGGCGTGACCCGGCTGCCCGTGAGCCCGGCCATGAGGGACTGGGGCGAAACCACCCGACCCCGCAGGCGCAGTACAATAGCCAGGCTGCGCAGCAGGCCGGGCATGAAGTCCACGTCTGAAGGACGCAACGGCCCCATGCCCGTTGCGGGGCCGCCTTGCGGCGCACGTTGCCCCTGGTCGGCGGGGGGCGGCCCAGTATCCGGGCGCGCGGCGTGGGGGGGAGCCGTGGCGGTGTTGCGCGACATTTCAGCCCCTGAAGCGGCAGTCTTGTCCATGAAGAAGCCCTGGAGGTTGTGCCGGAACGACCGGCGCGGGCAAGGAAAAGAGTAACTATTGTGCTTGCTGGCGTATAAAAAAGCCGCCCAGGCGGCGCGGCGTTTTGCCCCAAAGTTCTTGGTCTATAACGTAGTTGGCCCGGCCGTGCAAGTTTTGCTCTGCGAGGCGGCCACACAAGAGCAGAAGGATACTCCAGAACTGCGGGTTTGCCAAGCCGCCGACGCCGTCCGGCGTGGCCTGCACAGTGTGGTGGGCGCTGCCGCAAGCCGTAAGTTCGTTGGAGCGCAAAAAAAGCGGGGAGCCGCCAGACTCCCCGCTTTGACGGCCACCGGCCGACGCCGTCCGTTGCGGCGAACGGCGCGGCCCGTGGCTCCCCGCGGACTATGCCGCGGGGGCTGGAGGCCAGGGACCATCTTCCCCCCCGGGATGAGACCACCGACCCCCAACAGTGTCCGGCGCGATGCGCCGGGATTATCGGTCTAGGGCATTTCAACTTTGAAATGCCCGGCGGTTGCATAAGCAGCCGCCCGCCGTGGAGGCGCAAGCGCAATTTATTTGCGCGGTTAAGCGCCGGAACGAACGTGCCGTAACCTTTGAGAATACATAGTCTCAAAGGTTAGCTGCTCTAGTGCGCCCAGAGCAGTTCCGCGTACTTGGGCAGCTGCCAGAGTTCGTCGTCCACCAGACGTTCCAGGGCGTCGGCGTGCTCGCGGCAGGCCTTCATGGCCGGCAGCACCGTGTCGCGGGCGGCCGTAGCCTGCTCCAGAGCGCCCTGGGCTTCCTGGGCAACGGCAACGGCTTTTTCCAGGGCGGCCACGCCTTGCTGCAGGGCCACGATATGGCCGCGCAGTTCGGTAAAGGCGGCCTCTTCGCTGTCCGCCCCGGCTTCGCCCAGCACGGCGCGGGCCTTGAGCACAGCTTCGGCGGCCCGGGTCTGGGCCGTAAGGCTGGGCGGCAGCACCGAGGTACGCAGCATGTCGGCCATAAGGTGGCCTTCGATGCATACGGCCTTGCTATAGTTTTCCAGCAGGATTTCCTGCCGGGAGAGGATCTCGCGTTCCGTGAGGATGCCGTGGCGCAGGAAGACGTTCATGACCTCCGGGTCGGTGTAGTGGGCCAGGGCGTCCACGGTATTGTGGTAGTTGGGCAGGCCGCGGCGGGCCGCTTCTTCCGGCCAGGCGGCGGCGTAGCCGTTGCCGTTGAAGACAATGGGCATGTGCTCCTTGAACAGGCGGGGCAGGAGCTGCTGCAGGGCGCTGTTCAGGTCCGCGCCGCCGGCCACGGAGGCTTCCAGTTCGGTGGCGATGTCGTCCAGGGCGCAGGCCGCGGCGGCATTGAGGGCGATGTTCACCGGAGCCACGGACTGGGAAGAGCCCACGGCGCGGAATTCAAACTTGTTGCCGGTAAAGGCGAAGGGGCTGGTGCGGTTGCGGTCCGAGAGGTCCACGGGCAGGGGCGGCAGGGTGGAGACGCCCACTTCCATGAAGCCGCTCTTTTTGCTGGCCGCGCTTTTGCCGTTGACGATGCCGTCCAGCACATCGGTGAGCTGCTCGCCCAGGTAGACGGAAAGGATGGCCGGCGGGGCCTCGTTGGCGCCCAGGCGGTGGTCGTTGCCCGCGCCCACGGTGCCCAGCCGCAGGGCCACGCTGTGTTTGTGCACGGCGCGCAGCACGGCGGCCAGAAAGACCAGGAACTGGGCGTTGTCCTGCGGGGTGCTGCCGGGGTTGAGCAGGTTGACGCCGTCAGAATCGCTGATGGACCAGTTGTTGTGCTTGCCACTGCCGTTGACGCCGGCAAAGGGCTTTTCGTGCAGCAGGCAGACAAAGCCGTGTTTGGCCGCCATGTGGCGCATCATGTTCATGGTGAGCATGTTGTGGTCGCAGGCGATGTTGGCTTCTTCAAACACGGGGGCAATTTCAAACTGACCGGGGGCCACTTCGTTGTGGCGGGTCTTGGCCGGGATGCCCAGGGCCCAGAGCTCGTTTTCCACATCCTGCATAAAGCTCATGACGCGGCCGGGAATGGCCCCGAAGTAGTGGTCTTCCATCTCCTGCCCCTTGGGCGAGGGCGCGCCCAGAAGGGTGCGGCCGGCCAGGAGCAGGTCGGGGCGCAGTACGGCCAGGTTTTTGTCCACCAGAAAGTATTCCTGCTCGGGGCCCACATTGGGACGCACATAGCTGGCCGTATGGTTGCCGAACAGGCGCAGAATGCGCAGGGCCTGGCGGGAGAGGGCGGCAATGGAGCGCAGCAAGGGAATTTTGCGGTCCAGGGCTTCGCCGGAATAGGAGTAGAAGTAGGTGGGGATGTGCAGGGTGGCCCCGTAGGAGGCGGGAATGATGAACACCGGCACGGAGGGGTCCCAGGCGGTGTAGCCGCGCGCTTCAAAAGTGGAGCGCAGCCCGCCGGAAGGGAAGGAAGAGGCGTCCGGTTCACCACTGATGAGCATTTTGCCGGAAAATTCGCTGATGACCTGGCCGTCGGCGGCGGGAGACAGGAAGGCGTCGTGTTTTTCGGCGGTGAGGCCGGTCATGGGGTGGAACCAGTGCGTGTAATGGGTAGCGCCCATTTCAATGGCCCAGTCTTTCATGGCATTGGCCACCACGTCGGCGATTTCCGGGTTCAGGCGTTCGCCGTCGCGGATGGTCTTGGCCAGCTTGCGGTACACGTCCTTGGGCAGACGCTTGCGCATGGTGCTCAGGCCGAACACGTGGCAGCCGAAAAGCTCATCCGTTTTCTGCGTCTTTTTTTCGCAAGGCGTCACGGGCGCGGTGTTTATCGCCTTGAACATGGCCTTTTTCCGGGGGGAACTCATATCCTGTCTCCTTAGCGTTAAAAATCCTGCAAAAAGCGCCTGGCGGGGGGGCGGTTGGCCCGCCCCGCGCGCTTGCCGTTAAGATATTGTCGAATGCCTACAGGGCCTCGTCGCCGCGTTCGCCGGTGCGGATGCGGATGGCGTCCTGCACATCGCTGATAAAGATTTTGCCGTCGCCCACCTGTCCGGTGCGGGCCATGGAAACTACAGCATTAAGTACGTTTTCCACCATGGCGTCGGGCAGGACCACTTCCAGCCTGGTCTTGGGCAGGCAGTCCACCTGCATCGTGGTGCCCCGGTACACTTCCGTGTGCCCGCGCTGTCGGCCAAAACCTTTTATTTCCACATAGTTGAGGCCGTGAATGCCCATTTCGGAAAGCACGTTTTTGACTTTGTCAAACATGCTGGGCCTGATGATGATTTCCATCTTTTTCATGGCTGATTCCTTTCCCTGGAGGGGGGTTACAGGGAGTACCCGCGTTCGTTGTGTTCGCCCAGATCCAGGCCGGTGAATTCTTCTTCGGGGGCCACGCGCATACCCACTGTGGCATTGACCACGAAGAGGATGATGCGGGTCATGATGTAGACGAACACCCAGGTGCCCACGATGGACACGAGCTGAATCCAGACTTGCTTGGGGTTGCCGTAGAAGAGGCCGTCGGCGCCATTGACGGCGGCGCAGGCGAAGAGGCCGGTGGCCAGCGCGCCCCAGGTGCCGCCGAGACCGTGGATGCCCACCACGTCGAGGGCGTCGTCATAGCCGAACTTGTTCTTCAGCAGCACGCCGCCGTAACACACGATGCCGCCCACAAAGCCGATGAGCATAGCCGGGAGAATTTCCACAAAGCCCGCACCGGGGGTAATGGCTACCAGGCCCGCCAGCGCGCCGGAGATGGCGCCCAGGCTGGTGGGCTTGCCCGTGCGCACCCATTCCACCAGCATCCAGCCCAGCACGCCGCAGGCGGAGGCCATGTGCGTGGTGACCAGGGCGTGGGCGGACAGGGGGCCAGAAACCAGGGCGCTGCCGGCGTTAAAGCCGAACCAGCCGAACCAGAGCAGGCCGCCGCCCAGCAGGGTCAGGGGCAGGTTGTTGGGCGTGGCCGGTTCAGCGCCGTTGGAGAGCCGCGGCCCAAGGGCCTGGGCGCAGGCCAGGGCAGCCGCGCCGGAAGCCATGTGCACCACCGCGCCGCCGGCAAAGTCCAGGGCGCCCATCTGGCCCATCCAGCCGCCGCCCCAGACCCAGTGGGCCATGGGAGCGTAAGCGAAAATAAGCCACAGGCCGGAAAAGAGCATCATGGCCGAAAAACGGATGCGTTCAGCATACGCGCCGGAGATGAGGGCTACGGTCAGCGCCGCGAACATGCACTGAAAGGCCATGAACAGGGTGTGGGGCAGCTGGGCCGCTGCGGGGGCCGATTCGCCGCCCACGCCCTTGAGGAACAGATAGGAGAGATCGCCGATGACGCCGCCCACGTCTGGTCCGAAGGCCAGCGTGTAGCCGATGAAGGCCCAGAGCACGGAAACCAGCGCCAATGCGCCGTAGCTGTGCATGTGCGTGGAAAGAATGTTGCGTGAGCGGACCAGGCCGCCGTAAAACAGGGCCAGGGCCGGGGTCATGAGCATGACCATGCAGGCGCAGATAAGAATAAATGCAGTATCCGAGGCGTTCATACGGACATCCTTCTGAGGTGTTTTGCGGGGGGGAATGGCTTTGCTGTCGCAATCCGCCGCCGCACCCGGTTCAAAACCTGTTCCTTTACGGGGCTGGCGCCTGTCCCGGACCGGGCTTCCTGCCGCGGTCTTGGAAGGAATAGCACGCACTGTGCCAAAGCCTGATGCAGGGGCGGCAATATACATATAATTTATTTATTTAACTGTGTATTTTAAAAAAATGCGGGAAACGGACAGGAAGGTTGTCCGGGGTGGGCGCAGGCATTTTTCTACATTTATGTTGA
>OOAQ01002388.1_pt1 | contig 11301 bp, 10 predicted proteins | sample 1671051 | NCBI WGS metagenome assembly OOAQ01 (sample SAMN06348117, study PRJEB24527) | human gut metagenome | biome: human gut; feature: ankylosing spondylitis patient; material: feces | host: Homo sapiens | place: China | collected 2015-10
TTAAGAGCGCGGTTGATACCGCTATTGATACGGTAGTAAAGAACTCCAAGAAGGTAAGCGGCAGCGATGATATTGCGCGCGTTGCCACCGTTTCCTCGGGCGACGAGGTTATAGGCAAACTTATTGCCGAGGCTATGAGCAAGGTTACGGCTGACGGCGTTATAACCGTTGAGGAATCAAAGACAGCCGAAACATACTCAGAGGTTGTTGAGGGTATGCAGTTCGACCGCGGATACATCACCCCCTATATGGTGACCGATTCCGATAAAATGGAAGCTGTGCTTGACGACGCGCTTATTCTTATAACCGATAAGAAGATTTCCAACATTCAGGATATTCTTCCTCTCTTGGAGCAGGTAGTAAAGACCATGACCCGACCGTAATTGGAATCAGGATAGATCCATGCGTCGGAAGAGCTGGTGTTAAGAACCCTGAGATGTACCTGCCATTCGGTATCCGAGACGGATGTCGCCCATGCCTGGATGGAGGCCATGCTGGGGGACTGCTCTCCGGAAGAGACGATTGCCGGGGCGACGTAGATTTGAGGAACTGTGCCGGTGCCGGGAGCGCATGAGGGCTTGGCAACCTTGTCGCCATTGTTGACGAAGGTGGAAGTCTTAAATTGCGTGGAGTTGCCGGTATCAGCGAGGAGGACGAGCTGGTTATTCCGGCAGAGATACATGCCCTGGAGTTCATCAAGGAACATCTTCCCTTCGTCTTCATCGGAACACGAGTCATCGTCCGAGATGGTGCGGGAGACGTACTGGATCGAGCCGACGTTTTCGATGTCGTGACCGGTCATATCGAGCTCGGTCTGCATCTGATTATACTCCGGATGACCGGGAACTTCGGTACGATAGAGGTAGTCCGTACCGAGGTCGTAGTTATCGAAGGCGGAATACATGCCGAGGTGCCCGGGACCTGGGGAAGCTATGCCTATGGAGGCCAGGTCGAGGATGTAACCGCCTGCGGTTCCGTGGAGCGTATCGGCGGACTGCCCGGCCAGATCCCCTGTGGGGACAAACCCTCCGGCTCCTCCGATCTGGAGGGCGGCTCCGGGGATGGTGAGGGTCGCGAAATGCGATCCCTCCTCATGTTCCCTGCCCCCGGTGGTGAGGATGACGGAACTCAGGGTATTGTCTTCGGGACGGCGGATGTGGATTTCGTAGGACTGGCCCCATACGTTCGAGTCCTGAAAGCCTTCCGGAAGGAATTCCCCGGCGATCAGATCCGCAATGGTGATTTGAGGCCCGGAAGAGGCTGAGGAAGAGGAAAGCAGCGTCTCGTAGTTCTGCTTGATGTAGCGTTCCGTGGCGTCGTTTACGGTTTTAATGTGCCATGCGGCCTGCGCCTGTTCGTTCATGCGGGAGCCCTGTTGCCAGACATCGGTAAGGGCGTAGAGCATCATGCCGATGATGATCAGGGCTCCGAGCATTTCGAGGAGGGTGAAGCCTTGTTGATTCCGCTGTTTCATTGCGCGCTCACGATGCTGACTATGGTCCCTGTGGGGATGGTTGCGGGAACGGCGACTCCGCTGGGATAGAGCCGTCCGCTTCTGTTTTCGCCGACGAGAAGCGAGTTTCCGAGCTTTTTTCGGATCAGCCAGGGCTGATCATACTCAGTCGTGCCGTAGACGTAGCAGTAGTCTCCTATGATTCTGGCCTGCCACTGTCGCAGATAGACGTATCCGGGGGGGAGATCGAGACTGGCGTTGGGAACGACCTGAACATGCCCTGAATTTTCTAGATATTGGGTTACGGCAGTCCGATAGAGGCAGAAGTTGACGGCCACGCTGTCGTCGATGGCTTCAGTCCTGATTTTTGAGACATCCGGAAGCAGCATGTGCAGCGAGGCGAGGATGCCGATGAAAAACGTGCAGACGACAAGGGGAAACATGCTCGGGTCCTTTTGCGGGGCGGATTCCGCCCCGCAGTTTTGGATTAATGGGCCTGGAAGATGAGGGTATTGCTCAGCTCATCAGTGCAGTGGTCCGTAGTGACGACAGTCTCTCTTTCGATATCGGTGCCGTTGATGGAGAGGGAATCCCACATGTCGCGCTGCGCACCGAGCTTGATGCAGGCGTTTTCCGGGATGTCGTCGAGCTGGATGGTGAAGGCTCTTCCGTCGTCGGCGCTGGCGACCGTCACGTCGCCGTTCCAGCCGTTGACGATGGAGTCGTTGACGACCATTCCCTGAGGAACGGCGTTGGCTGCCAGAAGCTCATCATTGGAAATCGAGGCGAAGCTGTGGACGTGGCTGTAGACCTCATGGATATTCATGCGCAAATAGGAAAGGTTTTCCTGCTGGTTGGAGACGCGGGAGGTTTCAATCGCGTTGGAAATGACCAGAGCGACGGCACCGAAGATGATGGAGCCGATGATGATCGCACCGAGGACTTCCCCCAGGGTAAATCCCCGCTGATTCTTCCGATTGTTCATAATCCGATTCCCTGTGTTACATGTTGCTGGATGGAGAAGACGCCAAGAACGAGGAAGATGATGGTCAAAATGATCAAAAGAATGCTGAATACCCCCAGAAGGCTTGCTCCGCGCTGGATACGTTCCATGCTTTCCTCCATCATTTCTTCAGCGATCTTGCCGAGCTGCTCATTGAATCCGGGCAGGGCGGCATAGGTGCGCAGATCGTCGGCAAGGATGGGATCAGGCCAGCGCGCAGGCGTGGAGCAGAGAGCGTCGCCGAGCGACAGTCCCTGCATGGTGAATCGGTAGACCGGACGCAGGCGGCTGCGCAGGTATGGGCTGGTATCGGGGCTTTCAATGGCGCGTTGCAGGATGACGACGAGCTTGACGCGGGTCTGGAGCAGAATCGCCGTGGCATAGAGCCAGGACACCCCGGCGAGAATCCTGTAGACGGACCATGGAGGTATTTTGTCCGCGAACGAGCGTCCCATGCCTGTCCAGTGTTTGAAACTGAACCAGACGAGGAGAATTCCGCCCATAAGCAGCAGGGCTGCTGCCGCGCCGTACCAGGAAGTGATGAAACTGGAGAGCTTGTAGAGCAGCCATGCCGAACCGGTCCACTTTTGCGGATCGGAGAGCAGCGCCATCTGCGGAACGAGAAGGTTTGAAACGGTGAACAGGAACCCTATGACGCCGCAGAAGAGCAGAATGGGGTAAGCCACTTCTTTGAGGATCATCCCCTTAATCTTACGGGTTTTCTCCAGCAGATCGGCAGCTTTCTCAAAACCTTCAGAAAGCGTTGCCTCGCCCCCGGTCTGGCCGCTGTCGATGAGCATGACCTCTTCCGGCGTTGCATAGCGTGAGAGCGCCTTCCCTATCGTATCACCGTTGAGCAGGGACTGAACGATGCGGCCATAGATGAGATGCGTCGGGTTCTTTTCCTTTTTTGCGCGTTCCTGAAGAATCCTGAAGCAGTGTTCAAGGGAGAGGTGCGTGTGTCGCAGTTGCCTGGCCAACTTTTTCCAGCAGCGTTCCCGGGTTTTTGCGTCGAAGGAGGACTTGGCCAGCCATTCCCGCAAGGTGGAAGGCACAGTAATTTGAAGGGCGTTCATGCGGCCCTCCAAAGGTGTCTGCGGGGCCTCCAGAGCGCCGGACGGCGGCGCTGGAAGGTGCGGGAACGAGCTTCAGGCTTCATGGAGAAGGCAAGGTCATGATCGAGCGTGACGCCGAGCCGTTCTTCGGCAATGGCGGGATCAACCTCTCCAGAGGCAATGCGAGCCAGGGCATGAGAGACATGGGTCATGCCGCCCATGTCCTTGATCCAGTGCTGTTGGGCTTCATAGAGGCGGTTTTTACGTAACAGGCCAATAAGCTCCCGATCCGCAGCGGGAATGACCTCTGCGGCGACCTGTTGGCCGACGAGTCCGAGGCCGTCACAGTGGGGGCAGCCATCGCCACGGATATGGATGTTGTCGATTTCCCCGTGAGTGTAGACAGCTTCCAGGCGATTCCAGAGATCGGGCGATAGTGCGGCGGGATGTTCATGCAGCGGCTTCTTGCATTCTGGGCAGAGGATGGGCATCAGACGCTGGTACATGAGGCCGTTGAGCACGCCGTCAGTGCAGATGGATTCAAGAGGAACACCCATCTCATGGAGACGTGCGACAATGCCGATGGCGGAGTTCGCGTGAACCGTTGACCAGACGCCGTGGCCTGTGAGCGCGGCGTTGATGGCTGCCCTGGCCGCTTCCAGGTAGCGGATTTCGCCGAGCAGGATCACGTCGGGGTCCGAGCGCATGAGTCCGGCCAACGCCTCCAGTAAAGCGCGTTCGCGCTCAGCGTCGGAGATCGCCTTGGTGACTACATTGAGCTGGCGGACGCCGAGGATGGTATACTCCGGGGGGTCTTCCAGAGAGTAGTAGTTCTTTGTCGGAACATACTGAGCCAGAGCTTCCAGGGTGTTTTTGAGGACGGTGGTCTTGCCGTGTCCGGTGGGACCGGAGACGATGGTGAGACCGGATCGTTCCGTGAAGGAATTGACGAGGTTTTGTTGTTCCGGAGTGAAGCCGAGAGATGCCAGACGTTGCATTACCGGTCCCGTGGCGGACGTTGCGTCGTAGAGCAGACGCATGGCGAGGGTGATGCCGGGCGAGGAAATGAGCGGACTCTGAATGGGCTCGGAATGCAGACGAACGGCGAAGAGTCCTTCAGGCAGGAACTTTCTGTCCGCGATGCGCCCATCATACCGCTCGAACTCGGTGAAGCCGCTTTCGGCCTGCGAGAAGACGCCCTGAAAGATGCCGCGAATGAGCGCCTTTCCTTCTTCGCCGTTCAGAGGTTCGTCTTCCTGGAGCAGGCCCATGCGCCGGAAGTAGACCTGTGCATAAGGCCCCATATAGGTGATGTGAATATCGGAAACCTTTTTTTGGAGAGCCCGGTTCAGCAAGTCCATGACATAAGTTTCGACCCATGGACGATCCCGATTCCCGTCGCTGGCGAACTTGCTGTACCGGATGCCGAATTTTTGTTCGAATTCAGAAGGGGAATACCATTCGCAGGGCACAATGAGAGAGCCTGTCTGCTCGGAATAGCGGGCAAGCAGATTGTCAAGTATGGGATTCCCTTTGAGCTCTGCGGAAACATGAAACCCGTCGAACCAGCGCAGCCGACTGGCCAGGGATTCCGGAATGGTGGGTACATAGTCCATATCTATAACCAGGGGAGTGAAGAGTTGTTGACGATAACCTTGTCCCGTGAAATGGAGGACACGGTGCCGAAGCCGGGGACGGTATCGCCGACTTTGACGGTATAGGTGCCGGCACTGGAACGGAGGGTGGCCGTGAGTGTCGAGGCTCCCTTCACGGAAAGCACGACGAGTCGAGACGGTTTACTTTCAGGGGTGCTCCCCTTGGCGATTCCCTGCGTGACGGGCGGCAGGGACAGGGATGGGACGATGGCCGGTTTTTCGGCCAGCTTGTCGTCCAGTTCCTTCAGCTTGACCTGGTACTGTTTGTACTCGTAGGCGGCCTTGTTGATGTCGCGCCCGGCCTGAATGCCGGTGACTTCGCCGAGCGTGCCGGAATACACGGTTCCGGGGCGGAATTCGGTAATGGGCTCGACCGGGATTCCGGCGGATGCCTGTTCCGTGCCGTGTTCCCTGGGCTGAGAAGCCTGAGCGGGCGGCATCTGAGCAGGCTGGACTCGTTTCGTGTTCCTGGGGGCTGGAGTGGAGCTCATGTAGAGGCTTCCAGCCGTCGCGGCCAGAGCGAAGACAAGAACGATGGCGACTCCGAAGAGCAGTTTTCTATTTTGCATAGAGTTCTCCCCTTATTTTCCATGACTCGTTGGCATATGAGATTTCCTTGATGAGCAAACCGGGAATGTTCAGTGCCTGGGCCAGACTCCGGTAATCCGCGATCAGATACGCCGGAAGATTGGAGAGTTCCCAGGAGGATGAAATCCAGGGGCAGGCGACATTCTGTTTTTCGACCTTCTTCACAGCCCTTTTCCCCCACGACAGTCGGGTCTTGAGGGAAAAATGCTGGGTGAATGCGTAAAGCCTGCGAGTCGCTTCTTCTCTGGAAAGCAGACTGCCGAGATCACGTTCCGCTTTAGGCAGGCTTTCACGAATCGGCGTGTGCGAGACGGCAAGCCGAGGCTGCTGTTCATTGAGCTCGCCGTTGAAAGGCAGCAGCGTGTATTCGGAGAAGTCCGTATGTTCCCATGTAGCGGCCAGTGCCGTCCCTGAGCAGCTCAGGCTGGAAAGCCTCCAACCGTTCGCCGCGAGAGGATGACGCAGCATGGCGGGAGTGCACTGGATGATGACCGCATCCGGACTCGGCATAGTCATCCATTGGCGTGGAAAATGCCGTTCGGGATGCTCCTGGGCGTCACGTATTCGTGCCTGTTTTTGCTCCGCAGAGACTCTGGAACGTTCAATTCGTACAAGGCGGTCCCGGTATTCGAGGTATGAGTGCAATCCCCAACCTGCGGCGACCAGCAGTGCAATCACGGCAAGCGCCTTGATGACCGTCGCTCTGGTCAGTTGATGCAGGGGAAGGAGCCGCACGGCTTGGGCTTCCGAGCGGGAGAGTTTCTTAAGGGCTTCCGAGATACGTGCCACGCTTTCTTCCGGGGACAGCGTGCGCACCGTGTCAATGCCCAGCGTATCCTGGAGCGAGAGGGCCAGTGCTTCGGCCTCATCTTTCATTGTGAAGCAACGATCCGCCCGGGCGGAGAGGATGCCTCTCTGAACACCGAAGACCCACCAGAACGGCTCGGAGGTGTCCGCGTCCACAAGCGAAAGGATGCTGATTTCGGAGGCCTCGTTTCCCCGGTTCAGGAGCGCAGCCAGGGAGGACGTTTTCCGCCATGCCTGCTTCCCGTGCGTCCGTGCAAGACCGTACTGAAGTTCGAGCATGATGATGCGGTCATAGGGATCGGAGAAACCGTCAGCTTCGGAGACGATTTCCGCCTTGCTGCGCTTTTCGGTGAGACTCCATGTCAGGCCCGCTATGCAGGACTGTCCATTGATGACTACACGGCGCATCATCATACATTCTCCGCACTTTCCAGTTCGATGGTGACGACAAGCAGGGTTTTCGAAAAATCGGCATCGCGACTCGTGTTGAGAACACCGAGGGAGTTGCCAAGGTTCTGGGTTGACTGCTCAAAGCCAGCCAAAACCAATGTCTGTCCCATCTTCATCTTGCTGCGCTGCGCAAAGGAGCGGGTACTTACTTGCGGAAGCTGGACATAGACCTGTTCCCGGTCGATTTCCTCCATAGAATCCAAAGCAGACAGGGTTACGGTGTATTGGAGAATCACCCGGCGATCCGGCAGGATATGCGGAATGATGGTCATGGCGAAACCGGTTGTGACTTCGCCGGGTGTGATCTCTGAAGTCTGGTTGTACTCGCTGGTGGCCAGGGTCATGCCGGCAAGATAGGCATGGCGCTTGATTGCCTGCACGGGAAGAGGCTGGTTCGACATGAGCAGGCCGCCGGCACTGGAGAGCTGGGTAGCACGCCCCCATTCTTTGAGAGCCTTGATCGTGCCGCTGGAGCCCTTGAGCTTGCCCTTAACCACACTAACAGCGGCGGTTGACGCGCTGCCTAGATCGCCGAGGCTGCCAGCGACGACGGAGACGTCGTTGTTTTCGAAGAGGGCCTGAAGGTTCAGCCCGGCGCTGGAGGCGTCGGTGAGTTCGAGCGCCCAGACGCGCACGGTGATTGCAACCTGGCGGGAGAGTCGGGCGTTGATCGAGTTGATGTAGGCGGTCACGTCACGCAGGCGCGTATAGGAGTCCCTGACCGTGACCGTACCCGCAGCCTGATTGATGGAGACGGTGCCCCTTTTGCTCAGGAGTCCCTTGACGGCGGTTTCGATCTCTTTCCAGATGTCCATCTCTATTTTTGAGGTGTGGACTTGGGAAGTCTGGGAAGAGGTGTCTCCGGAGGAGACCGTGGAATTGATGCTGGAGCCGCTGATGGATGATCCGCTTGTACGTTCCTTGCTTTTGTTGGAGACCTGGCTGTCGTAGGTGATCACGCCCGGCGCGGCCATGATGGTGTATGTGCGCACCTGCATGGCGCTGAATGTGATCCTGTTCGTCTTGGCGTCATAGTCCCAGCCATAACCCGACAGGCTTGAGATGGTATCGAGCAGGCCGCGCAAAGAGCCGGTATAAGATACGTCGATCAGTCCGGACATGCTGGCCAGAGGTGGCAGGCCCAGATCGTCAAGGGCCGGCAACTCCGACGACTGTTTTGTCGGCTGGGGATCGTCGGCATCGGTATCGGAGACCTGGGCCGATAATGGGGCGATGGTGCTGAGCGAGGCCGCGATCTCGGAGAGCGTTCCCCGCTGCTTGAGAGTCACAGAGGAATTGAGAACGGGGATGTCTTCGCCGTCCGTTTGCCGGACGATGGGTTTCGCACCGAGATACGGATGTTCGGCAATGGAGACGGTCTTCGAGCTGGAGAGCTCGGTCAGTTGATCACGTTTTGCCTCGACCTGCTGGACCGTGGGCGCTCCACCGTCCTTGACGGCACAGCCGGAGAGGAACAGGAGTGCGGTAAGAAGAAGGGAAAGGTATCTTTTCATTATCTGTCACTCACTTCCAGAACGTTGTTTGAGGGATAGAACGTTGCCCGGAGTGGGAATCCGGCGGCGTGGAGGCCTTCAAAAAGCTGAGTAACGGCGGCAACGAAGTTGCCCCGGAAGGTCGCGCGGGACTGCATGTCGAGATCCGTATCCGCGTTCCAGACGAGCTGCCAGGAAGCACGGGTCGTCCAGACATCCAGCTGCGTGCGCAGGCTCCCTTGGGAGAGTTGCCATTCGGGAAGGCTGACCTGTTCGGCGACGATGGTTACGGCTGGAGAAGTCGGGATGGGGGCTGCCTCGACTTGCGGCGTTGCCGGTGTTTCAGGCGTATTGGTCGTGGCCGGAGCGGACTTTGATGTCGCTGCGGCATCGGCCAGGGCCGTAGCCACGACGGGGGATTCAGACTGGGAGGGGGCCGCCGAGTTTGCCAGAGCCGGCGCGGACGGCATTCCTTTTGGCGTAAAGGTGACGAGCCTGGCCTTGGCGTTGATGTCGACTGTGGAGTCAGTGGCCGTGGCCATGTCCATGAGAGCTTTTCGCCATGGGATATTTTTCGGGTATGGAACCTGCTTCTGGCGCAGTTCCGTCCCCTGGATGCTGTACTGCCATTTGACGGGGATCACCGTGCGGACTGCGGTGATGATCGGCATCATCCGGGAATCTCCGGAGGTCTTCTCTTTGTGGGCCGTGGGTGTCTGGGGAACCGGCGTCTGCGGTGCTTCTGGGAGAGGCACCTCCTTTACTGCGGGAGCCGGTTCCGGAGTACGCGCGGGAGGCGTCACCACCGGTGTGCCCGGAACCGGCTCTTCCGGAGCTGAGACGGAAGCTGCTGGAGCCGCAGTCGTGGAGGGGAGCCCGCCCATGAGCTTGCGGATCATGCTGAAGGCTGTGCCGTCCGAGGTTCGGATCTGGAGATACCCGGTAGGGGTGATCTCGCCGATAATCTCGTCGAGGACGTAGCCGATCCGGACGCCGGAAGAAGAGTCTGAGGGAAAAATGGCAAAACCGTGGCCACGAAGCTGGTTTTCGAGCGACGTGCCGAACTGACCCGGCACTGTCACGAGGGAAAGACCTGTCTGACCGGCTGGGTAACGACGCGAAAGCTCCAGTGCCGCTTGAGAGGCGAAGCGTTCGGCGTCTGCCGGCCATATCTCGCTCAGGGCGTCGGCAGTCCGGACGCCGGCGACCTCACGGCTGCCGTGGAACGGGAACGCTGCGCAGCCCGTGAGCAGAAGAAGGCAGGCTCCAGTGACAAGAGTTCGTTTCATGTAGTTCCTTCCTTCAAGGGAGTTAGAGTTGCTTTGACCAGTTAAAGTCACGAATATAGATGCCCAACGGGTTCTTTCTGATTTGCTCTTCGGATGTGCGGTTTGTTGGAGGAACAACATGAACCATGAGCAGGGCTCTCATACGAAAGTCAGAAATTCTGACTCCCTGGCGATCCGTCACGGTCTCTTTCCAGTCGATCTGCCATGTTTCATCTGACTGCTGGAGAACCGAAGTGATTTCTATAGAAACGAGTTCTTTTTCGGCACGCCGGAAAGGATTGTTGGCCTCATCGTTCATGTATTCGTTCATCTTGACGGTCGCGGCATCTTCAGCATTCAGATGGGCGTAGATTCTGAAAACGGCATTGCGCTGGACTGTGACGTCCGGTGTAACCATGCGGGCATCGTTGATGAAGGAAGCGAGCGTAGCTTGGATGACGCGGGAATCGACGGGGGCGGCCTTGTCGGCAACGGAAACGGCAAGCGGTTGACCGAGTTTGTCCACTTCGATCACGAAGGGAATGTATTTTGCTTGTATGGCGACGTAGATGATGCCAGCAATACAACCTAGCACAGTGAGCATGGAGACGATCCCCACGATCTGCCACATCAACCGTGAGAAAAACATGGCGCTTTCCCGCGAGTTGTGGTTGTACCGGGCGTTCAGATAAGGAGAGTCTTCCGGGCTTTTTTTCATGACGCACTCGCATAATCGGTTAGTGACAGGCCCCGTTCACGGAGCCACTGCTCAATCCATTGTTCGCCGAACTGCTTTTCAAGCTGCATGATGTGCTGCACAGATTCGCGATCCGAGACGCCGACGAAGGACATGGCAAGCGGGCCTATCGCAAAACTGAAGAGCCGGCTTCCTTGCTCGGAAACCAGGTAGTATTCATTTTTGGGGACAGCCGAGGAGATGATTTCGATCTGGCGGCTGTTCAGCCCCATTTTTGTGTAAAATTCGGCGAACCCCTCGTTTCTGGCGTAGATGTTCGGCAGATAGATCTTGGTGGCCGTCGATTCGACGATCACATCGAGAATGGAGGAGTTGAAGGCATCCGAAAGGCTCTGTGTGGCCATGAAGATGGAACAGTTCTTTTTTCTGTTGACCTTGAACCATTCCCGGATCTTTTCGCGGAACACGGGATGGCCGAGCAGTATCCATGCCTCATCGAGGAAGATCCATGCGGGCTGCCCGTGTAAGGACTTTTCGATCCTGCGAAATAGATAGAGAAGGATGGGGAGAGCCCATTTGTCTCCCATGTTCATCAATTCCTCGTTTTCGAAGACGGTAAAGGGAGACAGGGCAAGACCGTCGCTTTCCGCATCAAGCAATTCTCCCATGGGACCATCAATGGTGTAGGCCTGCATGGCTTCTTTGACACGGGGGACGTCGATAAGACCGACGAAATCGGACAGTCGGCGGTTCTCTCTGTCCTGGGACATGAGAGTCAGGGTTTTTGCGATCTTATTTCTCTCGCCGGGACCGGTTTCGACTCCGTTCAGGG
>OOAQ01002402.1_pt1 | contig 11242 bp, 6 predicted proteins | sample 1671051 | NCBI WGS metagenome assembly OOAQ01 (sample SAMN06348117, study PRJEB24527) | human gut metagenome | biome: human gut; feature: ankylosing spondylitis patient; material: feces | host: Homo sapiens | place: China | collected 2015-10
GCCGCACAGGAACGGCACGCCCACAAAGGCCGGATGCATGCCCGACCACGCGCCGCAGGTGAGTACCGCGTCGCCCTTTTCCTCCGCCTCGTTAAAGAGTGCGAAGTCAAAGCTGTCCACGTCGATCACGTCCACGCCGCCGTCGGCCAAAAGGTCGATGCGCAGGCTGTCCATGGCGTCGTTGCCGTGACGCAGCACGCGCAAGCGCATGCCCTCCAAGTCCGCAACCGCAATACGGCTCTTGCGCGCAAGCGGGCTCGTGCGCGGCACATCGATATAAAACGGCACATTGACGATAAGGAGCTTTTGGCATGCGTCACCCCAGCGCGGGGTCGAAAAACTCGACTGCACCACATCGACCTCACGGCCCAAGCTGCGCATGACGGTCTCGCGCTCGTCGTAGAGGTCGCTCACCGGCACGATCTCAAAACGCAGCGACGGCTCCAGCTCGTGCACGCCCGTCCACATCGAAAGCGTCTGGCGGCCCGGGCACATCATCGACACGCCCAGGCGAACCGCACCGCCATCGCCCGCCGCGCGTCGGGCGCGGCGCAGGGCATCCTCGGACTGGCGCATGATCGAGCGCGCGTCGTCTACCAGCAACGCACCCGCCGGCGTCACTTTGACGCCCGAATGTGAGCGCTCGAACAGCGTGATGCCAAACTCGGCCTCGAACCCCGATACCTGTTTGACGAGCGCCGGCGTCGACACGCGCAATTTTGCCGCGGCGCGCGAGAAGCTTCCCAGCTCTGCGGCAGCCGAAATAGCCTCAAGTCGTCGATCGTACACGTCATCTCTCCGTTTTCGCACGTACGGCCACACGGTGCCGTAGGGGGTCGTTTTCGCAGGTCACGCGCTCAATCGGATACAAATCGCATCAAGCGGTATGAACCTACGGTTAACGCCATTCTAACAAATATGCAATTCACCTGCGCAAATTCAAAGCATACGATAACCAGCGAAAACCACGTGGGTCGATTAATGGGAGCGGCCCACAGGGAGGTTCAAGAAGGGAAGTTCCTATGAGCAACTGGCTTAAGCTCGATCGACGCCGACGCTTACTTCATCGGCGGCACTAAGGGCGCCCTGTCGCTGCCCCGCCTGCACCAGTTCTCCTACGACGGCACCTCCAACTGGCACAAGCCGCTGCAGATGGAGATTCCAGCCGTGGACCCGGCACTGCCGCACAAGATGCAGCTCAAGCACTTTGTGAAGGTTGTCCGCCGCGAGGTCGAGCCCGTCGTGACGCCGGTCGACAACGTCAAGACGCTCACGCTTCTCAACGCCATCAAGGAGGCCGCCAAGACCGGCCAGCTCGTCGAGCTGTATGCCTTAAGAGCGGGCCGCGGCAAACTCCCCGCCGAGCGTCTCGGCCCGCCACCAACAAGCCCCTCTTCTTTGCCCCGCGAGCAGCCTCCTGCCCGCGGGGTATTTTGCTACGTTGCCGACGTTTTTTTCTGGGGCGGGGGGGCTATTTCGCACCTCGGCTTGGTTCGTTCGCCCCAAAACAGTCTTTTGGGACAGGTGGTATCCTTGGTAGCCCTGTGTCGCAAACGCACCTTAAACGCAAGGAGTCCCATGGATCTTATCGCCCAGCTCGCCCGCGAGCTCAACCTTAAGGCCGCCAACGTCGAGGCGGCCGTCAAGCTCATCGACGATGGCAACACCATCCCCTTTATCTCGCGCTACCGCAAGGAAGCCACGGGTGGCATGGACGACGTCGCCCTGCGCGCACTCGACGAGCGCCTGTCCTACCTGCGCAATCTTGAACAGCGCAAAGAGGACGTCATCCTGCTCATCGATGCCCAGGGCAAACTCACGCCCGAGCTTGAGCAGCAGATTCGCGAGGCCACGCAGCTCCAGCGTGTCGAGGACCTCTACAAGCCCTTCCGCAAAAAGCGCATGACTCGCGCGCAGAAGGCCCGCGAGGCCGGCCTGGAGCCACTCGCCAACATGATCATCATGCAGGCCTCGGCCAAGGGCAGCGCGCTCGACACCGCCGCGGCATACGTCAACGAGGAGGCCGGCTTCGACACGCCCGAGAAAGCGCTCGCCGGCGCCGCCGACATCGTGGCCGAGACGGTGGCCGAGGACCCCGAGAACGTCGCCGACCTGCGCGCCTTTACGCAAAACACCGCCGACATCGTCGTCGAGGCCACCGACCCTGCCGAGAAGACCCCCTATGAGCCGTACTACAACTTTGACGAGCCGCTGCGCCATATTCCCAACCACCGCGTGCTGGCTATCGACCGCGGTGAGCGCGAGGGCAAGCTCCGCGTGCGCGTGAACGTCGACGGCGCTGCCGCCACGGCACGCCTCGGCAGCCGTTGGCCCCGACGCCAGGGCGTGTTTGCTCCCATCTTCGATGCCGCCATCGCTGACGGTTACAAGCGCCTCATGGCCCCCTCGCTGGAGCGCGAGGCCCGCGCCAAACTCACCGTTCGTGCCCAGACCGAGGCCATCAACGTCTTTGCCAAGAATCTTGAGGGCCTGCTCTCGGCACGCCCCGTCCGCGGCGCCCGTGTGCTCGCGCTCGATCCGGGCTACCGCACCGGCTGCAAGGTCGCCGTCATGGACGAGACCGGCAAGCTGCTCGACCACAGCGTAGTCTACCCCACCAAGCCGCGCCACGACGTCGCCGGCACTAAGCGCGAGCTCGCCCGCCTCGTCAAGAAGGACGGCGTCAACACCATCGTCATCGGCAACGGCACCGCCAGCCGCGAGACCGAGGAAGTCGTCTCGGAGCTCATCGCCGAGCAGGCGCCTGGGCTGCGATACACCATCGTCAACGAGGCCGGCGCGTCGGTGTACTCCGCCTCCGAGCTCGCCAGCCAGGAGTATCCCGACCTGGACGTCACCGTGCGTGGCGCCATGAGCCTGGGCCGCCGCCTGCAGGACCCGTTGGCAGAGCTCGTCAAGATTCCGCCCCAGTCCATCGGCGTGGGCCAGTACCAGCACGACCTTGACCAGGCCGAGCTCTCGCGCGCCCTGGGCCACGTGGTGGAGGACGTCGTCAACCGCGTGGGCGTCGACGTGAACACCGCGAGCGCGAGCCTGCTGGGCTACGTATCGGGCATCACGCCGAGCGTAGCCAAAAACATCGTGGCATACCGCGAGGAAAACGGCGCCTTTACCGATCGTCGCCAGCTTAAGAAGGTTCCCAAGTTAGGACCCAAGGCATATCTCAACGCCGCGGGCTTCCTGCGCATCAGCGGCGGTATAAACCCGCTCGATGCGACAAGCGTCCACCCCGAGAGCTACGAGGTGGCCACGGCCGTCCTGGAGCGCGCCGGCGTTGCGGCGAGCGAGCTCAGCCGCGGCGGCGTGCCCGACATCGAGCGCCGCCTGGGCAGCATCTCGGCGCTGGCAAGCGACCTGGACTGCGGTACCCTGACGCTCATCGACATTGTCAACGAGCTCAAGAAGCCCGGCCGCGACCCGCGCGACGACGCGCCCGAGGTGGTCTTTAGCCGCTCGGCACTTTCCATCGACGACTTGGAGCCCGGCATGGAACTCAAGGGCACGGTGCGCAACGTCGTGGACTTTGGCGCCTTTGTCGACGTGGGCGTGCACCAGGACGGCCTCGTGCACATCTCCAAGCTTGCCAACCGCTTCGTCAAGCACCCCAGCGACGTAGTGCGCGTCGGCGACACGGTCAAGGTGTGGGTCGAGAAGGTCGATCGAGACCGCAAGAAAATCTCGCTCACCATGGTGCGGGGCAAGTAAGCCGCTGCAGGCGCTCGGCGGGTCCCATTCCGCCGAGCGCCCCTCCTTCTAAAACGATTTGGCGATATCCCGAAGTGCGAGACGCCGTTTCCGCTAATCCTCACCTGCAATTTTTGAGATATTCGGCCTCACTGGGCCGCGATAACACCTCTTCAAAGTGCAAGCTCAACAAATAAGCGTCAGATATTCTACAAGCGTCCTATATTTGCTCCCGCAGAGGTGCGGTACGGGACGTTTTTCAGCCATATTGGCAATCTTGACGGCACCCTGAGGCCGAATATCTCGATTTTTGTTAGTGGAGCACTTATGGGCACGAACCGCAAAGACCTCGTTTGCCCGGTAGAGCTGTTCAACCACGTCAAGTATGAGATCTTACATGCGCGGAACAAAGGATAATCGAAGGGTCTTGGGCGACTTGCGCGTCGCCCCGAACACATAGCCGGCAGGGTCCTTTGCCTTGGCGATGACTGCCAACTCGGGGCCGAATCGTTTTCGATACTTGATAGATATGGATTAGAAGATCATTAGATTACAAGTTGATCCATGATGCGGAACCGCGTTGTCCACGCGATGCCGTCGGAGCCCACGCCGCCGTCCGAGGTGACGCCGGACGCGTAACACGAATCGTCATCCGGCGAACGAAGCCGCCAGTGGCACGCGGCGTTGCCATCCGAGCCCAGCCCCATTACTGCCCGAGACAGTTGGCGGGGTAGCGCTGTCGACCCCCATCGGAATAAAGGTAGCGATTCAGCTCAGGACCTACCGACGGGTTCGTGTCGGCAGCCCCGGCCTTTCCTTTGCCTAGCGCGACCCTCGCGAAGCGCGTGAGCGATAGGGAAAGGAAAGGCCGGGGCGAACAATCCGCGGCGCAGCCAGTGTTCGCATTACGGCAGGATATGGAAACCGAGCGCCGCGATATCCTTGGCAAAGCCGCGCACGGTATCGAGCGAAACCTCGTACGGGTCGCGGCCGATGTTCTTGCGCTTGGCCAGAATGCTGTTGGGCACCGTGATGATCTGGCAGCCGCAGGCCTGCGCCTGGTAGATGTTGATAAGCTCGCGCGTGGACGCCCACAGAACCTCGCAGTTGGGCTTGGCGGCGGCCTTCTTGACCGACTCCGTCATAAACGGAATGGGATCGACGCCGGTGTCGGCGATGCGGCCGGCAAAGAGCGAGATGATGGACGGCGTCTCGGCGTCGACGGCGTCGACCATCTCGTCAACCTGCGCGGGCGTAAAGATGGTGGTGACATTGACCTTGATGCCGTCGGCGGAAAGCTTGCGCACCAACTCGGCCGTGGACTCGCCCTTGGTGGTCACGCACGGAATCTTGACATAGACGTTCTCGGCCCAGGCAGCGATCTCGCGGGCCTCGATCTCCATGGTCTCGACGTCGTCGGCAAAGACCTCAAACGATACGGACACATCGGTGATGTGGGCCAGGACCTCCTTGGCAAAAGCGCGGTAATCCGTCACGCCGCCCTTCTTCATAAGGGACGGGTTGGTCGTGAAGCCCTGAACGTTGCCGTTCTCGTACATGTCGAGCATGCCCTCGAGGTTTGCACCGTCAGCGAACACCTTGATTGCCATCTGCCTGATTCCTTTCGTTAGCATACGGGCGTGGAACTGCTAAACACTTTATCTACGTTTATCAAGGCGTGAACTGCGGTTTTTTATCTTCTCGGCGAACGGTATAAACGCCTTAGCGTTTGAATTGATAAATCGATTGAGCATGTGAATCCGGTGAGTTGCAGATCGAAAATCGTCCGAACGGCGAAATAATTAGATCAACCCAAAGTGGCGCATGGCGGTGACGGTACCGTCGCGTGCGACGTCGTCGGTCACGTAGTCGGCGACTGCCTTGACCTCGGGCATGGCGTTGCCCATGGCAACAGCCGTCTCGACGGCGGCAAGCATGCCCAGGTCGTTGCCCGAATCGCCAAAGCCAAAGGTGCGCGCGTTGCCGGCGCGCCCCAGATACTCAAGCGCTCGCGCCACGCCCACGCCCTTGTCAATGCCCTTGGGACTCAGCTCGCGATTCTGGCCGCCGGTGTTGCACAGCTCAAAGTTGCGTTCGATAAAGCCGTCGTCATTGGCCACGCGAGCCAAGCCGGGCTCGTTAAGGCACACCTTGCCCACACGCAGGCGGCCGTCGATGCGCATTTCCTCGGCGCTATGCACCACATGCGTGCCGATCAGAGACGACCGTTCAACACCCGCGGGCTCCAGTGCAAAAGTCGCAGCGTTGGCCTCAAAAAAGACCTCAATGCCGGCGTCCACAACGCGACGCGCAAGCTCCTCGACAATGTCCTCTTCAAAGCAATCCTCATGCACCACACGGCCCTCAACCTCGAGCGTCGCCCCCGCCATGGCCACGATACCCGCAGGTTCGAGCTCACGCAGACCATCGGCAATCAGCCACAAGGGGCGTCCTGTGCAGATAAACGCCTTGTGCCCCGCATCGTGCAGGCGATGAAACGCCTCAATGACCGTCTGCGAGGGGCGCACCGCCGAAAAGTCCTTATCGGTCATGCTGTCGGGATCGAACGACGTCAGCGTGCCGTCCACGTCAAAAAACAGTACAGCGGAATCGGGGCACGCATCAATCATATGGGTTCCTTTCGAGGGCGATGGCAAACGAAGCTTCCATCATATAATGGAGCGACACAACCAGAGAGGTCACCCATGGAATTTTATGCAAGCTGCCCCGAGGGCTTTGAGTCCGCACTCGCCGACGAGCTTAAACGGCTCGGGCTTTCGCATGTCCGCCGCCTCAAGGGCCGCGCCACGTTTGAGGGCGAGCTCGAGCAAGGCTACCGTGCCTGCCTGTGGTCGCGCCTGGCCAGCCGCGTGTTTGTGGTGCTCGGGCGCTTTGAGGCACAGGATGCCGACGAGCTGTACGATGCCGTTTACGACATTGCCTGGGAAAACATCGTCCGCCCCGGCGCCACCATTGCCATCACTACCCGTGGTGTGACCGAGCAGCTGCGCAACACGCGCTTCTCTGCCCTGCGCGCCAAGGACGCATTGTGCGATCGCCTGGCCGAGACCACAGGCCGTCGCGCCGATGTCGATGCCACCGATCCCGATGTCCACCTGCTGCTTTCGCTGCGTCAGCGCCGCGCGAGCATAAGCCTGGACCTTTCGGGCGACCCGCTGTTCAAGCGCCTGCCTCCCGCCGCGACTCGCGCCGGCGAGGGCGCGCACGTGTTGCGCCCCGACTACGCCGCCCTGGTATTGGCGCAGGTCGGCTGGACCGCACTGTGCGAGCGCGAGCTGACGGCCGACGACTACGAAAACGAAGCCCTGCCTACGCTGATCGACGCCTCGTGCGCCGGCGGCGGCCTGCTGCTAGAGGCCGTGAACATTCTGGCCGACCGCGCCCCGGGCGCCGCGCGCGAGCACTGGGGCTTTGAGGGCTGGCAGCTGCACGATGCCGCCCTATGGGAGCAGCTGCTTGCCGAGGCACGCGAGCGCGAGACGGCAGCGCGCGAGCGCCAGGCGCGCATCGTTGCCGTAGACATCGACCCCGCCGCCCGCAAGACCGCTGAGCGCATGGTCAAGTGCGCCGGCTATAAGCGCTTTGTCGACTTTTGCGCCGCCAAGCCCGCCACCGTGCTGGACCATGCGGGCGCTGTCGCCGGCGCCGCCGTGGTGGCAGACACCACCGAGACCCCGCTTTCGCTCATGCACGACGCCATGACGCTGGTCGGCGAGCTGCGTCGCGCGCCCGAGCTTACCGCCGCACCGGTCGCCGCGCTCACCCGCGACGGCCTTATGGCCCGCGCACTCCATGCCGAGCCCGCGCGCTCCATCGCTGTCATGCCCAACAACGAAGAGGCGACTATTGAGGTTTGGCTCTCGCTCGACCACGCCGCCGCAGCATTTGAAGCTGCGACTAGCGCGGATGCCGAGGAGCAGGCCGCAGATACCGAAAACGAAGCCGCCAACGCTCCCATGCCCGAAACTGCCGCCACGCTCGATTTGGGCGACGGCAAGCCGCTGCCCGTGCTCATTCCCGAGTCCGAGCAGTTCGCCAACCGTCTGCGCAAGAACGCCCGCCTGCGCCGCAAGTGGGCAAAGCGTGAGGGCGTGAGCTGCTACCGCGTCTACGATGCCGACCTGCCCGACTACTCCGCCGCCATCGACCTGTACGAGGGCTGCCCGCAGACGCCGGGCCGCTGGCTCGTCATCGCCGAATACGCCGCACCCAAGACCATCGATCCTGCGCTGGCCCAGGCCCGCATGCTCGATATCTTGGCCATCGCGCCGCGCATCTTGGATGTTCCAGCCGAGCACGTGCACGCCAAAGCCCGCATACGTTCGCGCGGCGGTTCGCAGTACGGTAAGCAGGGCGCCGGCAAGGGCGGCTCGGGCGAGCGCGCCAACATTGCGCGCCGTCGCCTGCCGCTCATCGAGGAAGGCGGCCTTACCTTTGCCGTCAACTTTGACGACTACCTGGACGTCGGCATCTTCCTGGATCATCGCGTCACGCGCAATCTGGTGCGCGAGCACGCCAAGCAGGCGCGCCGCTTCCTCAACCTGTTTGCCTACACCGGCACCGCCACCTGCTACGCAGCCGACGGCGGCGTCGAGGAGACCGTGACGGTCGACCTCTCGAACACCTACCTGGACTGGGCCGAGCGCAACATGCGTCAGAACGGCTTTGTTGGCCCGCAGCATCACTTTGTGCGCGACGACGTGCTCGCCTGGATTCGCGACCAGCGCCAGACGCGCAACCGCTGGGACCTGATCTTTGTCGACCCGCCCACGTTCTCGAACTCGTCCAAAATGGGCCGTCGCACCTGGGATGTCCAGCGCGACCATGTTGAGCTGTTGGCCGGCGTATCGCGCCTGCTCGCGCAGGGCGGCCACGCCATCTTTAGCTGCAACCTGCGCGGCTTCCGCCCCGAGACGCGCAAGCTCGCGCGCGCGGGCGTCGTGCTGGAGGACATTACGGCGCAGACCATCCCCGAGGACTTCGCGCGCAACCAGAAGGTGCACCATTGCTATATCGTGCGCCGCCTGCCCATCGAGGATGCCATGGCCGAAGTCGGCTTTAGTGCCGAGGAGATTGCCGAGCGAACCGAGGAGCTGCGCAACCCCGAAGCCCGCAAGCCCCGTACAGCAGTGCCCGCGCACGCGCAGGCCGGCGACCGAGGGCCGCGCGGTGACGGCAAGCCCACCTGTGCAGGTAAGCCCAAAAAGAAGAAGTTCTACGCCAGCAAGCCCAAGGGCAAATAACAAAATTGCGGTGGAATAGTTCCTAAAAATGCCTGGTAAAGGCCCAAATAGGATCTATTTCACCGCAACTCATAGAGGGGCCGCGCTCTGCCCTACCCCTGGGTGACCAATCGGTAACCGATACCCACATGCGTTTGGATATAGCGCGGATGCGCGGGGTCGGACTCGATCTTCTTGCGCAGCGTGCCCATAAAGACGCGTAGGCTCGCCAGGTCGCTCTTAGTCGCCGTACCCCAAATCTCGTTCAGGATAAATTGGTGCGTCAGCACCTTGTCGGCATTGTGTGCCAGCAGGCAGAGCAACTTGTACTCGATCGGCGTCAGATGCAGCTCCTCGCCATCCATCGTGGCGATGCCGGCATCAAAATCGATATGCAACTCGCCGGTATCGAACGAGCCCTCGGAAGCAACACCGCCCGCCTGCGCATACGAAAGGCGCCTGAGCGTCGTGCGAATGCGCGCGAGCAGCTCCTCGACCGAAAACGGCTTAGTCAGGTAGTCGTCGGCGCCGGCATCGAGCGCGCGGATCTTGTCCACGTCCTCGCTGCGTGCCGAAACCACGATAATCGGCATGCCCGACCACGCGCGCACCGACTCCACCACCTTGACGCCGTCCATATCGGGCAGGCCCAGATCGAGCAGCACAATGCTCGGCGCCTGCGACGAGGCGGCGGCGATGGCGGCGTGAGCGGTCTCCACGGCCATATGGCGCAAGCCGTGCGCCTCGAGCGCGGCGACGATAAGGTTGCGGACGGCGGGATCGTCCTCAACGACCAAGATGAGCGGTTTCACGGCAGAGTTCGGCACAGCGCTACTCCTTATCAAACGAAATATCGGCGGCGGGAAGCTCAATCGTAAAGACAGAGCCGTGCGGGGCCGCCGCGGCAACCTCTATGCTACCGCCATGTGCCAGCGCAATGGAGCGACAGAGCGAAAGCCCCAAGCCCACGCTGCGGCAACTGTCGGCTAGGCCATGGTTGGCGGTGTAGAACGACTCAAAGATTCGCTCGCGGTCCTCGGGCGCAATGCCCGGGCCATCATCAGCAACCGAGCACGCCACGCATCCATCATGGACGCCAATCGAGATTACGACATGCGAGCCCGCAGGCGTATAGGTGATGGCGTTGTTCACCAGATTGACCACCAGCTGCACCATCAGGCGCGCGTCGACGTTGACGAGCGCCGGCTCATCGCACGCCACTACCTTAAGGTCGTGCTCGCGCACGGCCGGATTTACGTGACGCAGCGCCTCCTCGACGATATCGTCCATGAGCTCGAGCGTGGTCGACAGGTGCATGCCGCCGCCCTCGAGCTTGGTGATGGCGAGCAGATTCTCGACGGTAGCGTTGAGCCACAGCGCATCCGAGCGAATGGATAGGAGCATGCCGCGGCGTGTCTGGTCGTCGAGCACGGCCGTGCCGGTCGAGCCCTGGTCGAGCAACACGTCGGCATTACCCGAAATACTGGTGAGCGGCGTACGCAGATCGTGCGAAATGGAACGCAGCAAATTGGCACGCAGCTGCTCGTTTTTAGCGAGTACCGCCGCCTCCTCGCGGGCCTCCATGGCGCGGGCGCGATCGAGCGCAAGCTCGCCTTCGCTCACAATGGCATCGGCAAGCGTCCGCTCCTCGGGCGTCAGCGCATCGGGCTCGGCGACAATGGCGAGCACCCCCACCACCGAGGCGGGATCGCCCGCGCGCACCATGGTGTCACCCGAGCGCACGGTCAGGTATATGCCGTAGAACGCCGAGCCACCATAGGTGGCATCGAGCGGCGTTCCCACATAAGCGGATGCCGAGAGCCGCGGCGGCATCTGGGGCGCCAACTGGTGCACCGGCGCGGCATCGCCCACGGCCGTGTACGTCGCGCGCGGCAGCAGGTCATCGTCGTCGGCATCGGCGCTATACCACACGACCGGACAGTCCGAAAGACGCGCCAGCTGCGTTGCCATAGCGTGCACAATCTGTTGCTGATCGGCGCAGCGCTGCAGCATACGGTTGGTCTCGAGCACCATCTGCGTGCGACGGTCGCTGGCGGCAGCCTGCGCCAAGGCGCGGCGCAGGGCCAGCGCGATCGAGCTCGACACGAGCGAGACCGCAAACATAATGAAGAACATGCCGGGATAGACGCGGTCGATAAACGACAGCGAGCAGCGCGGGTCGACAAACAAGAAGTTGTAGAGCGCCACGGCGGCAGCCGAGCTCAGCAAGCAATACAGGCGACTCCAGGTAAAGAATGCGCACAGCTGCACGGCGAACACATAGACGATCATGA
>OOAQ01002415.1_pt1 | contig 11186 bp, 10 predicted proteins | sample 1671051 | NCBI WGS metagenome assembly OOAQ01 (sample SAMN06348117, study PRJEB24527) | human gut metagenome | biome: human gut; feature: ankylosing spondylitis patient; material: feces | host: Homo sapiens | place: China | collected 2015-10
ATTTTCTCATTTAACCTTTTAATCTGCTTTCAATATCTGATGCACTATACAGTACATCTGTTACAATCACCTTATCTCCCTGGATTACAAAAAAGACAGAGTAATTGTCTACCAACAATCTTCTCATCTCTTTGCTTCGTTCCGGCTCTGATTCCATAATACGGATTCTCTCAGCCATAGTATCCAATGTTAAAATAGCGTCTGCAATCCGGTTGTATTGATCCATCGCATTTTCTGGTGCCTGAAGAACATAAGCGATGTGATTATATAACTGCTCCATATCAGCCAATGCTTCATTTGTAATCTCAACCGTATAGTATTTCATATCAATGATTCTCCCTGAATTTTGCGAACGCTTCTGCTGCATTTTGCACTCTTCCTGCAGCTATATCATTGTAACCTTTTTCCAATTTCTGATGGATTTCTTCTGTTGTCATGGCATCTGCATGAATCGATACTGGTGCTTTTGGTAAAGAAACAGAAAATGGAATTCCACCTGTAAGAGAAATTTGATTCAAATACATATCAATCGCTGTTGACATAGGAACACCTAACTGAGACAATACTTTTTCTGCCCGCTCTTTGACAGTTGGGTTTACTCTTAAGTTTAATGTTGCTGTTTTTTCCATGATCACACCTCCTTGTTTCTTATATTGTAACGCTTTTGTCGTTACAATTCAAGCACTATTTCTCACATTTTCTAAGTTTTATATCCGATTTTACATTTTCATTATACTCTCAGATTTTCGCTTAAAAAACACATTCCAGATAGATGGCAGATACATCCAGATAGCTGCAAAAGTCCCAGTCTTTAAACACTTTCTGACACTACATCACGCCACATTTCGTTGTACATCCTACATCCTCGAACACTTTTGTGTATGATGGTACTGTCCTTTTCATGCAGCCCTGTCTCATATTCTGCACTTTTGGGGTACTTTTGAACACTTCCTGACACTACTGACTTCGAAGAGTACTGGAGATACCCAGAGACCGGAAGAAAGTTCCCACTGTTGAACACTTTTTCCCCTTTAAGCTCCTGTTTTTACTGCCACAAGGATGTTCCGGGCCTCCTTCCACTCATAAGAACAGGTTACCAGCGTCAGGGTTGTCTCACAACCTGCACCAGCTACCCCTGTTTCAAACAGCGACAGCGCTTTCGCCTGCGCTACATAAGCCTCCAATTCCTTCGGAATGTGAAAAGATGCCTGCTGGAAGTCGAACATGGACACATCAGCTTTCAATACTGCCGCTATCTGGTACTCTTCCATGCCTTCCGGCGTCTGAAAGAACACCCTGGGATGTGCTTTCCAGTAATCATAGGCGGCGTACCGGTCCAGATTCCCGAACATCGCCCCGCTGTTCATGTTGTGACCGTAAATGGTCAGATTCTTTGATTCTCCCAAAATACAGTCTGCCTGGAGGAACAAACTCCCATTGATGTCGTAGTTTCCCCGGTAATCCCTCCGCAGATAATACTCCGGCTCTTCCCGGCTGCTCTGCATGACCGGATAATCGATCCCAACCTCTGGGATCGTAAGCCAGCCACGAACACCCGGATACCGGCGCTGGAGGGATTGAAGGTCAACGGCAGACACTTCCGGTTCTCTTCCAGCCTGTTCCTCTTTCTCTCCTGGAGAGCCCCCGCCCGGAGGGATGTCCTCCGGGAAGCAGGTTTTTAACTCTTCCACCAGTTCTCGGTTCTGCCGGGGAATCGCCACATAATCATGATAAATTAGTGCCGCACTGAGGATACAGACAGCACACAAGACTGCCTGCAGCATCCACAGCTTATTCTTCTTTTTTCGCTTCATCTGCTTTTTTATGTCTCTTCTTATAGAGCATGGTTGCCATGAGTCCGGCTGCTGATACACCTAAAAGTGCAAACAGAAGGATTGGTTTCCAGTGGTCATCTCCTGTCTGCGGTACACCCGGAGTTTCCGGTGTCCTTGCATCCTTCATTTCCACCTTCTGGACTTCCATGGTATCTTCCAGTGTAAACTTCACATCTTCTGCGATCTCATAGCCTTCCGGCGCTGTGATCTCACGCAGGATCAATTCTTCCCCTACCGGAAGTTTCTCTACCAGATGCGGTTTGCCATCTGTTACCCACTCTTCCAAAACTTCACCATCCTTATTTAAGATCTGAAGCTTGGCTCCTTCCAGTTCCTTTCCGGTGGTGAGGTCTGTTTTGGAGATTTCCACTTTGGAATAGGTATCCTTCATTTCCACCTTGGTCACACTGCCATCTTCCTTTACTTCAAACTCAATATCTTCCGCAGACACATACCCTTCTGCATAAGGCGGCAGTTCTTCATGGAGCGTATATGTTCCCTCTGGCAGTCCATAGACTACGTGCGGTTCTTTTGTGCTGATCCACTCCTCTACAATGTTGCCATCCTGGTCGATGCTCTGAAGCTTCACCCCTTCCAGTTCTTCCCCGGTTGTGGCATCGGTTTTTGTAAACTGGCTTTTCGTTGGCTGATTTTCCACTTCTTTTGTCAGCTTGATTTCTGCAAGGTTCTGGTCTGTGTAAGAGGCATCGATCTCCCAGATTTCCTCATTTGGAAGATACCCCGGCTTTCTCACTTCCTCTTTCACATAATATTTTCCATGATAGAGGTCGCTGTCAAAGGTAAGCTGTCCCTTCTCATCCGTTGCTTTCTTCTCCAGCAGAGTGTCCTTTTCCACAAGAACCTCACCCTGCTGGGAGAGGATATCTTCTTTGGCATACAATCCAAAGATCACGCCTTCCAGCTTCTCTTCTGTGACTGCATCCTTCTTTTCTACAGAAATGGAAATCTTCTGTCGCTCATTTTTATAAGCAACCCCTTCATAAACCACTGCCTGAGTATCATCCTCTGCGGTCAGGGTAAATTCTTTCTGTTCCGGGTTCAATACGAAATGGTCGCCTGCTATGGTTTCTTTCAGATAATAAGAGCCCAATGGAAGATTGTTCACCACTGCTTTTCCTTCCTTATCTGTGACCAAAGTTGCCACCAGATCGTCTTTTTCATAACGGATGACCGGATTGCCCTGCTCATCCTTTGCTCCGTCCGGGGAATAAATGGTGTCCTTGGCATACAGTTCAAAGGTTGCCCCTTCCACACCGGATTCTTCATAGACAAAATCATGGAACACTCCGGTATCGGTATCCTCTCCGGTCACTGCATCTTTGATCTTTCCTGCCAGTCTCTTTGCCTTTACAAGCAGGGAATCCCCCTTCACTTCCACTGGCTGTTCTCCGGTTTTGGTCAGTGTCAGGCTGCCCACCTGCTCATCGTTTGGCTGCTCGACTTCCACGATGACTGCCCCGGTATCGGGATCGATCTGATGGGCGGTATCGGAAGAAACCGTGATCACGATTCCCTCTTTCGGGTTCTCTTTGTAACTGCCTTTTCCGGTCACTTCCAATGGAGAAATTACTTTTTCCCCTTCATACAAGGAACTCTCATATCCCTGTCTTACAAACCCTTCCGGTGCTTTTACTTCTTCAATCCGGTAAGTAGAACATTTCAATTCTTCCGGTGTTACCAGATAGCCTTCCTCATTGGTCTTAAAAACGCTGATGGTCTCTTTCTTCGGATAGAATACCGTCTGCTCTACATATTCCTCTTTTTCCATGTCAAAGATTTTATAGGAAGCTCCTGCTTTTAAAACCGGATTGCCTGTCTGTGCATCCTTTTTCACGATTTTTAACAAAAACTCAAACGGACGGTCATCGAACACACGCCATACCATCGGTTCTCTGCTGTCCTCATCAACCTTCACCAAAAACGGATCGATGGCTTTCAAGTTCTCCGGTACGGTGCTTTCCTCTACCACATAAAGACCATACGGAAGCTCCGGACTGAGAGCATATCCTTTTTTATCTGTAATAAGCTCCTGTACCGGGACAGCCTTGCCATCCACATAGGTCACTGCCACCTCTTCCTTACTGAAATCATAACCTCGGAAATCTTCCGCAGTAAGCTGCTCGCCATTGGATGGCTGTAGTTCCCCACTCTTTACTTTGGACAGGTTGCTGACTAAATACACTTTAAATCCTGCCCCTTCCACAAGGTCTGTTTCTGTCTGGTCTCCATCTTCGCTGATCTTGATCAGCTGGAACGCCTGCTTTTTCACCTGTTCCTGTACCGTCAGGTCCCTGGTTACCTCTGCCACTTCCTGTCCTTCGTAAGCAAGGTCCACCTCATACTCTATTGGATCTACCGTATAGCCTTCCGGCGGAGTGATCTCTTTCACATACATTTTTCCCAGATACAATTCGGAAAAATCTAAGGTACCATCCTCCTTGATCACGCCCTGTGCGATGAGGCTGTCTTTTTTGAACAGAACCCTCGTCTTTCCATCCGGGTGGACGATATCCTCTCTGGCATACAGACCATACACAGCCCCGGCAAGGGAACTATCCCCCTGGGGAAGAAAGGCCTGTGTCTCCTTATCGAACTTTTGGATATGGACAGCGCCTCGTACCCTCTCATCAGTTGCTGAGATGGTGACCGTCTTTCCGGCTTCCACATCCACCTTATGGATCACATCACTCTGTGCATACTTGTCCGGAGCCTTGATCTCTTTCACATATACTGTTTTGATGGCTACCTCAAAATAATCACTGACTGCTTTTCCCTCTTCCCCGGTGACTGGCATTTCCATCAAAAGATGCTCACACTTGCTGTCTGTATAAATGCCATACACTGCACCGTCTAAAGGATTCTTGGTATCCGCATCCTGTTTGAAAAGCTCGATCCTTGTCATCTCCAGCCAGTCTACCGTAAAACTTACTGGATTGGCTTTCTCCGATTCAAAGACTCCAATGTCCTGATTGCTGTTTCCTGTGGATAATACCAGCGTTCTCCAGGTTTCCCCTACAGAACCATGCAGCTCCCCGGAGGAATATTTTCCGGTATGAAGCATTGGGGCAGTCAAATAAAAGGTATCCCCGCCATAGATCTTCAGCGCACCATTCTCTGCGGAAGTTCCCTTTGTCTTGTTATAAATGGTGATGTCTTTTGGTACATTGACTGAAATGTAGTTTCGGTGATCCCCGGACAATGTGATATCCGGTGTTTTCTGTACATTTCCATTTCGGACTGCTTTTACAGAAGTCTTGGAAAGAGAAATTTCTCCCTTCGGCGGCTCTTCCATAGCAAACAGGTGGTCAATATAGGCGATCACGCCTGCGTTTACCAGATCTTCATACTTACATCCTGTAAATCCTGCCTCACCTGCATAGGCATAGCTGGCTGCGATGTGGGTATATACATATTTCTCTTCTGCACTTTTCCCGGACAGATAACTCCCTGTAATATCCCCGGCACCGCCATAACCATAATACAGCACCTTCTGCAAGTTCTTATTGCTGTCCAGTACCTGTGCCACATAGTCACCACTCGGCGGTGAGAAACGATGGGATTCCAGACAGTAAGCGATCTTTCCATTGACCGTAAACCAGCAGGTTAAGTAATTTCCAATATAACTTGGATAGTAGATGGTCTCTCCTTTTTCCAGATGTACGGTTTCCCTTGCTCGGAAAGTATTTTCCGCACCGGAAAGCATCATCACTTCCCCATCCTCAATCTTTTCTTCCAGTTCCCTTGCTGCCTGTGCATCCGCATCTTCCCCGGATACCGTCACTTCCACATCCGGGATTTCCTGCACAGGCGTCTCCGAATCTTCTTCAGAATTCGTATCCTCCTTCTGTTTCTGACCGCCATTTTCTTCTGTATGAGCCTGCCCTTCCGTATCCGTCAGGATGATCTTTCTGCTCACAGAATAGCTGTCACGTGCATCCTTTGGCACAACCCAGTAGGTTGCGATATAAGTTCCTTCCTGGTCAGGATGGTAGCTCCCTCCATCTTCCGCTTCAATACGCTCTAACGTAACATCCTCTTTTTCCGGATTGTAATGGATGCCTTCCATACAAGTCTCTACCATAAAATCCTTGTCGGAAATATCTTTCGTGATATCTTCTGCTGTTACCAAATGTTTCGCAGCTTCTGAAACTTCCTCTGTCTGTTCCGTTTCAGATATTTCTGCGCTCTCCGTCACTGGCTCTGACGGATTTTTTGTTTCTGCCGCATGGACATCCGCTAAGTTCCCCAGCGGACTATGCCCCATAAGCAGTGCGAGCCCAAAAGCTGCAAGTCTTGTTTTGATATTTCTGCTCTTCATTGCATTCTCCTTTTTTCGTTAAAAATACCGCAGAGGCTTTCCCCTGCGGCTTTGTTATCTACTGACTTCTGTTTTCTTGTGACTGGCTTTTTGCTTTCCCACTTCCTGTCTGGTACGCTTTAGCGCATCGGTCACAGATCGGCTGGAAATCCCATTCTGATGGCAGCCTTCCACGATCCCCATAAAATAAAGATCCGAGGGGATGGCAGGCTGATCCTTATAGGGTGCATTCATGGTATATGCCATGACTTCCCGTTTCACACCATCCTTTCCCTGAACAAGAACAGTCTCCTTCCCATACAGGTGGGGATACCCTTCATAAAAGTCCAGGCTTTTTTCACACTCCGGTGTGATCTTCCAAAGCACCCCTTCCACCTGGCTGCCCTCTTCCGGCAAAATAGTGGCAACACCGCATCCTTTTCCCCTGCCACAAAAGATCAGGCGGTATCCCTCCAGCTTGACATTCTCCACTACGGAAGCTGCCGGACAGCGGTACGCCATCTGGTCTAAGTTCATGTTGCTGCCATAGGCAAAATAATAGGTTTCTTTCATCTCTTACCTCCTAACGGGCATCCTCCGCCCGATGATTTCGATTCAAACATTCATAGGTACTGCGGTCATATCTCCATGCCCTGTCACCCTCCAGATTGGCAAGCAGATGTTCCCGGACATTCTTATATTCCGGTCCAATGAGCCCCAGCCGCAATAAAAAGGTACGGAAGGTAAATGCCGGATTCTCTGTAATCTCCGTTTTCCGCATCTGGGTGCATTTCTGATTGATGGCCTGGGCAGAGATGGCAAGAGCCAAAGTGATATTTGCCCGCACTTTTCCTGCATGGAGGGTACTCTCAAAACATCTCCACTCCAAAGTTCCTTTGGAAAACACTGCATGAAGGTTCAACGCATAGTACCGGGTGCTGTCATAATGACTATTGCTTCCGTCCCTGCCCTCATACCATACCCGTTTCAACTTTTCCATGGAAATGGTGTTGTTTGGCATCCGGCGGATCTTCTCCAGCACAATAGGGCGTACCTTCTGGCAATACTCCTGTTCCCTTGATGTCTGCACCTTCAATGCCTTAAACAGGATGTCCTCTTTGGAATACATAATGGTCATGGCATTTTTAAGGCTTCTTGGGGTGTGATTGGAAGCATCCACATGCACATGCTGCCCGCAGGATGCATTTACCTTCGCCCCATGATGCCTGAGACACCGCACCACTTCCTGCAGCTTTCCCATTTCTCCATAGGACAATTTCGGACTGACCATTTCGGTGCTGTATTCACTTCCAGCACGAACCATGCGTCCACGCTCCCTGCGTTCCGTATAAATGCTTCCATCATACATGAACTTCCATTTCTTTCCTTCCTGATCTGTCACAGACCAGACCCCATAATATCCACCGTCGCAAACTGCCCTTGTTCCAAACAGTTCTGCTACTTTCTCCGCAGCCCTCTGCCTGGTGATCCCTGTCATCTCAATCTCTGTACCGAAATATTGATCCTGAATTCCAATTGCCATACTGCCTTACCTCTTTGTCTTTTCATCCTCTGCCCGGATTTCTGCATCTGCCTGCCGAAGAAGCGTTCCGATGGCTTCGATCACGTTGACGGTCACTCCATTTCCGGCCTGTTTATACAGCTGGCTGTCCGAAGTCTCCTGTTCTATGCGGTCAATCTGCCAATCATAAAAACCCTGCAGCCGCAGACACTCCCTTGGCACCAGCCTCCGGATTCTGCCCCGATAGGCAACTCCATGCCGGTCTGTGGCAGTAATAGTGAACATCGGCTCTTCCGGCTCCTTCATCCTCCGGCCATTCTGCCGGGTTTCTTCTCTTCCCGGAGTCAGAACTGCCCTGGCACCTTCCTCTTTTAAGACACCAGAGCATTCCCCTTTATGATTATGGATGCCGGACTGTCTGGTATTCAGACACCTGCACTGCTCTGTGACAAGAGGTGGCACAGACAGATCCACAAAATGAAGCGTTCCCTGCTGGATTCCTGTAGTAAGGGTATGGGCGATCTGATGCCCCACACGCCCTCTTCTGGTATTCATGCCTGCATATCCTAAGTCAATGCTGTCTCCCGGATACGCCATCTTATATCCCTGCTTGGTATTCTCCTTGATGGGAATACCCATCTCATACAATCCAGTTTTTCCACCCATACCGCCTGCCAGCGATGTCAAAGTACAGCTTAATCCTTCCGGGCTGTACACTCTTTTCCCCTGGCTGCCTGTTCGGATTTGTATAAGAGACGTTCCATTTGCTGCTGGGAAAGGTAATATTTTTCCGGCACATCTTCGATCAAGATATCCGACAAGATACACCCGTTTTCTGGATTGGGGGACTCCAAAATCCTTGCTGTTAAGCACTTTCCATTCCACACCGTACCCCAGCTCAGATAAGGTACTGAGGATGGTGTGAAACGTCCTGCCTTTGTCATGCGAAAGCAGTCCGGGAACATTTTCAAGGATGAAATACGCAGGTCGCTTGTCTGCAACCAGTCTGGCAATCTCGAAGAACAGAGTTCCTCTGGCATCTGCAAATCCTTCCCGCTTTCCGGCGATAGAGAATGCCTGGCAAGGAAATCCTGCACACAAAAGATCAAAGTCCGGCATTCGTTCAGTTTCGATTGTTCTTGCGTCATTGCAAAACCACTCCCCTTCTGTGTCGAACAGCAATCGGTAGTTCTTATCCGCATAAGCATCCACCTCGCAGTGTCCCACACAGGTAAAACCGCCTGCACGTCTTAACCCTTCCCGGAATCCCCCGATCCCGCTGAATAAATCAAAAAATCGAATGGTTGCGGCTATCAACCTCCTTTGCTGAAAAAAAGCAGGCGGCATGGTTTTTCTCCCACACCGCCTGCTGGTTTTATAGTTCTATGTGTTTGGCATTATGCGATCTCTTCGGTTTCTTCCAGATTATCTATTTCTTCCGGCTGTTCCAGTTCCTGCCATTTGGCTTCTACCTCTTCCCCCGCTTTTTCGATGATGCGGATGATAAAATCTTTCTGTTTGATGCCTTCCTTTGTGACTGCCCATTTGACTCTCTGGAATAATTCCTCTGTGACCTGTACTGCTAATGTTCTTTTTTCCATGCTTTCTTCTCCTTTGCCTTCCAGCCTGTTAAAGTGTTCTTCGATCACCTGCCGGATAAAGATCTGTGTACTTGTTTCCCTTTCTTCGATCTCGGCTCGTACCTTCTCATGTAATTCCACCGGGATCTTTCCGCATATGTTCTTCATCTCTGCCATAAGCGCTTTCCCCTTTCGTTTTGTTATACACAACATACTCCCAAATTTGAAAGAAAGCTATTCACAATACCCACTAAAGAAACCATGTCAAATGTATGCAAAACCAAAGCATATCCAACAATGCCATGCTTTCCTTGCCCATAGGCCTCACCCCCTTTACTCCTGCTCCATCTGAAATAAAAAATCCAGCATCTGACCGGGAATTTCTTCCTTTTCCTGTGCTGGCGTCCGTTCCACATCGCCACATTTTAACTCTTCCCGAACAGCCTCCTGAATGAGTCTTTTTAATGTTTCTCTCTCTTCTTGTTCCAGAATCACATCCACCAGATACTGATTCCTCTGCCCTGCCGGAATTTCCATCAAAAGCTGCCACGCTTTTTCATGTTCCGGGTTCTTAAGGTTTGGGCGGAAGGAAAAGACCGGGCGGCTCACAGCGTCCTCATCTGCCCCACAATCCGTTCATATCCGGCAGCGTTGGCATGGATATCCGTCAGGTAAATCGGGCGGCACAGGCGGTCCTGCTCGCTTACACGATGTTTAAAAATAGCAGCACCGCCTCCCATGAAAACGGAAGGGACTGCCCGCAGGTCAAAGCCTGCCTCGGTGATCGCAGACAGGATTTTTTCAATATAAAGCCTGCCCTGCCTCTCAATCAAAGACACCACTTCCGCAGGCATGCTGCTGGGTTTTCCATGTAAGACACGCTCGATCTGCGTCTCCGTTACCGACAGCCCTGTATTTCTCCTTACCTGTTCCCTGATCTCATCCATACAGCGGATGACCCCCAGTTCCAGGCTTCTACAGGTAGCTGCGTTAGGAACAGCATTATCAAGCCGCATCAAGTCCACCGTCCAACCTCCGATATCCACAAGAAGCACAGAAGGCTCATCTTTTAAATACTCTGGATAAAGAGCCAGGGCTGAATATCCCTGGGGGAACAGTTTCACATCCTCAATCTGGATCTCATAGCGTTCCCCTTCGTAGAAAAAACGGATTGGCTGTTCCTTCCGAAACAGATACTCCTTGAATTTCTGTTTTTCCCTTCCAAACCCGGTAAGGGGAAGTCCGGCTGCAAGAACAACTTTCGCTGTCCTTTCCCCCTTTCGCTTTCGGATCTCCTGTGCCAGTGCTGCCAGCGTCAACAGATAATAATTGTCGTTGGCGGTCTTGTCCTTTACCAATGTCTGTCTCCCAGTCCCACACACATAATATTCTCCCCTGTACTGGAGGACATTCTGCATGGTATAGGGTTCATACTCATACCGGATGATCCCTGTGGGGAAACACACCTGCTTTGTTTTAATGGCGTAATATCCATGATCGATTCCGATAATCATTGCTTACCACTCCCTTCTTTTCTATTCTATGTTAAGTTTCCGGTGAAAGAGCCCTTGCCCCCGAAGGCGCGCCCCGGCAGACATTCTTTTCTTTCCAGCCTGTTGTTCTTCCTACTCCTGGTCTCGAAAAAATGTTTGGACAGGAAGATAATGCAGTGTTCCTTCCAAAACAAGCGCCTGTCTTTGAAAACGAAAGATTCCTTGGTTCTGTAACTCCACCATTTCGTAATCTGCTTTCTTTGTTAAAAGGTAACGATGATATATTCCCGCGTCTCCAAACTGCTCCGTCTGCTCCAACACCAAAAACTCCACCATATACCTGGTATCCGGTGCAAACCGTTTTTCACATAGCATGGCATCTCCCTGGACTGCCTTCACACCCTCCGACTCCCTGGCTACTGCCAATAATTCATGGAT
>OOAQ01002418.1_pt1 | contig 11162 bp, 10 predicted proteins | sample 1671051 | NCBI WGS metagenome assembly OOAQ01 (sample SAMN06348117, study PRJEB24527) | human gut metagenome | biome: human gut; feature: ankylosing spondylitis patient; material: feces | host: Homo sapiens | place: China | collected 2015-10
TCAAAAAGAAAATGATCATGAAACAAGGAACAATGAACATTCTATTTTTCGTTCTGAAAACAAAACTGCTGAAAAATGGCGAGGCTCCAATCCTAATGAGGATTACCATAAACGGGCAATATGAAGAAATAAGAATACAGAGAAGCGTTCCATTAAAGAGCTGGAATCCGGCCAAGGGATGCAGCAAAGGAAAAGACAGGGCTTCCATCGAATTGAACAACTATATTTCCGCCCTCACTACACGCGCATACGAAAAACACAAGGAACTGACCTTTGAATCGGCACTGATAACCCCAAAGGTGATTTTAAAGCGTGTGTTCGGAAAGGATGAGACTGTCCGGACGTTGCTTGGAACAGTCAAAGAAGAAATTTCCTCTATGGAAAAGGTTGTTGACATAGACTATTCTCCCGTCACCATCAACCGTTATAAGAATGTGCTCAGAAAACTTGAAACGTTTGTGCCGCGCTTTTATGAGAAGGATGATATTACATTCCATGAACTTTCTCCTGATTTCATCAAGGCTTTTGATGTTTTCCTGAAGACAGAAGCCGGACTGTGCCGCAACACAATAGTCCGCTACATGAAATGCCTGAAGAAAATCACCAATATGGCAATAGCCAAAGAATGGATGCGGAAAGACCCGTTTTACGGATATAAGATGGAACAGGACGAGACTGATCCGGTATTCCTGACAAACAACGAGCTTCAGGCTATAATGAACAGGGAATTTGATATTCCGAGGCTGGAGCTTGTCAAGGACATCTTTTTGTTTGCGTGCTTCACCGGTCTGGCGTTCGCTGATGTATCCACATTGAGACCGGAACATCTGGAGCAGGACAATAACGGTGACTGGTGGATAAGAAAAGGACGTGTAAAACTGGAGAGAAGAAGAAAATCAAGTTCCATAGCCAATGTTCCGCTTCTTCCTGTTCCATTGGCAATACTGAAGAAATACGAATCACACCCGATATGTCTTAAACAAGGGACTTGCCTTCCTGTTGTCTGCAATCAGAAGGCAAACAGCTACCTGAAGGAAATTGCGGACTTCTGCGGCATCAAAAAGAATCTGACCACACATGCAGCCCGCCATACATTTGCTACGACAGTCACACTGGCAAACAACGTTCCATTACAGGAAGTATCTGCCATGCTCGGACATGCATCCACAAGAATGACACAACATTATGCAAGAGTCATGGACAGGAACCTGAAGGACAACATGAATATAGTAAGGAGCAAGATGGGGTTATAGAGATAAACTTACCCGGGTAAAATTAATTAGTACATATTTGATTCCGTTCTACGGTTTAGTGTTTTTACATCATACTATTAAAGTTGTCAGGACATTATATTGACATAATACTATGTCCTGACACTATTATAATATAGAGGTGCTATGTTATTGCATTATTATGTTATTAGGGTATTATGTTGTTATGTTATTGTGTTATTGCAATATTATGTTATTAGGGCATTATGTTGTTGTGTTATTATGTTATTGCAATGTTATGTTATTACGTTGTCAGGGTATTACACTATTGCAATATTACAACAGAATTTATTTTATATATACACTGATTATCAATATATTACGTCATTTATTAAGCAGCGCATACAACCTTACTATAAAATCTACATACTATTATATGATACAGATTGATAGGTAATATCTGTAAATCAGGATACCATAGTACAATACAGCATACAACTTTCAATATTGAATATCCAAATTTCGGCAAATAACTAAATATCAGACACCACCATTCACACGTTATTCAATTCTGCATACAGGATTGTCACAAACAAACTGATATTTATATTTTTCATCAGGTAAATACGACTCTATTTTATAGCTATAAATGGGCATGGAGCCACAATCCACTTTAAGTGGATTTTCTGTTCAAACGAACAGAGCAAGTTGTGTTTTTGTCCGACAGAAAGTATTCTGCCAGACAAAAACCAGCTTGCCCTCTCTCACGGTCGGGGGATTTTCCTCCGAAGTCGGAAATCTATAAAAGGGAATTTTAGTTTATTTTCAATGAGATTCAAGTATCCATAGGTATAATTTCCATATGCCGATCTTATTTTTTACTGTATCGGTTATTGATATAGTTTGCTTATTGAACTAATTGATTTTTTCAGTTTTCACCTATTTCATAATGAAAGCTTGTATTCATATTTTCAGAATAATAGTATATCTGAAAATCATATAGTATAATATCCTCTCTTTTCATCAATAATGTTATAGTTTTCACAATACTATCTAGTTTGTTTTTTAAACCTTCCTTGCTAATAGTACCATTTGATGCGTATATTGTAAGACAATACGAGTATTTTCCCCTGTGTCTATTAAAAAAACTTGCTTTATAAATCTGCCTATCTATTGAATCTATAGGTATATTATACAACACCTTCTTAAAAATACACATCTCACTGACAGCAATAGCTTTATCCTCTTCATGTTGTGCCACGCAAGCAACAGCGAAGAATGAATATGAGAAAATAAAAAAAGACATACGCTTTTGTATGTTAATTCTTTAAGAACGGCACCAAATTCCATACTGTTCCTCCTTTTGTATAAGCATGATTTAATGCATCTGTATTTTTTACTTCAATATAGTGTTCTGGCAACATTTTTTCTATCATATAAGCACAGGAAGAATCCAAATATGGTCTTCTTTTTACCAAAGATATGAAAATGAAAAAAAGACAACTATTGTTCGCTTAATTTTTTATCTATGATATGTTTAGAAACGCAACTTACCTATTTAATTATCTGTTAAATATTCATCTTTATGACAATAAATTTTGGAATATCCCTATTTTTTCCGTACTTGCATTTTGGAACTTTAAATATATTATTATGGCGGCATACAAAACAATAATGAGAACTGGCAGCATTTTTAATACAAATTCTGACGGTACTGCTATCTTCACGGATGTCTTTGAAGTAGAAAGCATGGAGTACTCTTTTGACAGAGGCATCAGCGATAACGGCAAACCTTCCACTCCTATCGTTGGTGGCATGGCTACCGTTGCATTCATAGGATTTCCTCCCCAATATCTTCATAAATGGATTCTTAAGAGTGAAGAAAGGTTAAATGTGCAACTCGAAGTATTGAACTTGTCGGAAGAAAGTATACCAGAAGAGACATTACAATTGCTCAATGCGGCATGTATTTCAATGAAGTTTTCTTATGAAGGGCTCGGTGAACAAGGTCTTGTCACAACCATACTCACATTGCAGGGTGAAGATGTCACATTAGGTTCAGACACGCTGTATTATGAATGGCAGGAAAGCCGGGACAAACCACAACGGACAGCATCTATATTCGTCTCAACATTTAATGCAAGCAAAGCAATTCCTATTGTCGTCGATCCATGTATCAAGGCATTTATGGAGATTGACGAGGACAGTGCACAGAAGCCGTATAGTCTGGATTCTTTCTCCATAGAATTTATGCAACGTGTAGATCATAAAGGAGAACCCGCCTGGGAAGAAAAAGGAGGCTTGTTTTCAATATCGCTGAATCATCCATCAAATTATCTGCTTAACCATTGGGCAATGTATAAGCACAAGCAGAAACATTCCGGCTATATAGTATTCAGGAATCCTGACGGGATGTCCAGTGCTGTCCTTTCCATCCGTTTTGAGAACGCATATTGCATAAGCTACAAAAAGTCCGTATCAGCCGCAACCGATGGAATCCTTTTGGAAATGATTATCACACCGGAGTTCCTGAAGTTTGGGAATATAGATTTTAACAATGGTAAATGGGCTGAAGACTGATATGGAACATAAGAATACAAATGACAAGAACGAATACCATTTCCAGCTGCCGGAAGTGGTAGTGAAAGGCAAAATGCCGGGATGGATGCGCAGGCAATTGGGAATAGCACTTCACCGGAATCCTGCATTATTTAGAAAATGCATGAAAAATGCCACTTCAGTAGAGGAAGAACAGTTTTATTTCAATCTGGCTTTCAATGCGGCAAAAGAAGAAGCAGGACAACAGTTTGTTCAGGCATCCTTGACAGTAGCCGGGATTATTTCTGCCATATCTACCGCAGGAGCTTCACTCAGTTTTGCTTCCTGGGGAAAGATCGGTGGCAGATTATGGGGAAGCTCCGTTTCCCATAATGCAGCCTTGACTTCACGGCTTGCGACAGCCATGAGGAGTATCGGCACTAAAGGAGTACGTATAGTTTCAAACGCCATAATGAGAAATGCGCCCAAACAGCATACATTATCAAACATTACAGCAAAAATGCTGTATCCCAAGCATACGACACTGAAAATGATGCTAAGGACAGGAGTAGGTAATGCTTCTTGGCAGTATGGTACTAATGTTATTTATAATGCATATTTTAAAGATATGAGTTTTAAAGAAGCAGGGAAAAAGGCAGTAAGAGAGATTAATTTTGTTGAAGTAGGCGCTAATGCGTTAGGACTACCTCTTGGTTTTAGTTCTGCTGTATCAGCAGCCTTTGATTACAGTATAGAAAAGCAAGAAAGTGTTTTTGATTCAATCTCAGCCGAAAAATTTCTTATAAATTGGGGATTGGGATATGCTTTTGGCAAAGTGGAAAGTAAGATTCCTTTTGAGATACAGAACAAAAGAGAAATAATTCTTTCAGTAGGACTGAATACGGCAACCCAAATTCCACATTTAACAGAGACAGTAATGCAGGCGGTTTATCGCGGATTGAGATTTGGAGAAGTAGGAGGTCAAAAGGCTATTAAGCTGGGAACTTCATTAACCCAAGAATATTTTCAGAGCAAGATTGATATTATTTTTCCAAAAACTAATAATAAAGAAACAAATGGGAAATAAGTATATAAATTGGATAAAGGATAATTATTGGATAATAGTAGGTATTTTACTGTCTGGAAATATTATTTACGTCTATTTTTCTGATAAATATTACCTTTATAATTCCCAAAATGTACGTTATACTATTGCCAAGTATGAAGATACCAGTTTTCTGGTAGGAAAAAATTCCAAAATACAATATGATTTTTCTTATGAAGTGAATGGAAACAGCTATAATACTTACACAAGAGCAACTCTTAGCAATTCTAATCTTGAGGAAGATAGACTACTTATTAAATATTCAACAAAAATGCATGGAGCAGGAATTGTTGTAAATACAGTTGTTCCTAAATGGGTATTATCCCCACCCAAAGACGGATGGAAACAGTTCCCTCCCGACATAAACTGGAAGGGTGCGGAACTTGATACCGCCTATATGAAAAAGATGGGTATAGCAATCCCTTAATAAGACAAATGAGAAATAAGATGTTTATGAGAAAGATATTGTTGTCATTACTGCTGTTTTCTCTCTGTGGAAGTATGATCTTCGCACAGGAGCCATTGGAGATTAATAATGTGGAACGTGTGCCATTGGGGAATCTTACATACCAATGGCGAAACATATATGACCGTACCCCTCTACACGGCAAATGTCGGATTATATTAAGCTTCAGCTCATATCTCATAGCCAACTTCAACAAGGACGGTATCCTTGACGGAGCATACGAGGAATATAAGGACAACCGTCTGTTCAAGAAGTTGACCTATGTAAAAGGTAGGGCGAAAGGAAAAGGATACGAGTACTATTATGATGGAAGTCTGTTGAAAGAGTATTCCTATAACGAGCAAGGCAAGCTGGACGGTATAATGGTAGAGTACGGTCATGCAAGAAGAACGGAACGAGATTACAAGAACGGGAAGATTGACGGGCAGGAACGGATATTCGACAGTAACGGAAATCTGATTACCTATGTCTCGTACAGTAACGATATGCGGCATGGTCCTTTCCGCATCTATGAGGAGGGAGGCGATGATATGCCGCCATTCATTAGAGAAGGATATACCTGGGGCTGGAACGGAAAGAAAGGGAAATACAAGGAAACATGGGCACAGAGCGGAAAGCCGAAATGTATAGAGCACTATACGGAGAATGGGGAGAAGGCTGGTCTGTGGCAGGAATGGGACTATAACGGGAAACTCATTAGGGAAGAAAACTATGCGGAAATGCCATACTATACAGTGATGTTTGACAGTAACGGCTATCCGATAAAGCGTTATTACTATAAGGAAGACCTGTCTACAAACAGCGTACAGTATTTCTATCCCGGAACGGACAAGGTAATGAAAGATGAATACAACATCGACTTCAGGAACTTCAAGCGTGATTACCGCCAGTTTTATGAGGATGGTATGATACAGGAAGAGGGACACATGAAAGGAGGTGAAGTGGTGTTTTCAAAAGAGTATTACAAGAACAGGCAGCTGAAATGCGTGAAAAAGATACAAAGAATATACGGATATGATATTCTTACAGTTACAGAACTGTATGATGAAGAAGGAAAACCTCTGCCTATTCCATCAGGAACATTCTAATGGAGGGAAAAAAGATTGTGTTTGAATGTTTAAACAGTTATCCCTTCCATCAAAAGATAAATCCCAATCCTGATTTGCCAGCCGCATTTATTTCTTTTTTCAGGAGAATTTTCCTTATGGCTTACGCCATGAAAATTCACCTGAAAAAGAATGCGGCGGCAAACGGATTAGAATTAAAGAAAAGATTACAGGGATTAACTGCGACCGACGTGACGCATAGCCGTAAATCAAAGGCGGCTATCCTTATATTCCATATATGACCTCACAAAATACTGTGAAAGTCCACCTTCCCAAATAACAAAACATAGACTGCTTATCAAATCCCGAAATAAAACAGGGATTTCAGCTCCCTCCGATCTGCATAGTCTGGTGGCTTCGCTATGCTTTTACTTTTACTCTTACTACTTCTTTTCATTCTTTTTTTCTGCTGTTTCCACGTTCTTTCCTATCCTTCGTATGACATTTGATGACACCTGATGACATCTAACGTCATCTATTTGTAAATCAATTATTTACTCAATTTATCATCTTACATTTGGACTGTGAAACAAATCAAGTAGTCACTCAAAACAAAAGATTATGGCACAAGAAAACAGTCCTGACAAGGAAAAAAGGCAAGGCCGGACAAAGAAACCGGAAAAGCCTTATGTGGAACAAATTGACGAGCTTCTGCTGGTACATAACAAGAACGACCCCAAGGGAGGTTTGGGAGTGGTCAGCAAGGCGGACGGGAAAGGCAATTATCAGACGGTCACACCGGAAGAGAAGAACGAGAACTCATTCATGAAGTTCGACAAGAATTCGAGTATCCTTGAAAACTTCATCAAGAATTTCTGGAGCCAGCTGAAGGAACCGACGCACTTCCGGCTTATCCGCATGACCTTCAATGATTACAAGCAGAACAAGCAGGCACTCAAGGATCTGGCCGAAGGCAAGAATACTATTGCGGTAAAGGAGTTTCTGAAACGCTATGAAATCGTGCCGAAGGCAAACAGTCAGAAAAACAATCAAACAAAAGAGGAGGAAAAAGCAATGGCAAAAAAACAGGAACAGACAGCGCAGGCACAGCCTGAACAGGTATCACAGGTGGAAGCGGCAGCACAGGGACGCGAACAACAGGAACCGCAACGCCAGCAGACACCAACATACCGCTATAACGAGAACATGATAAACTGGGATGAACTGGGCAAGTTCGGTGTGTCAAAGGAAATGCTGGAACAGTCCGGACAGCTTGACAGCATGCTGAAAGGATACAAAACCAACAAGACCATGCCGCTGACACTCAGCATTCCGGGGGTATTGACCGCCAAGCTGGACGCACGTCTCTCATTCATATCCAGCGACGGACAGGTCATGCTGGGCATCCACGGCATCAGAAAGGAACCGGAACTTGACCGTCCTTATTTCGGACACATCTTTACGGAAGAGGACAAGAAAAACCTGCGTGAAAGCGGGAACATGGGACGTGTGGCAGACCTCAACCTTCGTGGAAATACGACAGAGCCATGCCTGATTTCCATTGACAAGAATACCAACGAACTGGTAGCCGTCCGACAGGAGCATGTCTATATCCCGAATGAAATCAAAGGGGTAACCCTGACTCCGGACGAAATCCAGAAACTGAAAAACGGAGAACAGATATTCGTAGAAGGAATGAAGTCCAATCAGGGTAAAGAGTTTAATGCCAATCTGCAATACAGTGCGGAAAGAAGAGGGATTGAATTTATCTTCCCGAAAGACCAGGCCTTCAATCAGCAGACGCTCGGCGGTGTGCCGCTTTCCCCCATGCAGCTCAAAGCGTTGAACGAAGGACACACCATCCTTGTAGAGGATATGAAGCGAAAGAACGGTGAACTGTTTTCTTCCTTCGTTACTATGGATAAGGTAACAGGCGGTCTCCAATATACACGCCACAATCCGGAAACGGGAGAAATCTACATACCAAAGGAAATCTGTTCGGTACAGCTCACACCGGAGGACAAGGAAGCGTTACGCAAAGGGCAGCCCATCTATCTTGAGAACATGATCAACCGTAAAGGTGAGGAATTCTCGTCATTCGTCAAGCTGGACCTGACAAGCGGAAGACCACAGTATTCCAGAACTCCGGACGGTTTCAACGAACGACAGGCACCTGCCATCCCGGCTGAGGTTTACGGACACCTGCTTTCGGCACAGGAAAGAGCAAATCTTCAGGACGGAAAGGCCATCCTTGTAACGGGTATGAAAGGTCCCAACGGCAAACCGTTCGATTCCTATCTGAAAGTAAACGCAAACACCGGACAGCTGCAATATTTCCAGGAAAATCCGGATGTGCGCCGCAATACCTCACAGCGTGCTTCACAGACTGACAATACCCAACAGCAGGAACAACAGAAGAAGGGAGCAAAACAGGCTGTCTGACCTGAACGGGATTCAAATCATTCAAATCATCAATTACTAAAAAAGGAAAGAACATGAACAAGAACAATCATCATATCTACAAGGCTGAACAAATCGACTGGGAGAAACTGGAATCGGTAGGTATCAGCAGATCGCAAATTGAAAAGGACGGAAACATGGACCTGCTCCTTCAGGGAGAGGAAACCAATGTCATGTCCATTAAAATCAAGACTCCTGTATTTTCACTGACCATGGACGCCACACTCAGTCTGATTGAAGACGAGAATGGAAATCCGGTCATCAGCGTAAACGGTATCAACCCTTCAGGTGAATAAATAAGAATCCATAATGTATCATCTCTCTTTCCATACGGACTTACCGTATGGAAAGATATAAAAACAGAATTTATCATGATTGCCATATTAACAGACAAACCAAGTGTAGGAAAAGAAATCGGAAGAATCATCGGTGCAACCAGAGTAAGAAACGGATATGTGGAAGGAAACGGCTACATGGTTACGTGGACTTTCGGGAACATGCTGTCACTGGCCATGCCGAAGGACTACGGAACCCAGAAGCTGGAACGGAATGACTTTCCTTTCATCCCATCCGAATTTGAACTGATGGTACGTCATACACGCACCGAGAACGGATGGATACCGGACATTGATGCCGTGCTCCAGTTTAAGGTAATCGAGAGAGTGTTTCAAGCATGCGACACCATCATTGCGGCTACCGATGCCAGCCGTGACGGGGAAATGACATTCCGCTACGTCTATCAATACCTGAATTGTACACAGCCTTGCTTCCGTCTGTGGATTTCTTCTCTTACCGACGAGTCTGTGCGTAAAGGCATGGAAAACCTGAAGCCGGACAGTTGCTACGACAGCCTGTTCCTTGCTGCCGACAGCCGCAACAAGGCGGACTGGATTCTCGGAATCAACGCCAGCTATGCCATGTGCAAGGCGATGGGACTCGGCAACAATTCCCTCGGACGGGTACAGACACCGGTACTGGCTGCCATCAGCAGACGCTACCGTGAAAGGGAGAACCATATTTCATCGGACAGCTGGCCCATCTACATCAGCCTGCAAAAGGACGGCATCCTCTTCAAGATGCGCCGCACACAGGATCTTCCCGACAAAGAATCCGCTACAATGTTTTTCCAGGACTGCAAGCTGGCACATCAGGCACAGATTACAGGTATCCGTCACAGCGTTAAGGAAATACTTCCACCGGATCTGCTTGACCTGACACAACTTCAGAAGGAAGCGAACATCCGCTATGGTTATACCGCATCAGAGGTATATGACATCGCACAGTCCCTTTATGAAAAGAAACTGATTTCCTACCCAAGGACTTCCAGCCGTTATCTGACGGAGGATGTGTTTGACTCGCTTTCACCAATCATGGCGCGTCTGCTTTCATGGAAACTGTTCCCTGCCGCTAAAGGAACTGCTGGTATTGACATATCCAGTTTGTCCCGCCACGTAATAAGTGCAGAAAAAGCCAATGTACATCATGCCATCATCATTACTGGTATCCGTCCCGGAAATCTGTCCGAAAAGGAAATGCAGGTTTACAGACTTGTAGCCGGAAGGATGCTCGAAGTATTCATGGCTCCATGCCGCATAGAAACGACAAATGTTGAAGCGGTTTGTGCAGCGCAACATTTCAAGGCCGAACAAACAAGAATCATTGAAGCCGGCTGGCATGACGTGTTCATGCGTTCCGACATGATTCCAAAATCGGGATATTCCGTTAACGAACTCCCCGAAGTGGAGAAAGGTGATACCCTGAATGTATGCGGATGTAACCTGGTACACAAGAAACAGCTGCCGGTAAATCCGTTCACGGATGCAGAACTGGTGGAATACATGGAGCTGAACGGACTGGGCACGGTATCCTCACGTACCAATATCATCCGTACACTGGTTAACCGTAAGTATATCCGTTATTCAGGGAAATATATCGTTCCGACCCCGAAAGGCATGTTCACCTACGAAACCATCCGTGGAAAGAAAATTGCGGATACTTCACTCACCGCAGACTGGGAAAAACAGCTGGCCGGACTTGAAAGCGGAATGATAACCGGACAGGACTTCCTGAACAGGATCAGGAATCTCGCCAAGGAAATGACCGATGACATTTTCAACACCTATTCCACAAAAGAAGAATAACATCCATATCAATATAACCATAAGAATGCAGGCCGGAAGGTCTGCATTTTTTTGTATCCGTACAGAAAAGAATCTGTTTTTCCGCTTTTAAGCGGCAAAGGTCTTGGATTGCCTGCCTTTTGCCGCAAGGCTGCCCTCAAGGGCTTGGCTGGACAGGAAAAAATCATCCTCGCTGCGCTCCGGTATTTTTTCCTG
>OOAQ01002428.1_pt1 | contig 11135 bp, 15 predicted proteins | sample 1671051 | NCBI WGS metagenome assembly OOAQ01 (sample SAMN06348117, study PRJEB24527) | human gut metagenome | biome: human gut; feature: ankylosing spondylitis patient; material: feces | host: Homo sapiens | place: China | collected 2015-10
TGGTGGCACCACTTTGAAGAAAAGCAAAAGACAGTAAAATCCTGATTTCCAAGCGTAATCGGGATTTTTTGTTTTCCCCCGGCACGCAAAAAACGGCAAAATATTACCGTTCGAGGTGGAGCAAAAATCTCCACCGAATTAGAGTCTTTCTCACTGATTCAATAACTTTCTATGTCTATCTAATTTGACTCAAGCAGAATTCAGAAAACATATTGCAGACGCAGTTGTGATAGAAAAAAGTTTTTCTGATAAAAACTATTGCAGAAATTACCTACCCAAACGTAGCTTCCATTGATTTTTATTCCTAAATAACGATTCAAATAAAAATTTATTCCCAACGATAAATCTTTCTCTTCCCCTCCTAAAATACCAGAACGTTCATCATTCATATCTGTATAATTAAAACGAGCAACGAGTTCTATAGCCTGTGGAGTAACAGGACGTCCTGGAACAGCATACATAGTATCATACTCAAATTCGCGTCCTTTCAGCAAAATACCTCCTTGTATATATCCTCCATGCGCACGATAAGAGTTCTGTCCGGATGTACGATGCAAACAATCGAAAAAATATTCAGACTGTATCATAAAACGTGGAGCTGTATAAAGAAACTCTATCACCCCTTTTAGCTCACTTCCCATATCTGGGATATCAGCCTCGAGCAAAGTAGCAGGAAACATCGACGTAACTCCGTCACTGCTTACACTCCCTATAGGAGATTCCTCTACATTTACCTGACTAGTACGATATGAAACAGCTCCTCCTACATGCAAAAGCCGCCCTTTGTCGGAGAGGAACAGTAAGGGTGAAGTGATGATGCCCCGTTATAACTGTGTCACTACGCATACAGCCCGTCGTAGCGGAATCACCAATATGTACCTGACGCACAAATACACCATCTTGCAGATGATGCATGTAAGCGGACATAAGACGCAGAAGACTTTCATGGATTACATCAAGCTCTCTTCCGATGAGATTGCGGATGAGATTGATGCTATTGCCAATGGTGCGAAAGCTGATGTGTTTTAAATAAGATTACAATATAACAAACTGAAAATCATATATTATGGATAATTTGAACCAGACAGATAGCATCGTTATATACCAAACGACAGATGGTGAAACCTGTATAGATGTTAAGTTTCAAAATGAAACCGTTTGGCTATCTCAAGCGCAAATGGCGGAATTGTTTCAGAAGGACAGAACAGTCATCGGACGTCATATCAATAATATATTCAAGGAGGGAGAACTTGAAGAAAGCTTGGTATGTGCAAAATTTGCACATACCAAGGATTATGGTCGTAGAGAAGGGTTTACCCGGCGGACGGAAACCAGTATGTATGGAAGAATTATTCAACATCCTCAGTGAGGGCAAAGTCCATGTGAGAGTGGAAATGGATGCCGCAGACCTCAAGGCATTTTCCGATGAACTAATCCGCCGTGCCAAGGATGAACTCGGCTCGATGGTGGAAGCCGCCCATAAGGAGCGCATGCTATCCAAGGCAGAGGTAAAGGAACTGTTCGGTGTATGTGATGCCACCCTGTGGCATTGGGACAAGAAAGGCATCCTCAAGCCCGTCAAGACCGGCAACAAGGTGCTTTATCCCGAACATGAAGTGCGCAAGGCGCTTGGACAACGCAACCAAATCCTATGAGCTTATGGAGAATCCCATTCTTTTCCCTCTGGGTATATTTCCTGCGCCCGTAAGGCATATCGTGGAATCCCTGCAGAAGTATGAGCACTATCAGGTGGACTTTACAGCTGTTTCTTTTTTCACTGCATTTGCAGCCGCCATGGGCAATAGACAGCCTGCTCTCCAACTTCAACCGCTACAACGGTTCGGACGAAAGCTATTTTCTCAGCCTGTTCAGTGGTACTCCCTTCAAATACACCCGCAAGTCGAACAACGAGTATATCTTCCTGCCCAATCCTTACTGCTCCATTATCGGCTCCACCCAGCCCGGCATGCTCTCCTCGCTGTTTGGCGGGAAACGCTCGCAGAACGGCTTTTCCTCCCGTTTCCTGAAAGTCTATCCGGATATAGCTGCCATGCCATCCTGGAACGAGGCTTCCATGCCGGAAGAAGTCCTGGATGAATGGGAACGCATCATCCGTCAGGTGGATGCCGTTCAGCCTCCGGCAGGACAGGAGGGGAAGACAAATTCCCTTGAACTTTTCTTTTCGCAGGCAGCCAAACAGTGTTTAATCAGGTGGAAGAATGAGGTGAACTGCCGTATCTATGTGGAGTCGGAAAGCGAGGCGGAGAAAGCCCTTTGCGGCAAGCTGGAAACCTACCTCATCCGCTTCTGTCTGGTCATTCCTGCCAGTTGGAACTTCCTGCCCTCAGTATTGCCGTAGGTATAGGCCGGGTCATAGCCCACCACATGGAGCGTACCGTCGAACTGCACGCCCTGCTGCGTGAGATGCTGCTTCTTCGACACGATGCGGTGCATGTTGTCGTAGCCCATCTCCAGCCGGTAGGAAGCGGTCTTGCTGTCCGCTCCGGCATAGGTTCCCGTGGCACTTGCCAGACGGTAGAGCGCGTCATACGTATAGGCATGCGCCATCTGTCCGCCCGCCTTTCCACTTTCGGGAAGTGCGGCCTTGTTGGCAACGCTGAGCACGTTGCTTACGGCATCGTAGGTATAGCCATTGTCCATGATGGACTTGCCGCCTGCGTTGACCGTCAGGTTCTGCAGCCTGCGGCGTGCGGGCTCGTAGGTGTAGAAGGTCTCCGCACCGTTGCAGTATTTCAGGTAGGTGCGCTGTTCGAACTTGTCATAGCCGATGCGGTTCACGTAGTCATAGCCGTAGGACTTGTAGCCGCGTACCTTCTCCAGCTGACCGCCGAGGTTGTAGGAGTAAGTGACCTTCTCCTCGTCCGGATAGATCATTTCCAGAAGGCGGTTGTGGCTGTCGTAGGGCCACTGCGTCACATAGGTGGCAATCGCCTGGTTGGGCACAATCAGCGTGCGGCGGGTCTTGGTAACTTCGCCCATCTTGCCGTAGAAGTACTCGATGGCTCCCGTTCCGTCCTCACGGAGCATCAGGCGACCGATGCGGTTCTGCGAGGCGTTGCGTCCGCCGTAGTAATACTTCACGTTGTTCTCCGGGTGGTCGGGATAGTTGATGCCCGTCAGCCGGTGATAATCGTAATCGTAAGTGATGAACTTGCCTTCCTTGGCAAGGTTGCAGTCTGCTTGGCCAGCACATTGCCGAGTGCATCATACGTAAAGGTGGTGATGCCGCTTGCAGGATGGTTCACCTCGGTGCGGCGGTCACCCATGTTCAAGTAAAATATGCTTTTCCGCCCAAGATACGTCTCTGCAATCCTGCTCTCCATCCTGCTTCTGTCGCGCCATTCAAATAGGCCGATTACAATGGTACATCCTACGATGATGATGGCAGTCATGATGCCTAAAGCCATCCATCTACAGATATGCCCGGTCTGTTCTTTGCGTTCCATGTTGTTTACTTTTTACGTTTCTATTACTCCATTATTGCTTTGCACTAACATTTTTAATCAGTAAAGATAATGGCAGGAAGCATTAAAGACGAATATTTATATATATTATAACAACTTTTATGTTATATGGATACTTGGCTAATAGGACTGACTAATTCTTTACTTGTTTTTTTGTATAAACTTTGTGTTGATTTTTTAATACTGTCAAAAACAAAAAGGGCTGACTCCCTAAAGTGAAATCAGCCCCAATTTTACACAATATGCCATTTGGAATAGGCATAACATTATGTTCTACAAACTTAATAAACCATATAAGAGAAAACCGATACCTGCTACGTATCCTTGAAGTGATGATATATAGGCATTAGTCCTCTTTGAAACTGGATTCTGTTTGTTATCATAATAGGTGTAGCAAGAGCAGATAATACCTAAATATATTGAAGTATAGGCATCATATTTCTGAAACACAATGTTCAATATCCCCAATGTTATACCACACAAAATCCATACATGGCAAAAATACCAAAATACTTTTCTATTTCTACTTTTTTTTAGGAGAAAGAAAATAAATGTACAACTAATAAGAAGTACACACCCCCACAATAAATGTACCATACATTATTCATTTTTATTCTGACTTTTGTTATTTTCTTGCTCTTTTTTTTCTATAACTATATCAGTTAGCCTTTCTACACCTGATTGTTTCAGTTTACGTCCTTGGTCAATTATTTCTGTACCAAGATTAAATCCTTCTTCACCGATTTTCTTTCCAAATCCTGGTAAGAATTTATTTAAAACTTTTTCAGTACCTTTTTCTAATAGTCTAAAAGCAACCCCTTTAAGTCCGTCACCCATATCCCCATTAGCAAAATCCAAGACCAATTCTCCTGCACTACCTACTGATGATATAGTATTGCCTATTACAGACATAGGAACACCAACTTCAGCCCCAACGACGCTTAATGTTGTAGCATATCCTGCTAACGATATACCATCTCCTATATCTTGTACTCTTTGAGATGCGGTTGTATCAAATTTATAATGTGATGTAATTGCAAATTCTCCATTATTTACACTATATGTATTATATGTGTATTTGAATTTACTGGTAGTTGCATCTTTATTTTCAATGATAGGTCCCGCTTTTTGTTTATGCCAAAGATTATACCATGTACGTGATATATTTGCCATCCATTTTTTACTAAATTTTCCATCATGATCAATATAAGCTACAGGATTATTGATGCAATAGGCATAAGTTGTAATATTTGAAGTTTTTTCCTGCATTGGGTCTGTACTTATCCACAAGGAAACCCTCGGTTCATAGTATCTCGCCCCATAGTAATACAATCCCGTCTCTTCGTCGAATTCCTTCGCGTTAAAGAGATAAGGCGTATTCCAGATGCTGTTCCGCTCTTCAATGAACACTTCGCCGAACGGCACATACTCGATGTGCTGAACCACCTCACCGTCCAGATTGGTGATGTAGTTGCTGCTGCCCAAGTGGTCGGGATGGTAGTAGAACTGCAACTTCTCGTATGCGTCCGGATCCTGGAAATTGTTTTCCAGTGCCAGGGCACGGGCTTGCGCAGCTTCGGGTGAACCGTCGTCGCAACAGAATTATCGTGCCAACGAGCGAAATGCAAACTTGTTTGCAGATTTCCGAGTGCAGCCGATAATGCTAAAAGCAATCCCTGTCCGTCCACATAGTCGTTGTTGTCCGTTCCGTTGTACGGCACCTCAAAGATAGCATAATTATCCTAACTACCTGCTGTAGAGTGGAATATTTTGCTTGTAATCAGCAAAAAAATGTCCGTCTCACTACCGGCATACCGGATGCGTTTCAAAACAGAGGCATAGATTCACTTCGGCCAGCTTGAACTTCTTGCCATCAGTCTTGCCGTAGGTATAGATATTGTTCTTGGAAGTGGTTTTGTTACATAGGCACAGAATACAAAAGTAGTGTTTTGTTGTGGTGCATTTTATCTGTTTACCTGATGAAAAATGTATAAAGCAATGTGAATTAATTAACTAATGTTTGATTGTGTTTGAGCTGTATGGGTATTTAATGCATAAGAAACACAGAATAAATAACTTAAGTATTAGCGTTTAATAGCCTTAGATAGCACTGTTTGAGGGATAAATGAATTGAAGCAACTGAAAACAATCAATCTGACGACCAAGATACTTGTTGCTCTTGTTGTTGGTATCTTTGCTCATCTAGATAGCCTTGTATATGGGTTCGGTGTTCTATGGGCTGACGGTTATAAATATAAGGTTGTATGTAGCTCTCGGTTCTTCGGTTATAGGTATGATGGTTTATAATGTGGAAAAAGGGTAAAAGGTCAAAAAGTTCAATAAACAGTTTCAGATGATTACCTTATAGGTAACTCAGCGCTATCTGCTAAAACGAAAAACTCCGAAACGCTTGATAATGAAGCATTTCGGATTTTTGCAGGTGGTGCCACCAGGAATCGTAATCTAACGATAAGTGGCTGAATATCTTTGATGTATCTTTTAGCTAAAGAAGTAATCTCCCACTATTGCTCCACCGGAAGCTTGCTATATTTTGCTGTGTCTTGCGGAGTCGATTTCCTATTACTCTACAAAGGTAACGCTTTATTTTGAAATACAAGCAGATGCCTTGTATTTTTGCTCCACCTCGGTGTGGAATTCCAACCGATTTATTTTTTATTCAAATTACCAAGCATATCAATAAGCAAAGATATACCATCTACCATAGTCATTGTTTCATGTTTGGCTATTTGTTTGTTGCATTCTTCAATTTGCCGTTGGCACTCCAAAGCTAAATCATATTCTCCTTGTGTGCATTCTCCTGTGATTCTAGCTTTGTACACAATATAGTTGCATATTTGTGATAATTCCACAATCATAGAACGGAAACGGGTAACTTGAGCTATGTTATATGCTAAAGAAGCACCTTCAACAATCATTTTTGCTTTCTCATCTTTTAATGTAGCTACTTTTACCGTAAGAAAGGCTAAATCAATTGCATTATTCATATTATAATATCACTTTATTTCTTGTTTAATCTTTTAACCTCTTTGTCGAAATCACTTTCAAGCATATCCATTTCTCGCTTGCGGTATATCTCAAATTCCTTTTCAGCTTTTTCTATGGCTTGTTTATGTGAAATATTACCTTTACCAATCAGGATTTTTCGTTTGTGAGCTATAATCTGATTGTCAAGAGCTTCTATCCAGTCATTCATAGACATAGGATTCATCTCTAATGCCTGGAATTCTGCAAAATCAAGAAATCCTGAAACTAACAGATTCAGCCGTTGCAGCTCTATTTCTGACAAATAATTTTTCGCAATTTTTACATCATCTTTGGTTACGTAATTACCTTTGAAATTAGTCATTCCGACAAACGGTTTTTCATTGTCCACACGGTTGTATATTACCTCAGCAGCTGTATTCTCATGAACCGCATAATGCAGTTTGTTTTGCACGGTGGCGAAAAAAATTTTAGTCATTTCACTACGAGGATCATAGTCCGTAGCTGTAGCATATATGTCCGTAACCTGCTGGTAAAAATTTCGTTCGCTACTGCGAATATCCCTGATACGCTGCAATAACTCTCGGAAATAGCGGTTTCCTCCCTGTTTCAGCCGTTCATCGTCCATCGCAAAACCTTTCTGAATATATTCATGTAAACGTTGTGTCGCCCAACGCCGGAAGCGTGTTGCTATTTGAGACTGGACACGATATCCCAAAGCTATGACCATATCGAGATTATAATGGTCTATATTACGCCTTACTTGACGATTGCCTTCCTGACGAACTAACAAGAATTTCTTGTTAGTTGCTTCTGCTATAAGTTCTCCATCCTTGTAGATATTGTCTATATGCTGACTAATATTCTGTTGTGATGTGTCATATATCTCTGCTAACTGACTCTGTGTCAACCATAAGTCTTCATCGGCAAAGCGTACCGATACACGAGTTATTTCGTTATCGTCCTGATATAGGATTATTTTATTTTCTTCGTTCATAATTAATGATTATCTTTTTTCTTTGAATTTGATCGATAAAGCCTATCTGTAATTACTCCTCTAAATATATCTTCATTAAGAAATTCCAAGGTGCGATTCAACTCTACAACATTATTAGTTGGTAATACTAATTCGTTATTTTCATTAATTTGTGCATTCACTCCATATTTCCTTAAAAGATTGGCTCTTGTACGAGATGTCTTTCTCATAAAAGTTTCAATATTATCTGTATTGGATAATAATTTTATAAGTCGACGAGTTTTTATATTTGCAATATGTTTTATGTTTTCTGTATTTACATTGATTCCCTCTATATCTCCAAAGGATTCAATTTCTGTATTTGTGGCTTCGGTAACGAAATCTATCAATGAAAATATTTGATTTGCAATTGTATAACTTTGAAAATATAACCTTCCATTCTCGAATATAGCATGAACTTTATCCTCAACAATAAAAGCATTGTTATTCATTCTGGCAAAGACGTTTCCAAACTCAAATTGCAAAATTATTTTACGTTGTAACATATTTTTCTTATTAAAAGCCTGAAAATAAAATTTTCCGTCATCATAATAAAATATACTTTTAGGTGTGTCCTCGTTTATATTATATTCGGACATGTCTGCTTGATTATCTGGTATACGAGCAAAATCTTCTGGTAAATTATAATTGACATACGTAATATTTTCTCCATTTCGGCTTACGATATTACCATCAAATTCATCCTCTTCTATACCTTCAGGTTTTAATACAGCACCACCGTTTATAAAAAGATTTCTAATATCGGCAATAATTTCTTCTCTCAGAGATATATATTTTACCGTATTGTCGTGCATCAATGCGTAAAATTGACTCATAGTTATTAATCATTAATAATTAAACCCATATAATCTGTTACTTCAACATACTTTTTGATTTCATTCTTATTTCTAATACATTTTTTAGAAATAAGAATATATGTGTTTTCTTCCGTATGAACCTCATAATAACGATACCCCCATATTGAACATAGTAAATTATAGTTATTGTTATTGTAACTTGCAATTGCAATAAAGCAACATTGAAGTATTATGCAGACAAATAACACCTTAAAATCAAGTTTATCTGCAAATATTGTCAGCCAAGGAATTATAGAAGAAATTACCTGCTCAGCACTATTTTGAGATAAATTTGAATATGATTGCACTCTAATGGTTTTACCTTCCTCGTGTTTATTGGACTTATTATAAAAGAATATTTTAATGCCTATAAAACATATTAGCATGAATATTAAGCTAAAATTTATACTCCACCATTCAAAGTTGGTAGGAATTTCATGTTTTTTTAACATGCTGCCCCATAGTTGAAAATAATTCATACTGTCTTTTATAATACCAATTAAACCAAGTGACAAAAATGTTGGAGCCGTCACTGTCGCAGTAAATAAAGACTTGGAAATAAAGCTCGTCATTTATTTTTTCTATTATTTAAAGGATGAAAATAATTTGCTTATTTCCTCATCTGTTTCAAATATGGGTGTTGCACCATATTCGCCATTAAGGTAACTATTCTGGAGCATTTTATCAAAACGCACATTATATAACTCGTCCATCCTTCCAAATGAACTTATACCACAATTGTCTTTCTTCATCAACCATATTTCATCTTTTCTAAATATCCGTTGATTCATTAAAGAACTTTCATGAGTCGTAAAAATTAGCTGACTGGAAACACCGTTTGAATACTTATAAAATAATAAAATTATTTGTTGAATAAGTGACGGATGCAAACTGCGTTCCATTTCATCAACCACAAAAACTTTTCCTCCTTGAATCAAATCTAAAATAAGTGGGATATAATCAAATAAACGCTTTGTTCCATCACTCTCATCACCAAGAGAGAAGAGTTCCACGTCTGCATCATCAATTTTTTTATGGACAGTCATCAACTTTTTGGCCTTAATTTCGCCATCAATCAAGTTTATTAAATATAGATTATCATCAAAACGCAATGTACCAAATGCCTCATCTGTATTGGATTTCGATAAGTCTGTTTTAATCGCGCGTTGTAAATCTTGTGGAATTCCAAGTTTTTCAAATTGAACTTCTATTAATTTCACGCCATCTATACCTGTATTAAAGTATCTCAAGAGAGCTCCAAAACCGCGTTTCAGGTCGTTGTCGTCCACCGCTTTAAGTAGAACACCTTGTTTGTATGGTGTGTCAGGAAATATAATTTTAAGAGAATTCACGAACCATTCAATGACAGAGTCTAAATCCTTAATATTTGACACATTCTCATGAATATTACGGCTCATCACTTCATGGAGAAATAATTGCCTTTGTGGTGTTGCTTTTGCCAGAAATGATAAGAATTGTGATTCTTCTTCTTTAGGGTTGAGTTTTAGAAGGTATGAAATTTCAAATATGGATTTCTCAGTCTCTCTTTGGAAAATAACATACTCGCTGTTTTTATTTATTTGTTTAAGCCATTCTGAACTAATTTGTTCAGCGTTGTAACTAAAACCATATTCGTATTTTTTGTTATCACACAGTATGTGATAAATAATAGTTGTATCTTTCTTCTTATTTTCAGAGCTTAATCGAAACGGATAAAACTCTATTAAGTCATCTGTTCTTGTTCCTTTTAGAACAAGTTTTTTACCTAGTTCAATAGCTTTAACAAAGTTACTCTTTCCGCCGGCATTTGCTCCAAACATTGCGGCCGACTTCAATACCCACTGTCCTTTTATAGGTTCAGTTTTGTGATCTCTTTTTAAGGTTCCCTTGTTGGGCTGAAGTGAAAATACTTCTCGATTTTTGAAAGAGAGAAAATTTTCAACTATAAATTGCTCTAACATATTTTACTTTACTGATTATATAATGAACAGGTGCAAATATAGTGATTTTTTCTCAATAATTCAAGTCGAACATCTGTTGAATATATATCTAAACATTGGTAAATGTGATTTTATCACATCTTATTTGTGTGAAAAAAGAAAAGTGCATATCTTTGCCATGTCAATTCGGAATTAAGACCCTGGCGAAAGGACCAGAGAGTTGACGTTTAAGATATGAGTGGCTATTATTATGTAAACAAAATCGCCCAACCAACAGGAGAGCATGAAGTGCATATATCAAACTGTAGGTATTTGCCATTGGAGAAGAATCGAATTTACTTGGGTTATTTCTCCAATAGTGGAGATGCTATAAAAGTGGCTAGAAGCTACTATAGCAATGTTGATGGATGTTTCTATTGTTGTCCGGAATCACATAAAAGATAAAGATTGGTGATTTTAAGCAAGGTATGCAACGCCAAAGTGCACCGTAGCGGAAACGGTAAGACACCGTATAGTTTTATAAAAACATTTCAAATATGGCAAGAACAGTAAAAAAAGGTAGAGATGCCAAAACTGGACAATTTGTTTCTATTTCCTATGCACAAAAACATCCCAGTACAACTGTGGTGGAAAAGGTTAAAGTTGGCCCAACAAAACATAGGAAATAATTATTAGGATGTGCCAAGACAATGTGAATTGTCTTGGCTTTTTTCAGGACACTGTCCAAAATTTTGTGTAAATGGAAACGGGATTCAGTTATAAGTTTGTTCTTATATCTGGATTCTGTTTTCAAACATAAGCATAAATTGATTCATAATCAAGCCCCAGTTTGAAA
>OOAQ01002435.1_pt1 | contig 11100 bp, 8 predicted proteins | sample 1671051 | NCBI WGS metagenome assembly OOAQ01 (sample SAMN06348117, study PRJEB24527) | human gut metagenome | biome: human gut; feature: ankylosing spondylitis patient; material: feces | host: Homo sapiens | place: China | collected 2015-10
ACGAGGGCGCTGCCCTCGACTCGCAAGGGGGACGCGTCCCCCTTGACTCCCGATTAGGGATTGCGGTAAGCGGAACACGCACCGCTAAATTATAGTTATCTCAACCAAAACCTCATCCCCATCACCCGCCAGTCTGCCAAATCAAAACAAAATCTGGAATTCCTATAAATTATCACTTGCAACCGCGCGGAATATATGCTATAATACAATACAAAGGCGCAAAGCCATAGAAAAAGAACAAGCAGAACAAAAGCGAGGAAATATACATATGATAAAGCTCATCGCAAGCGACATGGACGGCACCCTGCTCAACGACAGGAAAGAACTCCCCGGGGATTTCTTCGAGGTATTCGACGAGCTGGAGCGCCGCGGAATTAAATTCACAGTGGCAAGCGGACGCTCCTTCGACGCGGTTGCACACCTGTTCCCCGAGGAATACCGCACCCGCCTGGACTTCATCTGCGACAACGGCGCAAACGTTATTCACGAGGGAAAGCAGGTAAGCGTGACCCCGCTCGACCGCCCGACCTTCGAGCAGCTCATCAGGGCATGCGAGGACATCGGCGGGCTGCGCGTACTGGTTTGCGCCGGCAGGGGAACTTATCACCTCACCGCTGACGCGGAATTCAGCGCGGAGATCGCAAAATACTACAAGAACCACATACCATGCGACGACCTGCTTTCCGTCGACGACGTGATATACAAGCTCGCCGTCTGCGATATGAAAGGGACCCAGCAGCACGCCAAGCCCGCCATTGACGCAATATTCGGCGACCGGCTCAACGTGCAGGTTTCCGGTCCCATCTGGATGGACGTCATGGGTGCCGGGGTCAGCAAGGGGAGCGCTCTCAGGGCGCTCGGCAAGCACCTCGGGATCTCCGCTGAGGACACTATGGCATTCGGAGATTTCTACAACGACGCGGACATGCTCAAGTATGCCGGCTGGAGCTTCGCAATGGAGAACGGCAACCCGGACATCAAACGCATGACCCGCTTCCTTGCACGCAGCAACAACGAAAACGGAGTACTACGTGCGATACGGCAGTACGCTTTACAGGAGGATTCGATCAAGTAATGAATATCCAGATATTTGGAAAATCCAAGTGCTTTGATACCAAAAAGGCGGAACGCTACTTTAAGGAACGAGGAATAAAATTCCAGTCTGTAGATATACTTTCTAAGGGACTGAGCAAGGGCGAACTCGACAGCGTTGTAAAAGCTCTGGGCGGGAAAATAGACTCAGTTATAGACGAAAATTCGAAGGACTACGCCGAGATAAAGTACCTGCTTGATTCGGCGAAGCCCGAAAAGCTCGAGGAGAATCCCAAGCTTTACAAGACCCCGATAGTCCGCAACGGCAGGCAGGCGACGGTCGGTTATTGCCCCGATGTGTGGAAGAACTGGGAGTAATTTATGCAAATAATTCTGATAGTAATTCTGATAATCTGTTCGGCGTACTTCTCCGCAACGGAGACCGCCCTGAGCAGCGCAAACAAGATACGCCTCAAACACATGGCAGATACCGGAAACCGCGCCGCAGAGCGCACCCTGAACATTCTGGAAAAGTACGACAAGGCGCTGACCACCATACTCATCGGCAACAACATAGTGAATATCGCGTGCTCGTCAATTGCGACGATACTTGCGATATCACTGGTCGGCGAGAAATACGGTTCGCTGGTGTCCACTATCGTGACTACAGTCATCGTGCTTATCTTCGGCGAGGTAATGCCCAAGAGCATCGCGAAGGATTACCCCGAGACAATCGCAATGCTTGCTTCCGGCGTTATTTCGTTCCTGATGGTTATTTTTACTCCGTTCTCGGCGCTGTTCATTCTGCTGAAAAAGGGAGTTTCCAAACTTATGCACAGCTCCGATAAGGTCAGCATGACCGAGGAGGAGCTAAAGGTCATGATCGACGAGATCGAGGACGAAGGAGTGCTTGAGCAGCAGGAAAGCAACCTGGTACGCAGTGCGCTGGAATTCGACGAGATAACCGTCGACGAGATAATCACGCCGCGCGTCCGCATAACCGCCGTGGAAATAGGCGACGACGCCGCTTCGGTGCGGCAGAAGTTCCTTCAGGAGGAATACTCACGCATGCCGGTGTACGAGCGCACGCTTGACAACATCGTAGGCATAATCACTGAAAAGGAATTTTTCAAGCAGTACGAAAAAAGCACTGATTTCACGATACGCAGCATTATGCAGGAAACGCTGTATCTCCCGCAGATGCAGAAGCTATCCGAGGTGTTCCGCACCATGCAGAAGCAGAAGTGCCACATGAGCGTGGTGCTCGACCAGCACGGAGGCACCCTCGGCATCGTCACGATGGAGGATATCCTTGAGGAGCTAGTAGGCGAGATATGGGACGAGAGCGACGAGGTGAAATCCCCCGTTACCATGGTCGGCAGCAATGTTTTCGAGGTCTACGGCGATGTTTCGCTGAATTCGCTCAGGCGCTTCCTGACCGCCCGGGACATTCCGGCGGAGATAGAAAGCGAGGCTCACACTGTGGCAGGCTGGGTGCTGGGGCTGTTCGGAAGCATTCCTAAAAACGGCGACATCACCCAGACCGACGACTTCATAGTAACAGTACTCGACGCGGCTGCGCTTCGCGTGAATAAGGTACGCATCGAGATAAAAGACAGGAAAGACGAGGATTGACGCATGCTAGAATTCAGATATGACACACAGCTCCTTATTGAAGGCGAGGGTCTTGACGAGGACGCGATAAACGAGTATATCCGCGCAAACTTCAAGGGAGATTCCCTGCTTGCGGTGGGCGACGACGAGCTTATCAAGCTCCACTACCACACGAATGAGCCGTGGAAGGTGCTTGAATACTGCGCCACCCTCGGTGAGATATACGACATCGTAGTCGAGGACATGGACAGGCAGTCCAGAGGGCTTAAAGGCTGATGAAAACAGTAATTATCGACAACAGCCTCTGCACGCTGCCAATCGCCGAGGGAACCTCCCCCGAGCTGATATGCCGGTATATCCACGCGCTCGCAGAGACCGGCGTGAAGTACGTTGAGCTGGATTTCCGCACGGTGATGAAAATGCAGGAGCTTCCCGACTGCGTAGAGTACATATTCCGGCTGGGAGATCCGATGTTCGCGCAGCTTACGCAGGCGTTCGATTTCAGGTATGTCGTGGTCACAATGCACGACATCAAGGACGAGATAGATGTCGGGAACACTCCGGTGATACTGGAGATACCCAGGTTTGAAGGATTTAACCGCAAGCTCCAGGCGCTGGCGCAGAAATTCGTCTCCGGACCTATCTCGATGATAAGGGTGCGCAGCAGCTTCGACTTTATGAATATTGAACAGGCAAAAGAGCTTGTATGGCGCTCAAAAAGCGCGTTTACTGTTCCGATAGACGTCTGCCCCATGGACGCAAAGAGGACGGCGCTGGACACTGCGCTTAAGGTCTCCAACGCGGGCGTTGACAGTATGACGCTGTGCATGGGCAAGTCAAAGAGCTACGCTTCGCTGGAGGATTTCCTGTTCACCATGACGATGGTGTTCAACAGCATGCCCAAGGAGTACAGCATTCCGGCGCTGTGCAAGGCGGAGGCGTACCACCGCATAATTTTCGGTCTGAAATCCGCCGACCGTATCACCGAGATAATGGAACATGTGGATTACGACATCTCGCACCTCACAAATACGGACACCGGCGACCGGGTAAAAATGCACGTCAGCCTGAAGGATCGCATGATGCTGCGCAGAAGCTACGTTTCGGCGCTCCAGCGCTTCGCCGAGGAAGAGGATATCCCGGAGGACATCGCGCAGGAGATATTCGACGCGATAGACCATTTTGACATGTCGCTGTACGATCAGATTTTCGTGCAGGACGAGAAAAACAAGATACTTAATTGAAATTCAAAGGGGCTGGTTTCAGTCCCTTTTGGATTATCCGGAAAGCTGGAGCATGGTCTTAACACAATAAAAACGGGCAGGCGCCGAGCCTGCCCATAATTCCGAGTTCTGAATTCCGCATTCCGAATTAAAATCAGTATCCCCAGTCCGCCTGGGTAAGGAAATTGCTGTAGTGCGTCACCGTGGAGGCGGTAGCCGCATGGAACGCGTTATTTGCAAACAGCACGTCGGTTATTCCGTTCTCCTTGAGGTAATCCACCGCATTATGCGTGAAGTACCGCATGTCTATAACCACGATCTCGTCAAACGAGCCCATGAGGTACGGCGGGAGCGCATTTCCGTAGCTGTCCTTGAATATGGCGAGCTTCCTGCCGGTGCCGGCGTTGGTGCTGACCTTCACGATCTTCGCGTCGCCGCCCATGAACGTACAATACGCCATGCCGTTGCCGTCGCTGTACTTGATGAAGAAATCCGCATTGTACGGAGCGTTCGCGCCGACTATCTTTCCGTCCTGGAGAATGTAATCGTAGTAGGTCGTGGAGTATTCCACCGTTTTCGGAACGTAGTAGACGAAATCCTCCGGATTATTTTTCAGTACCACATCCTCGGTATAGCCGTACATCGTGCCGACGTAATCGTGCACCACGCGCTGCTCATATTCCGAAATATCCTTGAACGGAACCCCCGCAGCCTCGGCGAACGCCTGCGCCGCGTAGTAGGCTCCGAGCGGCGCCCAGTGATGGTCGGTGCGCAGATAGATGTCCTCGCGGACGTGCTTTTTCAGCGCGGAATACGCGTCTACTCCGGTGGTGTTTTTCAGCAGGCTGTAAACGTAGTCGATGTTATCCTTCTGGCTGCCGCAGTACGCCTTGACCGACTCCGGGCTGTAGAACTCGCATGAGGTCGGAATTATCATCGTGTAGACGTTCACGTCGCTGCCGAGGGCTTCCTTGAACTTATTCACCACCCCGGCGTACTGCTCCCCTACGGAGTAGCTGCCGCCGTAAAGCATGAGCGCCCGGGTGCCGACTACCGCGATGCCGTTGTTAGTGATGGTGACTGCGTCGTCCTCGTTGATGACCGGCTCTTCGGTGACTTCCACGGTTTCAGCCGGGGAGGCAGTCTGCAGCTTTGATGTCTCCGTATCCTGCGGAGCGCTGCTCTCCGCCGATGATACTCCGGAAGCCGGCTGATCGTCGGGCGCTGAGGGCTGCTCCGGTACCGTTGTTGACGGCTTGCTGGTTTCGGACTGCATCGTGCCCACATTGTGGAGCCGTATGCCGTCCTGACGGAACCCGCGTAGCTCACGGAGCTGGGTCGACAGGTTCGTCACCTCGTCGCGGGCGGGAACCGTATCGCTGAACCACTCGGATATTCCCTCGGTGAATTCCCCGCTGAACCAGCTTTCCGCAGAAAGCTCCGGAAATTTTTTCAGCTCGCGCTTCTCTGTTATGCTCTCGGTGCTGCGCGGGAACACCAGCATTGCGATACCGATGGTCTCGAAGGCGGTCAGTATCGTCATGAGGTAAACTATATCGGAAACCCTGCGGCGCTTCGGCGTGCGGGGTTCTTTGTATTTCTTTTCGGGTCTTGGTCTCATTTTTCCTCCTTACTCAGAATCTGAGGTACAGGAACGGATTAGTGGTGCTTCCGATGAGCAGCAGCGTGCAGGATACCAGCAGAGCCGCAGCGCACAGCGTTTTGGCTCCGGTCAGCAGGACTTCCGCTCCGGCGCTTCCGTCGTACGCCGCCTTTTCGTAGATACTGCGTATACCCTTTCCGATGGGCAGGCAGCAGACGATCCCCGCGATGATGAGCCACAGGTTTCCGGTAAGCTCATTCTGAGCCACAAGGTTCCAGCCGGACGCCCCGCCGCCGAACAGAATACCGATGAACCCGCCCATTCGGGAGATATCCGTGAAGTAGAATATCACCCAGCCGAACACGATAATGAACAGGCTGTATATATGCAGGATAAATCCCGGTATCCTGTCCTGAATCTTCACGATGGTGTATTTTTCGAGCATTATTATCGCGCCGAAGTACAGACCCCACAGCACGAAATTCCAGCTCGCGCCGTGCCAGAGTCCGGTAAGAAACCACACGACCAGTATATTCAGCGGCTGGTGGCGGCGGTTTCCGCCCATCGGAATGTAGACGTAATCCCGGAAGAAGCTGCCCAGCGAGATGTGCCATCTCCGCCAGAATTCCGTAATGGTGCGGGTCACGTATGGGTAATTGAAGTTCTCGTCAAAGTGGAATCCCATGCAGCGCCCCATGCCGATAGCCATGTCGGAATAGCCGGAAAAATCGAAGTAGATCTGCATGGTGTACGCCAGAATGCCTATCCAGGCTCCGCCGGTGGAAAGCGAAGCGAAGTCTCCGTCGAGGAACGCAGCCGAAAGCTCCCCGAGCTGATTTGCGAGAATTACCTTTTTTCCAAGTCCGACAAGAAACCTGAATGAGCCTTCGGCGAGGTCGTGCATTGAGATGCTGCGGCGGTTTATTTCCGCGGAAATAGTGGAGTACCTGACGATAGGCCCGGCTATAAGCTGCGGGAACATTGAGATATAAAGCAGCAGCGAGAAGAAGTCTTTCTGCGCCCGGACCTGACCTCGGTAAACATCTATAATGTATGAGATCGACTGGAATGTAAAAAAGCTGATACCGATAGGAAGCGCGATACCTGGCTTTGGCACCGGGACGCCTACGGCATTGAGCGTTTCCGCCAGGAAGTCCGCATATTTGAACACCGCGATGATACCTATATTAAGGATAAGTCCGACGATCAGCGCGGCTTTTGATTTGTGCCTTCCGCCGTCGATGAACACGCCGACCACGTAGTTCATGAACACGCTGACGATCATCAGCGCGACGTATATCGGCTCTCCCCAGGCGTAGAAAATCAGCGAGAAAATGATGAGCACCGCATTAGAATACGGGCATTCGCAGCGTATCCGGGGCTGACCGTACTCCCGAAGCCTCCTCATTCTGGAGTGATCGCCGCACCGCCCCAGCGCGTAGCATATCGCCGCCGCAGGCAGGAATACATATATGAAAAACAAGTCTGAAAAGACCATGAAGCCCTCCGTTTATCTGTCTGTAAGGCACGGGCTGAATCCCCGCGCATTCCCCATTTATATCCATTATAATTATAACACTGCTAAAATAGTATGTCAATAGGCGGCGAAAAATAAACACGAAGTCGTTCAGGTTTACAAACCGGGGAAAATGTGATATAATTATTTTGATATTTAAAATTTACGGAGGACAACATGGATCCAAGAAAACATTTCAGCGCACTCAACATAATACACAAGATAATCAGGGAGCGCGTCCAGCCCGGCGACTTATGCATAGACGCCACCGCAGGCAGGGGCAACGACGCTCTTTTCCTTGCCGAGCTTGTCGGCGAGACAGGGCATGTCACCGCGTTTGACATACAGCAGGACGCGGTAGACAGCACGAAAAAGCTACTTGAGCAGCACGGCATGACCTCCCGCACGGACGTGCTCCTAAAGAGCCACAGCGAGATGGACGAGGTATGCGAGGAAGGCACTGTATCCTGCATTACGTTCAATTTCGGGTGGCTTCCCAAGGGCGACCACAACATATTTACGAACAAATCCACCAGCATTCCGGCGATCGAAAAGGGGCTGAAGCTCCTGAAAAGCGGCGGCATGATGACTCTCATAATCTACTACGGCAGGGAGACCGGATTTGAAGAGCGCGACGCGCTGCTTGAGTACCTCCCTACCATCGACAGCAGCCGTTTCACCGTTATTGAGATGCCATTCGTGAACCGTCCCAACTGCCCGCCGATTCCTATAATCATACTAAAGGATATGTAATACGCCAAATATTGACATATCACCTGATATGTGCTATAATAAAACGCAGGCGTTTTATTATAAATCAAAATGCCTCGCGCATACGTCCGCCTTCGGCGAACTCTATTCATATTGTCAAATTATAACATATCATTACGGATATGCTATAATAAATACAACAAGTGATCTGGCCTGGTACATTGGAAAAGGAGATATTATGTTTTGTATGAACTGCGGTGCTCAGCTTTCTGACACCGCCAAATTCTGCGGAAGCTGCGGCACAAAGGTCGATCTTCCCGACTTAGGCATCCCGGCCGCCGCAGCTGCGTCAGTTCCGGCGAACAACTCAGCGCCTGCTGAGACCGCTCAGTCTGCACAGTCAGCACAGCCCTCTCAGGCGGCACAGACTATTAATCTCTCGAAGCAGGCTTCACCGGCGCAGACCTCAGGAATTCCGGCAATGAGTGCCGTTTCCGCGCAGACTGCTCCGACTGTGCCTACTGCCCCGACCTCTCCTGCGGTTTCCTCGTTTATCCCGAACGAGGTCAGCTCGAGCTCCGGCAGCTTTGGAAGCAACTTTGCCCAGCGTTCCGACCGTCAATCCGCAGTATCCGCGCAGAATTCTCAGGCTCAGCATACCCAACCTGCCACCCCTGACCAGCCCGGTCAGCCGGTGGCGTACGCGCAGCCCATGCAGCAGTTCAACGCGGCTCAGAGCGCGCAGGATATTCAGCCGATGAGATATTCCGCAGAGGTTCCTCCGGCGGCTCCTGCAGTTCAGCCCGTCAGAAAAAAGAACCGGCTGATACCAGGTCTGTGTATCGCTGCGGGTGCTGTCGTTGTGCTCGGCGGTGCGGGAGCGGCGTTCTGCCACTTCAACAAGCCGCTGGTTTCAAAGCTCATCATGGGCGACGCAGGCTACGCGCACTCCGTGACGATGAACGCCCTTTCCGGAATCAGCGAGAACAGCGAAGTTATCAGCAACGCGGTTCAGCAGTCGGTCAGCGCGGGACTCTTGGCGGCTCAGTCCGGCGCAGAGCTGAGCGGAAGCGACATCACAGACGGCACGCTCGACGACAGCTTCGGTGTTTTCGACGAGGAAATGATCGGAAAGGCTCTGGAAATGGCGGCATGGCAGATAAACCACGCCACCGGGACACGCGGAGTGACATCGGAGCTTGGCATCAGGGCTGAGTTCGAGCAGGCATTTATAGACGCTCTGATGGCGCAGGAGAACTACTCCGAACAGGAATACGACCAGATCGTAAATATCCTGAACAACATCGACCTCACCCTGTCGTTCTCTGAAAAGGACAGCGGCGGCGCGCTGGAATACGCAGTCGATGTCCGGACGCCGAACGGCTCTCTCGGAAACGCGCAGCTCCGCTACGAGGAGGACGGCACGGCTTCGCTCATATTCCCGGGAATGTCCTCCACTGGATTTTCCACGAAGCTGGCTCCTCACAGCATGAATGAAAACTCGGCCGCGGCTTCCTTTGATTTCGGAAAGTTCTACGGGAACGTAAGCAGCGGTCTGAAGGAAGCATTCAAGGACTTCGAGATAAAATGCGAGAACGGCACCACCGAACTCGGCACGCTGACCTTCTCCGGAATGACCGTGCAGATCGACCTTGACAAGACAGACCTGTGCAGCATTGCCATGGTAGTGATAGACGCGGCGCGGGGCGACGACAGCCTTATCGCATATCTGAGTTCCCTTGACAATTCCATGACGGAGCAGGAGATCGCCGACGCATTCAACAACCTTGCGAAGCAGGTCGGGGAGTTCCGCACAGACAGCAGCCAGGCGTCCGCGCAGATTAAGTATTACATCAACAGCGACAACACGCTTGCAGGCGCGGATTTCACAGCTTACGGCTCCGGAGATAACACCGCTCAGTTCCGCTTCCTGACAGCCGGAAACGAGACTCAGATTAACGCTTCCGAGAACGGCGACATGCTGTTCCAGGCTCGTGTGCTCAGCGAAAGCGCGACCTCCGGCAGTGTGACCGCCACCGTCACCAACACTACATACGACGGTCAGAAGGAGGACATCAGCTTCCAGGTTGACTACCGCGACCTCGGCACTGCAAACGTGTTCGGGCTTCCTGTGACCACCGGAACGTTCACGATGAACATTTCCGCTGAGGACACACGGAAGTTCCTTGAGGATGAGATGGATATGCCGTCTGAGATGGCTGGCAGCGCGGGAAGCTCCGAGCTTTCACTGACCATCGCGCCTAAAGGAAAGGGCGTTGGCTGCACCGTCGAAATGAACGCCCAGAACATCGGCGGGCTGACTTACTACATCAGCGTTGACGAGGCTTCCGGGGAGATCGCTCCCAAGCCCGGCAGCGAGTACAAGCTGCTGGATATCGAAAACGCTTCCAGCGATGAGATCAGTGCGCTGGGCGAGGATATCACAAAGTATTACTCCGAGCTTTCCCTGAAGGATCCGCTTGTCAATGCGGTTTATTCTCTGGTCGACGCTTCCGGGAGCTCAAATGGCGATTACGATGATTCATTCAGCTGGGATGACGATGATTCATTAGGCTGGGATGACGATGATTCATTAGGCTGGGATGACGATGATTCATTCGACTGGGATGACGAACAGGACTACAACGGCGGCAGCTCTGACTGGAACTTTGAGCAGGAAACTCCCGGCGAGGTAACGGAAGCCGACATAATCTCCGCAAACACCACCGCACAGCGCATGAGACAGAACTGCATGTCGTTCCTAACGTTGATGGATGCCATGCAGGCGGCTCCGGACTGCGGCTCTGCCGAAGTGATACTTTTTGTTTCCGACGGCGAGTGGGAGTCTTACGTGTCCTCTTACAGCGACAGTGATTTCTCAAGATTCCAGGACGAATCCGGATGGACCGACGGCAAGGAGCACTGGGGCATGGAATGGTACGACGATGACGACCAGTTAATGTTCGCCCCCGATGAGAACAACCTGACCGCCTACGCGGCAAAGGTAATGCCTGACGTAAAGGAAGGTATTTTCATCTTGTACATTCAGGACGGCAACGTCCTGGGTTCAGTATTCGTGAATGATTACAGCGCATTCAGCGTGCCCATGTCAAGGCATTTCCAGAGCGGAAGCTGGAATTTCGACGGCTCTGACAGAGCAGGAGTGGCAAACGGCTACGTTGTCGGAACTTCGCCGACGCTCGCGCTTGACTCTGACGCGGACTGATTATTTTAAAAGAGATAACTCCCCGGGGCTGTTCAGTTCCGGGGAGTTTTATCGGAGCGTTAAAGGAATGCAGACAGCATTCGCAGGTGTTGAACCACGAACGCAGAGCCGTGCGGCCATGAGTCTGAATACCGAACCGTGTAAATGCCAATAATACCCACAGAAAGTGAGGTAT
>OOAQ01002440.1_pt1 | contig 11087 bp, 9 predicted proteins | sample 1671051 | NCBI WGS metagenome assembly OOAQ01 (sample SAMN06348117, study PRJEB24527) | human gut metagenome | biome: human gut; feature: ankylosing spondylitis patient; material: feces | host: Homo sapiens | place: China | collected 2015-10
ATAGACTTAATATCTGAAACCATATATTTCTCGTTCAAAAGCTCAATTAACTCTTTCTTTTGATTTTCTGTTAATTTTAATGACTGCGCAAATGTTACTAGAGCAAAGTCGGCTGTTTGCTTACTAATGCTATCCTGCTGAATGGCAATTGAATCAATCAGCAATGAAAGCGATGAGAAAGTATCTCTACCATAACTTGTAAAACTTATCTGCTGTAGCATAGAGAAAACTTCTACCTGATCAAAGTCAAGTTTCAAATTGCTGGTATAAAGATCCCGAATATACTGGTTACAATAATCAAGAAACTGACGATCAATATCTCCTTCGCGCACAATAAAAACATCTTTACATTTAAAGCCAATAACATCTATAGGCAAGGTTTTCATTCCACGCTGAACAAACAGCTTTACGGATACATTGCCATTCTCCCTGTTTATACTACCATAACTGTCTGCAATTACGGGAACCAAGCGATCTTTAGTATTTTTAATAAGACTATTTGTTTTAGCAACTCCCCTAATATTATCTTCATGAAATGATATGATCATTTCATCACCAAAAGAATTATCAGCCTTAATATATACAGATATACGATACATATTATCAACTACACAAATAAAGGATTCTTGCTTTTCTTGATCTTTTCGTCTTTCTATCATGTATGGTTGCAAATTGGACAAATATTCCTTAATATACTCAAGTGGAGATAACCCGCAATACTTGATATATTTAAACAGATGTAAATTTAAATTACTTCGATGCATTGTTTCATCTAGTTGCAAGCGATCAAGTTTTGCTAGTTTACGTAATTTCTTGCAGACCCCGACATAAGTAAGATCTACACCAATTTTTCTTGCTTCCTCCGCAGAGATTTCCCTCATTCCAAGTCCGTTTATTATCATTGTCTTCTCCTAATCAAATCATCCCTACAATATTATGCTACCCAAAAAGTCACTTTTTCTGTAGCAATATCACTAACATTATGGAAGATCGATCTCTTCTAATGAATTCACTGTCTTGCATTTTACGCCTCCTGATTGCCCTCCGCACAAGTAAGTATACATTATTAAATTTAAGAAGTAAAGTAATCGTCACGTGTCTTGGCAATCTTAGGATCCTTATTATACTCATACGTAACTAAATAATCCTTGTACAAGCTGCCATACAAACCAGTTGCATACTCAGGGCCTTCATCCCAGCTTACATAATGCGGAAAACTTACAAACGCTCGCGTGGTTGAACTGTAATGTGTGTAATTACGCCCAGTATGATAACAACCATACTTTGTCGGATGACAGGTATCATCTAAATACTCTTCGACTGGCTCGCTTGTCAAAGTACGAATAGGCTGTCGCCAACTCTTCACTAAATGGTACTTGCCATCCTGTGTGTGCACATACTGAACCTGTGCGAAATACTTCCCATCTGAATTATCAATAAAGATACAGATAATCACAGGCTGCGCCTTTATCTTAACTGAATAAGTACCCTCTTCCGCGGCGAGGTTTGTTCGGTCGGAATAAAACTTTTCAGCTGATGATACCGACTTAAATGAGGTCTTTTTAATATCCTCAGTTGTGTAAGGCAAACAGTTTGCCTTACGTCCTGTACAAGCCATAATAGCAGCAACATACTTTGAACTATCATAAGTACCATGATAAGTAACACCTGGGCTGATCCAATGCTTTTCAATAGTAGACTCATCCAGCTGCCAGTCACCATTATCCTTTACATACGTGTAAATGCGGACAGGAACAGTTGTCGTATAATATGCCTTGATAACCACATCACTACGCACTTCCGGGATAATGAAATGCGTCATGTTATAAGCATCTTTCTGCCAGTCAGACGTCCTTGCCTTAATCTGTCCCGGCGTTCCGTACTTGGTGTAGACATAATTACGCATGTATGGAGCATATGTAACATAACTGCGGTTCGTGCTCTTGCTCTTGTGAATTACACCATTTGCTGGTATGTGAGATCCCCAAATATCGGCGGCTGTAAACTGTGTCCACTCACTGTCATTATTTGTCGTGATAACAATACGATACAAGTAATTCTCACATGATTCCTTTAAAGACTGCTTACTAGAAGTCTTAATCACGTATGGAATTGAAGCCGTTGACATGTCAGTATTTTTGTCTTTGATCTCTGTTAAATCTGACTTAGAAATCTGCTTTACAGGTTTTCGATCTTCAAACCGGGACTTGGCATGACTATCTATTTCTGCAGTGGACTCCTCTTTATCAGACGATTCTGGCACGACCGTACCATCTTTCTTAACATAAGCACCATTATTATCCGTCTTAACCGAATAGCTGACCCACGGTGCGCAATCCTGAATTCCGCTGGCTAATACCTTAGTATCCTTGTATACTGCCTTGTCCGTGCTTTCTGAATGCTTATACTCTAAATCCTTGCTGTCATCAACCGATGGATACTCCTTTGTCTCCTTGTTAAAGGATTCTGTTGTGTAGTATGTCTTCAGTTCCACCTTATGAAAGGAAGTTTCTTGTCCAGTAGAAACGAGTGCATAAAACCATTCCACTTTCAGTTTCTTGGTAGTATCTTTAGCTTCATTACGGATACCCCAGTTCTTGCTATTGCACCAGTTAATTGCCTTGTTTATCTCCTTGTTCCATTTATTGACCGTAACAACCTCATTCTTTTTGAAAGTTTTTGTAGACTTACACACACCATTCTTTGTCTTATTATAGGCATCATATCTCTTGACAGTAACTTTCCGGTTGTAAATATTCTTTGGTGGTGCTGAGATCACTTCACCATCTACTGTATCTGCCTGCGTTGTCTGCTTTTCCTTGTCCTCCACAAAATAAGGAACATAATCGCCTGAGGTACCTTTGGTAAGTTCAATCATGGATGATGCTAAGACAATCTCTTTTCCCACACTATCTTTATCAAGTACCTTGGAAACACGGTAACCGACACACATATACTTCTTTTTCTGTCCCTTTTTGGTCGTTTTTGTTAAAAACTTGCCATTCTTCTTGCTGGCTGGATTCTTTACTGTGTAGGACTTGTCACTAAATGGTTGGTATTCTATGGTCTGGTATTCCTTGCCCTTACTGTTTTTAAGAATGTTGCCCTGCGGTCCCCAGATATAATCGGAAGTCAAAATTGGTACTACAGCTTTTTTGTTGTTAGTTTTAGCCGACAACGTAATCTGGTATTTCATGCTACTCTTCTTGGTTTTCTGTTTTCCGATATCGTAGCATGTTGAGACAACCTCCACATGTGGCAGCTTAAAGCGAACTAACTGATTGTAATGGACATAATAGTTATTGTAGTTTTTATCTTTCCACCCATAACTAAACCAGGATTTGCAGTCATAATAATAATGACCATCACTACGCTGAATAACAGGGCTAATATAAAACTCAACATAATCGCGCTCTGGATGCTCTGACATTACTTTGGCAAACCTTTGTCCAGTTACAGTATCCTCATCAGTACAAAAGTAATGAAGGGTACCAATCTTTCCGGAACCAACAGAAGTTTTGCTTTTATCATTAAAATGTCTCTTGTAATGATAAAAGGTCTTTTTCCCAGTGTTAGGTACAGCCTTGGTGGCTTTTGATGTATTTACCTGATAACCAAAAATATAATCAGATCTTTGTTTTGCAGCCGCAATTGAAGTTGGTACATTTGGAATTAGATGACCATAAGCTGACTGGTTTGAATTCCAAGGCTTGGTATGCCAATACTCATACTCCGTGTGCCACCCCGTCATACCAGTTTTCTTAGTATCAATCTTATAATAAGCAATATAATTGCGTTTCGGATTCAGCTCAGATGTAAAATCGAACATTGCATTAAGAGTTTCGCCGGTAGTATAAATAATATCATAATCACCTATCGTAACAAAATGATCCATTTCTTCATCAAGGGTTGCCTTACTCTCAGCAGCATCTGTCTGCGTGGGTACGTGGGTCAGGCACACTAAAGCCAATGCCGTAAGAATAAGTGCTCTCACTAAAAGATTTCTTACTTTTTGTTTAACTTTTGGTTTAAAAATCATATAGGAATCCTCCTCTTTTTTGAAATCTCAAGTTACAAAAGTAAATGACATGCTGCGCATTTACTAAACCAGCTAAATAAAAGCCGGTGAAATGACCATTAAAGCTGTTGCACTTTAAAAGCCCATGTTATGAAAAGAAAGAACGAAGTCGATCGAAAAAGCAAAAATTCAGGCATCATACCAGGACGCAAAAAAGGACCATCGTTCTCAACGATGGTCCTTTTTTTTGATAATAATCAGTATTAAAGATACAACGATTGACTTTTCGAAGCATTGGTGATACACTACCAGTGTAAAATATTTTACATACAACCTTGAGAAAGGAGTGATTCTATGATCACAGCAATGCTCGAGGCGGTTTTTTATCAGTGCCCGGGTTTAGCACTCGCAATAGTTAACAGCATTTTTGGCTAAAATAGCTTTGAGTGTCATTCAGTAAACTCTGATCTCTAAACCCTCTGCAAAGAAGCATGGACGTCAGTGTACCTTTACGGGTAAGCAGTCACCATTTCTTATCACAGCTCCAATACGCTTTCATGAGCTAAAGGTCGCTCCTCTGTTCCGATTGTTTGCGTCGATGGAATGTACTGGGGCGCTGATAAAGTAAGGGAGCCTGCGTGCTCCCTTTTGTTGTATCTTTAATACTGATTACTAAATTAATGTTTTGATAAGATAATGTTAATGTTTGAATAAGATAATGTTAATGCAACGTTAATTGACATAAGTTATGTGGCATGCTATTATCATGTCAACAAAGAAAATTGAAGGGGGCAGAAAATAGTGAAACACATAATTAATTTTCTATCAAACAGACAACCAACAATATTCAAGAAAACAATTACTTACATAACCTTTGGGTTAGTATGGCTTCTAATTGGGGAGATTATCTGGTTTACAATGCGCATAGCTGGAGCTCCAGCAACCAACTGCTGGATGGTATCTTTAACTACTATACCATTGTGTAAAGCTATGTTAAAGTCGCCAGAAACGCGTAAGCAATTAGATAATCTTTAATTTTCTGCCCCGAAAACCCACTGTGGATTTGACCCCACAGTGGGTTGTTTTGTGTTATCTATTGATAACAGCACAATACTAATGATAAGGAGGAACACTCAATTTTATTGAATGTTCCAGAGCTAATTGCAGATTTGACCCTGCAATAAACTAACTAGATCAGCTGAGTCAAGAAGACACACAAATGTGGTATTGACTCATAGAGTACTAATAGACATAACTATCAATGCCAACTTCTTCATAAAATTCCATCTGTAAAATCCCGTCTGCAAGAAGAAGAAAAAAGTTTTATGAAGAAGTAATTGAGGAACTACAGTTTACTGCAGACGCTGTAGCGAAAAACGTCTATGGCTGTGACACCATAGACGCTTGAATCATGTACAAAATTACGCAACACAAGTTGCAATAATCTGTACACCAGCTAAAGAAGCTGCCTTACTGTGACCACTTTCAGTTGTCAGATCACAAGCACAGATCTGATTCAAGATCTCCTGTGACTTTCCAGAATCAATGGCAACTTTCAACATTTTGAATTGCTGTCTGGAAATACCATTCCTAAGCACACTCTGCATAAATGTCTTGAACTCTGTAGGAATTTCCTGCATAATTTTGTGAACGATGTAATCACTCTCATCAAGTTTAATCATACTTAAATCTCCTTTATCATTGTATTATTTAGAAAATTATGATAAGCTAAAAATGGACAGACAACTCCTGTCAAAAGAAAGTGGGTGAAAAAATGCCATATAGTATTCCATCAAACACTTGCCCTAATTGTGGTAAAATGTTTGACTACAGTATTGACAAAATGGACAATGACATAAAACATGATATCGGATGTCCATACTGTGATGCCACTGTCGGTTGAGCAAGTGGTACAGATGAAGTGACCACTAGAAAAATCCGTGAGAATTAAATTCTTTCAATTCTAGAATTGAGCAGTGGTTATGTCAAAAGGTAATAGTGGCTGTTACACCGCTATTACCTAGACTTGAGAAAATATAAGAAACTCATTTTTAAAGCTGCAGCAGAGCTTGTATGCTTACCTCGAGGTAAGCTCATGGATAAAGATTCATTCGTAATCAGTCAAGAAGCAGAAATGATTGCTGAAGAATGGGAACGTCAGTTCGGTGACGACCCTGATTTCCAAGATTAAACTCAATCTGCCAACAGGTATTACCGCACGCCTTCAAGTTGCAGTTAATAAATTATAATGAGAAAATGAAATGAAAATAATACAATGTCAAAAGACCTGTATCTGAATTACCGCTGAGGCGATGTTAATTCTGACACAGGCTTTTTTATTACCGCTAAATCTCATTCATGAAAAAACACCCAGCAGCTGTTACACTACTGGGCATTGAATTTTTATTTTGTCTTTTTAATTGATACATCAAAACCAGTGAAGTTGTAAGCTGCATCATCACTCTCGTCATAACTAGCACCACTATCTCTACCAGTAAACATTACAAACTGACCTTTCTTCAACTTAATGGAACCGGAAACTTTTGTCATGGTAGATGTAACATCATTAACATAGTTTGATAACACATCTCTACCATTAGTTACATAAGCAGGCCACTTTGGATCATCAGTCACGAGAACATAAGAACTGCTAGTTTCCTTCTTAGAACCAGCTTTGTAGTTTACCTTAAATGGAACAACCTTTCCACCACTCTGCTTAATGAAGATCTGACTGCCAGCAACATTGTTCTTTGTTGTGAATGTGAACTTGTAAGTGCCTGTCTTAGGTGCTACAAACTTGATAGAACCCTGATCTTTCTTTGCTGTCTTACCACCAACGATTACAGCGTAATTACCGGTCTTCTTGAAGGTGATTGTCTTATTGTCTAAAGCTGTGTAGATCTTGTAACCGTTCTCCTGATAGCAACCATTGAGAGATTTGATGTAATTGTAGTATTTGGTATTATCGAAAGTACGCTCTTCGCGATCGAGGCAATCTGTATACGCCTGATCAACCTGGTCTCTTGTTACAACTGTCTTCTCAGCAGCTGAAGCTGTTACTGGTGTTAAAGCCATTGTTGCGGCTAAAGCTAATGTCATTACTTTTGTTAATAAATTCTTTTTCATAATAAAATCCTCCTTGTGTTTGATTTTACACCTTAATTTTTATTACACATTTATATAGTGTTGTCAAGTCTCAGCTCTGGTTCTGCGTGTCTTGAAATGACACAAAAATTTGCTGATTTTTTGTGATTTTACTGTATTGCACTAAAATCACAAATTTATCTGTTTTGGTGAATTTAAATACCTAAAAGAGTTTTCAATCAGATATTCATTTTGTCTGGCAAATCCGAAGTATGAAATTTATTTGATGCTTCATACAAATCAAATAATTTCTTGATTTTCCAATATATTAAATCTTCGAATTTATAATATGACCCGGATCCATCAATTTTACGATAACATTCTTGTCTTCCAATAGACAGGCATGCTGGTAATTTATCTTTACCATAGTGAATTAAATCGCTAAGTAACTTAGTTGCAAGCTTTTCTTTACTTTCATAATTGCATTCAGGCTCTGGAACAGCTTGTCTGAATGCAGGGGATTCTAAGATATATGTTTCAAAACTATCCCAATCAATAAAACAGGCGTGTAACCTTTGCCTTTCTATTTGCATAAGTATACCTTCCAGATCATAACCGATGCCAGCTCTATCAAAGACTATGCAGACATTGCAATTCGTATAATTTTTCAAAAATGATACGAATTTGGCTTTGCCACCCTCCCTATCATTATTTGAACTTTGAGCGTAAGATATTTGTAATCTATCAAAAATACTTTGCATAAACTGCATACCACTTTTTGAATCTTCACAAATAACATTCTGACATAAGAAAATGTCAGTTGAAAGTTTATAATGTGGTTTGAAAGTATGAAATTTTCCAGAGGATGATAATTCAAATACACAGTCTGCTGAAACTGACTTAAAGCCTAAAGCGACTTTTCTACAAATAACTAAGAAATAACAATTAAATCGTTCTAATAAACTCGGTGCGGATCTTCTTTTAAGAAGACTACTATTCTCGTCCAATATTATTAAAAAACCATCAAGTCTGTGAATTAAGTCTTCCTTTACCTTATCATCATCTTCCATTGCGATATCAGCCAGTGTTCTTAATAATGTTAGATCAGTACCAAGCTTTTTGTACCCCTGACATTGTATATTCTGTTTATTCTCATCATAAGAAGCTATCATTTTATACAAAGTGGTTTTACCTTCGCCGCTGTCACCAGTTAATAGATTATATTTTTGCCAAAGATTAAATTGATAATCTACAAATTTGTTTCGAATGTGAACATTTATCATAATTCATGCACCCCAAATTCCATGTAAAACATTCTTTTTATAATCATCTAATGTGTGAATTTCCTCATTAGTGTCAAGGCATACTGCATCAAAATCATTAGGGAATTTCATGGCATGTTCCAAACAGATTGTGATATCCCTTAACTTACTTATTTCAATAATCCACTTTGCACAATTATCACCGCATGCAGTTGCCCAAATTACTTTATTTTCCTTCAGCATCAGTATTAAAGCCTTAGCACCGCCTGACAACATACGAGGTGGAATACTCCCAAAAACAGGACTACTTATTACATTTTCGGATAAAACGTCTGATTTATCAATATCATGTATGATTTTCTTTACAAATGGATCTAGCAGCCATTCAGGTTCATAATTATTGTCGAAAAACATATCAACATTCGTAATAACTGATTCGTTTTCTTTAAATGTTATATACAACATACACTATCTCCTTCAAATAATTTCTTATTTTCCAATATATTAAATCTTCGAATTTATAGCATGACCTGGATCCATCAAGTTATCTTCTATTACTTGAACCTAGAAATCTCATAAAATCAAAAAATTTAGGCAAATACTTTACTGAAATAGTGTAAGCCTTATTTGCACTCCAAATAACAAGAGGTAACTTAGCAACAGTACACATTGCAATAAGATCGTTCAAACAAGCTGATAAATTGTCTTTAGTTGTAAATAAAGCTATTGGCTCCGTATCAGCTCTTAAAATGACCTCATTATAATCATATGTCATTCTCTGAAAATCATTAAAATCATACATTTTACAAAAATCAGAGAAGTTACCCTGTAAATGTACACCGCTGTTCAATTTTATATCACCGGTTAGTGCTGAGATTAAATTAAACAATGGATCAATCTTCATTTCACTGCAAGAAAATGATGGCCCAGCAAATGCTATTGTAGACAGATCAGATGGTGCCATACCAATAATCTGTTCTTTTCTTGGACAGTATAAATAACCATATTTACGTTCCTGAAATAGTATTGGACGCAGTGGGCTTACAACGCTGGCACTAATTACATGATAATGATTAAGTGCATCCGTTGTATTACGAAAAAGACTCACCATAAAATTTAAACCAAAATCTGTAATACCAGGCTTTGCTTTAAAAAGATTTACCTCCCACATTGGAAAACATACATCAAGAACAGCATCTTCCAAATACGATAGTAAAGTTAAAAAATCTTTAAACACATCAATAAGTAAATCTGATTCTTTTGTCACAATATCTTTTAATAAATCTTTATTGGATAATGAATCGTATGCCTTTCCATTGAACATGCCATTACAAGTTTGTAAAACACCTGAGATCAATTTTTTAAGACCATCTATATCTTTTGTTTTACGTAAACAACCAATTTGTTCAGTTAACTCAGCAAACAACAATCGCCCAAGCGTAGAATTTGCGAGTAGCTGCAATGAGTGAAAAATATTAGAATCTTTAACACATTGAAATACAGCAAAATTCTTTTTCTCTAAAACTGTTATGGAATTAACTAAACGGAATTCAAGCATCTGTGTATTAAAATCATAATTTTTATATTCAGATATCTCCTCTCCCAGAACTGCCTGACCAAACCGTTCATGCATTGATTTATCCCACTTGTATTCTAAAATATTTATCATTTTAATATTACTGCATACTGTACTATCAATCATAAATTTATTATAACATCATGATGATAGCCATGCAATCTCCTTTCTGTAAAATGAAATACCATACAGCTTTTTACTGTATGGCAATAAAATTATTGTAATTTATAGTTTTCAATATTGTGTGGAGCTATGCTGAACCAATTTGGTGTAAACATAGCTATCTGAAAGGCTGCCACATCTGTAAACTGATATTTCTTTACCACTCCGTTCAAACTTTCAGGTGGTACCGCAAATAATTCACAATTTTCTTCTTTATAATCAGGTGCACTGATCATCTGCTGATAAACGTCTTCAAACCTGGACTCAATCTTACCACTAAATAAAGCGGCAGGTTGTAATTTCTGCTTACTAATTACCATATGATCCAAATGTAACCTACATTCCAGATTTAGCTCTTCTTTTAATTCTCTCTGCGCACAGGACAAAAATGGATTATCTGTAGCAAGATCTCGCTCATCCAAGCTACCAACGCAAGACGTAGCAAAACTACCAGAGGAAACAGCAACTTTGTTACATCTATGAACAAGTAAAGCACGACCTGTACAATCTTTAATTAAAACACTGACCGTTATAATATTAGCTAATTCCCTTATAGCAATGACATCATCAAATGTTTTTCTAGGTTGAGCTATAACAGCAGCTTTAACATGGTGCTCTAGTCTCATAATTTGTTTCACCTGATCACTAAACAATGCAGAATACATATTTGCAACAGCTGATCTCTACGCACTATTGTTTGGTTTGATTATAAGATTTGTTGTCATAAAATCAAAGAACCCTACTTTTGACAAAATGGCAGTACCATTTTTAAGACTGTCAAGTTGTACCGTGCATCCATTAAACAATGTCTTCCCTTTAGTGCTATGCTCTACTATCTGAAGCTGCTCTTCTTTACTTAACATTTGATAGAATGAAGTTTCTTGTACAATCTTAAAATTCTTTGGTAGTAAAGTACTAAGAATTATTCTATGACACGGTGTAATGAATCTTCTAAAGTCTCTCATAATTTTACTATGCCGCATAT
>OOAQ01002443.1_pt1 | contig 11084 bp, 8 predicted proteins | sample 1671051 | NCBI WGS metagenome assembly OOAQ01 (sample SAMN06348117, study PRJEB24527) | human gut metagenome | biome: human gut; feature: ankylosing spondylitis patient; material: feces | host: Homo sapiens | place: China | collected 2015-10
ACTTCAAGGTACGTTTCAGCAAGTCTTGGTTCAACTGGCGTTTTCCGGCTACAGGATCGTTGTGTGCGCTCGGGCCGGTTACGCATCCGCCTTCGCAAGCCATCATTTCGATGAACTGTGCATCCACTTTTCCGGTCTTGGCGTAAGCGCGGAGTACACCGATGTTCTTCTTCGTGAAGTCAGAGAACTGCATAATCTTGATGCCGTTGGCTTTCGGGCCCAGGTAAGCTTTCACTGCTCCAGCTACACCGCCTGCCTGTGCAAATCCGTGCGCTTCACATACGGATTCGTATGCCACTTTGTACGGGTTGGCCTGTTCCAGTTCGATGCCTAAGCCGCGGAACATCGGGTGAAGTTCTTCGAATGTCAGTACGTAGTCTACGCATTCGTCGCGCTGTGCTTCTTTTCTTTTGGCAATACACGGGCCGATGAAGACCACCTTGGCATTCGGGTATTTCTGTTTGGCGATACGGGCTGTATAATACATCGGAGAGCCTGTGCCTGATACGTAAGGCTTCATGTCGGGGATGTGCTTGTTTACCAGTTCGATGTACGACGGACAGCAGGAAGTAGTCATGAATTTCTGTCCTTCTTCCAGCTTCTCCAGCAGTTCGTGTGCTTCGTTGCTGGTAGTGTGCATGGCACCTTCGGCCACTTCAATTACATCAGCAAAACCAATCTCTTTCAATGCTCCGTACACTTGTTCGATGGTAGCCTTGAACTGTCCCAATACGGACGGAGCCGGAATGGCAATTACCTGTTCTCCCTTACGGATAGCTTCCAATACATCGAACACCTGAGAAATTTCGAAGATGGCTCCGAACGGGCAGGCATTCAGACATTTTCCACAATAGATACACTTGCTTTCGTCGATGTGCTCGATGTAGTGTTCGTCCTTGCTGATGGCTTTCACCGGACAAGCTTCCTCACAAGGCACCGGAATGTAGACGATGGCGTGATACGGACAACTCTTGTGGCAGATACCACAGCTGATACACTTGTCGTGGTCAATTTGTGCCTGACCAGTCTTCTTGTTAAAATGTACAGCTCCCTTCGGACAGTTCATGTAGCAGCTTCTTGCCACACAACCCCGGCAAAGGTTACTTACTTCGTAGTTCACCTGTACACAAGAAGAACATGCTTCGTCGATGACACAGAGAATATTTTCCTTGATTCTTTCCTTGCGTTCCAATGCTTTGCGGGCATATTCAGAAAGCGGAGTCAGCTCATCCGTTTCATCGGTCATATCCCAGCCCAGCAGCGGAAGCAACTTATATTTAGTAACGGCACGTTCCTTGTGGATACAGCAGCGTCCTACCGGCTGTGAGCGGCGAGGACTGATTTCCAGAGGAATGCGGTCAATTTTTTCTACTAATTGATTTTCTTTCCATAAAGCAACCAGGTTTTCCAGCAATTTATGCCGGACAATCATTACGTTGTTTGTAAAAGCCATAATCGAAATAAAAAGGTTTGTTAGTTATTAGTTATCCTAAAATTATAGAGTCCGTGTGCGATTTACTCTTCCGTTTGTCCCTCGGCAGCTCTTAGAATCAAGGTGGTAGCTCCCAAGGTAATAATAGCTCCGTCTTCAATGCGGATTTGGTCTTTCGGTCCTAAAATTTCATTCATCAGGAAAGTTCCTGTGATGCTGTCATTATCGCGCAGGGTGTAAATGATTTTCCCTTGCTTATTCTTCTTGACGTTGATGTAACAATGCCGACGGTCCAGACTCGGATCATTACTTTCGATAGGGATGTCGATGTCGTTACCTTTGCATCGGCGGCCGATGAGGTTGTCTCCCTCATGCAGCGGAAGTACTTGCTTGTAGGCAAATACGTTTTCCACGGCCAGTATGTTGCCGAAATCCTGCATGCCTTCTTTCTCGTCGATTACTTCCTCCTTACGGTTGGCGGCATTCAGTTTCGATTTTCCGATACGGATGCTGAACTGCTTCTTGCAGTTGTCACATATAAAAACGAGTGACTGTCCTTCTCCATACTTGGTTTCATCAAACTGGATGAAGTTGTCACATTTGGGGCATCTTACTCTTTTCATTCTGTTTTAAAGGGCATATTTATTTTGATGTGAATACCCAGGCACTCTTGAATTCTTCCTGTTTACGCAGCGTCTGCACTTTCTGGTAAGCTTCACCTGAAGTGGCATAACTATCCAGTGCGATGCGGAAGCGTCCGTTCGATTCAAGTACCTGACAATTCTTGTATCCTTTCTGCTGGAATTTTTTCAGTTCACGTTGGGCATCGTCCGATGTCGGCAGGCTGGCTACGATGATGTAGGCTGTTTTTTTGCTTGCTGCAGGCTGTGCAGAAGCCGGTTTCGGCTTTTGTGTCGCTTTTGCTTCAGCTTTGGTGGCAGCCGTTTTAGTTACGGCTGTTTTTGCTGCAGGCGCAGCTGCAATTTTTTCTGTCTTCACAATTACCGGTTTCAGCGTGTTTACGTTGTTACGGACACGCTTTTCGCTCTTCTGTTTCTTTACAGCCTTTTGTGCAACTGCTGCTTTCGGAGTCGTTTGTATGCTGGTGGCTACTGACTGGTTGCGGATGGCATCAAACATGCTGATTGAGCCCAGCGAAGCATAATTCGCATCGTCCATGTACGTGTTTTCCACCGGAACGGAGAGCACGAAGAACAGGCATACGGCTGCAGCTATGGCCACTACGTTGCGCGTGAAATGGCGCAAGGAGAAATGTCTCTTCGGTTTGCTTGCTGCTTCCTGCATTTCCGGAACCAACGGCTTCGGAGAAGAAACAGGCAATGTCTGCAGCTGCGGAAGCGTGAAGCTTTCCAGCCCGTACAGACTTGGGGTGAAGAAAGATGCAGCTGCCGGTTCAAAGGCATAGCCGCCGTTCATGTTATAGTAGATTGTACCCACGTTGTGCAGAGTGACCTGACCTTGCTGGTACAATTGGTCTTTTATTTCAGCCACAGTCTTTTCAATCCGGCGGGTTGCATCGGGAAAGTCGGTGTTAAAAGCTTGCATGTACGACTGTACCAGCAGCCCATCGTTCATTATCAGTTGCGGATTGAAACCAATGGTGCGGAGGGGCGGCATGAATTCTCCTTTCTGGATGGAATATGCGGCCTGCCGTTTGTGGGCAATGAATCCTCCCAAGCCGGGAACGATGACACAATCATTCTCCAGCAATAATACTTCTATATGTTTTGCCAATTCAATCATATTGCAAAAATAATACATTTTTCTCTTATGTGGAGTATCTTTCAACGGGTATTTTTTATACCGATAGGGGTTTAACCAACTCTTCTTTTTCTATCATGTAGTCTGATATATTCATGTGCCCTGTATCGAAACAATTGTAAACGCACGAAGCCCCCGGCACTGCCGAAGGCTCCTGTTTTTTATTCTCTTATCTCACTTTTCAATAACCGTCGATACAATCCATTGGTGGATTCTCCGTGTGTTCTATCACGTGCTCCTTTCATGTCAATATTTATTTGATGGAATGTATTTTCCAAAAGACCTGTTCCACCTTCCCCTTTTATCGGGAGAAGTGGGACGGGAAACTTTCAGTGTACCATGAGTTACAGCATGGCGGCATACTTGCGTACCTGCTTCAGACGCTCCATAAAAGAGGGGTCTGCAGCCGCCTGCTGCATATTGCAATCAAGCTGCATCCGCATCAGTAGCGAAGCACTGATACCCAAAGCTGCCTCGAAGAGCATCGCTGTCTGCGTAGTAATCGGCCTGCGGCAGTTGAGAATGTCATTCAATACCTTGTAGGAGATGCCCATCTGCTCGGCCAACCTGCGCTGCGAGAGCTTGCGTTCTTCGGTCTCTTCCTTCAGCAGTTCGCCCGGATGTATAGGGCGTTGACAGATGTATTTTCCCATAATTATTCTATTTATAATGGTTTGATAATTCAAGTATATTGCAGATGGTCACCACCGTTTCCGATGAGACCTGTTCTACCGTGAACTCAATGCGGTACTGGTCGTTCACACGGATGGAGGAAATACCAGCCTTGTCACCTTTCAGCACTTCATAATGAAGCGAGTGGATGACGTAAAGCTCTTCCACGCTTCTTGCTTGTTCCAGCACTTTGATGCGCAACTGGTAGCGTGCCACGATATTCGGCTGGAAACGATGTTTCTTGTCCGTCGTTTTCCCTTCCTCGTACAATTGGCGCAAATAGTCCTTATCAAAGTTTATCTCCATTGCTTTCCGTGTTATTATTCACGTAGCAAAGATAAGAGATTTCTTCCATATATCCACCAAAAAAGTGGACGTATTTTATGTAACTGCCATCAGTTTCACCAATCATGGATAAATCCACTGCCTTCATATATACCTCGTGTACATCCTTGCGGAGACTTCTTATTTTGTAGGTAGTAGCTTCCAATTCCTGTTGTCTGTTCTGTTCATTGAGCCAAATATAGACGATGCCGAAAATGACGAATAGTATCAGCACATATCCTGCCGCTATCTTGGAGCAGTGCGGCTGCAGCCGGGTAAGTAAAATGTTTCAATAAGTTCATATCGCTTCTAAGTTTTATGTTTCCAATACTACTGATAAGCGCTCCGAACAAAAGAATGATAAGGAAAGAAAATGATTATTTCAGCAACTTCCGGTTTGTGTCCTCCAGAATGCGCATCTGCTGTATGGCTATCCGGTTCAGTTTGACGAGCCGTTCGCGCTGGGACAATCCTTCGTTGATGAGCACGGCATTCAGGCTTTCCATGTTCGACAGGCATATCAATTCGTTTACGCCTGCATAGTCACGGATGTTACCTTTCAAGTCTGGATGGGCATCGCGCCATTCAAGTGCCGTCATGCCGAAGAGGGCGACGTTCAGCACGTCTGCCTCGCTGGCATATATGCGGCTTGCCTGCTGTGCCGTCACTTCCGCCGGAATGAGATTTTGCTTGATGGCATCTGTGTGAATATGGTAGTTTATTTTAGAGAGTTCTCGCTTGGCCGACCATCCCAGCAAAGCCTGTTCCTGTTCTTTCAGCCTCTGGAACTCCTTGACAAGATACAGCTCGAATTCTACGGAAACCCAACTGGCAAACTTGAAAGCGATGTCACGCTGCGCATACGTTCCGCCTCCGGCACCGTTTTTCGAGAGGATGCCAACCGCTCCGGTCAGTTCCACCCACCTTGAAGGACTCATGGTGAATGCATTGCTGCCCGCTTCTGCCAGAAGGGGGTCGAATTCGACCCCTTTAAACGCGGGGTTGTTTAGTTGCTCCCACAGTCCGAGGTATTCCAGCGTGTTCTTCAGTCGCATCCAGTTCTTCACTACGTCTTTAGGCTCGGCAGGATTTTTCTGGCGAGCGATGTCCGTGATGCAGATATAGTCAATGCCATTATGCTGCAAGGTCCTAATGGTGGTACCTTTCACCTGGAGGGTCGATTTCTTTGCCATAGTATTCTTTTTCTTTTGATTACGCTAACAAAAATAACCCTTTTCCGGCAATAATCATTCTATTTCCTATACAATCTTTTAAAGAACGCTTGTTTTGTGCTGCCGCCTGCGAAAGCGGCCGTCGCACCATTCTGTCTATGGGCAGCTCCGGCTTGACGCTTGCGCCGGGGCAGCTGTATGTGGAATGAAGGTCTTCGTTTCGGTGTCGTCAAAATAAATGGTCGTACCGTCAGTTACGAACTTACCGTTCTCTCTCTTGTAGGGCACGTTGGTAAAGCCGGCGAATGTCCAGTCCTACCGTACCGCTTTCCGTAAACTTGATGGCATTGCTCAGCAGATTGTTGCCGATCTGTACCAGCCGGTTGCGGTCACCCATCAGAATGATGTCGCTGCATCCGGTAATGTCTTGCTATCTTTTCCTTTATCTCTTCTTGTTCGTAGAGTACCAGCATGATTCTATTCAGCAATTTTTCCTTTTCAGCCAGCAGCTGGCATATGCTGTCTATACGCTCGCTGCGGCAGGTTCTGGACTTGAAGCGGCTGAGCAGGCTGTCCACTTCCAGTCGCTTCTCATGGTACGCCGCCATGTCTTCCTCATTCCAGTCCAGCACGGTCTCACCAATCATGGATAAATCCACTACCTTCATATATACCTCGTGTACATCCTTGCGGAGACTTCTTATTTTGTAGGTAGTAGCTTCCAATTCCTGTTGTCTGTTCTGTTCATTGAGCCAAATATAGACGATGCCGAAAATGACGAATAGTATCAGCACATATCCTGCCGCTATCTTGGTGCGCAGGTGTCTGGTTGCTATTGTTTTCTGTTTCATGCGGGTTACCTCATTTTTTATATTATTCTTTTCTCCTTATTAAAATGCAGCCCACTGACCTTACGGTAGCGGGCTGCGGTGTCTGTATGATGTTACCGGGCACAATACTCCCGCCCGAAATGGGAGTTCTTTTCTTTTTGGGTTATACTTCGGTTATTTTCCGTTACGGGCGGAACTTTTCCCGCCCGACGGTTTACTATTTTTTCAAGGTTGGCAATTCTCCAGTGAGTTCGTAACGCCACTCTGAACCTGCATTCTGCAGGGCGGCGTTCATGGCGGCGACGGCCGTCTGCCAGGTGACGGTTGTGCCGTCCACCTTGGTGGCTTCGACGTCGGTGCCTCCCTGGTTGTAGCCGATGCCTTGTTCCTGATTGTTCTTCCAGTAGCAGGCGGTCACGGCGGTGTAGTTATTTCCCAACAAGCCGCCGATACATACACTGCCAGTGCTACTACCTGTACTAGTTACGTTGCCAATGGCATAGCAGGCAAGGATGCTGCTTCCTCCGTTGAATCCCACCACACCGCCGCCAGAGATATTCTCTGTGGGGGCTATTTCTAAGGTCACGTCGCCCGTGGCGTAGCAGCCGGTCAGGGAGGCACCGTAATTCGTTTCTCCCGCTATGCCGCCGACATAGACCTCGCCCTTCACTGTGGCCGAGGAGTTGCACCCGGTGATGGAACCGCCCCATTGAGAGCCCACCACGCCACCTGCGAACGTTGTGCCGCTGACGCTGCCCGACACCGAGCAGTTTTCAATGGTACCCCAGCTATTTCCCGCCACGCCGCCGGCATAACCCGAACTGTTGTCGCTTGTTATCTGTACGCCCTCCAGCACCACGTTCTTCACCGTACCGTTCTCGTCGATATCTCCGAACAGACCCGCATAGTCGTTACTTCCCGTCACGGTCAGCCCCGTGATGGTATGGTTGCCGCCGTCGAAGGTGCCGGTATATGAGTTGCTGAAACTTGTGCCTATCGGCGTCCAGTCGATGCCCGTCAGGTCGATGTTGTCGGTAAGGGTGATGTTGATGTCTGTCTTGCCCTCTTCGTTCACCAGCTTGGCGATGTTCTTCAGGCCCTCGGCGGAGGTCACTGTGTAGTTGCCCTGTCCGTCGTCGGTATATCCCTTGTCCTTGTTCAGCGTGATGTTGTAGAACTTGCCCGCTTCGGGGGTGATGGCGGCAGAGAGGTTGCGCTCCTCGGTGCCGTTTGCCCGCAGCTTGGTTATCGTGTAGTCGGGCACCACGTTCGCCTCCCAGCAGGTCACGCCGTTGTATTCGCACTTCTTCATCTCTATCCAGCCCTCTTGCGAGCCTTGTCCGGCCTCGCCTTTTTCATAAGTACACTGTGTGTAGGTATAGAGCTGGAGGGAGGTTACCTCGTCGAGCGCCACGTCTGTGGGCGTGACGCGCACCTTGGCCGTCTGGTGGGTAAAGGTAAGCGTGACCTGAGTCTGGTAGTTGCCGCTGCCTGTGCCGCCCAGCAGGTAGGCAAGACTTTGGCTTTGGTCGCTGAGGTCGAGGGTGCCGCCCGTGGCGGGGTACCAGGCGGTGACGGTATGTTCGCCGGTGTCGCTCCAGTACAGGAGTGTTTCGGCTTTAACGGTGTTGTTGTCCTGCACGATGTAGATGCCCTCCTCGCCGTTTATCTGCACGGCAAACCGGTCGCCCGCGCTGAACACGCTGCCCGTGCCGTCTGCAAATTCGCTGACGCGCGTCGCCGGTGTGCCCCAGGGCTGCGCTTCGCCGCCCTCCACGCCGAGGGTGATGCGGGCTATCTCAACGGGGTATTGTCCTTCGGGCAGACGGTCGCCGTCCGCCAGTTCGTCCTTCGTGCAGGCAGCCGTGGCAAGTAGCAGCGCGGCTGCGGCAAGAAGTACATGGATGGAATGTCTTTTCTTCATATCGGGTTGTCTTTTTATTTGTTTTCGTTTTGTGCTGCCGCCGCCTGCGAAGGCGGCCGTCGCACCATAGGGCCTATGGGCAGCTCCGGCTTGACGCTTGCGCCGGGGCAGCGGTGTGCGGGGATTACAACTCTGCGCTTGCATCGTTCGAATCTCCGGGTTCCCACGGGTTAATTGTGGGGTCGCTCACCTCGATGTCCTTATTGTTGAGCGTTACGTTGTAGGTGTAGGCATAGCCTGCTGTGTAGAAATTGGCTGTGGGTGTAGCAGGCAGTTTCAGTTGGGCGATGTAGCTCTGTCCGTTGTAAGACACTTTAAGGTTAAGAGAGGAGGTCACTTCCTGCGGGAGAATGATGACTTGCGAAGTGGTGGCACCGCCCAGCTGCATGGTAATCGGCGATTCGGAGGCTGCGGTTACGGCAGTCGTGCCGGTAGCCGTGTCGAATGTGCCTTCGTGCTTCAGCCCCTCCAACGTGTAGCCGGCAGGTTCCGTTTCGTTGAAACTGAGACCATCGCCTGCCTTGAAGGTGAATTTGATGAGACTCATGCAGTGGTGGAAGGAGTTGTCCGGGCCGCCATCCTCCGTGTTGTCGGTGAAGCTCACCACCGGCTTGAAGGTGTTTCCCTCGGCTCCCGTGGCAAAGAGGAAGTCGATGTCCGCGCCCTGCTTGTCGGCTGCGGTGCTGACGGTCACCGTTCCGCCGTCAGACTGATACGGATAGTAGGCATGGAAGGTATGCGTTTCGGTGTCATTGAAATAGATGGTCGTACCGTCGGTCACGAACTTACCGTTCTCTCTCTTGTAGGGCACGTTGGTGAAGCCTGCGCCGGTGACGCCGATGCGGTCGCCGTCGGTCCAGTCGGTTCCTTCCGAATTGACGCGGGTAGCGGGCGTAATGTCGGCGATAAACTGGGCGGCTACCGGGCCGTCATTCAGGTTCTCATTGTCGTTGTTGCAGGCGGCAAGTGTCAATGCCAGCGCTGCGAAAGCAAAAAATCTTGTCTTCATCTTATTCATTCTTAATTATTAATTCTTCATTATTCATTCCTCATTCTTCATTGTCTTACATTTCCGCACTGGCATCACCACCTTCTATCGTTTCCCATCCGGTAATTTCGCCCTTGCCTTCTTCCATGCCGACGGGGGTTTCCAGTGTTCCGGTCACACGGTAGGCGGTGGTCATATCGCCGTTAAAGTCCGCAAGGGCTTCCGTCAGGTCGACTTCCGTGCGCTGTGTGCGTCCGCCATCGGTAAAGACGATGTCCAGCACCAGCGTCTGCACGGCTCCCATCGTACCCAGCAGGTGGGCGTCGGCCGTGAGCTTGCTGCCGTCACGGGTGAAGGAGAAGACCGTGGAGGTCGGTTCGCCGATGGTCTGTCCCTTCTCCATGTCAAAAACTCCTGCTATGCCGCTGAGGGTAGCGGTCACGCTCTGCATCAGTTCGGGGCGTCCCTGTGTCACTTCCAGTTCCAGTTGCAGGTCACGTACACGCTGCTGCGGAACAGGGTTGACACGCAGCGTGTCGTCAGCTGTTACAGTTATCTCCTGACTGACGGTCTTCAGATAGCCCGGCAGGGGGATGACGGATGCACCGTCCGCACGGCTCTTGCCATCAGGGGCATTGACCCGTGCCATCCGTCCGTCGAAAGTGAAACCTTCCGCACGGTTATAGATTACCATACTGTGTGTTCCCGGATTGAGCAGGTCGGGATTGGTGAATGGCGAACCTGTAATGTCGGCCACCTTCCCGTCCATGTCGAGTACATAGTTATCGTCTGCCGACAGTCCCGTCAGGCTGATGGTGACAGCTCCCTTGTCGGGATGCGGCGTATCATAGAGCGTGTCCTTCACGCAGGAAGAGAGCAGCACGGCGGCTGCCATTCCCATCATATTTATATATTGTCTTGCTTTCATATTCGATTCCTCCGAGTTAGAATAACTTCCATACCAATGTCACACCGGCATTGATGGGGCCCCACCAGTCCTTTGTCTCGTTGCCGCGGCGTACTCGCACACCGTCAATGACTTCATATTTCTCATAGTCGGCATTCAGGTAGCCCAGACCGAGGTTGAAATCAAGATCTAATGCCTTGTTCAGCCGCAGCTGGTAGCCGGCAGTGATGCCGACACCCATCAGGTCGCCCTGCTTGCCCGTGTCGGAGAGCTTGTAGTTGAACTGTCCGGCCTTGAACATAGCACCCAGATACCAGGCTTTCTTCTCGCCCATGTAGTAACGCACTTCCGGAGCCACTTCCCAGAGTGCATAGCGGCGGTATTTGTCGCTCCAGCTCCAAGAAGTCCACGAGCCGTTTACGGCAATGCCCCACGACGGGCAGATGCGCCATTCAAGTCCTAAATCGGGTGTCAGGGTGGCCCAGCGCAGCAGGTTGGCACGCAGGGAGAGATGATAATCAGTTGGTGTTTTGGTTTCCGACGGCGTGTCGGTAAGAGTATTGGGTCGGGCTTCTTCCGCCTTGCGCTGCTCTTCGGCAAGCCGTTCCTGTTCGGCACGCTTCTCGGCTGCCAGTCGTTCAGCTTCTGCCTTGCGTCGTGCTTCCGTATCAGCATCCGTCGCGGCTGTTTCCTTTACCGGTACCGTCATGCGCACGGTGACGAAATCACCTTCAGTCGCATGGTTGCGGGTAATGAAATTCTCCTCTTTTATTTCCGCACGTATAATCAGTTCGGATTTCACACGGTTGGCACGGATCTTTGCCGTGGCAAGGTTCTCGGTTTCACTGCCTAATGAGTTGCAGTAGCCATCGACATAAAGCGGCAGCTTGCCGTCAAGAATTGTTGCTTTGTTTTTTTCGATACATTCCAACAGGCGGGCAAGCTCCGTGTCATTGCCATTCCAAGGCACGTAGAACATGTCTTCCCTTGGCACGAAGCGGAAGGTGTAGGTCGTGTCTGCTTTCTGCTGCGCAATGACAGGAAAAGTTACCG
>OOAQ01002444.1_pt1 | contig 11081 bp, 18 predicted proteins | sample 1671051 | NCBI WGS metagenome assembly OOAQ01 (sample SAMN06348117, study PRJEB24527) | human gut metagenome | biome: human gut; feature: ankylosing spondylitis patient; material: feces | host: Homo sapiens | place: China | collected 2015-10
TGCACCTTCGTATAAAGCAGATCCGGGATATACAGCTATTCCGTATATTACAAAATATTCGAATAAAGTGTCGCCTCAAAAGACGGTCAGTGAAGTGATCGATAGTGTGATTGTAGATCTGAAAGCTGCCGTTACCGATCTGGAAGGCCGGGATCCTATTTTTGATCCGTTGTATCAGGCAACTACTGGCTCGGATATGTATATGTGGACCCAGCCGATGCCTGACCGGAATGAATTTTTGTCTTATCGTGGATTCCGTCTGAATTATTATGCTGTGAATGCTTTGCTAGCACGGGTATATGCTTATAAACTGGACAAAAAACAGGCTTACGATTATGCTAAAATTGTGTTGGAATCGGGAGTATTCAAATTTACCGATTATTGGAAGATTACTAGCGATATTCAATATCGGAACCGGATTTTACGGCCTGAGATCGTCTTTGGATTCAATGTACCCCGGATGACTAAAGTGTTTGAACCTTATTCGCCCAGCTATAGTAGCAGCAAAAAGTGGTTGACGATAAAGAATAGTGAACAGATGTTTGAAGGAAGTGCCAATGATTACCGTTTGAACTATCTGATGGAGCATGAAATATTGGCTGCTTTCGATCGGCCCAGTTGTATCAAATTTGTGAAGCCTGAGAATGCTGATGAGATGACGGAAGAGGAGATGGGGAGGATAGCTCCGATGATTCGGATTAGTGAGATGTATTATTATGTTTGTGAATATCTGATGGATAGCGATCTGAATGGAGCTAAAACAGAATTACAGAAATTACGGAATGCCCGGAATGCCAAGGAGGCCTTGATTGCAAATTCACCCGCAGAGCTGGAAGATGTGATTGTTAACGATGCCCGCCGGGAGTTTATGTGCGAAGGGCAGCTGTTTTATTTCTACAAACGGTTGGGACGGAAAGTAGTAGATGAGTCCGGAAATTATACCATGACGGAGAAAGATTTCGTATTACCGTTGCCGGACGTGGAATTGGAATTCGGTAACAGATTGTCTGAACTTTATAAATAGAAAGGTATGAAAGCAAAGATATTGGCATTGATCATAGGGTTGGGAATGGGATTGGTGTTCTGTTCCTGTGAAAAAGACCTCGAAAAGTATTCGGGTACGGACTATATACGTTTTGTATCGGTGTTTGAAAAGGACAGTGTGGATTATAATTTCGGATTGGCTGGAAAGACAACGACAGATCGTATTGGCATAGAAGTGAAAGTGACAGGCGAAGTGTTGGATTATGACCGCGAATATAAGGTAAAGGTAAATCCGGCAAGTACGGTTCAGGAAGGGGTGCATTTCAATATTCCGGCGCAAAACTGTAAGTTGCGGGCCAATCGGGTTACGGATACACTTTGGGTTGAAGTGATGAATACAGAAGAATTGAAAGCGGAAAAATTGTATCTGCAGTTGGATTTGGTGGAGAGTGCCCATTTTAAATTGTGTTTCCCGGAGAGTAATAGTTGTAAAATATATCTGACTGATCGGATCGTTCGGCCCGGATGGTGGGATGAGTGGCATGAAACCGAAGGATTGGGTAGTTATTCTGAAACGAAATATCGTTTGTTTATCCGGATTAGCGGTACTTTTGATTTGGAAAATATTGCTTATCCGGAAAAGAGGGCCGCTATCCTGAAGTTTAAATATTATCTGGAAGAAGAAGCCGCTCAGGGACGGGTAATCATGGATGAGAATAATCAACCTATGCAGGTGAAGATGGTGGGATAGTAATAAAGGGGTACCAATTAAATTTAGATCGAGTTATGAATAAGATATATATATTGTTACTGGCATTACTGGTAATGGCCGGTTGCTATAAGGATAAAGGAAATTATGATTATAAAACAATGTATGCAATTGAAATTGATGGGATCGATGAAAATAAAAAATATGAACTCTGGTTTGGAGAACCTTTTACGATGCCGGAACCGATTATTCGTTTTACCGATAGTACACAGGCACATGATGATCTATCCTATCAATGGAAGCTGGATACGTTTGTGGTTTCTACTGAAAAATGTCTGAATGTTACTTTTGGGATAGAACCCCAAGGGTGGAATGATATTTTCGGTGCTTTTATCGTTAAAGACGAACGTACGGGAATCTCATATAGTCAGCGTTTTCGGGTGACTTTGCTAAGTAATTTTACGAATGGTTGGATGTGGATGACTGAAAATCAAGGAAAAGCGGAGTTGAACATGTTGGCGAGCAGTAAAAAGTTTTTTCAGAATGTTTATACGGCAGTTAATAACAGGGAATTGGGGCCTAAAGCTTATGGAGTGGTAGAACATTTTGATGCCGGTTTGAATGCAAACGGTGTATTGGTGATGGCCGGAGGGCCGGGATCGGACGGACCGGTAGAATTAGACTGGAGTAACCTTCGGAAAGAGGTGTGGACCGGAGAGGAATTTGTCGGCGGAAGCTTGCCGGAAGATTTGCAAGAAATTAAGGCAGCTTGTTTTATAAAGAATTATTCCTGTTTGGTTTCCGGGTCCGGGAAATTGTATGTCCGTTATTCTCCCGGAGGGTATTTGTACCAGGACCGGTATCCGGATTTTCCTTTCTACGGGGATTATAAGCTCTCTTCTGTGGTGGGGTATAGTTTCCCTCCTGATTATAATGTCGCTTTATTTTATGAAGAAAATGAAGGAAGATATTTGTTTTTGGATAACGGAGAGTTACGGGGATTAGATCAGGTGGAGGATGCGGGACAAAAATTCAGCCTGGTTGATCCTGATAAAGAGTTGATCTATCTGGCTCCGGCTTCTCAGCAGCAGGGGAAGAGTTTGTTTTATGCCGTTTTGCGCTTACTCTTTTGCTGGCCTTCTCGTTTGATAATTACCTGGCTATCATCGTACTCCGAGAACTCCTGGATCTCATCAGCAAAGTCACCGTCGTCGCAGTAAAACACTTCGAGCTGGGGATCTTGATGGTCACCATAAAATGCTTGTACATCATCGTCATAATCATCATCTGGCATAAAGTCGTCAAAGTCAGGATCTGTGTAATAGATTCGGTCGCTCTTTGCCATGACAATCACTCCTTTATAAAATTGTTATAGTTTGCGAACACTTGTTTTCTTTCATTTTACATACAGAACATACGTTTGTCAATATAGGTATAAAAATAAGCCAGCTCGAAATAAGCTGGCTTAATCAATATAGTCCTTGCACTCAACCCACAATAGATTGACAATCTCCAGTTTAAGCGTCCGCCGCTCCTGCTCGCTAGCAGCCTGCGTTAATTGCCGATAGATTGCCAGATTGTCAAACGCCAGATCGTGCAGTAGGCTTACCAGATCATCGCTTGGGGCCGGATAGACCATCTTACCATCGCGGCTATGGTAGATCAACGGCAGTGATGGGTCTAGCTGCACGCATACGGCGCAAAAGAGGTTGCACAAATCGATAAGCTCGTATCTCATGGCGCCATCTCAAACCCAATCAACTCATTTGCATCATCAGTATCATAGACCTCTTGGTATCTAATACCTGTGTGGTCATACACGCCTGGCTCTATCATGTCCTCTGGGCACAGTAGGAGATCACCATCTAACAGCAGGCAGTCATTTTCGACAGCTTTAACTTTCAGCATCATTTACGTCATCCTCCTTTGTTTGGCGCTTGCGCCCTCGGTTATCGGGCGTAAGACCCGCTGCAATCAAAAACTTTGACCATGACCCAAATCTGCTTTTTGCAGCATTTGCAGACGATACATATCGACACTCGTTAAATTGCACTGCGGTTGGTGCTCGTCCCAAATCCTCTGCCAGTTGCTGCACCTGTCGGATTAATTCCTCCTCTGTGATGCGCTTCATGCGACCAGTTTTATTCCTAGTCAAGCCGGCCGCATCAATAAATTGCCCCCAGCCACCAAATCGCACCGTGATCGTAAACATAGCTGAGGTATACTCACACATGTCGTATTCTTTAGCGGTTGGCGTGCGACCCAGTTCATTGGCCAGCATCTGCACTTGACTGATTAAATCTTCATCCGAAATCTTCTGTCGGTATTCTATGTCACGTTTTAATCCAGCCTCTCTTAAAAACGCGTTCCAACTGTCAAAATACTTATCAATAGTCGTGCAGCTCGCTGTCAATGAACACACTTCAAATTCGCGCCTTTTCGGTACTCGGCCCAGATCCTGTGCCATCAACTGTACCTGCTCAATTAACATCTCTTTATCATATCTAGCCGTTATAAAACCCCTTTCCGGCGTTAACAAACGCCTGTTATTTGCGATTACAGATCATTGAGGCGAGTATTGTTTTCAACCCACGCACTTACATGCGACCGGTCTTTGTGTAATGTGTTTTAAGATCATCTCTTACTCATGGCGCAAAAATAATTTATAGGCTTCGACATCTAGCGCATCAGCGATGCAAAATACTAATTCCAACGAAATCGATCGCTCAACATTTTCGGCTTCGATTGCTGCTATATGATTCAAGCTCACACCAACGAGTTCAGCCAAATTTGCTTGCGTCAGTTTCTTTCTCATTCTGTAAAACTTTATATTTTCTCTCAACGTTTCATATTCCTTTTTGTGTCGCATGCTTTGCTTCTTTCCTTTAGACACTACGCACAACCCCTTTTATAATAGGATATGTGTTTTAAGCAGGAATATAAATTATCAGTGTAGAAATATATATTACTTTATAAATAATATCTTTCAAGGAGATGATCACAATGAACACCTAATATAATAAGTCAACCTTAAAAAGGCCAGCAGCGGTATGCCACTGGCCACTACTTAAACATTGTCATCTGCTGCTACAATTACAAAATCTCCAAACAACTCATATGGCGAAATATTTAGGCCGACACAGAGCTTTACGCGGGTTTCTATCGTAAAATTTGCTTCCCCGCGTTCTATCTCGCCATAATACCGCTCTGACATATCGCATAATTCAGCAACTTCATTTTGCGATAACTTTCTGCGTTTCCTTATGACTATCAGATTCCTTGCCACAGTTGCTCGTTCTGCTGCCAAGCGTTCTTCAACTTTCTTCCTTAATGCCTCTACATCTACTATTTTCACTTAATCACCTCCTTTCATTGAAACCGAAAGGAGGATGGCCTCGCATTTGATCAGTTTTAAGATAACCCTATTTTTCCTTCTTTAGCACTCACCCCCTATAGTCTTCCCCTTTTGAACGCATCACCACCTTTCCAAATTTAGGCATACTATTTTATGTTATCTTTAACTTATCTACTTTACCATGATATATATCTCATTTTTAATAAAATAAGGCCAGCTACCAAATGCCACATTGGCAAATGATAGCTGGCCTAAATTTTACATATCTAACCACACGCATCCAAACTGATACCGCCCATCACCAGTCAGCACATCGCGCCCTGCCTCTCGCATAAGCGCTGATCCGCCACCATCCAGAGTGATGCCAGCTGTACAGCCCAACTCAAGCAGCAGATCACGTCCTCTTGCTGCGCTCATCTTGCTATAGCCTGCGATGATCACTCGCTCCTTACCAGGATGCCAGCCCATCACCACGCGCGCCGTCTCGCGCAATACATCCGCGTATGGTCCCGTAAAGCCCTCCTCAGCATTTAGCACCTTGGGCGCAATCGTCATGCCGCCTACTGCAAATTTTACGCCCTGCTCTGCTGTAATATCGGCCACTTGCTTGACGGTTACGCTGTTATCCTCATACACGATCAAACAGCCAGCAGCCTGCCCATGCGGTACGGCATTGGCCAACACCTTACCCTGGCTGACCAATATGGACAGGCTGTAGGGCTGCTTGTGCGCTGCGTCTGTCCACCAGCTATAGCCAGCGTTGACCATGTAATTGTACTGTATCGTGTCTAGATTAGCCTTGGCTGCCTCTGCCCGTAATAGCTCCGGGGCTACCTCCCATACCCGCACGGTGTGGTGCTTATTGCCGATGGTCTGCACATAGTCGTAATCATAGGCTGCAAACCTTGCGCGGCCTGTTGTCACTGTCGGCTGCCCATTGTACCCAATGGTCACGTCGGCCAGCTTGGGCAGGTCTTGCAATTTGATGTAGTTGTTGCCATCGATATTGACTGCATTAACCTCCACCGGCTGGCCATCCTTGATGATCGTCAGCTTACTCACTTGGTAACCCTCCTCAATATGATCCTCTATCCACGCGATAGGATCAAGCAGCCAAGGGGCTGTCTTGGGCTTATAGCCGCGTGGGTATTTGTATGCGCCTTTGTGGAGCTCTAGGTGCAGATGAGCGCCGTTGGCATTGCCTGTAGCCCCCATAACGCCCAAGGGCGTATCTAAGCCTACCGATTGGCCAACCTTAACGCTAACCTTGCTCATATGGGCATACAGGCTCACATTGCTGTCTGGGTGCTTAACGCATACATGATTACCATATGCAGAGCCGTGAGCATTGATGCTCTCTATAACACCCTCAGCAATCGGATAGATCGTCTTGTCCACATCGCCAACAATATCGCTGCCAATATGCCAGCCAGCGGACCAGCCACCAGGTTTGCCATACACGCAGGTTACTCTAAATTTGCCTCTAAAGGGGTATTGATAGCGCATCATTATCCCTCCCTGGGCTTGTTATAATCTAGCGCCTGCTGGCTATCCGTAACACCCGATGTGGTTGGATCCACCACGATCCCCAGCGCCACTAAGATGTTGACTACCAGTCCGATCAGCTGCGTGATCTGATCCTGAGAGATTGCTGGCACAACGCCCAGCAGGCCAAGCACTTGATACATAAAAGCCACGATGGCCGCCAGCATAGTCAGCAGCCAAGTTTTGTTTTGCAGTCGTACTTTCCAGTTAATATTCACGTTTATTCTCTCCCTTCGCAATTTGTCGGCAGTGTCCTGAGCTCCTCAACCAGATGGGTGACCGTGCCATTACCCCGCAGTGCATGATAAGCCTTGTACATGCGCTCCACATTTTCCAAGCCGTAGATTGGGCAGCAGCCTTTGTCTACATAGTAATGATTGTATGCCTGGATGATGCGATCTCTCAGCAATGCTCGGACGCCGCCGAAGAGAGCCACCACCATCCCAGCCATAATAGCCAGCCCACTGGTTAGCAGCGTCAAGATCAGCTGCAGCCAGTACTCCATGATAAATTCCGTCAATGCGATCACCTCATAAAAAGATAGAGCGCCGATCATTGATCGGCGCCCATAAATTATTTGACTGGCAGTACCACAGTGAGGTCATAGCCATTGGCTTGTTTAAACACGACCTGGTAGCTGTTGCCGTTGTGATCGCAAGCCATGGATACCACCTGGCGGTCTGGGTGCCCTTCGGAACGGTACCAAACAGTCTTGCCAGTGTTGGCGTAATCGGCCTTGCTGGTATCGCCTTTGCGGCAATGTAAGGCTTGCTTACGCAGCCAGTCTTCGGTAAGGTAGATGTCCGTCTCTGTTTCGTTGCTCGGGGTAACTGGCACCTCAAAGGTCTCGATGATATTGCCTTTATCGTCATATCTGTTATGTGTGATTGTTTCCATGATAGATCTCTCCTTTTGGTTTTATATAGTTTTGGGCAACAAAAAAGACAGCCTAAGCTGTCGTTAGTGGGTCATATGATCACCTCCTTTCGGCGGCATAATCTTGTTATTCGAGGTAAGTATAGTAGTAGGTTGTTGAACCACTATAAGATGAGTTGTGTACGTATAGTCGACCTGCATTAGCAGCAAGAGCGGCGTGGTTATCCATAAGTGGCGAATCAATTATATATGAACCGTTTGATCCATACGAGACCCACAAGGTCCCTGTTGGCAAATCTGCGCTATCCCCATGTTGCACCGTTACAGATCCTTGTTTTACTTTCATATCGCTTAAATTCCCCCTTATTCCACCAATAGTAATGCCTTCTTTTATATTGCCAGCTGACAAATTGGCAATATCCCCACCCTCTGTATACCCAGCCTTTAGCTTACCTGCTGCAATAGCTGTGCTTGGCCCACCATTGTTAGGCATCGTCCCCACTACAGGAGATCCCTTTACATAAGCTTTTGCGCCTGCCAATATCTGCGCTGCTGTCGCTGTAGCATCTGCTGTATCGGCAGCAAGGGTGCTGATCTGGCTGATGTTGTCTGCCATGGTGGCAAACGCTGCATCTGTGGCCGTGGTGATACCTTTGTCAGTGATGGCTCCGGCCACCAGTGTTTTGCCATCACTGACAGATTTTTTTAGGCTTGCAACCTCAGCCTCGACAGCCTGCAAGCCCGCTTCTGGAGCGGCTTTAACCCAGTAGGTTAATACCCCCCCCCCCCCCCCCCACCCCCCCCCCCCCCCCCCCCCCCCCCCCCCCCCGAATTTTTGTTCGATGTTTTTTGTTCCGTCATTGTTACCATCCTTTCTCCAGATACATATAAAATTAAAAGTCAGCATATCATCGTGAAAGCAAGCTTGCTGACCATCAGTAACCGTAAATGTCTAGCCGCGCCTGGACAATCTCTTGCTTTTCAGGTTCGGTGATCTTTCCTTTGCCAACTAGCATTGATAAATCACCAGCGTCAACTAGATCCATCATGTAACGCTTATACCATTTTTCGTAATCCTTTGATTGACCCATTAGATAACCCCCCCTTCTATTAACGATAATTCAAGATCGGATAACATTTCTGCTAAGTCCTCAACCGTTGGTTTCGGTGTTGGCTGCACAGGTTTTCTGTACCACTCTGCATATTCATCTAGCCAGCACATATTCAACGGATCAAATTTTTGTCCTATAGTGTTTGGATATAATGCCTTTTTTATTTCAATCCATCCGGCCGGCACTTCTTGAAAAACGCTATTGCCTGTACAAAAATTATCCGAATCTAGCAATATACAAAATTTATTCATAGTTTCATCACCCCATTATAAATGGTATTGCATTCGATACAGACGCTATGCCTGTCGCGCCGCTGATACCGCCGCCGGTTGAATCTGCGTGTATCTCAACTTTTATTTTGTCTATTGGTGTATACACAGGTAAATTCAAATCAAGATCATAATAGCCTATTGATCGCGTTATATATAGCGCCTTATAAAATGAAGTTTTACCCAAGGTAACCAATACCATGAAAACTTTACCGGCCGTGCTTGATGGAAAGTCAACTGCTATATGAATCGATAATTTTACGTCAGAAGGAGCTGCCGTACCAGAAGGAACTAGATATAAATTTGTCAAATCACAAATTGTTCTATATTCTTTCCAATCAGTGGCCGGTAATTTTCCAGTATTAAAAGTAATCTCTGGCGTTTTGATATAACCGTCTTCAAGATAGTTTTCGCTAAAACCTTTGATATTTGATGCTACATTTGTCGCCGCATTCTTTGCTTGTTCAGTTATTGCTTTTACTTCGTCTATTTTTGCATTGATCTCGTCCATCACGCCAGATAGACCACTGACCTGCGTATCTGTATAATCTTTTGCGTTAGCCTGAGCCGCTCCTAATAGCTCCATGCCGGCCGCCTTATTCCATTCACTTATTACTCCCATATTGCACCTCCTATACATACTAAAGGCAGCCTACTCAACGTAAGACTGCCCTGTGATCTGCTCATATTGCCCCTCTGTAATCTTGCCGGCTTTAACAAACGTAGCTACATTGGCACCGGTGTAGATTTGCTTGTTGTAGTAGTCTTTGATGATCTCAAACATTGACCTCACCTCCTACCTGCTCCAACAGTATTGCGGCTATAACCTTATCCTGCTGCCGTTGATTGGCGAGGATTTCTACCTGATTGAGCAGGTTAGCCGCTTGGTATAGCTCGTCTGTGGTTGGTGCTGGCTGCTCTAACGTAACCTCCGGATAGGGTATCTCGCCTTTTGCACTAAATGTACCTGACACCGGATCGTAAAACCAGTCAAGCTCCACCTCGGCAGCCTGCGGATGTTGTTCCAAGTCTACAATATAGTTAAACGCTGGATTGATTGCTGCGAAGTTGTCTGTAAACGCACCCACCTGCAATCTCACCTGTGATATGACTGCATATCTGCCTTTTCCCATTTTATCAGCCCCATTCTATGATTAAGATTCCTGGTGCACCTTGGCCTGCTGAACCGCCAGAACCACCTGCCCCACCAGATGCACCAGAGCCGCCTTTACTGCCGGGACAATAGTAACTACCACCATTTTTCCCTTGACCGCCTGGTGAACCATTTGAACCGCTGGCACCGGCTCCCGCTCCATATCCTTTGCCATTACCAGCAGTAGCCCCGGTGCTGCCTTTGCTGCCAGATGTTCCACTGCCAGCATTGGCACACGAACCGTAAGCCCCATATTTGCCTTGTGTTCCAGTTGCTGCTGTAGAGGGTGCTGAGGGGGTAGTGCCCATACCATTTACACTTCCGCTATTTCCTTGATATCCACCAATACCACCCGTTCCACCGCCACCTCCGCTTCCGGCTCCTTCTGACGAAGTCGCGCCGCCACCGCCTCCTCCAGCACCACCTCCACCTCCACCGGCTCCACCTCCTCCATAACCAAATGCTCCACCATAACCGCCTTGTCCACCAGCACCTCCAGATCCTCCTGTTCCCCCAGATCCTCCACCATATGATCCGTTTGTATCTGGCGTCGCTACAGAATCTCCTGTACTTCCACCTCCACCTCCATTGCCGCCACGCCCGCCTGCACTGCCATTTCCTCCGCTGAAACCCGTTGCATAACCAAGTTTTGTGTTTTGATAATTTCCAGCAAAATTGGCTTTAAGCATGGTCTTATAGCTACCAAATACTGTATTGCCACTACCTACGGTTATCGCGATTGCTTCGCCAGGCTTTACAGTCACAGGGAAATCCATACAATACTCACCGGCATTGATGACCCCACCAGCAGCACAACCGGATAAGCGCACTTCTGTGATGCCATCTGGCACGATGAAAGTGCCAGACTCCGTAAAGGTCTTTTTCCCAGATAAGCTCTTCAAACCTTGGATGACATCTGCAGCAATATTTTCCACATCAATCTTACTTGCACGTGTACTTATAGGCATATCGAGATTAACATTGAGAACATCAACAATATTCTCAGAGAGCGCCGTCAAATCCGCGCCCAGCGCGACTTTTGACCATTTATTTAACGCCCCCCCCCCCCCCCCCCCCC
>OOAQ01002450.1_pt1 | contig 11070 bp, 9 predicted proteins | sample 1671051 | NCBI WGS metagenome assembly OOAQ01 (sample SAMN06348117, study PRJEB24527) | human gut metagenome | biome: human gut; feature: ankylosing spondylitis patient; material: feces | host: Homo sapiens | place: China | collected 2015-10
TCTTTTTTTTCTTCCTTTACGTATGACTAAAAAAATGGATACGCATGAATAGAATACTACTCTTTTTCTGTTTACTTTTCGGGGTATACTCCTGTCACACCCCAAGTACGACAAAAACACCACCGGCTAACATTGTCTCCGAATTCAGGATAACGTCTACTCAGGTCGGAGCCATCCGAAAGGGTATGACGATAAAAGAACTGTATGCAGCCCTACCGGAAGACCGGATCAAAAAACTGAAAACCCGTACCGAGCTATCCAACGAGACTGCCGACTATTACTATATCTATGGCGATAGTTCCCGTTTACTCCTCATTGTCAATACCGAACGGCAAAACGACGAACGCTCGCGTATTTCCCGAATCATCGTAAAAGATAAACGTTTCCAGACAGCCTCGGGAATCGGACTGGCTTCCACCGTAGGAACAATCAGAACAGCCTATCCTCATAGTCAGTTTCTACCTTCGGTAGATGAAATCATCCTATATGTCCCGGAAATAGATGCCAATTTCGAAATAAACAAACGGCTCCTCCCTCCTTCACTAGCCATCGACTCGACCGGAGAGATCGCCCCCGACAGTATACCCGCCCAAACCAAAGTAACCGACCTGTCTATCTTTTGGGATTACAGTATTAAAAATCTGGCCGACAAAACCTTCTGGAAAGACCTGACTCACCGGTTTACCAATTGGGTAATCACCCAAGTACCTTCTATGATCATCCTCACTCTCATTTTTATCGGCTTATTACGACTACTCAATTATATCGTCAAAAAATTAAATAAAGCGGCCAAACGACGGGTACACCTCAATGAAAGTATCGACGACGCAGAAGGCAACAAAAGAATAGAGACCTTATCCGGCATTATCTTAGGGGTTGGAAAAATATTCTTATGGACCATATTCGTGCTGATCATGTTGAGTAAGTTCAACATCAATATCGGTCCGATCCTCGCCAGTGCCGGAATCGTCGGCTTGGCAGTAGGTTTCGGTGCCCAGGAATTAGTCCGGGACTTTATCTCGGGATTCTTTATCCTATTGGAGGATCAAATCCGGACAGGAGACGTGGCGATCATCAACGGTACGACAGGAACCGTAGAGAAAATAGAGATGCGAACGACGACTTTACGGGACGCTTCGGGGGTCGTTCACATTTTTCAAAACGGTAAAATCAACTCCTTATCGAATATGACCAAAGGCTGGTCGGCAATAGTAGTCGATATCGGCGTAGCTTACAAAGAAGACACGGACCATGTCAACGAAATAATGAAACAAGTGGGTGACGAACTCATGAAAGACGCTGCCTGGCAATCGATCCTTATGGGGGTAGATTTATGGGGAGTAGATAGTTTCGGCGACAGTTCCGTGATTCTGAAAGTAAAACTGACGACTAAATCAGGACAGCAGTGGGCAGCCAGCCGGGAATTCCGCCGCCGGATCAAAAAAGCTTTCGACGCCCAGCACATCGAAATCCCATTTCCACAAGTCAGCCTGAACACCGGCTCCGGAACAGGGGCTATGCCGGTGAAAATAGAAAGTTAAAAAGCGATAAGCTATAAGCTGAAGGCTGGAAGTTATGGGATAGAAGGAGGGGAAAGAAAGGGAGGAAAATAAATATAAAAATTGAAGTTTATGAAATTGGTGGTTTTAGGAGGGGGAGAAAGTGGGGTCGGTGCAGCCTTGTTGGGCCGTCATTTAGGATATGAAGTATTTTTGTCGGATAAGGGAAAATTGGCTGAATCTTATCGGGACGAATTGATTACACACCGGATTGCGTTTGAAGAAGGGCAGCACTCGATGGATCGGATTTTTGCTGCTGAATTGGTGGTAAAGAGTCCTGGGATTCCCGATACGGTGCCGATGGTCGTAGCTCTGCGCGAAAGGGGGATCGAGGTGATTTCGGAAATCGAATTTGCCGGCAGGCATACGGAGGCGAAAATGGTGTGTATTACCGGGAGCAATGGGAAAACGACGACTACCTTGCTGACTTGTCATATTTTGACTACAGCGGGGATCGATGCCGGATTAGCCGGAAATGTGGGGCGTAGTCTGGCTGCACAGGTGGCAGAGGATGCACATCCGCTGTATGTCGTCGAGCTTTCGAGTTTTCAGCTCGACGGGATGTTTGATTTCCGGGCGGATATTGCCGTTCTGACGAATATAACCCCGGATCATTTGGATCGGTACGACCATAAATTCGAAAATTATATCGATTCGAAGTTCCGGATACTGAATAATATGCGTCCTCAGGATTTGTTTATTTACGGTTTGGATAGCGAGGCGGTAGGGCATAGACTCCGGCAGGTGAGAGTTGTACCCCGGATGGCCGGATTTACTTATGCTGACCGGAGTATATGGGAGAAAAATACATGTCGAAGCGGTGCCTGGATGGAAGGAGAAGAGGTGGTCGTGCAGTTGGAAAACCGGCAGTTCCGGATCGCCAAACAGGAGATCAGTATTCAGGGGAGACACAATGTCTATAATGCGATGGCTGCGATTTTGGCTTGTATGCAGGTCGGTGTTTCGGACGAAAAAATCGCTGAAGGATTGCGGACCTTCCCGCAGGTGGAACATCGGCTCGAAACCGTACGGGTTGTGGAGGGGGTGACTTATATCAACGACTCGAAAGCCACCAATGTCGATTCTGCCTGGTATGCCTTGGATAGTATGACTACTCCGGTGATTTGGATTGCCGGAGGTACGGATAAAGGAAATGATTACAGTGTCTTGTTCGATCTGGTACGTCAAAAAGTCAAAGTGTTGATTTGTATGGGCGTGGATAACCGGAAATTGATCGATAATTTTTCCGGAATTTGTCAGGTAGTCGATACACATAGTTTGAAAGATGCGCTGGCAGCTGCCCGGCAGTATGCGGTGGAAGGAGATACGGTTCTGCTTTCTCCCTGTTGTGCCAGCTTCGATTTGTTTAAAAATTACGAAAACCGCGGCGAACTTTTTAAAGCTGCCGTAAAAGAGCTGTAGGAAATTGTGAACTGAAATCTGGATTCGATTGAAATGAACGACTGGAAAGAAAAAATAGCATTTAAGGGAGATAAGATTCTCTGGTATATCGTTATCATGCTGATGATCGCTTCTGTCATGGTGGTGTATTCCTCTACAGGACGTCTGGCTTATAACGAGAAGGCGGGGAATACGTTTTTCTATCTGATCAAGCAATTATTTTTGATCGGAGGCTGTTTTGGAGTGATGTTTATCGTACAGTCGATTCATTACCGGTATTTTTATAAATATGCCGGAGTGTTGTTGTTCGTATCTATGATTTTATTGGTTTGTGCAGCCTTTGGGGGTACGAATATCAACGGAGCCGGGCGATGGATCCGTTTGCCTTTGATCGGTCTTACTTTTCAGCCTTCCGAGCTGGCGAAAATCGCTATCATGATGTTTACAGCCCGGATTTTGTCCGAGGCTCAGACCGACACGCATTGTGACGATAGTGTTTTACAGAAGTTTCTGCTTTTTGTGGGACCGGTGATTTTGTTGATTTTTATGGATAATTTCTCTACCTCGGCTTTGATCGGGGCAGTATGTTTTATCCTGTTTATGATAGCCCGGATGCGCTGGCGGTTGTTGGCGATGACCTTGGGAACCGCTTTGGCGGCGATTGCTTTGGTGTTGATTCTGGGAATTTATGTGCCTCAGGTGAAAGAATGGGGACGGATCGGTACGATGGTTAACCGTATTACAGATTTTGCCAAAGGCGGAGAGGATGGAGACGGTTATTCCTATCAGTCGGTACAGGCTCGTATTGCGGTGGCTAAGGGGGGATTGATGGGGAGCGGACCCGGTAACAGTACGCAGCGTAATTTTTTGCCTCACCCTTATTCCGATTTTATTTATGCTATTGTGATTGAAGAATACGGATTGGGAGGCGGTGCTTTCATCATGTTGCTGTATGCGGTGATTTTGTTCCGGGTAGGAGTGATCGGGCGAAAGAGCATGAGGAAGGAAGTGTTGAATGATCGGGGTATGCCGGATATTTTTCCGGCTTTGCTGGTTGTCGGTTTAGGGTTGACGATCGTTTTACAGGCAATGATCAATATGGGAGTCTGTGTGGGGTTATTACCGGTGACCGGACAGACCTTGCCTTTGGTGAGTATGGGAGGTACGTCGCTTTTGTTTACCAGTGCAGCTTTCGGTGTGATTCTCAGTATTGCCCATACCTTTTCACCGGAGGGTGAAAAGGAAGAGAGCGAACGGCTGAAGATGAAAAGTGAAAAACAGGGGCGGAAGAACAGACGGGAAGAATACGAACCCGAGGAAGTGCTGGTCGATGAAGTGGAAGATGGGGAATTGCCGGAGATGCAACCCCGGACCGTAACGCCTCCGACAGGAAGACGGCGGGGGAGAAAACCGGCAGAGTACGACGAAGATCGGGATTTCGATATTCTCGGTGAGGAAGGAATCGGAGAGATCAGGGACGAGCTGGAAAGTGAAGGCCGGGAAGTATTGAATGAGCTGAAGCGAAGGGGAAGATAAATTGGAAGTTTATAAATTTAAGTTATATACGGATTTTTGATTTGAAGATAGATTAATACTTTTGTGATATGAAAAGAGTGATTGTTAGCGGAGGAGGTACCGGAGGACATATCTTTCCGGCGTTGTCGATTGCGAATGCATTGAAGCGGTTGCAACCGGATATCGAGATTTTGTTTGTCGGGGAAGATGGAGATGGAAAAAGTGCCTGAAGCGGGTTATCGCATCGAAGGATTACCGGTGAGGGGACTAAAACGTAAACTGACTCTGGAAAATGTGAAAGTATTGTATAATCTTTGGAAGAGTCTGCGTAAAGCCAGAAAGATTATCCGGGAGTTTAAACCCGATGCTGTGGTGGGAGTCGGTGGATATGCCAGTGGGCCGATCGGACGGGTAGCTGCAGAAGCAGGTATTCCTTTGATTTTGCAGGAACAGAATTCCTATGCAGGGGTGACGAATAAACTACTGGCGAAAAAAGCTTGTAAGATTTGTGTGGTTTATGAAGGGATGGAGCGTTTTTTTGAAAAAAAGAAAATTATCTTTACCGGTAACCCGGTGCGGAAAGATCTGTTACAGGCCCGGGAAATCAGGGCTGAAGGAATAGAATTCTATGGACTGGATGCCTCGAAGAAGACGATATTGGTGACCGGAGGAAGCTTGGGTGCCGGCACATTGAATAAAGCGGTGATGCGTTGTTTAAAGGATATAGGGCAGTGGCAAGAGGTACAGGTATTGTGGCAGTGTGGTAGTTATTATTATGAGGATCTGAAAAAACAGCTGGACGGTAAATTACCGGAAAATGTAAAATTACTGGCTTTCCTGAAGCGGATGGATTTGGCTTATGCTGCTGCGGATATTGTCGTTGCCCGTGCCGGAGCAGGGACAATATCCGAACTTTGCTTATTGGAAAAAGCGGCGGTATTGATTCCTTCGCCTAATGTGGCAGAAGATCATCAGACAAAGAATGCTATGGCGCTGGTCGATAAAGGGGCTGCTGTCATGATCAGGGATACGGAAGCTGAAGAACGGTTGGAACAGGTGCTCACCGGTTTGCTATCGGATGAAAAACAACGGAAAGAGCTGGAAAAGCATATAGCGAAATTGGCTATCCGGGATTCGGATGAGCAGATTGCGAGAGAAATATTGAAGGTGATCGGCTAAGTGTTTGAAAATAGTATGGTTGAGTTAGAACAGACGATAAAAAACGTTTATTTCCTGGGTATCGGAGGAATAGGTATGAGTGCTTTGGCCCGTTATTTTAAGGCTAAAGGGTACAAAGTGGCCGGTTATGACCGGACTCTTTCGGCATTGACTCAAAAAATGCAGGCTGAAGAAGAAATCCGGATTAATTATATCGATGAAGAGGAAGAGATTCCGGCTGAATTCCGGGATAAAACGACGACGTTGGTGGTATATACTCCGGCGATACCCGGGGATAACCGGCAACGGGCTTATTTCGTAGGGGCGGGTTTCGATTTGCATAAACGGGCGGAGGTCCTGGGTATGATTTCCCGGAAAGGAAAGGCGATCTGTGTAGCCGGTACACATGGGAAAACGACGGTATCTACGCTGACTGCCTTTTTGTTAAAAAATTCAACCGTAGGATGTAATGCTTTTTTGGGCGGAATAGCGGCGAATTTTGGAACTAATCTATTGCTGGATCGTAATTCTTCGTATATCGTTATCGAAGCAGATGAATTCGACCGTTCGTTTTTACATCTGAGTCCGGAAATAGCGGTAATCACGGCAATGGATGAAGATCATTTGGATATCTATGAGAATAAAGCCAATCTGTTGGAGGCTTTCGAAGCATTTGCCGGACAAGTGAACCCACAGGGCGGGAGACTGTTTCTGAAAAAAGGATTGCAGTTGAAGCAGACGCAGGTAACCGGTTATTACGGCGTAGAGGTGAAAGCCGATTGTTATGCCGATGGGTTGAGGATCGAACAGGGACGTTATGTATTCGATTATCATGGGCGTGGGGTAGATATCGAAGGATTGATACTGGGAATACCGGGGCGGTTGAATGTTGAAAATGCAACGGCAGCCATCACGTTGGCTTTGGAAGCCGGAGTACAGCCTGAGGAAATCCGCAGGGCACTGCCTGACTTTAAGGGAGTAGCCCGGCGTTTTAATATACAAGTGTATACTGAAAAGACCATTTATATCGACGATTACGCTCATCATCCGCGGGAGATCGAGGCTACGCTGCGTTCTGTCCGGGAAATGTGGCCCGATCGGCCGGTGACGGTGGTTTTTCAGCCTCATTTATATACCCGGACCCGGGATTTTCAGGAGGATTTCGCCCGGAACCTGAGTTTGGCCGACCGGGTGGTTTTACTGGAGATTTATCCGGCCAGGGAACGACCTATTCCGGGAATTACTGCGGAAGTGATCCGGAAAAGGCTTACTGTTCCGGGGAATATTGTGACAAAAGAGGAACTGTTACAACAGATTATACCTGATTTTCAGGGAGGTATATTGGTGACGATGGGAGCAGGGGATATCGATCGGTTGGTGGGAGAGATTGGGGAGAAGGTAAAAAGGTAGAAAGTAAAAAGTTAAAGGCTATATGCTATAAGCTATAAAGGCGGGAAGAATGAAAAAAACATTGCCTTACATATTATCTGTCAGTTTGTTTGTATACCTGATAATTGTGTTTACCTTTGCATCGGCAAAATTGAGGGAGGTAAAATGTGAGGGTTTGCAGGTTGTCGTTGACGGTACCGAAGAAAATGCGTTTATCGACGAGACGGAAGTGTTGGGGATTATTAAACGCGGATATGGTGATATCGAGGGATGCAATATAGTCAGTGTCGATAAAGACAGTTTGGAGCATATTCTGGTCAGAAATTCGGTGATTAAGTCGGCTCAGGTTTACTACACTTTGGACGGTTATTTTCATGTAGAAATCACACAACGAAAGCCTGTACTGAGAATTATGTCAGGTGAAGGTTATTATGTGGATGAAGATGGTAAAATCATGCCGTTGTCCCGGAAATATACGTCGCGCGTAGTCGTGGCTACCGGAAATATATCCAGAAAGTTTGCTTGTAATGGTTTATACCCTTTTATAATGACTTTACGGAATGATGAGTTCTGGGATGCTTTGGTGGAACAGATCGTTGTCGAAAAAGGAAATGAAGTTGTACTGATCCCGAAAGTCGGGAATTTCAGGATTGTATTAGGGACTTTGGACGATATGAACGAGAAATTGGAAAATTTACGTCTTTTCCTTCGGGAAGGTATAGTTTTAAAGGGATGGAACGTATATAAAGAAATAAATCTGAAGTTTAAGAATCAGATAGTATGTGTTAAAAGATAATATAGCAGATTATGGGTTGGACTGCATCTTTGGATATGGGATCTGAAAAAATGGTTATGGCGCTGGCTTCGGGAGAAGGGAGCGTTTGCCATTTGAAAGGAATAAAGATTATGGCCTCACAAGGCATCGAACATGGCGTAATCAAGGATAAGGAGAAGGTGAGAATGTGTATTCGTAGCCTGATGTCGGAGCTGATGAAAGACCGGGAAATCGAGGTGATGAATGTGGCCTTGTCGGGAGCTGTTTTGCGGATCGTCGAACGAAGAATAGTCGTACCTATACAAAAGAAAGTCGTTGAACAAAGTGATTTATTCCGGGCAGAACAACGTTGCATAGACGCTTATGGCGGAGGACAGGATGAAGTGGTGGATATCCTGCCGGTAGGTTATGCGATCGACCGCGGGGAAATGATCGCCGATCCGCTGGGTAGAAGCGGACGGAATCTGGAGGTGACCTATCAGGTATATCTGGCCGATTATGATTATTTGGCCGATATTCAGGGGCTGTTCGAGGGAAGCGGGATTCAGGAGATAGAGTTTTATCCGGCGGTTCGTGCTTATGCTGAAGCACTGGATGTAGAACGGGCTGAACGTGACTTTGCTTTGGTGGATCTGGGAGCGATGGGAGTGAACGTCGTCCTTTTCCGTGATGGAATGTTGGAATATGAAGCGCATTTGCCGATCGGGGTACGGACGATAGATACCGATACGATGGCTGCTTTTGCCTTGAGTTTCGGACAAGCCCGTAAGTTGAAACACGAATACGGACAGGCCTTAAGGTCGATCTGTAAAAATAAAAAATTGCCGATACCGGATACCCGCTTAACGTTGGAAAGCCGGGATTTGGCTACGGTTATACAAAGTCGGTGCGAAGAATTGCTGGAGGGTGTGATTTTCCAGTTGCAGCAATGGGGATTCGATGATGTCGAAGATCCGGTATTGTTGACAGGAGGAGGCAGTCGGTTGCAGGATGTAGATGAATTGTTGCGGCGGATGTCCGGACATCCTGTAGAAAGTGCTGCGGCACGTCGGATTCAGGCCCCCCGGGAAGAAGTGTTGCGGACACCTGAGTATCTGGTGGCTCTGGGACTGTTGCTTTGTGCCCGGCAAGAACCGAAGGAGACCCCTAATGGTATCGGAGAAAAGATTGTCAGAAGAATCGGTAAGATCTTCGGTATTTAGGCTCCGGAATGTTTAACTTTTATTTTTCAAGTTATGGAAATTGAAGACGACCTGATTTCATTGAAATTACCTGATGCAACTCAAGAAGAATCGATCATTAAGGTGATCGGTGTCGGCGGAGGTGGAAGTAATGCCGTAAACCATATGTTCCGGCAGGGAATTCATGGGGTTGAATTTGTCGTTTGTAATACGGATATACAAGCTTTGCGCCAGAGCCGGGTAAAAAACCGGATCCAGTTGGGGAAGGAGCTGACAGAAGGACGCGGGGCTGGTTGCCAGCCCGAAAGAGGACGTCTGTCCGCTATCGAGAGTATGGATTTTATCAAAACGATTCTCGAACATAATACCCGGATGGTGTTTATTACTGCCGGAATGGGGGGAGGGACGGGTACCGGAGCCGCTCCTGAAATTGCCCGGCAGGCGAAGGAATTGGGTATTCTGACCATCGGTATCGTGACCGTGCCTTTCAGCTTCGAAGGCAAACGCAAGATCGAACAGGCGATGACCGGTATCGATGAACTGGAAGAGTATGTAGATGCTTTGCTGATTATTGCCAATGAACGGTTGCGGGAGATATACGGAGACCTGAAGTTGTCCGATGCTTTTGCTATGGCCGATAACGTCCTGACGATTGCGGCGAAGAGTATTGCCGAAATCATTACCGTAAAAGGATATGTCAATGTCGATTTTGCCGATGTCGAGAGCGTGATGCGGGATAGCGGGGTGGCTTTGATGGGAGCGGCTGAAGCGGAAGGAGAAGGCCGGGCGATGGAAGCCTTGACGAATGCTTTGATATCGCCTTTGTTGAACAGTAACGATATTCGGGGAGCTTCTAATATTCTGTTGAATATGCTTTACGGCGAAAAGGAAGTCACGATGGATGAAATCAGTCTGATCACCGATTCGTTGCGGGAGAAAGTAGGAAGAAATGTGAATGTGATTTGGGGGACCGGTAAAGACGAGACCTTGGGGGATAAACTGCGGGTAGCGGTGATCGCTACCGGATTTAACAATAACCGGGGAAGAGCTACTGCTGCAACAGAGCAGAAAATAGAAACGGCAACTACGACATCGGCTAAAAAGCCCTATTTTAAGGTGGAGCCCTTGCCCGACGATCTGGAGATGAAGGTTATGAATCCGGCCGAACTGGAGGAAGAAGCCCGTTTGCGCCGTCAGAAACAGGAAGAAGAACGGGCGAGAAAACAGAAACGGGAATCTAACCGACGGGTAGACCGTTTTGAGCGGAGCCAGCGGGGAGTCAATGAAGTGCCCGATACGAACGGATGGCTCAAACGAAAGATCGGTACGCTTTTTAGTGATGAAGAATAAACAAATAAACGAATAATACCATGGTCGACGGATTTATAAATTTTAATCTGAACGAGAAAACGCCTACCATTATCAAGGTGATCGGTGTCGGTGGCGGTGGTGGTAATGCGGTCAGCAATATGTATCGCGAAGGTATCCGGGATGTATCTTTCGTATTGTGCAATACCGATAACCAGGCGTTGCAGAAGTCGGAAGTACCCAATAAATTACTGATCGGACAGAATACGACGCATGGACTTGGTTCGGGGAATGTCCCGGAAGTTGGAGAAAAAGCCGCCTTGGAAAGTAAAGAAGACATCAGCCGGATGTTGGATGACGGTACTCGTATGGCCTTTGTTACTGCCGGAATGGGAGGTGGTACGGGAACTGGAGCCGGACCGGTAGTCGCTAAGATCTCTAAAGATATGGGGATTTTGACTGTCGGTATTGTTACGATACCTTTCGTCTTTGAAGGACGGCCGAAAATCGTGAAAGCGCTCCGTGGTGTCAGAAATATGGCGCAGAATGTCGATTCGCTTTTAGTGATTAACAATGAGCGGTTGAGGAATTTTGCCGATATGCCGGTTCCACAGGCGAATCGTAAAGCGGATGAAACATTGACAATCGCGGCCAAGAGTATAGCCGAAATCGTGACGACCGATTTGGAACAGAATGTCGACTTTGCCGATGTCGACACAACGATGCGTAACAGTGGAGTCGCTTTGATCAGTATCGGTTTCGGAGAAGGAGAAGGCCGTTTGCG
>OOAQ01002453.1_pt1 | contig 11046 bp, 7 predicted proteins | sample 1671051 | NCBI WGS metagenome assembly OOAQ01 (sample SAMN06348117, study PRJEB24527) | human gut metagenome | biome: human gut; feature: ankylosing spondylitis patient; material: feces | host: Homo sapiens | place: China | collected 2015-10
AACTCTCATGACAAATTCAAGCGGACCTCAGAACAACGTCCTAGAGGGCGACTGTCACGACGCAAAGCGGGCAGAACAGCGCAGTGTCGTCTCCGACTGTGGTTGCTGCATTAGGTATTACAGCCGCAAATCCTGACAACTCCTACATGCTTGTCGCATGCTTTGCAGCTGTATCTGCTCTGTTTGTTCTCCCGACTTATCCGACATTACTCGGTGCAGTCCAGATGGACGACACGGGTACAACTTGAATCGGCAAATGGGTCTTTAATCACTCCTTCTTTATCCCCGGCGTCTTGGCGATTTTCTTCTCCGTCGCTCTAGGATTTGTAGTGTGTGGATTCGTATAACTTAAAAAGGAAAGAGGGTTGAAATCCTCTTTCCAATGCTGAGGAGGTCCGGCATGAGCTCAGTTTTTCTTTGGTTATGCAAAGCAGGAACAGCACTTTACGGCCTCACGATGCTGATACTCACTATCGCATATTGCTCTGTCTGCATCTACCGTAAGTATTTTGATAACCAATAATTAATTTCCTAAATCCTCTTGTTGTTGTCCACCCATTGAATCTAAAAAATTCTTTGAGGTTTTGGCAAAGGCTGGAAAGTCCGAGGGCTTTCTAATCTTTGCCGTTTTCTTTTGGAACTTTGCTGAATTAGGACAGTAGAAAAAATAGCGTTACTTATAAGGCAGACAATTACTAATCCCATAAAACAGAAAGTTAATATTGAAATTGAGGGACTCCTAGACTTTAAGAAGATCTATAAATACAGAATCCGAAATTTCTGCCATCTAACAGAGGGCTAGCCAAGTAAAGGGCACGCCAAACGATATTGGTATCAATCGCCAATATGTTTGCTGGAAATTGTCTTGAAATCCGGAATAAGCTTTCTCTCGCAAAAGATAGTTATGTCTCTTTGGAGGACCAGATCAACTCCTCTCGGATAGGAAATTCCTACCGGATTCTTCGAAAATTCAGTCTCTGGAGGGCGCTTGGAAAAAATTACGTATTTTGCAGAAGTTCCTATAGAAATTTTCTACAACTCAGCCTTTTCTGCCGCTTTTCTCAAGTTCTCTTCATCCTTGCGCACGTAATTGCCCGTTGTTGCTACGCTAGCGTGTCCCATGAGTTTTTGTACTTCTACGATATCGACGTTTTTACTGATCAAGCGCGTGGCAAATGTTCTTCTGAGATCGTGCGGGGTGAGACGCCCCTCGAGATTATCGGTTTCAGAGACCAACTTTTCAACGATTCGTGTGATCGAGGACGGATCGAGCGGAATATCCAGGTGAAGTCTTTGCCTATTATCGATTCGCCCGAAGACAAAACCGGCATCGATTTCTTCTTTATTTAGCGACCTTGCGTCAAGCCAATTTTTCAAAACTTCGAGTACGGCAGTCGGAAAATAGATCGTCCGCTCTTTATTTCCTTTACCGATTATCTTTGCACTTTTATTTTTTATCGAAACTTGTTTCAACTTCAAATCACAGACTTCAGCTCTTCGTAAGCCGCATCCGAGCATGAGAAAAAAAATGGCCCTATTTCTTATCGTGCGCAAAGAATTCTTATTTAGCGAACGAATGAGCGAGGAAGATTCCTCGGGAGAAATGGCCCGGCCGGAAGGAGCCCGGAAAATTCTGCGCTGCTTTAAGGATTTAATTCTTTGAAACTGATCTAAATCAATTTGTTTATTTCGCCAGGCATTTAACGCAACAGATTTGATTGCCGAGAGATAGCAATTGTAGGTTCTGGCCGATCCCCAACTTTGTGCGGTTAAAAAAATCGTGATGTGATTCGGCTGCATCGATTTCCAATCGCAGTCCACCAATCCTTGGTAGCCGAAAAATCTTGCGAACTTATTTAGTTTACTTTTCATGCAGCGATAGGAATCTTTACTGCCGAGCGTAGCCAAATACATCAATGCCGGATTTTCGATCAAATTCTGATCGGCGGTCATTGCACCGAAGTTTGGTTTTTGGATCGGAGCCGGCTGAAACATTTTTTAAATTCCAAGTACGCACGATAATTAACATTATATTGCGTACTTTTATGATTTTTACAGGTCTTCATTAAAATCAAATAAAATTGAGTCGTTATAAAGATTGGAAAAGAATAGGGCGGAAATTCACGTTGTTTAGCTTGCAATGATATTTTGCTATTTCTCGCCCGGTTTCGCTTAGGAATTTGAATTCTCAGATCGGAACTTTCGGTTTCTATTTTTCAATCTTGTTGTACTGTTCGTCTGTGACTTCTTCAAGCCAAGTGACACCTTTGCCTTCAGGATGATCTCCGGTTACCGTCATCTGAACCATCTGAGTATCAGGACCAGCTCCGTGGAAATGCTTAACTCCGGCCGGACAAATTACAACGTCACCAGGTTTAACAACTCGAGCTTTTTCTCCATATACTCCGGTTCTACCTTCACCACGGAGGACAGTAAAGAATTGACCTGCCGGATGGATATGCCAAAATGTTCTGGCTCCCGGTTCGAAAATCACAATTCCGTTGTGAACCGGCATACCGGGAACTTGTTGGCTCATCGGAATAACTTCTGCCTTACCTGTAAATACCTTAGAGTTCGCAGGGACTTTAGAAAGTGATTTTGCTTCTTTATAAATTTGAGAATTAGCAGGGACAGTTTCCGCAGCCATAACATTCACGCAGGAAAAAGCAGTAAAGAGAAGGGCGTCAACAAGAGCTGATTTTTTCAATTTTTCCTCCATGGACTCTATGTTTATTCCATTATTGTATTAATCAATCGCATGAGGACGGCGCGAATTATATGAAATTGAAAGGAATTAACAAGAGAAGCAGAGGATTAGATAAAGTTCCAATCGATTGGGACAAGTCTTCTTATAAAGGGTCCTTTCAAATAAATAGGCCCAAAAGTTACAATCCAACGATTAAAAATGGTTATATGCTAACTGTTCGCAGACGTGAGAGAAAGCCTTACGTTAAAACTGACGAAATTCTTACCTTACGTCACACCTATAATTGAAAGTGCAGAAGGCGTTCTTCTCTGAAAAAAATTGAGCCCTGATTTTCCAAATCAAGGCTCCGACAAAGCGCTCGGAACTCCGAGGAAGCTCCGATGCTTGTTTTCTGTCTAAATACTACAAATACAACAAACAATAAATTTCAAAAGAACGCCTACTGCAACTCATTTTCTATCTGTTGAACCCCTTCAAAAATCATCTGTTTATAGAAGCGGCGAACAAATTCGGTGTGGAAGTCCATATTGTTGAAATAGGAAAAGGTGAAACGCTTTGGGTTAACTCCTACTTTTCTCTCCTCTGATTCTTCATGGCCTATGAACATGTGATCGGTTTTCGGGATGGCTTCAAATTTCTTACCATCTGTTAAAGACAGTTCCATCTTCATTGTCATATCATATTCATAGACGATCTTTTCTGGATATTCATTCTCGTTAGCTTTCTTAGAGGCCAGTGCGGCTTTAGTCTTTTCGTCCATCTGACGAGTGACATCAATTGATATGACGCCTTGCTTCTCCTTGTCGTCGGGATCGACAATGATGAAATTGCCGGTTTTTTCCAGGTAGCGTGCAGCAGCCAATTCTAGACCGTACTGCTCTCGCCAATCGGCTGGACGCTCTTCGAAGGGCTCTTGAACAATAGGACGGCCTTCCCAGGTGTAATTCACCACTAAAGCCACCTTCAAAGGAGTTTCTACCTTCTTGAATTGATCGGCTGAAATCACTTGAGTAGATGGTGCAAACCAACTTTCACGAGGATAGTCTTTGTGATCATAGGAAGCGCAGGCGCTCAACCCTAAGGTCACAGCTGCTAGAAGCATGACTACAAAAGTATTTTTTATCTGCATTTCTTAATTCCGTTAATAACAGGGGAGCCGCCCGAGCGGAAACGATTTATGGTCTTTCCTCTCAGGTACTTGGGTCGAGTTAGAACATATATTTGAGACCGATCTGTGCAGTTTCGTTGTGATAACCATACTGACCGGCTTGCACGCCGACAGTAGCCCACCCAAGCAGATTTTTAGTCACATGGCCTTCAAGACCGGCTCTGAATTCGGCTAAATTCCTGCCGCCTTTAATATATTTACAACCTGTTCCCATCTGTACTCCGGCCCTCTTGGTATTGTGGATCCAATTCCCTTCGATAAATCCGAGACCTTTATTCATGTGATTTGCATGAAGCCGTGCACCAACACGTAAAGAAACATTATTGGTTCCGAGTTGTTTAAAGCGCGTTCCCGTATCTTTGTCGACTGTCGTATCTGCCTTAACACCGTCCCACACTAACTGAATCTCAGGTTGGAAGGTCCAAATGAGTTTATTAAAGTCTTTAGAGCCAGATTGAGAAAGTGGAATGGTATAACCGCTTTCCACCGACCAAACCCACCCATTAGATTTATATCGGAAGTTGGCTAAATCGTCACTCCAAAGCTTGTTGTTGTAGTGGCCGAATAAAAGCCAGGAGTCCACATAGAAACCGTCATCCGGGCTGTTCCCGGTATAAAGTGTGCCGTATACGCCTAGAGCATAACCATCTGACCGGCTTTGTTCAGAGCTGTAGGTCTTAGCGTTGGATCGATTGTACAAACCCCCTGCAAAGACACCCCAGACAGACTTGACATCCTGATTGAACTCATTTCTGACGAGGTCGGCGCCAATTTGGGTTACAGCGGTTCGAGAATGGGTCTTGATATCAGAACCGGCCCGGAAATGCGAATGAGACCCAACTTGGCGAACCCATCCGGCGACTGCCCTTTCTTCTCCACTGAAAGGATCGATATAGTAAGCTTGACCAAATCTGTCGTGCAATCTCATATGCATGCGAGACCATGCTAAAGAGTTTGAAATGTAGGTCCCGCTCTCCGGTCTTTCCTCGACTCGCTCAAGGACCAGATCAATACTGTCTCCGATTTGATCAGGGTAGCCATCCCATTCAACTCGATATAACCCTTCCATTGTGCCTCGTTCATGAACCACAACGAGCTTATCTTTTTCGTAAATGACATTAAATGCCGTAAGACTGCCCGACTGGTTTTTGATTACTTCATAACGATCGGCTAATGAAGAGTTATCGGTAACAGCAATTGCCTTTCTGCTACTGTGAATGTGGATAGTACTGTTATCCAAATTCGTTGATTGGTTTTCCGTCAGCAAAATAATCGGTTCTTTTTCTCTGACCATCAATCCGGCTAGATCAAGATCAATCCGATCGAAGTTCCCGATATTCTGCATTGCCCCTTTGAAATTAGTAATATTCAGCGTATTACCATTTGTTCCTGTCGTTGCTCTCCCTCGACCGTAAATCCAGGCTCCCGTGACATCTATACCTTTTCGTCCATCTAGGTAAACGATGTTGTCCTTAACCTCACCTGCGCTCGTTCCTCCATATACCAAGCCTTTAATCGTTCCTCCATTGAGGAATATCTTATTACCGATAACATTACCGGCAACAGCCGCTCCACCGGATATTTTTCCTTCAACGTAACCATCGTCAATCACTACAGTATTATTTTGGATATAGGCAGGTTTTTCCTTGACAGTATTACCCGCAAGGCTTTCGCCAGCGACAACCCATCCCACTACTGAAGTCTTGCCAGAGATATTGACTGTGTTGTTTTGTACTAAAGCAGAATAGTTATCTCCCGATTCTCCGATATTGGAATTAGCAACATTGAGGCTGCGCCCGCTGGATGTCGGTGTTGCCGTCACTCGACCGCCGGTTACGCCTCCGGTAACATCAGCATTCTCAAGAATGACTGAGTTGTTTTGAGCTTGGCCGAGGCCTTCATTAAGTCCTGCTGCAATGTAAGGACCAGAGACGACAGCGTTTTTGATAACGACTGTATTCCCGTTTGTGCTTCCTGCCCCGCTTCTTAGATAGCCTCCGACTATAAAATTATTAACCGTTAGCTTAGAAGTGCCGATCGATGTTGCTTCAAGCCAAACAGTATTTCCGACAGCACCATGCCCTTTTCCGTCGTTAAAGCCTCCGGCTACGTAACCTCCGATTGAAATAGAAGAGCCTGCATTAGCCATAATCGTCACTTGGTTTCCATCTGTATTTCCTTCAGATCGTCCACCAATAACGCCACCAGCAACAAATCCGGTAATTTTAGTAGTCCCATTTATCTGAACTGTGTTTTGACTTGCGTCGCCCTTTCCTAAGACTTGATTAAAGCCGCCCTCAACGTTGTCATGAATTGAAGAATCTCTGATTAAAACGGAATTCCCTAGAGCGTCACCTACTTCTCCAGGCAGATGTGCTTCAATATAGCCGCCGGCAACGGACTTTTTAATATTGCTCCCTAGGATTGCCACCTGATTATTCAATGAACTGCCGCCTCCGGCAGAAACTCCACCGCGTACAGCCCCTTCTACTAACTCGACATCCTGTAATTGGACGATGTTTAAAGACACGTCCCCGGAACCAATAGAACGAGCTCCTACCACTCGACCTGTTAACTCTTCGCCGGATACTTCTTTAACCAATCCTCCAGTAATAAATACTTTATTCCCGTATAAACTTACATTTTTATCACCCCAATCAAGGCCTCCGACTACTAGTCCTTGGACGGTGGTATCTACCAAAACAACTGTATTTTCATTCACTTGTCCGTTGCCTTGACTTACACCCCCGGCAACATACTTAACTCTGATGTTGCTGTTTGTGAGCTGAACCGTATTTTTATAGGCATTTCCGTTCCCGGCCTGTTCTATTAGACCACCAGCCACAAAGTGTTCATTAATCTCGCCACTGTCATCCAATAGAGAAACATTATCAAGGTTGATGAAATTTTCATTAGCATTTCCTTGTGAGCTTGAATTGTATCCACCGACAATGTACTGTTTGACCAGGGCATTGTTAACGAAGACTCGATTGTGAGAAGTTTCACCAGTGGTTTGTATCTCTGCTGTTTGGTCATAATTTTTTTTATTAGTGCCGACAAATCCTCCTAGAACATAACTACCGATATGAATTTGAGCAGTTGAGGGGGAAGTTTGACCGATATAAACTTTATTGTGGCTAGCCGAGCCTTCCCCGGCTCCGTCAAAATACCCGCCAGCAACATACCCCGCTATTAAAAGAGTATTTTTTACCGAGAGGTTATCAATTGTGACTGTATTTGAATCAACAGAACCGCTTCCCCAGGAATCATTCTCATTTATCAGTTTTTCTTTACCGATAATCCCACCGGAAACAAAACCGCCGAGAGTGTATGTCTCGCCTTCTGTTGAGGTATCGATTTTTATAGTAACGTAATTAATATTAGCCTTAACGACCCCTCCAGCTTGATTGTAACCACCTGCGATATTATTTCCTACGGTACTGTTTATTACGGTGACGTTATTCCCATCGGTAAAACCTCCTGTTCCGCCTTCAATATAACCACCGCCTACATAACCGTCTACTTCGCTAGTTTCAACCAAAACCTCATTCCTAAGAGCATCTCCGCCCCCTTGATTCGCTGCTCCAAGCACATGACCTTTATAGCCCTTGTCATCATCCTTCTTTATTTTGGCATCCGAAATAGTCACAGAGTTATCGTTAGCCCCTGGCCTTTCCCCAGCGCTAGAAGACATAGAGGACATGGAACGAGCCCCTACTACCCGGCCAGTAATTTCACCACCATTAATGACGACGTGATTATTCGATAGTAAAGATATTTCTTCTCCATACCAATCCAGTCCCCCTGCAACAAAACCGACAACTTTTGTATTCGTGAGATTTACCCAATTATTCTGAACTAGACCTTTACCTAGGTGAACACCACCCGCAACATACTCCGCGATGATGCTACTGCTTGAAAGAGTGACTACATTTATCTCAGCATTACCAATGCCGCCTTTGTCTATAAGGCCACCAACTACAAAATGCCCAACCACGTTGAACCCGTCGGGGTCTCCTATCGGATCTTGTAAAGTTACACTGGAAAGAGTTACTTTATTTTGAGAAGCATCTGTTTTAAGAATGGTTCCGTCCGATTCGACTCTTCCGTATCCTTGGTTATATCCACCAACGATATACGTTTTGACATTTGCATTGTTGATTGTTACTTCATTGTCATTGGTACTTCCAACACCAGAGGATAAAACATTACCATGAGAATCTAATTTAGCTCCTAGGAGTCCGCCAAAGACCCAAGAACTAATCTCAATCGGGTTGTTTTCTGAATCTATAGAGACCTTATTATTGCTCGATCCTGTTTTTCCCGATGCTTGAGAAAAACCTCCTCCTATATAGCTCCCGACAGAAAGACTGCTGTTATTGGTAATTTTTATATTAACAGTATTACTATTCGTTGAACCATCCCCACTTCCCCAAATATAACCTCCGACTACGTAATCAGAGATATCGATTTTGGCACTAATCGTAGAATCAAGTGGAGATGCGGTTACGAAGATTTCGTTTAAGCTCGAATTGGCGCATCCCGCGCTTTGGTTAAAACCCCCAGCAACATAACCATTTACAGTTAGTTCTCCGCCAGTATTAGTTAGTTCAACCCGGTTTTTATTTGTGTCCCAGTAGAGTCTTTTCTGAGCATCTGCTCCAACATCTCCTACATTCCCCCCAATAACGTAAGTATTGATCTCTGATTTTTTGTTGTTCTCAGTGATCACCTGAATAAGGTTGGAATTAGAACCATTACTAAATTTATCTTCTTGGGGTGGATTTTCCGCACTACCGATCCCTATGTAATTTCCTCCAGCAGTCCCTGACCCTTTGATTACAGAATTCGTCACCGTAACAGTATTAGAACTTGCTGTTCCAGCTGCAGATAATGAATTAACATACCCGCCGTAAACATAATCGCCGACATTTGTATCAGTGACCGTAACATGGTTGTCATTAGCTGAACCCGACCCTGTCGTATGCCCGCCGATGATAAAACCCTTCACCTCCGAGCTGTTTTTGAGAGTAACTATGTTCCCAGTTACGGCACCTATTCCCGTATGATAACCCCCTGTTACACCATCACCCTCTACCGTAGTTTTTGAAAGGCTTACTTCATTGTTGCGGATGTCGCCGCTTCCTGTCGGATTAAGGATGTAGCCGCCATAAACATACCCAGCGACGTTTGTGTTTTTTGCTTCGACCGAATTATGGACCTCGTCACCTTGTCCGCTTTCTTGGAGGGCTCCTGTCACAAATCCGGAAATAGAGGATCCTACTAGAGAAACTGAATTATCTTCTAACTTACCGTTTCCAAGCAAAAGATGAGCTCCGGAAACATAAGCCTCTGCGGTGATATCTGTCAGTACAACGGAATTAAGTATTGCGTCGTGTTCTCCAGTCCCATATACATATCCACCCTTAATTGCAGGACCTGACACGATTACGGAAATTAAATCATCTTTTTCCAAATTAACTGAATTACGAAGCGCGTCAGCCTTGTTCTTGTCGATTGAGACTGAGACATAACCTCCGAAAATCCCTGGTTTGATCTCGGCTTCAGAGATTCCATCTTTCCAATTGCAAGTTATCTTCTTGCCCTCTACCGTCTCTTCGGAATAACCTCCCCATATTGCCCAAGGCCCATCGACAGAGCCCGTTATAACACCAGTGTCAGAGTTGAAATTAGATTCCGCCTCTCTATTTACCCCCCCCCTCCGAATTTAGGGATGCCCTACTATTATTGGTATCGGTACTGCCTAATTCGACCTCCGCAGCTTCGCCTGTCAGAGGAAAGCAGACAGATGAAACTGCCATTAAACAAAAAGGCAATATAGACAAGAATGGCAACTGATTATTTTTTAATGATGTTTTCATTTTCTTTTTCTCCTTGCGATCCCATTTTTTCTTAGGATTTCTACGGGACAATTAACTTCATTCTAAGATTTTTTTCATCAGAGTTTTAGTTTAACGCTCACTATTAATTCAAATCCTAATAATCTCTGTGGAAATTTTCAATACTTGCCACCCCTATCCCTCGCCGGAACTCGCCTGCCATTCAAACCATTAATAGCTTTGCAACACCGATGGAATTTCATAAAGAATTAATTTGTTAGGTCCAAATAAACAAGCCTAAGGGGAAGAAACTATCATCATTTCCATAGTATCGGTTAAAGCCAGACTCTGCGCCAAGTTACAAGCCGCAGAGAATGACACAGTGATTGGGGAATAAGTCTAGAGATTAGTGGCTTAGTAAGTGATGTTTCTTGACTTAAAAACGCCAATACAGGACTATTAAACGCTAAAGAAGACTAAACTCTGGAGTTTTCTGTTCTATCTACCTTATAACTCCATTCGATTACGCTTCATCAGGATCCAATTTAGATAAGTTTAAAATCATTGAATAAATCGAAGAAATGGCGGAGATATTTGAATCTTTCGTCATTGCGTAAAATCTCCCAAGAGAAAGGTCCTTCAATGTTCGGCAAAGACGTTGAGAAAAAAGAAAATCGAGGAGCAGTCATGTGCTTCCTCGTAGCGGTCTATACGATTACGAGTATCGTTTTTCTGCTTCAGGTCAATCAATACACACAAGATATTTACGATTTTCCGTACCTCGTCTCTTCTCAAGCACGAATCATGAAAAGCAGGCTTTATGACTTCCGAAGTCTGACACCTGTTCTTTTTTCTTCGAAGGATCTCAACTCAGCCCAGCTGGAAAGCGCACTAAAGACGCAGGAAGCTCTCCAGCAGCAAAGCATTACGATTATCGAAGATCGCTATCGCGGCAGCCCGGAGGAACTGCAGGAATTAAAAGATGCATTGAAAAATATCGGTCAGCGCCGACGCGAGCTCGTGGAACTCACTCGCGAAGATCCCACCGTCGAAAACGTCATTAAACGCTATAACCAAATCGTAGAACCTGCATTTATTCATTTTGACGATATTCTTGATCGGATCGCATCTAACGCTGATCAGCGAGGCAGCGACATCAACGATAAATCCGATCGGAACATTTATGGGTTTGTGATCGGGACGATCATCATGGGCATCCTGCTCCTTTGGTTTATTTATACCGGCTCGAAAGACCTAAACCGTGCATATGTCAAAGTCTGAACTTCTCGGGGTTGCTTACACTCAAATCCGTAACCCCGACTCTAACCTTA
>OOAQ01002461.1_pt1 | contig 11007 bp, 10 predicted proteins | sample 1671051 | NCBI WGS metagenome assembly OOAQ01 (sample SAMN06348117, study PRJEB24527) | human gut metagenome | biome: human gut; feature: ankylosing spondylitis patient; material: feces | host: Homo sapiens | place: China | collected 2015-10
TATAGAGCAGCGGCGCGATGACGCCGTCGCTGGCGTTTTCGGCCACGGTCTCCACGGCGGCTTTGGTCACGCCCTCCAGCGTCAAATTCTGGGTGTCCCGCCCCACGATGCGGCTCACGGCCCGGCGAGCGGCGGGCAGGTCCGGCTTGATGAGCTCCCGGTAGACGCGGGTACTCTCCTGCGCCAGCCCCTTTGCGGCCAGCGCCTGCCCGCACCAGAACATCTGCACGGCCAGCCCCAGCCAGGGGCTGAGCGCTGCGGCCCCCAGGCAGACGAGGCTCGTCAGCAGGAAGGTGCCCACCGGCAGGCAGAACGCCAGAATGGCACCGCCCAGCAGTTCGCCCTGCGGCGTCCGGGGCAGGCGGGCCCGCAGCCGCCGTTCCAGCGCGGAGATGGCCCTGCCCATGTACACCACGGGGTGGGGGAGCCACGCGGGGTCGCCAAAGAGAAGATCCAGCACGAACCCGCCCAAAACGGCTGCTCCGATCATTCTGCCGCCTCCTTTGTGTATTGCACGGTGCGCACGAGGTGGAGCACCCGCTGTTCGGCCCAGTCGCAGGCATCCAGCAGATAGCCGCCCGCATTCGGGGCGCACCAGTGGTAGTAATCTGCATGGGGCAGGGCATAGCGCTCCAGAGCGGCCATCTGGGTGCCGCCGTGGGCCAGGATGACGAGGGACTCCTCGCCGTCGGCAAGGGCCCGGTCCACCAATGCGGAAAACGCCTTGCAGACCCGCTCGGAGAAGATCGCCTTCGTCTCACCGTCGGGGCAGGGGCTTTCGCAGTTGGCGTTCACCCAGGCGAGGTAATCCGGGTCGTGCTCCATCTCGATGAAATTCCGCCCCTCAAAGCTGCCAAAACACATCTCCTGCAGGTCGCGTACCTCCACGAGGTCGGCGTCTGGGAAGAGCACCTCGGCGGTCTGGCGGGTGCGGCAGAGCGGGGTGATGTAGACCGTCCGGGGCCGGAGGTCGGCCTGGCGGAGCTGGGCCCGCCCTTCGGGCGAGAGCGGGATGTCCCGCTGGCCCTGATAGCGCTTTTCAGCATTGTAGGCGGTCAGGCCGTGGCGCAGAAGATAGATCAGCATGGGGGAAGTTCTCCTTTCAGGACGGTGGGCAGGCCGCAGAACATCTGGACCACGCAGTCGGCCCGCGCGGCCAGCAGGCAGGCCAGCCGCCCGGCAGCTTCCCGCGCGGCGCGTTCGGCTGCGTCCATGGGCACGACACCGCCGCCCACCTCGGTGGCGAGGACGAGGTCATACGCGGCGAGGCGGTCTGCAAGGCTTTCCAGATCCTCCGCCGCTGCGGCCAGCTCCTGCACATCGGTGATGCGGGTGCCGGTGAAGTTCTGCGCAAAGGTGCGCTTGCCGCTGTACAGCGGCCCGGTGATAAAAATCATAACAGCCCTCCCCATTGGCAGGCGGCCAGTGCCGCCAGCATCCAAAGCTCCGCTTTCTGCAAAAACCATCCGGCCAGATCGCCGGTGATGCCGCCGAACTGCCGGTCAGAAACAACACGATAGCGCCAGAAAACAAGGAGCGCCGCAAGGACGAGCGCCCCGCCGCCCAGCAGCACCAGCGCAGCGCTGAGCAGGCCCGCCAGCACCAGCAGGACGCTGCAAACGGCCTTGCGGTCTGCCGCAGAAGCGAACGTGTGGGCAAGGCCGGTGTTCCTGGCCAGCGGGAAAGAGGCGATGGCAAGGCCCGAAAGCGCCCGTTCCAGCACCAGCGCCAGCGTCCAGCAGAGGCCGATGCGCGGCGTGAACTGCACGGCGGTGCACAGCGCGAAATAAGCCAGAAAATAACTGCACAGCCGGATGACGGCAAAGGCCCCGCAGTGGGGGTCTTTCAGGATCTCCAATTTCTTTTCCCTGCCGCCGTAGCTGGAAAGGGCGTCGCAGGTGTCGGCGTAGCCGTCCAGATGGATGCCGCCTGTGACCCAGACGGGGATGAGGCAGAACCCGCCCGCTCGGACGAGTGCCGGGAGCGGCAGTGCCCCGCACAGGCACCACAGGGCTCCGCACACCGCGCCGATGAGCGGGAACGCGCACATCGCGTAGCGCATGTTCTTTTCGTTCCAGTCGAACTGCGGCACCGGGATGGCCGAAAACATGGCAAATGCCACGGCAATGGTCTGCAAAACGATCATGACGGGCCTCCTTTATGATAGACCGGGATGCCGCACACCACCCGCACCACCGCATCGGCGCGGGCCGCAAGGGCGTTGTTGACCTGCGCCAGAGCCTTCAGATACCGGTCGGTGTCGCCCGCGTAGTTTGCCCCGCCGCTGAACACTTCGTTCGAAACGACGACGAGGTGTTCACATTGCGCGGCCAATTTGTCCAGACCGTCCAGAATGGCCGAAGCGGCGGCTTCGCCCGCCCCGGCGGGGGCGTAAAGCTCGTTGGCGGTCAGGTTGCCGAGGTCTTCCAGCAGGGCGGTGCCCCGCGCGGGCAGGCGCACCACGCCCAGATGCAGGGGGCACTCCAGCGTTTCGAACTGCTTTTCCGCCCGCATCCGGCGGTGCTTTTCCACCCGTGCGGCGCACTCGGCGTCCCATACCTGCATCGTGGCAAGGTAATAGCGCGGGAGCGCGGTCTGCAGCACAAGGCGTTCGGCGTACGCGCTTTTTCCGCTGGCTGCGCCGCCGACCACCAGCGTCAGCATTGGGGGGTATACGGCGGGATGCCGCCCTCCGTAAAGGAATAGCAGTGGTCGTAGACCGCCAGTGCCAGATCCCACAGCGGAAGCGAGGCCACGGCCCCGGTGCCCTCGCCGAGGTGGAGCCCCGCCGTCAGGAGCGGGGCCTTGCCCAGCGCTTCCAGCACCAGCCGGGCCGCAGGCTCGGTGGAACAGTGGCTGGCGAAGACGGCCTTGGCGGCGGCGGGGCAGAGCCGCACCGCGCACAGGGCCGCCACCCCGCTGATGAAACCATCCATCAGGATGGGCAGGTCTTCCAGTGCGCCGCCAAGGAAGACCCCGCACAGCCCGGCGATGTCAAAGCCGCCCAGTTTGGACAGCACGTCCAGCGGGTCGGCAGCGTCGGGCTGGTTGCGGGCGATGCCGCGCCGGATGGCGTCCAGCTTGCGGGCCAGCCCGGCGTCGGAAAGGCCCGCGCCCCGCCCGGTCATGACCTCAACGGGCTGGCCGAGCAGGACTGCCGCCACAGCGCTGGACGTGGTGGTGTTGCCGATGCCCATCTCGCCGGTGGCGAGCAGCTGGAACCCCTGCGCCTTCTGCGCCCGCACCAGTTCGATGCCCGCCGCGATGGCCTCCACAGCCTGGGTGCGGGTCATGGCGGGGCCTTGGGTGAAGTCTGCCGTTCCGGCGGCGATGCGGCGGAGGACGACGCCCGGCACCGGGGCGCCTGCCATGCCCATATCCACCGGCACGACCTCGCAGCGGGCCGTTTTTGCCATCTGGCAGACGCTCGTCCGCCGCGCCGCAAGGTTTTCGGCCACGGCGCGGGTCACGCTCTGGTCGGTCTGGCTCACGCCCTGGGCCACGACGCCGTTGTCCGCGCAGAGCACAAGGACGGCCCGGCGGTCAAAGGCGAGCTGCGCCGTGCCGGTCAGGGCGGCGGCATCTTCCAGCAGGGTCTCCAGTGCGCCCAGCCCGCCCAGCGGTTTGGCAAGGCTGGCCCAGTGGGCGTGTGCGGCCGCGCGGGCGGTCTCGCTAGGCGGGGTGATGGCGGTGAGAAGCTGTTTCAGTTCCGGTTCGGTCATGGGGTCTGCTCCTTCTGGTGATTGAGTATGGCGGCTTCCACGAACCGCCGGGGCAGGGGGGTGCCTGCCCAGTACAGATGCGGAAAACCCGCATAGAGATGTTCATTGGCAAAGCTGCAGGCCCAGCTGCGGCCATTGGCTTTTGCAGCGGTAAACGCCGTGCCGTTCGCGGTCGAGTCCCAGTGGTGGAACTCGTGGGCGGGGAAGGACTCTCCGGCGCGGAACAGCAGGCTGTCGGCGTGGGCGGTCAGCTCCGCGTACCCGAACCGCACCAGCCGCCCGACCGGGAAGCCGCTGCCCGGCAGGACGCCCGCCATGGGCCAGACGGAACCGTCGGTGTCTTCGAGCGTCTGCCCCAGATAGAGGAAGCCGCCGCACTCGGCCACGGTGGGCAGACCATGCTCCAGGGCCTGCCGCACAGAAGCCCGCATCGAGCGGTTCCCACTCAGCGGCCCTGCGTACAGTTCCGGGTAGCCGCCGGGCAGATACAGCCCGCCAAGCTCCGGCGGAAGGGCCGCATCGTGCAGGGGGCTGAATGGGACAAGCTCGGCCCCGGCGGCGGTCAGGGCCTCCAGCGTTTCGGCGTAGGCAAAGCAAAAGGCTTCGTCCTGCGCAACGGCGATGCGGGTGCGCGCCGGGGCGCGGGCGGCAGGCTGAGCCAGCGGTGCAGGCCGGTCGGTCAGGGCCTGGAACTGCATCCAGTCCAGCACCAGCGCATCCGCAAGAAGGGCGATCTTTTGCTGAAGCCCGGCGATCTCCCCAGCGGTCTTCAGCCCCAGATGGCGGCTCTCGATGGATGCCTCCGGCAAGCGGGGCAGATGCCCCAGCACCGGCAGGCCGGTCTCGCGTTCCAGCATCGGTTTGAGCATCTTGTACAAAGCAGAGGTGCAGTCGTTGAGCAGAACGCCGACGATGCGGCTGGGGGTGCGGAACGTTTTCAGCCCGTTGATCTGCGCGGCCAGGGTCAGACTGGCCCCTTTGGCCGGGACGACCAGCAGCACCGGCAGGCCAAGCGTGTCGGCCAGATGCCAGGCGCTGGCCGTGTCGGTCACGCCGCCCAGACCGTCGTAAAAGCCCATGGCCCCCTCACACACCGCCGCCCCGTGCCCGGCGGCACCCTGTGCATAAAGGGCGCGCACGGTATCCGGTGCGGAGAAAAAGAGGTCAAGGTTGTGGCTCTCGACCCCCAGCACGGCCCGGTGGAACATGGGGTCGATGTAGTCCGGCCCGCTCTTGAACGCGCAGGGGTCGGCCCCGCGCCGCTTGAGCGCGGCCAGCAGCGCACAGGTCAGGGTGGTCTTGCCGCTGCCGGAACAGGGCGCTGCGACGAGAAATTGCATCATTTGCGTTCACCTGTGATGAGGAAGATGGGGTTGTTGGCCATCAGCAGATGCAGCCTGCCCGCCGGTTTTGTGCGGCTGACGGCGATCTGGGTGACTTCGGCGGTGAGCCCCCGCGCCGTCAGGGCCGCAACGGCGGCGCTCAGCGTTTCCAGCGCGATGGCGGAGATGCAGAGGCGGGCCTGCGGGTTTTTGGCCAGCACAGCGTCCACCGCGGCCTCCATGCTGCCCTTGGTGCCGCCGAGGAAGACGGCGTCCGGGGCGGGCAGAGCTTCCAGCGCCTGGGGGGCTTTCCCCTCGATGAGGGTCAGATTCCAGGCTGCGAAGCGCTCCCGGTTCTTCCGGATCAGAGCGCAGGCCTCCGGGTCGCATTCCACGGCATAGACCCGCCCGCGCGGGGCGGCAAGGGCCAGTTCTACACTGACACTGCCGGTACCGGCTCCCACATCCCACAGCGTGTCCGTGGGGCGGACGGCCAGCTTTGCCAGCGCGGCAGCGCGGACTTCCTGCTTCGTCATGGGAACATCTCCCCGGAGAAAGGCTTCGTCCGGGAACCCGGCACAGCGCCGGGGCGGCTGGGGCAGATGTTCGATGAGCAGAACGCTCAGGGATGCCGTGCTTTTTTGCGAAACTTCCTGCGCGGTGCCGAAGAAGATCTTCTCCTCCGGTGTGCCGAGCTGTTCGCCGACCAGCGCATGGGCCTGCCCCAGCCCGGCGGCGGTCAGGGTGCGGCAGAGGGTGGCAGGGGTCTCGGTGCCGCCGGTCAGGAAGAAGACTGGTCGGCCATCCGCCGTCAGGCACTCGGCCACCGGGTCGCAGGCACAGCCGTGGGCGGAGACGAGTTTCCAGTTCTGCCAGGGGCGGCCGACCGCCGCCGCGAGCAGCTGGACGCTGGAGAGGCCGGGCAGGACGCGGCAGGAGATGCCGCAGGCCCGCAGCATGGGCAGCAGCCCGGAAGCCCCGGAATAAAACCCGGTGTCGCCGCTGTAAAGCAGGGCTGTGTCTCCCTCCGGATGCTCCGCAAGGCAGGCAAGGATCTCCTCCGGTTTGTACAGCGCCTTCCGGTGTTCGGTGCAGCCGTCCGGCAGGTGCTCCAGCAGCCGCCGGGCGCCTAAAATGAGGTCGGCCTGTTGCAGGGCCGCAAGCCCTTCGGCGGTCAGGGAGCCGGGCAGCCCGGCCCCCATTCCAATCAGTGTGACCATGCCAGCACCTCCTTGCAGCGGGTCAGGATCTGCTCCGCCGTTTCGCCCTGCTCTGCGGGGCGGCGGAGGACGATGAGCTGTGCGCCGGTGTCCTGCGCGGCCTGTGCCTTCTCGGCAAAGCCGCCTGCTGCACCGCCGTCCTTCGTGACGAGGAAGCGGATGTGGAACTGTTCCAGCAGGGCCCGATTCAGCGCATAGGAGAAGGGACCCTGCATCGCGATGATGTTTTTGTGGGGGATGTGCGCGGCCTCGCAGGCTGCGATGCCCTCCGGGGTGGGCAGCACACGGGGAAACAGGCGGGCAGGCTCGATGCCGGAAAAGGCCGCAAGCTCCTTGGCCCCGGTGGCCAGCAGGAGATTGCCGCAGGTGTTTGCAAGAAACGCTGCCGCGTGTGCGGCCGACGGAAAGACCATGCTCCCCGCCGGGAGCGGGCTTTCGGCCCGGAGCAGGCGGTGATACTCAATGCAGGCGGTTTTACACGCAGACCGGATGTTTTTGGTGGCGTCCACCGCATAGGGATGGGTGGCGTCCACACAGAGGGCGGCCCCCTGCAGCAGGGTGGTCATTTCCTCCGGCGTCAGCCGCCCGCAGTGGACGGTGACACCCTGCAAACGGCCCTGCTCTTCGGCTCCCAGCGGGGTCGCTACGCTGACGAGGACTTCGGCCCCCTGCGCGGCCAGCTGGCGGGAGAACAGACGGCCCTCGGTGGTGCCGCTGAACACGACGATCTTCATGCGCGATACCCCCTCGGTGTGACCATCTTTCCGCCCAGCTGCCGGGTGGCGGTGTTGCCGATGAAGACGGTGGTGAACATATCCACCGGGGCGGTTTCCAGTTCCGCCAGGGTCAGGATGCGGTGGGCCTGCCCCTCGCGCCCGATGTTCCGCACCAGCCCGCAGACGGTCTGCGGCGGTTTGCCGTGGTCCAGCAGGATGCGGACGGCTCTGGCCAGATAGTCCGGCCTGCCCTTGGAGGAGGGGTTGTACAGTGCGACGCAGAAATCGCCCATCGCTGCTGCCGCCAGCCGCCGCTCGATGACGGCCCAGGGGGTCAGCCGGTCTGACAGGGAGATGACGCAGAAATCGTGGGCCAGCGGGGCACCCAGCACGGCCCCGCCGCTGAGAGCCGCCGTCAGGCCGGGCACCACCTCCACGGCGACCTCCGGGAACTGCTCAGCCAGCTCCAGCAGGGGGCTGGCCATGCCGTAGACCCCGGCGTCGCCGGAGCAGACCAGCGCAACGACTTTGCCGTGCCGGGCCGTTTCCAGCGCCCAGCGGCAGCGGTCGATCTCCTGGGTCATGCCGGTGGAGTAATATTCTTTTTCCGGGAAATAGGGGCGCACAAGGTCCAGATAGACCGTATAGCCGCACAGCACCTCGGCTTGCGTTAAGGCGCTCTGCGCCTGTGCGGTCAGAAACTGCGGGCCGCCGGGGCCAAGCCCGACCACAAAAACGGTGTTCGTCATGAAAGAACCCTCCAATCTGGGGCAAAGGGGGAAAGGGCCAGCGCAAAGGTCACGCCGCCGCCCGCCTGTTTGGGGATGCGGATGCTCCCGCCGGACGCCAAAACGGCTGCCCGCTCGCAGACATTGTCCACACCGGTGACGTTCCGGACAAAGGCAGAAGGGGTAAAGCTGCCGGGGGCGGTCTGCAGCGCTTCGGCAGAGAAGAACGAGAGGCCCCACCGGTGCGCCGCGCAGAACGCAAGAAGCCCGGCCTCGTTCTGCTTCAGGTCGATGCTGGCGGCGGCTGCGATGCACTGCGGGGCCAGTGTGTGGGCGGTACAGAAGGCGGAAAAGGCGGCTTCCAGCTGCTCGGCCGTCGTCCCGCGTCGGCACCCGATGCCCAGCACCCCGATGCGCGGGGTCAGATGCAGGGCATTCCCGGCAGGGGAGAGGGTCAGGGCAAAGTCGGCAGCTTCCGGCGTTGGTGCTGCATTCACCCCGGCCGGGGTCGGGCCTGCGATGGGAAACTCCGACCAGAATAAGACCGGCTCCCCGGCCAGCAGTTTCCCGCTGACGGTCTTGATGCGTTCGGGTTCCAGCACCCGGCAGTTGTGATGCCTTGCCCACTCGTCCACGGCAAAGAGGCCGTGGGCATCGGTGGCCGTGGTGATGACCGGGACGGCCCCGCAGAGGGCCGCGATGGCCCGCGCCAGATCGTTGGCACCGCCCAGATGGCCGGACAACAGCGGCACCGCAAAGTGTCCGCATTCGTCCACGACCACGACCGCCGGGTCGCTGGCCTTGCTGCGGCAAAACGGCGCGATGGCCCGCACCGCAATGCCCACGGCCCCCACAAAGATCAGGGCCTCGTTTTGGGCAAACGCGGCGGCGGTCCACTCTGCCAGCGAAGGCCCGCCGTGACCGCAGCGGGTCACAGGGCCGGGCAGCGCGCGCGCCAGTGTTTCTGCCAGCGCCAGCCCGGTCTCGGTAAAGGCGGCATAGGCGCGGCTCATGCGTCGGCTCCTTTGCGGAACTCCGTCGTGAAAGCGGGGTCGTAGAGTCGGCTGCGCTCATACCGGGTGCCGAGGAAGTCGCCCACCACGATGAGCGCGGTCTTGGTGATGCCCGCTGCATGGACGCTTTCGGCCAGTGTTCCAACGCTGCACCGCACAATCTTCTCTTCCGGCCAGGTGGCTTTGTAGACCACGGCGGCAGGCGTTCCGGGGGTGTAGGCCCCCTGTAACAGAGCCTCCTGCACCTTGTTAACGAGGCCGATGGAGAGGAAGATGACCATCGTGGCCCCGTGGGAAGCAAGGCGGGCCAGCGTTTCCCGTTCGGGCACCGGGGTGCGGCCCTCCATCCGGGTGATGATGACCGTCTGGCTGACGGTGGGCAGGGTGTACTCGGCGTTCAGCGCGGCCGCCGCGCCGCAGAAGCTGGACACGCCGGGCGTGTCATCGTAGGCGATCCCGTCGGCATCCAGCGCATCCATCTGCTCCCGGATGGCCCCGAACAGGCAGGGGTCGCCGGTGTGGAGCCGCACGGTGGTCTTGCCGGCGGCTTCCATCTGCCGCAGCACGCCGAGCACCTGCTCCAGCGTCATCTCGGCGCTGTTGTAGATGGCGCAGCCCGGCTTTGCCAGCCCCAGCAGGGCCGGGTTGACAAGGCTGCCTGCATAAATGATGCAGTCGGCCCCCTGCAACAGGGCCGCGCCGCGCTGGGTGATGAGGTCCGGTGCGCCGGGTCCGGCACCAACAAAATGTACCATATTATCGCTCCTTCCAGTCGTTCAGGATCTGTGCCGCCGTTTCAGTCTGGCCCAGCGGGCCGTGCTGGTTTGAAAAGAGGATGGCACCCACCCGGAACGCCCCGGCGGCGCGGCGGTCCAGATGGAGCTGCACCGCCGCCAGCAGGCTCTCCAGCACCGGGGCGCGGAGGCCTGCCGCATCCAGAAGGTCGAGGCAGGCGTCGGTGGTGGCGGCTTCGAACAGGGCGCGGCAGGTCTCCCGGCTGGCCCCGCAGAGGGCGGCGTGGGTGCAGAACAGCTCGGTGCGGCAGTCCGCCGTGTGGGAGTGGGTGTTCATGATGCCGCCCGCCAGCTTGCAGAGCTTGCCCACATGGCCCACGAGCAGCACGTCCTCAAACCCGGCAGAAGCGGCCATATCCAGCGTGTCGCCGATGAAATTGGAGGTCTTGACGACCGGGATGGAAGCAAACTCCGGGTAGGCCGTGCCAAGGTAGTCCAGCCCATAGTTGCCGGGGGCCAGGATGAGCCGCCGTGGCCCGGCTTCGGTTTGGACGCGCAGCGCCGCCTGGTTCATTTCCAGCTGGATGGTATCCAGAATGGCCTGCTGGCTCATGGGCTCCACGATGCCGCTGGTGCCGAGGATGGACAGCCCGCCCGCGACCCCGATGTGGGGGTTGAAGGTGCGCCGGGCCACCTCTTCGCCGCCCGGAATGGAGAGGGTCACGGCAAAGCCGCCGGTGTAGCAGGCCGTCTCGGCCTCCCGCTGCAGGGCCTCGGCGATCATCCGGCGGGGGACGTGGTTGATGGCGGCTTCGCCTACGGGCTGGTCCAGCCCCGGCCGGGTCACTCGGCCTACGCCCGGCCCGCCCGCGATGCGGACTTCCGTGGTGCCGGGCAGCAGCTCCACCGTGGCGACAATGGGCAGGCCGGTGGTCACATCCACATCGTCGCCGCCGTCCTTTTCAATGGCGCATTCGGCCCCCGGCCCGGTGCGGCGGCAGAACAGCGGGGCTACCTCCACGACGATGCCCTTCGGTGTGCGCAGCGCCACCGTCTCCGGGGCCTTTCCGGTCAGCAGCAGCCGGGCCGCGCCCGCCGCGCCCAGCGCCGCACAGGTGCCGGTGGTGTAGCCGCAGCGCAGCAGTTTCTGCCCGCTGCGGACGTAGTGCTCGAATCTTGGCTTCGCAAGCTTCGGGGGGCCGAACAGCGTTTCGTACTGCTCCCGGCTCAGGCGGTAGAGGGTCTGGATGTTCTCCGGCGCAAAAGCCTCCTGGGGCGTCAGAACGCCGGAGACGCCCTGGGGGGAGACGCAGACCACGGCGTCCGCGATCTTTTGCGCCATGTCCAGCTCGTGCAGGCTGACGAGGACGGCAAGGTGCTGCGTGTGAGCCAGCGTTTGCAGGATGCTCAGCAGCTCGATCTTGCCCTTGATGTCCAGAAAAGACGTTGGCTCGTCCAACAGGATGGCCTCCGGCTGCTGGCAGATGGCGCGGGCCAGCAGGATGCGCTGGCGCTGGCCGTCGCTGATGCGGTTGAAGTCCCGCTCCGCGAG